>Ga0164241_10002253_pt1 | contig 21308 bp, 19 predicted proteins | sample OricomyardsoilBY_FD_108780 | JGI IMG/M metagenome (GOLD analysis project Ga0164241, IMG submission 108780) | Backyard soil microbial communities from Emeryville, California, USA - Original compost - Back yard soil (BY) | ecosystem: Environmental > Terrestrial > Soil > Unclassified | place: USA... | reverse complement strand
GATCCGTCGCCCGCACTTCGCGAGCGATGCGGTCGATGGCTTCGTCCCAGCGGATGACGCGGAACCCCGTGTCGCCGTGCGTCCGGATCATCGGTTCGGGCAGCCTGCCGAGCGCCCGGAGCTCCTTTGAGGTTCGCGACGCCAGCGGGCGGACGTCAGCCAGCGCGGCAGGGTCCAGTGCCGGCGCCGTGTTCAACCGCATCAGTTCCATCCTGACCATGCAGAGGTGCGTGCCGGGGATGGTCCAGTCGGACAGGCCGGATGTGCCGAGCGCACAGCCGTCGCAGACGCCGCGCGTCAGGATTCGCCAGGCGAACAGCAGCTGGTCGCGGTTCTCCCAGGCCACCTCGAGCATTTCGCGGTAGTGGCGTGGCTTCTGCTGGCCGAGACCGAAGAGCGCCATGAAAGGTTGCGGAGCGCCCCTATGATACGGCGCGGCTTGCCCCGACCTGCACGTCACAGGATTTCCCATGGCTTCCCGCTCCGCGGTGGCGGCGTGTCGCCCGTACCCGATGGACGACGATCTGACGCCCCGAAAACGTGTTCTGATCTCGGCATGACCACGGCTCACGCGGACGGGCGCGCCGTTCGCGACATCGATATCGTCCGGGTGGACGGGTCTGGCGCCGAACGCGTGCGGGACGGTGTGGCTGTTGAAGCGCCGCTCGAAGTGCGGCTTGGCGGCGAGCCGTTTTCGGTCATCATGCGCACGCCTGGTGACGACCGCCACCTCGTGCTGGGCTTTCTCCTCTCCGAAGGAGTGATCGCGGACGTCCAGGACGTCCTCCGGATGGAGGAGGAACCCGCGGCACAGGCACTGGACGTGGTGCTGCGCTCCGCGGCTGTTTCGCGCGCCGGTGCAGTGCCAGCGGCTCCGAGGCGCGTCCTGACGAACGCCTCGTGCGGGATGTGCGGGCGCCCGTCGCTCGCTTCACTCCAACTGGCCGACGGGGTGTTCCCGGTGGACTGGACGGTGCCGGAGTCTGTAGTGGCGTCGCTGCCCGAAGTGCTTCGCGGCGTCCAGACCGCCTTTGCCCACACCGGCGGGCTGCACGCCGCGGGTGTGTTCGACCTGGACGGAGGCCTGCTGGCCAGTGCGGAGGATGTAGGCCGCCACAATGCGGTCGATAAACTGCTCGGACGCATGCTTGCCGACGGCCGTCTTCCGCTCGACCAGACCCTGCTGTTCGTCAGCGGCCGGTCGTCATACGAAATCGTCCAGAAGGCCTGGCTTGGTGGAATTCGATTTCTCGCCGCCGTCTCGGCGCCCTCGAGCCTGGCGGTCGAGTTTGCCCGGGAACGCGGCATGACCCTGCTCGGCTTCGTTCGCGCCGGCCGCTTCAACGTCTACGCGCACGAGCGCAGGCTCGGCCGGGGTCTCCGGTGAGCGCCATCGTCATCGCGCGTCCGGGGACCGACGACGAAATCCTCGCCACGCGGGAGCTGATGCTCAAGCTGCGCCCGAACGTCCCGCCTGACGAGTACCTCTCGACCGTTCGCCGAATGATGCAGCGCGACGGCTATCGTCTCGTCATGCTCAGCGAACATGGGCGCGTGCGCGCGGTGGCGGGATTCCGGTTCATGGAGATGCTTTACACCGGACGCATTCTCTACGTCGACGACCTCATCACGGACGAGTCGCAGCGCTCCCGCGGTTTCGGCAAGGCGCTGCTCGACTGGCTCAAAGACCGGGCGCGCGAGCACGGATCCGAGGAGATGCACCTCGATTCCGGCGTGCAGCGGACCGACGCGCACCGGTTCTACTTTCGCGAACGGATGGTCATCGGCGCGTACCATTTCCGCATGCCGCTGTAACGCGCCGCGGTGCGACAGTCGACCGCAACAGACCGACGATCGTCATGCCCACACCCAAGCCCAGGCCGAAACGAAAACCGACGTCAACGACCCCTGCCGGACCGAAGGTCCGCGCCTACATCGCCGATCTCCCGCCGGCCGCGCGAGCGGCGGTCAGAGAAATCCGCGCCCTCGTCCGGAGCATTGCTCCGGAAGCCGTCGAGCACTTCAGCTACGGCATCCCCGGATTCCGGTACAGAACGCATCCGCTCGTCTGGTACGCCGGCTGGAAGCAACACGCGAGCATCTACCCGTTCAGCGCGGCATTTGCCGCCGGCCACGGCATCCGCCTCGATGCCTACGAGACGTCGAAAGGAACCGTCCGATTTCCGCTGGCCAAACCGCTGCCAGTTGCGCTGATCAAGCGACTCATCAAAGCGAGGATGCACGACCTGCGGATGGGACCGTGATCTAACGGCGGCTCCCTCCTTCCTGCGTAGTACTTCGTACTTCGTACTTTGTACTTCGTACTTTGCCCGCGTCAGCTCATATACCATCCGCCGTTGACGTTGATCGTCTGGCCGGTGATGTAGGCGTTGGTCGCGATCATCACGGCGACGGAGGCAACTTCCTCCACGTCGCCAAAGCGGCCGACGGGGATCAGGTCGGGACGGGCATTCGGGTTGCCGGTCACCATCTCCGTGGCGATGAGCGCTGGCGCGATCGTGTTCGCCGTGATGCCTTCCCCCGCCAGCATCTTTGCGTACGCATGCATGAGGCCGTGCATGCCGGCCTTCGACGCCGCGTAGTGCGGCCCGATGACTCCGCCGAGCTGCGCGGCCACGGACGAGAGGCTGATGATGCGTCCCCATCGCCGGGCGCGCATTGCCGGAAGGGCGGCCTGCGTCACCAGGAACGCTGACTTCAGGTTCGTATCAACGACATCGTCCCAGTCGGCTTCGGTGAGATCGGCAATGGGCTTCGGGCGCCCGACAGCGGCGTTGTTGACGACGATGTCCGGTTCGCCGAGATCGGATCGAACTGCAGCGAGCATCGCGCGTACGGCCGTGCTATCCGCCACGTCCGCCTGGATGACCAGCGCCTTCCGTCCCGCCTGCATCACCGTGTCGCGCGTCAAGGCAGCCTCTTCGGCGCGAGTCTTGTAGTTGATCGCGATGTCCGCGCCGGCCCGCGCCAGCGCGACCGCGATCGCCCGCCCAATCCCGCGGCTCGCTCCGGTCACGAGGGCGATGCGGTTATGGAGGGGAAGCTGAGCGGACATGAGGGCTTGAAGGCTTGAGGACTTGGGACGTGAGACTTGGGACGTGAGACTTGGCACTCAAACCCGTTGCGGAATTGTGCGCCTTCGCTGGATGGCCGAGCTGACCGCCTCCGTCAAGGCTACGGCGATTCCGCCGAAGCACTCGCGAAGCGGAGGCCCGGCGCTACGTCAATTTCACCTGTTGAGCCGAGCGCCCAAAGCCCAAAGCCAAGAGCCCAGAGCCCATGATCATTCCGCGGCCATCGCTCTGATGGTGGCGTCGAGCCGGTTCGGATTCGCCCAGTCTGCGTACTTCTGCTGGAATTCCGGCCGGAGTGTGGCGACCATCTGGGGTGCTGTCTGCCCCTGCGCTTTCAGTTCCCGGACACGCGCCCGCAGGGACGTGAGCAGCGCGCGATCAGCGGCGATGAACGACGCGTCGCCCATTTCGCGGTGGCTGGGAACGACTTTCAGCGGCTTGAACGCATCGAGGTCGTCAAACGCCTTCAGCCAGGCGCTCGGGCTGGACTGGTTGGAGAACGACAGGAAGTTCTTGCCCATGACCACGTCACCGGAAAAGAGGACGCGGTCCGGTTCGACGAACGCCACCGTGTCGCCGCGCGTGTGGGTCGGTCCCACCGCCAGCAGCCGGACTGTCACGCCGCCGAGGTCGATCGTGTACTCCCGATCGAACAGCGTGTCGCCCTTGCGGATGACGACATCGCGGAGCAGGTCGGCATTCGCGGCCGACATGTTCGAGAAACTCCCGATGAACTGCGGTTCCAGCTCGTCGAGATCCTGCTGCTGGATGCGGGAGACAACGTAGTTCGCGTCCTTGAACACGGTCGCGCCGGCCGTGTGCTCCGGATGAAAGTGGGTCGTAACGAGATACCCTGGCGCATTGCGGCTGACCTTCGCCACTTCAGCCAGCACCGTCTCGGCATTTTTCGGGCCCATCCCGGTGTCGACCACCAGCGTCGCGCGGCTTCCGACGACGATACCGACATTCGGGACCATGCCGACGTTGCCGTCCGGAATGACCCAGACGTGATCGGAAACTTTCACGGTCGTGCCGGCCTTGATGATCGGCGGCTGCGCCGCGCCCTGACGCGCCACAATCGGCGCGCCAGCCGACGTGCCGAGCGCCAGCGCGAGGCCGGCGAGCCACGTTGCTGTGGTCTGGTTCATGGCGTCTCCTGGAAGTTTCGATGATAGCGCACGAGTGTCGTGCGGCCCGCCGGGACAATGTCCCGATCTACTTATCGGAGGTGCGAGTGTCCGCCTTGGACGTGGTCTCGGGACTTTCGTCCAGCAGCTTCAGCCCAAAGGCTTTTTCGACCTGTTCGAGGTCGTGGCGTTCGTGCGGATCGGCAAGCGTCAGCGCGTGTCCGGTGGCGTCGTTGCGGCCCGTCCTGCCCACGCGGTGCACGTAGCTGTCGAGGCCGCGCGGGACTTCGTAGTTGACGATCAACCCGACGCTTTCGATGTCGAGGCCGCGCGCCGCGACGTCGGTGGCGACCAGCACGCGGGTGCGGCCCGCGCGAAAGCTCTCGATGACAGCGGTCCGATCCTGCTGCGTGCGATCGGCGTGAATGGCGGCGGCACGTAGTCCCGCGGACTGCAGCTGACGCGCGAGCCGATCGCAGCCGATCTTCGTGTTTACGAAGACAATGGCCGGCTCGTGCGCGCGGCGCAGATACTTCGCGAGGAAGCCCGGCTTCTCGCGCGACGGCAGGATCCGCGCTTCGTGCGTGATCGTCTGCGCCGGCCCGCGCCGCGATCCCACCTGGAGGAAGACCGCGTCCGGCGCGAGGGTGTCGGCGAACCGCATCACTTCTTCCGGCATCGTCGCCGAGAAGAGCATCGTCTGGCGGGTTGCGGAAGCGGGCAGCGCTTCGGCAATGCGCCGGACGTCCGGCCAGAAGCCCATGTCCATCATGCGGTCGGCCTCGTCGAGGACGAATACTTCCAGCTTGGAGAAGTCGCCCACGCTGTTGCGCATGTGATCCAGCAGGCGCCCGGGCGTGGCGACCACGATGTCGGCGCCGGCTTTGAGGGCCCGGGCCTGGGGCTCGATCGCGACACCGCCGTAGACCGCGACGCTCGAGAGCGGAGCGTGATAGGCGAAGCCCTGAATCTCGTCCTCGATTTGCGTCGCCAGTTCGCGCGTCGGGGCCAGGATGAGCGCGCGCGTCGTGCCGCGCGGCACCTTGATGCCTTCGCGGTTCTCACGCAGCAGCTGAGCGAGGATCGGCAGCAGGTAGGCCGCGGTCTTGCCGGTTCCCGTTTCGGCGCAGCCGATGACGTCTTTTCCCGTCAGCGCATAGGGGAGCACCGCGCTCTGAATGGGCGTGGTGCGTTCGAAGCCTCGCTGCTCGAGCGCATCGAGCAGGTCGTTGTCGGTGATGAGCGACGTGAACGGCACCGGCACGGGATCGAACGGCGCGGACTCGCGTCCACGCGGCGCCGCGTGCGGGGCGCGCGGCGCGGGGCTCTGGCCTGACGGTTTTGCGCCCCGGCGACGCCGGCGCGGCCGTCGGTTATGAGGCGTGGCGTCTGTCGTCAAAAGCAGCTGCGAGCTATCGAGCGCGGAAGGTGATGATGCCCCGGACCGGATCGTACGGCGAGACGCCAACGGTGACCCGATCCCCCGGAACGACCTTGATGCGGAAGCGGCGCATGCGGCCGCTCAACTGCGCGAGCACCTCGTGGCCCGAGTCCACCTGCACGCGGTACAACCCGCCGCTGTGAACCGCCACGACCGTGCCTTGAACGTCAATCAGGTCGTCCTTGCTCAAATTCGCTGTCCTTTCATCCGGATAAGCATAGCAGGACATGGACGGGGGACAGGGACGGGGGGGCAGAAAGACGCGGACGGGCTGCGGGCTACGGGCGGCAGACGACAGGCTGCCGGCAACGGGCGACAGGCTACGGGCAGCGGGGCTGACGGGCGACAGGCGACAGGGCAACGGGCGACGGGCGACGGGCTACGGGGAACGGACGGGGAGGGACCGCAAGGGAGCGACGGGGAGGGGACGGACCGGCTGAAAACACGCAGTTAGGGAGCGGGGGCGGCACGCCTGAGCGAATTGTCGGCACCCGAGGGGCGAGAACGCCCCGGGCCCAGGCCGCACTGAGCTGACCCGGCGTCCCCTGGATTTCACATGCAGGCGGGCAGTCCCCTGCGCTCTGTCCCGTCCCCTGCCCCCTGTCGTGTTCCCTGTCCTCGTATCCCTGCCTCAGTTGACGTCAAACCTGTCCAGGTTCATGACCTTCGTCCAGGCAGCCGCGAAGTCCTTCACGAACTTCTCCTTGGCGTCATCGCACGCGTAGACCTCGGCGATGGCGCGCAGCTCAGAGTTCGAACCGAAGAGCAGGTCGGCGCGTGTTCCCGTCCACTTGACCGTACCGGTCCTGCGGTCGCGGCCCTCGAAGGTGTCTGCGTATTCGGACGTGGGCGTCCACGTCGTGCCCATGTCCAGGAGGTTGACGAAGAAGTCGTTCGTCAACATCTCCGGGCGATGTGTGAAGACACCGTGCGACGCGTGCTTGTAATTCGCGTTCAGCACGCGCAGGCCGCCGACGAGCACCGTCATCTCCGGCGCGCTGAGCGTCAGCAGCGCCGCCTTGTCGATCAGCAGATGTTCGGCGGGGCAGCGCGGACCGTGCGACGAGTAGTTACGGAAGCCATCAGCCTTCGGCTCCAGCACCGCAAACGCCTCGACGTCGGTCTGCTCCTGTGACGCGTCCGTGCGGCCGGGTGTGAAGGCCACAGAAATCTCGAATCCCGCGAGTTTCGCTGCCCGCTCGATCGCGGCGGACCCGCCGAGGACGATGAGGTCGGCGAAAGAAATCTGTTTGCCGCCGGCCGCCGACTTGTTGAACTCGGCTCGAATGCCTTCCAGGACGTTCAGCACCCTGGCGAGCTCGGACGGGTTGTTGATGGACCAGTCCTTCTGCGGTGCCAGGCGGACGCGCGCGCCGTTCGCGCCGCCGCGCATGTCCGTGCCCCGGAAGGTCGACGCCGAGGCCCAGGCCGTGGACACGAGCTGCGCGACGGTCAACCCGGAGGCGGTCAGCTTCTCTTTGAGCGAGGCGATGTCCTTTGCGTCCACGAGCGGATGCGTGACGTCCGGTACCGGGTCCTGCCAGATCTGCGGTTCCCGCGGCACGAGCGGGCCGAGGTACCGCGAGCGCGGGCCCATGTCGCGATGCGTCAGCTTGAACCACGCTTTCGCGAACGCCGTGGCGAACTCATCGGGATGCTCGAGGAAGCGGCGCGAAATCTTCTCGTACGCCGGATCCAGCCGGAGCGCGATGTCGGTCGTCAGCATCGACGGTGCGATGCGCTGCGACGCATCATGCGCGTGCGGCACCGTACCGGAGCCCGCGCCGTCTTTCGGCCGCCACTGGTGCGCGCCGGCGGGACTCTTCGTCAATTCCCACTCGTAGCCGAAGAGGTGCTTGAAATAGTCGTTGCTCCACTTCGTCGGCGTCGTGGTCCAGGTGACCTCGAGACCGCTGGTGATCGTGTCCGCGCCCTTCCCCGTGCCGTGGCTGTTGGCCCAGCCGAACCCCTGTGCTTCGAGCGGCGACGCTTCCGGCTCAGCGCCGACGTTGCTGGCCGGTGCAGCTCCGTGCGTCTTGCCGAACGAGTGGCCGCCCGCGATGAGCGCCACGGTCTCTTCGTCGTTCATCGCCATGCGGCCGAACGTGTCGCGGATGTCCCGCGCGGCCGCGATCGGGTCGGGCGTGCCGTCTGGACCTTCAGGGTTCACGTAGATCAGGCCCATCTGCACCGCTGCCAGCGGCTTCTCGAGGTCGCGAGAGTGCGTGATTGCGTCCGGCGAATCATCCGAAACCAGCACGCCGCCGGGCTTCTCGACGCCTTCCGATCCCCGCGCGTACCGCTTGTCGCCGCCGAGCCAGGTGGTTTCCGCGCCCCAATACACGTCCTCCGGCGACCACGTGTCCTCACGGCCGCCGGCGAAGCCGAACGTCCTGAACCCCATCGACTCCAGCGCGCAGTTGCCGGCGAAGACCATGAGGTCGGCCCACGAGATCGTCCGTCCGTATTTCTGTTTCACCGGCCACAGCAGGCGACGGGCTTTGTCGAGCGAAACGTTGTCGGGCCAGCTGTTGAGCGGTGCGAACCGCTGCTGACCGCGGCCCCCGCCGCCGCGACCGTCATGGATGCGGTACGTACCGGCGCTGTGCCACGCCATGCGGATGAACAGCGGACCGTAGTGGCCGAAGTCAGCGGGCCACCAGTCCTGCGAGGTCGTCATCACGTTCTCGATGTCTTTGCGGAGCTCGCCGAGGTCGACGCGGCTGAACTCTTCGGCATAGTTGAACTCGGGCCCCATGGGGTCGCCCGCCGGCGACAGCCGCTTGAGTCCGCTGAGGTTCAATCGATTCGGCCACCAGTCCCGGTTGGACGTGCTCGTCTGCCCATCGTTCAGGACGGGGCACTTGCTCTCGGCGTTCATGTGTTTCTCTCCTGTGGCTTCCGCGCGGTCTTCGACACGGACGATCCCGCTCCCGCAGGATCAGGAGACCAAATGATATCGCTTGGGTCTGGGCAGGCGGCAGCGGCCTGCCGCCCGCATCAGCGTCAGCGTCCTTCCACTTCCTGTTTGATGTGTTCGAGCACGCGGAGGTGGATCCGATGGATGAGGTAGTCGCTCCACAATCCCCAGTACCATTCCGGCGCCATCTCGATCTCGTACCAGGTCGTGCCCTCGAGGCGGGTCCGCCCGTCGCCGAGATCCACGAACCGGAATTCGCCGTGCTTCGAGCGCAGGTAGCCGTGGAGGTGTCGCGGCGATAGATTCGCGTACGGGCTGAGTTCGCGCATCGGCACGGGCGACTGAACCACGTCGAACGAAAGGCGGCGCTCCGGTTCCCAGCGCGTGATGGGCTCGACGAAAGCGCCCGTCGAGAACTCGCAATAGCGCACCGCGCCCACGCCGCTGCCCTCGATGCGTGCCCGTAACGGGTAGGCGATGCCCGACCTGAACAGCCAATCCTGCGGCTCGGGAATGTCGCTGAACGAGACCACGTGAGGCCAGACCTCGGCAGGTGACGCATCGATCACCACCGCCGACTCGACTTCGTGCACGCGTCGGCCGCTGCCGGGCTCGACGAAGGCGGTGATCGGCACCGCGATGAGCATGAAGGCGACTGGAGCGTTGCCGGAGCCTGCCCGGGAGAGACCCCGGCCGGCCGCGCCGCCCATCAGCGCCACGACGATCGCGACCGGCAGTGCCATGACCACGCAGATGGCGCCTTCGATCGCCGCGAGGACGCTCATGATTCCCGCAGCAGCCACGACTTTGATCACCAGCCGCATCGTCTCGTCGGGAGAAGCTGTCGGGCGCAGGCGGTTGAAGACAAACCCGGTGGCCATGCCCATGACGAACGGCGTCGCGACGAATAACCAGACGCCGTAGGACTCCAGCGCACCCAGTCCCGCCGTGACCATGGCGAGGGCGAACGCCAGGCCTGCCAGTCCGGCCAGCCAGGGAGCGAACCTCACGAGCCGGGATCCAGCGGCATTCGCGCTATTATTGGTGAACACGTTCACTATTAGTAAACATGTTCACTGAAAAACGCAAGAACAAACGGGGACGGCCCGCGGGCCAGACCGAACAGGGCCTCGCCGCGCGCCAGCGGCTCTATGACACGGCCCTGCGCCTCATTGCGGAGCGCGGTTTCGATCAGACGACGCTGCGCGACGTGGCGGCGGCGGCCGACGTCAGCGTCGGGTTGCTCTACCGCTACTTTCCCAGCAAGCAGGCGGTTGTGCTGGCGCTGTACGACCAGTTGTCCGCCGAGCAGGAGACGCGCGCGACATCGGTGCCTCGCGGCAAGTGGCGGGACCGTTTTCTGTCCACACTCGAGTCGAGCCTGGATGTGCTGCGACCGCACCGCACGACGCTGTCGGCCCTCATCCCGGTGCTCGTCAGCAACGCGCCGGACGGCTTGTTCTCGTCCACGACCGCGTTCTCGCGCGAGCGCGTCCAGCGGACTTTCCAGAATGCGGTGGTCGGCGCGACGGATGCTCCCAAGCCCGAACTCGCCGCCGCGCTCGGGCGCCTGCTGTATCTCGTCCACCTCGCGATTCTGCTCTGGTGGCTGCTCGACAAGAGCCCCGACCAGCGCGCGACCCGCGCCTTCGTTCGGCTGATCGCTCAAGCGCTTCCGGCGGCATCGCTGACGCTCCGGCTGCCCAAGGTCGGCGCTTTCATCCTCGCAGGAGATCGACTGTTCCAGGAGGCGTTGGTAGGACAGTGACGGCTGCGGGCTACGGGCTACGGGCTGCGGGCTACTGGGGGGCGGGCGACCGACCACAGGATACCTGGGGCGACGGGTGCGGGCGACCTGCTCCGGACGGGCTACTGGCTACCGGCTCCAGGACGGTGATGGCCCGCTTGCCCGTGCTAATCATTTCTCGGTGAGCTTGCGCAGCGAGAGAAGGATAGCGGCCAGCACAGCGCAGAGGCGTTCGTATCTCTGTGTTAAGGGGTGGGCCTCTTCTGATGCGAATCCCAGGCGCACCGCGACGGTCATGAGATAGCAGCATTCACGGCTGGATCCGAGGGCGAGTTCCAGGAATCTGCAGTATTCAGCACGCGATGCTCTTGCCGAACCCTCGACGATGTTCGTTGGCACGGAGAGCGCCGCGCGGCGAAGTTGAGATTGCAGACCGAATCGCTCCGAGTCGGGGAATTTGTTGGTGACTCGGTAGATCGCAATCAGGAGCTCGTCTGATTCTTGAAATGCACGCAATTTGGTGTAGTCACGCATGCCTTTCCGACACCGCATATTTCGTGCCGAGCTACCGCGCGCCACTTTCCCAAGACGGTTGCCATGTGGCCGCAGACATTGCAGATTCTTCCGGCGCACTCACCCGCGCGGCTTGCAGATTCTGCAATCATTCTTCGTCGCCCGTCGCCCGTCGCCCGTCGCCCCTGCCCCCGTCACAGTCCCTTGACCGCCTCTTCCACTTCCTTCGCCAGCGCACCGTAATCATCACCCGTCAGTCGCATAGGTGCGCCGAACGCGATCCGCACCGGGCCGCGCTTGGGGAACTTCATTTTCGCGTGCAGCACCTTGTCCAACCCGTCGAGGCGGACGGGGACGACCGGAACGTCGAGCTTCGACGCGATCATGCCGACGCCGGGCATGAAGCGGTTCATCTGCCCATCGAGCGTCCGTTTGCCTTCAGGAAAAATCAGGATCGAATACCCGTCCGCCGTGATCTCGCCGATGTAGCGCAGCGTCTGACGCGTGCCGATCTCGCGCTGCGGCAGCGGGAATGCGTTGAAGAACTGACACGACAAGTAGTAGTTCAGGCTGTTGGTGAACCACTCCTTGCGTGTGTACTTGTGCGGGTTGAAGTGCGCCTTGAAGAATTCCTTCGCCATGGCCGGCGCGAGCCGGTACCGCCAGCGCGGCGGCAGCGCGATCATGATCGCGGGCCCGTCCATGTGGCTCTGATGGTTCGCCGCGAAGATCACCGGGCCGTTGATATCGCGGAGGTGCTCCAGGCCTTCGACCTTCATCTTCATGAAGGGCAGGCCGAGCGGCAGGATCCATGTCGGCAGACTGATGCGCCGGATGAACCACGCGAACGGCGTGCGGTTCCACGACGGGAAATCGATCGGGCCGTCAGCCGCCGGACCCCGGCCCCCCGGCTTCGGACGACGGACCGCCGTACCAGGGACTTCGGACCCCGCCCCTTGGACGGCACTTGAACTTCGCGCGTCGAACTCCGGACTTCGGACTGACTCCTCTATCTCCCCAATCGTCCGCTGCGCCTCCAGCGCGCTCTCGTCGAGCGTGGTCTGGAACGCGTCCTCAAGCGCCATCATGAGCTCGACGCGGTCCAGCGAACTCAATCCCAGCTCCTCGAGCGTCGTCGTCGCCGCGATGTCGCGGTTCGGCGCGAAGCGCGCCACGATCTCGGGCACCGACGCGCCGCCGCTCGCGCGCGACGCGGTACCGGTGGTTTCACCCGACGCCCAGCGCTGAATATCGCGGCGTTTCAGCTTCTTCGTGCCCTCCGTACGCGGCAGCTCGGCATCCGGCCAGACGGACCAGCCCCACACGCGCTGATGGTCTTCGAGGGTCGCATTGGCCCCGCGGACCACGGCGTCGATGTCGGTCCCCGGCTGGACGACGAGCACGGCGTGGATGCGCTCCTCGCCGTCGATCTTGATTCCGACCACCGCGGCGTCACGCACACCGGCCTGGGCAGCGAGCGCGCGCTCGACGTCTTCAGGGAAGACGTTCAATCCCTGAGGCGTCACGATCATTTCCTTCTTGCGGCCTTTGATCAGCAGCCGGCCGGCCGCGTCCAGCTCGCCGATGTCGCCGGTATGAAACCAGCCGTCGCGAAAGGCGCTCTCGTTCTCCACGGGTCCCGCGTTGCCGTCCGGCCGGTAGTAGCCCTGCGTGACGTTTTCGCCGCGCACCAGAATTTCCCCGTCCTCGGCAATCCGCACTTCGACGCCGCCGATCGGAGTGCCGACCGTGCCCTTCGATGCGCGGAACGGGTGATTCAGCGTGACGACCGGCGCGGTCTCCGTCAGGCCGTAGCCCTGAACCACCAGGAAGCCGAGTTTGCGCCAGAACGCCTCGAGCTCCGGATCCAGCGGCGCCGCGCCGCAGACGATGCACCAGAACTTCCAGCCGAAGAGGCGATGCACCTGTCGATACCGCCACCAGCGCGTCAGGAAGTGCCTGCCGGCGAGCACATCGTCTTCCTTCGCGATCGGCAGCAGCCGTTCGACGTGTTCGCGAAGGACGTCGAGAACCTTGGGCACGCAAACGAGCACGGACACGCGCCGCGATTTGATCTGGCGCACGATCTCGACCGGGCTGTAGCCATGCGAGAAGACGACGGTCCCCTCGAGCATCGGCGGAACAAAGGTCGCCATCGACTGCCCGAACATGTGGCTGAGTGGCAGCAGGTTCAGGAAACGCAGCGGCATGAAAGGCCGCGCGTACCTCTTGTACTTCGCGATCTCGTGCTCGATCGGAATGATGTTCGCGAGCACGTTGCGATGCGTGATCGTGACGCCCTTGGGATCGGCCGTCGCGCCCGAGGTAAAGATGATCTCGGCGAAGGTAGATCCGGACACGGACACGGGGGCAGAGGACAGGGTGCGGCCCGCCTTCTGCCCGGTGTCCTCTGTCAGCTGGTCCGCGGCCCTCTGTCCCCCGCCCCCTGCCCCCTGCACCCTGTCAGTGAGCTTCCATACCCTCCCCGTGATTTCCGCGGGCGCATGCACTTCTTCCCCCACGAGCACAACCTTCGCCTTGACGATGGCGCTGATGCGCGTGAGGAGGTCGGCGGAAGCACGGAAGTCCACCGGCACCAGGACCGCGCGGGCCAGCAGGCAACCCCAGAGTGCGACGATCCACTCGGCGCGGTTCTCCGACCAGATGAGGACTTTGTCGTCCGGCTCGACACCTGCCTCTGTCAGCGTGCGTGCAAACACCCGGGCAGCGGCGGACACCTGCCGGTACGTCATCTCGCGCACGCGGTATCCGTCGTCGTGAACGATGAACGTGGCGTCTGATTGGGCGAAGTCCTCGAAGAAGTCGAGGAGGGTGGCGCGGGCCATGTTCGCCCATAATAGCGGCGGCCCCTTCAAAGGAGGATCAGTGATGAAGTTCGCGACGTTCGTTCTCGCTGCGCTGGCGGTAGCCACGCCGTCTGCCGCACAACAGGCTCCGGCAGCTCCGGCCGGCGCGCAGGCTCCCGCGAGCGGCGGTCGACAGGGCGCCGCGCCCCCGATTGACGTGCCGTGGAACGACGCCATTCCGGCGGGCACGGCCGACCAGGCAGCGCGCGCGTTGAGAGAGTCGCCGCGCCATGGCGAATGGGTCGACATCAAGCTCGCCGATGGCACGGCAATGAAGTCATGGGTGACGTACCCCGAACGATCGACCAAGGCCGGGGTCGTCCTGGTGATTCACGACATCAACGGCCTGCGCGACATCACGCGCGCCGTCGGAGACCAGCTCGCCCAGGACGGCTTCATCGCGATCGTTCCGGACTTTCTCTCCGGTAAGGGACCCAACGGCGGTGGGACCGAGTCTCTCGGCACCGGCGTGGGGCTGGCGATTCGCGCTCTCACGCCGGACATGGTGAACGAGCGGCTCAACGCGGCGATGGCCTACGGCAAGTCCCTTCCGTCTTCCAATGGCAAGACGGGCGTCGTCGGATTCTGCTGGGGAGGGTCGTCGAGTTTCGGGTTCATCGCCGCGCAGCCTGCCCTGAACGCGGGCGTCGTGTACTACGGTCAGGCTCCTGGCACCGAAACCAATGGCGCGACCGAAGAATCAGTCGCGGCACAGTTGGCGAACGCGAAGGCGCCAGTGCTCGGCCTTTATGCCGGCAGCGACATGCGTATCAACAGCACGATCCCTGTCACACAGGCCGCGATGAAGAAGCTCGGGCGCAGCTACGAGGTTCACGTCTTCGAAGGCGCCGGCCACGGTTTCATGGGCAACCAGGCCGGCTCGGGCGGAGCGAACCTCAAGGCCGCGCAGGATTCGTGGCCGATGGTGGTGGAGTTTTACAGGAAGAACTTGAACTGACGCGGGCGGGCGGGCGATACGGCGACGGGCTACGGGCGACAGGCTGCCGGCTACGGGCTGCCGGATACTTGCCACGGGGACGAGCGTCCCCGTCGCCCGAGGCAGTCGCCCGTCGCCTACTTGATCGAAACCCCCGCCGACATGATCAGCAATTTGTTGCGCTGGCGGCGGGGGTACGACGCTGTCTGCAGTTCGGGCCGGGTCTGGTAGAAGCGGAGATCGAATGTGAAGGCGAGGTGAGGCTTCATGAACCACCTCGCGCCGCCGCCGAACGTCAACGTATTGGACACTGGCGGCGCTTCGGCGGGCCTCGCGCCTCCCGGATACGTGATGAACGTCATCGGCCCGAGCCCGGCCGTCAGGTAACTCCAGCCCTCGCGGTGTCCGAAGTTGAGCGAGATCACACCGGCCAGTCCGCGCAGCCGCTGATCCACGGGCTGCGTGAGGAGCGAGTCACCGGGGTCGAGCGCGTCATCATCGCCGCCGCCGACCTCATGGTGGCCCCTCGCGAGAATGCCCTCCGCGCCAATTCCGAGCGCCATCTTCTCGAACCGCAGCGGATAGACATGAAGACCCGCGACGCCGCCCAATGCGCGCGAGGGCAGGTCGGCAGATTCCAGCCCGAGATCTTGCGCCGTTGTCGGATCCTGGCCGAGCTTGGGGTAGAAGCCGCGGATGTCCAGCACGGCAACCGGCAGCTTTCGCGGCAGCTGCGCCGTCGCTGGAGACGCGAGCAGCGACGTCACACACGCGGCGGTGATCAGTGGAAGGAACTTCACGCGCCAACAGCGTACCGCAGGAATCCGTATGCCGCACTCTTGGCCGTAAGCCTGCCTGTGGCCCGTGGCCCGGGCCTGTCGCCCGTGGCCCGTGGCCTGTAGCCTGTCCAGCCGTCAGCCGTCAGTGTCGTGTCATCATCGCTCCGAGGTCCCGCCATGTTCAGATTCCGGACGCTCGCTGCGATTTCGGCGGTCGCACTGCTCGCCGCGGCCAGCCTTCGGGCCGACGAAGGCATGTGGACGTTCGACAACTTTCCGTCCGCGCGGGTGAACGCGAAGTACGGCGTCACCGTGACGGACGCGTTCCTGAATCGCCTGCAGCAGTCCGCCGTGCGCCTGGCGTCCGGATGTTCGGCATCGGTTGTCACGGGGAGCGGGCTCGTCCTCACCAATCATCACTGCGTGCGGGAGTGCGTTGCGAACCTGTCCACGAGCCAGGTCGACTACATCAAGGACGGCTTCTCCGCGTCGGGGCCGGCCGACGAGCGCAAGTGTGGCGGCATCCAGGCCGAGATCCTGTCGTCCATCGCCGACGTCACGGGCCGTGTGAAGAACGCGGCTGCCGGCAGGGTCGGACATGAGTTCGTCACCGCGCGCGATGCCGCGGTCGCGTCGATCGAAAAAAACGGCTGCGCGGGCCGCGAGACAACGTTCCGCTGTCAGGTGGTGACGCTCTATCAGGGCGGTGAGTACAAGCTCTACACGTACCGCACGTACAGCGACGTGCGTCTGGTGTTTGCACCGGAAGGCGCGACCGCATTTTTCGGCGGTGACCCGGACAACTTCAACTTCCCGCGCTACGATCTCGACGCTGCGTTTCTGCGCCTGTACGAGAATGACCGTCCCGTGGCAACGCCGACGCACCTGGACTGGAGTTCGACGGCGCCCGCGCCGGGCTCGGTGGTATTCGTCGCAGGAAATCCCGGCACCACGCAGCGGCTGCTGACGGCCGATCAGCTGCAGACGCTGCGCGACACGATCCTTCCGGACACGCTCTTCTGGATGGCGGAGCTGCGCGGACGGCTGATCCGGTTCAGCGAGGAAAGTCCTGAGCACGCGCGCGTCGCCGAGGACTTCCTGTTCAGCATCGAGAACTCGTTCAAGGTTTATCGCGGGCAGCTGCAGGCGCTGTCGGCGCCGGGGTTCATCGACGAGAAGAAGAAGTCGGACGAGTCGCTGCGCGCGACCGCACGGGCGTCGGCCACCGACGGGGATCCCTGGGCCGAGATTGCCCGGGCCCAGGCGGCGCGGCGGACGCTGGCGCAGCCGTACACCTACCTCGAGTCACGCGCCGCGTACGGATCGGATCTCTTCCGCTTCGCCCGCACGCTCGTTCGTGCGGCTGAAGAGCGCGCCAAAGCGAACGGCGATCGGCTGCCGGAGTACACGGACAGTCGTTTGCCGCTGATGGAACGGCAGCTGCTCAATCCGGTGCCAATCGATCCCGACCTGGAACGGCTCGCGCTCGGGTTCTGGCTGTCCAAGCTGCGCGAGAACCTGACGGCAGATGCGCCGGCGACGAAGACGGTTCTCGGCACGGACTCGCCGGAGGTCATCGCGGAGCGTCTCGTCGCGTCGAAACTGGGCGATCCCGCCGTTCGCAAAGCGTTATGGGATGGAGGTCAGAACGCCGTCCGCGCGTCCCCCGATCCGATGATCCAGTTCGTGCTGGCGACGGATCGCGCCGCACGCGGCGTGCGGCAGGCCTACGAGACCGAGGTGAGCGGCCCCACCGATCGCGCGGCTGGGCGCATCGCCGAAATCCGCTTTGCCGCGCTGGGCACCGGCACGTATCCGGACGCGACGTTCACGCCGCGCGTGACGTTCGGCACGGTCAAGGGATGGACGGAAGGGGGCAGGACCATCGCGCCATTCACGCGGTTTGCCGGTCTGTGGGAACGCGCGACCGACTACTTTCCCTTCAAGCTCGCACCGCGCTGGCAGGCCGCCCGCGGCCGCGTCGATGACACAGTCGCCTTCAACATGGTTACCGATACCGACATCATCGGCGGCAACTCCGGCTCCCCGGTCGTCGACATCAACGGACGCGTCGTCGGCGCGATCTTCGACGGCAATATTCACAGCCTGGGCGGCGCGTTTGGCTTCGATGAGAGCCGGAACCGGTCGGTGTCCGTCACGACGGCAGCCGTCACCGAAGCACTGGACAAGGTGTACGGCGCGCTCGCGTTGGTGAGAGAGCTGACGGGAAGATAGCCGTCCGGCCCGGCTCATGATGCGGAGCCGGACGGGTTCACCCTTTTCTATCGGCAGACGACATCGCCCCGGTCAACAGCGCGGCCGACTGCAGCTCCGGCGGCTGCGCCGACGATCGTGCCGAGTGTCCTGGATCCGCCGGGCGCGATGATGTTGCCCAGGACGCCGCCCGTGATGCCGCCGATGATCAGTCCACTCGTCCCGTCATCGCGCCGGCAGTAATAGCGATCGTCTGACCCGCGGTAGATGCGGTCGTTTCGACCGAGACGACGCGCGCGGTAGGCACGATCATCGCGCCGGTAGTAGCGCGACGCGTCCCAGTAGCCCGAGGGTTCCGAGTAGCGATAGCCCGAATCGCCGCCGCCTCGCCATGCCCCGTAGATGACCGTTGCCGATCGACTTCGCGCCGCCACGCGCTCGGCGTCGCGGCAGCTGGTGGGGCGAGGCTGGCGTCCGGGCGGCAGGTCGTCGTACCACACGCGACACAAGCCGGCCGGCGGCATCTGTCCTGGCGGGACGCCGGAATCGTGGCCACGTCCGCGTCCTCGTCCCTGCGCCCCGACGGGCACCGCCAGCATGCTCAAGATAACGATGGATGCAGCAATTCGCATAAGGTCCTCCAGCCGTGCGGACACGAATGCGGTTGCAAGCTTCGGGCCTCCTGCGCTTCGCGCAAAAGCATTTCTACTTTCGAGGCTTGTTGCAAAAAGCGGACACGTCTGTCCCGAGTCCGCGCAGACCAGCTCGTCTGCCCGTGCTCGTCAGTAGCCGGTACTGACAGGCTCGACGTTCCAGCGGCCGTTATCGAGAAAGATCCCGCGGAACAGGAAGAACGGCGTGCGGATCCCTTTCGTGCGTGCCTCAGCCTGTTGTTCAGGCGTCAGCATCGCGAGCACTTCCGCGAGCGATTTTATTTCCAGTTGTGCCATCGCCGCCATCTCGGCGGCGTGCGCCGCCACCGCCGCGTCAACGTCGGGCTGGGGCTTGCCGGCCTGCACCGCCGCGGCAATGGCCGCGCGGGTGGTGAGCAGCCGTGCCCGGACGGGCGCGGCGCTCTTGTGCGAGGCGTCGAGCTGAGTCTTGACGGCGCTCTTCTGCTCCTTGGTCAGCCCGAGCGAAGCCGCGAGGATATCCAGGCGATTGGTCGGCACCGGATCGCGTCCGGTCGGGGTTGGCGCCACAAGATCGCCCTGCGCCCGAACGACGGCCACTGAGGCGATCAGCGAGGCGACGAGGACCAGGACGAGCGATGCCGTAGAGCGCCGGCCGATGGATGGACGGCTCATCGTCCACCTCCTCGCGACGGCATGCCTCGTCCCGGGCCGCCGCGCCCGGCACCGCCTCGCGAGGCGCCCGATGTGGAAAGCGTGACCCTGAACAACTCTTCGAGCCGCTCGAAACCCTTCGCGGCCTTCTGTCGCTGATTGGGCTTGAGCTGCGCGAAGATGTCCTGGAAGACTTTCGTCTCCAGCGCGATCAGCTTCGTGACGGTCGCGGCATACGCGGCCGAGGCCGCAGGATCCGCGGAATGATTCGTTTCCGCGTTCAGTAGATCCTGACGGCGCTGAATGAGTTCTTGAAACAGGCCCGCGGCCTGGGCCTCGACGCCTTCGAGCAGCGCCGCCACCGGCGGGATCTGCGCCTTGTCGAGATCCAGCGTGTCGACCAGTTGGTCGAACGGGGTGGGCGCGCCGCCGCCGAAGTCGCCTCCGCCCCCCGCGTCGCCGCCTCCGCCCCGGGATCGCTGCGCGGACAGGGGAGTGATCATCAGCAACACGGCTACGACAATGGCCAGGCGCATATGCAGGTCTCCGATCGGCGCCGCGATTCTACTCCTATCAATCCATTCAAGCCACGCGCGATGGAGAAAATGAGGCAATCGACGCGTCGCGCGGCCTTCAGCCGCCGGTGACAAGCTGCCGGGCGATGTCGACCCCCTGATCGACCGACGTGATCTCGCCATCCAGCTGACGTTCGTACAACGCCCGCAGGATCTCGCCCACGCGCGGTCCGGGTGGGACGCCGAGATCGAGGATGTGCCGGCCCAGCACGAGCGGCGCGGGGGCCGCGTGTTCCACGCCGAGCGCGCGAGCCCGTTCGAGGAACCAGAACGAGGCGGAGCAGTCGAAGTCGCCTCCGCGACCCCGGCAGTCGGCCTCCGCGAAACGCGCCAGCAGCTCGAGATCGACGCGCTGCGCCAGGCGCCGGAACGCGCCGTCACTGACCGGCGTCGGTGATTTCCGGAACGCGCCCGGCCGCATGTGTTCGGCCGTCAGGCCGAGGACCGCCCGACGGACGTCGTATCCGCCGATGGTGTGCACGTTCAGCCTGTCGAGCACCGATGTCGTCAGGCTCACTCCGGCGGCCTCGTGTCCCGGCGATCTCACACGGCCGTCGATGACCGCGGTCGTCCCGGGTTTGCCGAGATCGTGACAGAGCGCGCCGAGCATCATCGCCACGGCGGCGCCGGGCCCGAGGCCGTCGATCCGGCGGCGAGCCTCGTCGACCACCATCAGCGTGTGCGTCCACACGTCCCCCTCCGGATGCCATTCGTGGTCCTGCGCGCAACTCGCCAGCGGGACGACCTCCGGAAGAAGCCGATGAATGACCCGCAGATCCCAGGCAAGCGCGAGTCCCACCGACGGGCGGAGCGCCTGCAGGAGCAGCTTCTGGAACTCGCCCCAGACGCGTTCGGCCGGCAGGTCGTCGAGATCGATTGACCGCAGCAGCGCCCGCGTCTCGTCATCCACGGACAGCTCGAACCGGGCCGTGAACTGCACCGCGCGAAGCACGCGCAGGCTGTCGTCGCCGAACGTACGGGGATCCACGACGCGAAGCGCGCGTCGTTCGAGGTCGCGCCGTCCATCGAACGGATCGAGAATCTCGTCCGTGAGCGGATCGCGGGAGATGGTGTTGATCGTGAAGTCGCGGCGCCGCGCCGCCTCCCTGAACGACAACGACGGATCGCCTTCGACGACGAAGCCCTTGTGCCCGCGTCCGGCCTTGGATTCACGGCGCGGCAGGGACACGTCGATGTCGCCGATTTTGTAGACCGTGAAGCTTTCGCCGACGGCATCCACGCGGCCGAACCCGTCGAGCAGCGTGCGCAGGTGCGCGGCATCCAGGCCGAACACTTCGAGATCGAGATCCTTCGGTGTCAGGCCGGCGATTTCATCGCGCACCCAGCCCCCGACGATGAGCGCGCGGCCGCCGGCATCGCGGACGGCGCGCGCCAGACGAACGACGAGATCAGGAGTGAGGCGCGTCATGCGGAGGGTGTCGCACGGGCGCGGGACGCCGGCCGAATCGCTTCATGACGCGGTCTGCCTGGCGGGGCGCCAGCACGCTGAGCACCGACAGCAGCCGGGAGAGTCGGTGCGGATACACCTCGGGACGTGGAGACGCGATGACGTCGGCGATGGTCTTCGCGACATGCGCCGCCGATTGCGTCGGGCCGCGGCCGGCGACCGTCAGCCCGAAGTCGCGCGCGATCGCATCGTGGAACTCCGTCCTGGTGCGGACGGGATAGACGATCGAGGCGTGGAGCTTCGTGCCGAGGAATTCGGCGCGAAGCGCCTCGATGAAGCCGATCTGTGCGGCTTTCGTGGCCGAGTACACGCTCGACCCGCCGACACCCCGTCGGCCCG
>Ga0164241_10002252_pt1 | contig 21311 bp, 12 predicted proteins | sample OricomyardsoilBY_FD_108780 | JGI IMG/M metagenome (GOLD analysis project Ga0164241, IMG submission 108780) | Backyard soil microbial communities from Emeryville, California, USA - Original compost - Back yard soil (BY) | ecosystem: Environmental > Terrestrial > Soil > Unclassified | place: USA... | reverse complement strand
GCTGGCGCTGGCGCGCGAGACGCAAAGCAGCCAGCGCAAGTCTTACGACCTGACCAAGCTGCGGTTCGATTCGGGCATTTCCAGCGAGGTCGACCTGCATCGCTCGGAGACTGCGTGGCGCGAGGCGGAGGTCGACATTGCGCAGCAGACGCGTCGCGTCGCGCAGGACATCAACGCGCTGGCGCTGCTGGTCGGCGAACCGGTGCCGGCGGAGGTTGCCTCGGGTCAGCGTGCATTCGAAGCGCAGACATTCTCGAAGACACTGCCCGCGGGGCTGCCCGCGGAGTTGCTGGTGCGCCGGCCTGACGTGCGCGCGGCCGAGCATGCCCTCAAGGCGGCCAATGCGGACATCGGCGCGGCGCGCGCGGCATTTTTCCCGAGCATCGAGCTCACGGGTTTCTACGGCCAGGCGAGCAGCGATCTGTCGGCGCTGTTCCAGTCAGGCCACACGGCCTGGAGCTTCACTCCGCAGGTGCGCCTGCCGATTTTTTCGGCTGGCGCGAACGTCGCTGCGCTTGATCTTGCCCATGTCCGCAAGCGCATCGAAGTGGCGCGCTACGAGCAGTCGATCCAGAGCGCCTTCCGCGAGGTGGCCGATGCGCTGGTGACACGCGCCACACTCGGAGACCAGTTGCGCGCGCAGGAGGCGCTCACCCATGCCAGCGACCTCAGCTACAAGCTGGCGGACACGCGGTATCGCGGTGGCGTCGACAGTTATCTCAGCGCGTTGATCGCGCAGCGTGACTTCTACACTGCTCAGCGCCAGCTCATCGTCACCCGCCTGGCCGGCGCGGTGAACCTCGTCCAGCTGTACCAGGCGTTGGGCGGCGGCTGGAAGGAATAGAAAAAAAGGGGACAGATCTATTTTTTTTCCAAAAAAAAAATAGATCTGTCCCCTTTTTTCCTTCTGTCCCCTTTTTTCTCAGATGGGGTCTGGCCCCATTATCAGTTCGCTGAGTCTGTCGGGTTCGATCGGCTTCGTGAAATGGAAGTCGAAGCCGGACTCGGCGGCGAGGTTCTTGTCGGCCTTCTGGCCCCAGCCGGTCAGCGCGATCAACGTCACGGGATGGTCCGTGTACTGCGCGCGGATCCGCTGCGCCACTTCGTGCCCCGAGAGGCCGGGCATGCCGATGTCCAGGATCGCGACTTCCGGCTGCAGGCGCTCGAACAACTCGATCGCCATGAGTCCGTCGTGCGCAACATGCACCTCATGTCCATCGAGCCTCAACAGCAGCGCGAGGGTTTCGCTCGCGTCCCGGTTGTCGTCCGCAACCAGCACACGCCGCAGTCGCGGCGCGGCGTCGGGATGAGAAGGTGTGGGGGTCGGCATCGCGCCGCCGATTAGGATCGCCTGCACATTTCGGCGCAAGACGGACGTTTCCTACAGCCCGGAATCGCATCCCAACGTAATACTCGCGCATGAACCAACTCGACTCTTCACTGCGCATCACCCCGTCCCCTGTGAATCCGTGGGTGGCGCTGGCAGGCTGGATTGCGCTCTGTGCAGTGGCGGGCGGCGTCGGCGCGATGGCCTCCGTCGATGCGAAGGATTTCTACGCCACGCTCGACCAGCCCTCATGGGCGCCGCCATCGGCTGTATTCGGCCCGGTCTGGACACTCTTATATATATCGATGGCCGTGGCCGCCTGGCTGGTCTGGCGCGAACGCGGCTTTGCACGCGCTCGCGGTGCGTTGGGCCTGTTCCTGGCGCAGCTCGCGCTGAATGCGCTGTGGTCCTGGCTCTTCTTCGGATGGCATCGCGGCGCACTGGCGTTCGCGGACATCATCGTGTTGCTGGTGCTGATCGTGGCGACGATGGTGTCGTTCGCGAAGATTCGCCAGCTCGCCGCGTGGCTCCTGGCCCCGTACCTTGCGTGGGTGAGTTTCGCGACGCTGCTCAACTACTCCGTGTGGCAGCGAAATCCTCTTGCGCTGTAGCGGCGCGCCACATCATGTGAACCGTGTGGCTCGCGCCATCGTCGGCGAGGTCCACCGTGTTGCGGCCGGCGTTCTGCACGACGCCGTCGATGACGAGTAGCGGCTGGGCGCGCGGGTCGGTTTGCTTGTCGACGATGATCTCGTAGGGCGTGACGTGGTGCGCGCCGCGATGCCGATATTGAATGGAATAGCCAGGCCACTCCGCGGGTACGCAGGGCACGAGCGTGAGCCGGTTTTCGCGCACGCGGAATCCCAGGATCCATTCGAGGCCGGCCCGATATAGCCAGCCTGCTGACCCGGTGTACCAGGTCCAGCCCCCGCGGCCGGCGTGCGGGGCTTCGGAATACACGTCCGCGGCGACGACATAGGGCTCGACCTTGTAGCGCTGCACATCGGCGCGCGTGGTGGTTCGCCGAACCGGGTTCAGCATGTTGAACACTTCCATGGCGCGTTCCGCATTGCCCTGCAGGGCGAACGCGATCGAGGTCCACACCGCGGCGTGCGTATATTGCCCGCCGTTTTCGCGGATGCCACGCGGATACGCCTTCACGTAGCCCGGCTCCTGCGCAGATTTGTCGAAGGGCGGAGCGAACAGCATCGCGAGCGGCGGATCGCGCTGGAGGAGTTGCGCGTCCAGCGCGTCCATCGCACGCGCGGCCCGCGCGGGGTTCGCGGCGCCGGAAATGATGCCCCACGATTGCGCGATGGCGTCGATCTGGCACTCGTCGTTGTGTGCGGACCCGAGCGGCGTCCCGTCGTCGAAGAAGCCGCGGCGATACCACTCGCCGTCCCAGGCGTGCTGCTCGAGCGCGGCGCGCAACTTCGTGGCATGCCCCAGCCAGGCGGTGGCGAGAGCGAGCTCGCCGCGCGCCTGTGCCACGGGCGCAAACGCATGCAGCGTGGCGTGCAGGAACCAGCCTAACCACACGCTTTCGCCGCGGCCGTGTTCGCCCACCCGGTTCATGCCGTCGTTCCAGTCGCCGGTGCCGATCAGCGGCAACCCGTGCTGGCCCGTGTACAGCGCACCCTCGAGGCCGAGGCGGCAGTGCTCGAACAGCGTGGCAGTGTTCGAAGTGACTTCGGGCGCGAAGAAGGCGTCGTGGCGTTCGCGAGGCAGCGGCGGCCCTTCGATGAAGGGCACCTGGACATCGAGAATGGCGCGATCGCCGGTGAGCGCCACATAGTGCGCGGTGACGTACGACAACCACACGCGGTCGTCGGAGATGTGCGTGCGCACTCCCTGGCCGCTGTGCGGCAGCCACCAGTGCTGGACGTCGCCTTCGGGGAACTGGCGCGAGGCCGCGCGCAGGATCTGTTCGCGAAGCAACTGCGGCCGCGCGATGCCGAGCGCCATGGCGTCCTGGAGCTGATCGCGGAATCCGTACGCGCCACTCGCCTGGTAGAAACCCGCGCGCGCCCAGGTGCGGCAGGCCAGCGCCTGGTACAGAAGCCAGCCATTCAACATGATGTCGAACGCGCGGTCGGGCGTCTTGACCTGCACGTGCGACGTCAATTCGTCCCAGTGTTCACGCACCCCGGTGAGGATTTTCTCGATGTCGGCGCCGCGATAGTTAGCGACCAGTGTCCGCGCTCGTTCGATGTTCGTGGTTTCTCCCAGCATGAACACGACTTCGGTGGTCGCTGACGGTTCGAGTTCGAGCCTCGTGCGCAACGCCGCGCAGGGATCGAGACCAGCGCCCGCGCGACTCGTCATCGCGCCGCCGGAGACCAGTGCCGCCGGCGCGTCGAGCGTCCCGTGCCGCCCCAGGAACTCGCCCCGATCGCAGGTGAATTCCGTCTGCGCGCCGTGCAGGGCGGCGAATGCCAATCCAGGGAAGGCCGGGTTCCAGGGGTTGCGCGCGAACAAGGCGCCGGAGTCCGCATCGTGCCCGGTGATCACATGCGGCGCACCCGCGACCCGCGATGTGCCCAGCACCCATTCGACATACGCGGTGACCGAAAGGCTCCGGCGACGCGGAGACTCGTTGCGTATGCGCAGGCGGCAGAGCTTGATGGGATCTTCGAGCGGCACGAGCATGGTGAGCTCGAGCGCAATGCCGTGCGACACGTGGTCGAACCGGCTGTAGCCCATGCCGTGCGAGCAGGAATACTGGGCGTTCTCCAGGCGGATTGGCGAGGGCGCCGGTGTCCACAACTCGCCGGTCTCTTCATCGCGCAGGTAGATAGTCTCGCCCGGGCGGTTGGCCACCGGGTCGTTCGACCACGGCGTGAGCGCGTTCTCGCGGCTGTTGCGGGCCCACGTGTACCCGGCTCCGTCGCTCGAGACCTGGAATCCGAAACCGGGATTCGCCACGACATTGATCCACGGGGCCGGTGTGCTCTGGCCGTCGGGCGCGGTGACGCGATACTCGCGACCTTGTGCGGCAAAACCGCCGATGCCGTTGTAGAACTCCAGCCGGCGGGCGTCATCGGTTTCGACGGGCGGAACGGCAGCCGTCGGTGCGCGCCGCGGAATGCGCGGGGCGGCGGCCGGCACCGGCTGCATGCGCTCCACCTGGTCGGCGAGGCTGCCGCGTTTGCCGGAGAGTTCCACGCGCGCCACGGCACGCAACAACGCGCGGGTCTCGGGGGTGATGAGATCGGTGCGCAGCATGAACACCTTGCCGCGTGTGTCGGCGCCGGCGATGCGCGGTCGTGCGAGGCTGGTACGCACGGCCGCCTCGATGGCGACCTGCAGATCCTGCACATAGGACGCGCCCTTCTCGTTGAGGATCACGAGATCCACCGACAGGCGCTTGACGCTCCAGTACTCGTGGGCCTGCAGCAGGTGGCGAACGGTCACGAGGTCGTCCATGTCGTCGACGCGAATCAGCACGATGGGCAGGTCGCCGGAGATGGACTGGGACCACAACCCGGCGGGCCCCGCGGCGCCGCGCTGGATGTTGTCCGCGGATGCGCGGGCGGCGGGGCTCGCGTAGAGAATGTGGCCGGCCAGTTGCTGGAACAGGTTGGCCTGCGAGGCATCGATGCCGAAGTGCCGCAGCTGCACCTGTCCCTGCGTCCACGCCAGCGTGGCGGTCCTGGTGCGCGCGTTCGGGTCGAGATGTTTGTCGGCGATCTCGAGGAGCTCCGCGCGATCGTGCGCCACGCAGGTCCAGTACGCGATGCGCGCCGTGCCGCCCGCGGGGATGCGCAAGCGGTAGCGCAGCGCGAATACCGGGTCGAGAACCGTGCCGACGGTTCCTGACAACGCGCGTCCTTCGAGCATGGCGAGCGGCGCGCGCAGTTCGCGGCCGCGGCCGAGAAATTTCGCGCGGTCGGTCTCGTGCTGGGGTGCACCCACCACGGCGCCTTCCACCACGGCGTGATGCGAGGCCCAGATCTCCGGTTCATCGGGGGCGCGCCGACGGCGATTGGCCAGCAGCAGGTTCTGGCGCGGCAGGAATTCCGTGCGCACGAACATCTTCGAGAACGCGGGATGCGCCAGGTCCGCGGCGTGCGAGCCGAGCACCAGTTCGGCGTAGGACGTGACTTCGATCTCGCGCTCGCGCATCGAGCCGTTCGTGAGTGACAGCAGGCGGACTTCGGCATCGTCCTCGGGCGAGATCTGCACTTCGAGCGTGCTCACGACGTCGCCGTCGGTGCGGATGATCTCGGCGCGGTCCTCGGTGAAGCTCACCTCGTAGCTGCCGGGCTGACCTGCGCAAGGCTGGTAGCCCGCGGACCAGACACGACCGCTTTCCACGTCGCGCATCAGCAGATAGCTGCCGGTGTCGTCGCGCGTCACGTCCTCGCGCCACCGCGTGATGGCGATGTCGTTCCAGCGGCTGTAGCCGGAACCCGCGGATGTGACCATGACGGAGTATCGGCCGTTCGACAGCAGGTGGGTCTGCGGCGCCGAGTCGTGCGGGCTGCGGATTCTGCGCACCTGCGGCACCTGCGGATCGGCGAAACGGGCCGCGGTGCCCACTTCCTCGGCGCGCGGATGCGCCACCGAGACGTCGCGCGGCGTGCGTTCCTGCAACAGCAGTTCGGTGGCCTGTACGGTGACGTCGGAATGGAAGCGCTCGCGCATGCGGCCATCGAGCAGCGCATTCGCGATGGCGACGATGCTCATGCCCTGGTGATGCGCCATGTACGCACGCACCAGCGCCTGTGTCGCACCCTCCGGTACGCGGCTGGGCGTGAAGTCCACGGCCTCATAGAAGCCGTAGGGTCCGCGCGCGCCGAGCGCGGCCAGCGCACTGTAGTTGGCCAGCGCGGCATCGCCATCGATCATGGCGGCGAGGCCGGTGGCGTAGGGCGCCGTCACCTTGTTCTCGGAGAGGCCGCGCTTGAGTCCGAGCCCGGGTACGCCGAAGTTCGAATATTGGTAGGTGAGTTCGAGGTCGCGCGCGTTGTACGCGGACTCGGAAACGCCCCAGGGCAGTTGAAGCTCCGCGCCGTAGGCGATCTGCCGCTGCACGATGAGCCGGCTGGTCTGCGCCAGCAAACTACCGCCCGGCGCCCGCAGCACGAGGTCGGGCATGAGGTACTCGAACATCGAGCCGGACCAGGACACCAGCGCCGCGCCCGAGCCGATGGGCGTCACGGTGCGGCCGAGCCGGAACCAGTGCCGCGCGGGAATGTCGCCCTTGGCGATGGCGATGAAACTCGACAGTCGCGCCTCGGAGGCGAGCAGGTCATAGCAGCTGTCGTCGAGCGTGCCGTCGGTGGCGCGATAACCGATGGACAGCAGCTTGCGCTGGGTGTCGAGCAGGAAGTCGAACTCCATGGCGTCGGCGAGCTGCAGCGCGGTGGTGGCGAGTGTCTCGAGATGCTCGACGATGAAGCCGGCCGGGTCGCGGGCCAGGAGGTCGCTGCGCCAGCTGTCGATGGTGCGGCGCGCGGCCTCCACCCAGTAGACGAGCTCGGCGCTGCGCTCCGGTTCGCCTTCGCTCGCGAGCGTGCGAACCATGTCGACCAGTGTGCCGGCCCGCTCGGCTGCTTCGCGCAGGGCATCGGTCTGCGGATCGAGCGGCATGGTGCGCGGACGCAGGCTGGCTTCGAAGTCGGCGAAGGTGGTTTCGAGCAGGCCGCGCGTGATCGTCGACCCCGGCGTGAACTGGAAGGTGTTCAATGCCTCGCGTGCAAGATCGAGCGCGTCGGCCAGACCGTCGATGGCGGAAACAGGGGGCGTCGGCGACTTCTGCCATTCGCGGAACGCACCCGCGAGCGTGATGAGGTGCGCCGCGAGGTTGCCGGAATCCACCGAAGAGACGTAGCGAGGGTCGAGTGGCCGCAGGTCGCGCGTGTCGTACCAGTTGTAGAGATGCCCGCGGCATTTGTGCATGCGCACCATGGTGCCGAGCGTGGCCTCGATGCGATCGAGCGCATCGCGAAGGCCGCACCAGCCGAAGTCGCGCGCGGCGACCGTCGACAGTAGATAGAGGCCGATGTTGGTGGGCGAGGTGCGATGTGCGACGACGGGCCGTGGATCTTCCTGGAAGTTGTCGGGCGGCAGATGGTTGTCTTCGGCCGTCACGAACGTCTCGAAGAAGCGCCAGGTGCGACGCGCGATCAGGCGAAGCTCGCGCTGCTCGTCGATAGACAGGTCGGATTTCGCGACGGCGGGAGGTGTGCGGCTGACGCGCCAGGCGACGAGCGGCGCGAGGAACCACAACGCGAGGAAGGGCATCGCCACCAGGGGCAGGGCGCCGGACTGGATGACGAGCCCGGCGGCGATGAGGAGCGTGAGCGCCACGCTGCGCGCCATGTGCCGGTAGAAACTTGCCAGGTCCGAACGGCGGCCCGACAACATGTCGGCCGTGGTCCACTCGAGCAGGTGCCTGTGGCTCGCATACATGCGCCACATCGCACGGCCGATGGCATCGCACATGAGCCAGGCCTGGTAGGCCAGCATGGTGATGAGCAGGCCGGTCTGCGCGATGGCTACGCCGAAGTCGAGGCGCAGGGCGCGCAGGTGGCTGCGCAGCGTGACGGTGGAGCGACGCGGGAGGATGGCCGCGAACAACGGGAGCAGCGTGGGCAGCCCGAGCGCCAGCAGGATGAAGCCACACCAGGGGAGCGCAACGGCTGCGGGCAGCGTCCAACCCACGACGAGTGCGGCCACCGCGGCCGGCGCCGACAACGACCGGCGCAGGTTGTCGAGCATCTTCCACAGCCCGATGAGGGGCATGCGACTGTGGCCGCGCCCGTGTTCGGCGGCGCCGATGTCGCGCCGCCCGAGAATCCACGGCAGCAGTTGCCAGTCGCCGCGCACCCAGCGGTGCTGGCGCAGCGACGCGACGTCATAACGCGACGGAAAGTCTTCGACCACTTCGACGTCGGAGGCCAGGCCCGCGCGCGCGAAGATGCCTTCGAAAAGGTCGTGGCTGAGCAGCGAGCTCTCCGGCACGCGACCGGCCAGCGCAGCCTCGAACGCGTCGATGTCGTAGATGCCCTTGCCGGCGAACGAACCTTCGCCTAACAAGTCCTGGTAGACGTCGGAGACAGCGGCGGCATAAGGATCGACTCCGGCGGCGCCGGAAAACGCGCGCTGGAACGGCGTGGCCTCGGAGCTCGTCGGCAGCGAAAACGCGACGCGCGGTTGCAGGATGGCGTAACCCTCGACCACGCGGCCCACTTTCGCGTCGAAGCGCGGGCGATTGAGCGGGTGCGCCATCTTGCCGATGAGCCGGCGCGGCGCCTCGCGCGGCAGCCGCGTATCGGCGTCGAGCGTGAGCACATAGCGCACGCCGTCGGGTACCCAGGGTGACCCACCCGTGCTCGTGACGTAGGTGGTGTCCGTGGCGCCGCGCAGCAGCCGGTTGAGTTCCTGCAGCTTGCCGCGCTTGCGTTCCCAGCCCATCCACCGCTGCTCGGTTTCGCACCACACGCGGCGCCGATGAAGCAGCAGGAATCGTTCGCCGCCCGCCGCCGGGCCATAGCGGCGGTTGAGCCGCGCCACGCCGAGCACGGCAATGTCGAGCAGTGCGTCGTCGGTGGCCTTCTGTTCCGTATCGGCATCCGACCAGTCCGACAGCAGCGCGAAGTGAAGCTGGTCGTCTGGAGAGGCGAGGTAGTGGATTTCCAGGCGGTGCAGATGTTCCTCGACCGACGCGCGCGAGCTCAGCATGACGGGCATCGCCACCACCGTGCGCAGCTCCGCCGGCACGCCGTCGCGCAGTGCAAGGCCGGGCAGCCGGCTGGCCCCGAGGCCGCGAGTGACGGCGCGGTTGATCAGCGCCACGGCGATGTCGACCGCGGGCACCGCACCGAGGGCGCCCAACAGCCAGAGCATGCCGCCGTGGACGCCACCCTGTTGCAGCAGCGCGAGCGGAATGGCGAGCACCAGCGCCGAGGTGAAAGCGATGGCGGCCACGAAATCGCGCGCGCCCACGGTGAGCGCGATGCGGCTCGGCCAGTCGCGCCACGAGGCATGGAAGTCGATCTCGCGTTCGAACTTGCGCCGGCCTTCGCCGATCAGGTGAAAGCCGGGATCACGCTCGCGCGCATTCGGCGCGGCCGCCGCTTTCGCCAGTACGCGCCTGGCGATGTCGAGCTCCGAGATCTTCGAGCCGCGCCCCATCTCTTCGATGGCGTTCCGATAAAGGTTGCGCGTGGCGAAATCCATGGCCGGGAAATCCGGCGAGGTGTTCAGTGCATCGTCGACCAGGCTGACGTGTTCGAAGAACTCCGCCCAGTCGACGTCCGACATCAGGCGCATGCTGGTGATGATGTTGCGCACCGTCACGTTCGATGCGCCCTGGCGCAGGTGCTCCTCCTGCAGCAGGCGTTCGGAGCTCGTCTCCTGTTCCGCCAACTCCCTTTCCAGCCACAGGAGCGCGGGCGTTATTTTCGGATCCTGGTCGCGCAGCCGGTGCACGAGCTGCACGGCGAACGCGGACTTCATCGACGTCGCCTTGGCGCGCCAGGCGCGCAGCGCGTTCGGGTCCACCGCCTGGCCGTTGACGCCGAGCAGGCGATCGGCGACCGCGTCCGCTTCCTGCCGCGCCACGCGGCTCGTCACGATGCGCTGCGCGACCCGCCGCAGGTTCTCGACGAGCACGATGCGCAGCGTGATGGCCACGGCCCACAACTCGCCGATGGTCAGCGGCTCGACGCTTTGATAGGCGCGCACGAAACGGCGAAGCGTCTCGGGCTCGAACCGGCTGTCGGTGTGCGCGACGAACGCCCACGCCAGGCCGAACACGCGAGGAAAGCCGGCGAACGGTCCCGCCGTCAGTTTCGGCAGCTGGCGATAGAACTGGGGCGGCAGGTCTTCGCGGATCTCGCGGATCTGTTCCTCGACCACGTGGTAGTTGTCGAGCACCCATTCGGCGGCAGGAGTGATGCTGCGTCCCTCATCGACTGCCTGGGCGATGGAGCGGTACGCGGCGAGCAGCACCTTCTCATTGCTGCGCAGGCGAGCGGACAGCGAACGGCCGAAACCCGGGCTCGAGTCCACGGGCTGCGCGGCAGCCAGGCTGCGCGCGTGCTCCTCCAGCCGCTCGATGCTGAAGATTTCTTCGCGCAGGATCTGGTCGTCGCGCCAATGGGTGCTGGGCGACAGTTGCTCGATGATTTCACTGAGGAATGGGTGCAAGAATCCGCCGGCTCTCTGGGTCGTCGCCTCGCCGCGCATTACGCGAAATTTGGAGTCCCGTGCGCCATGTCCTCAGGACGCTTCGCGGTGTGGGACTCGGCCTACGCGGCGTGATGGCTAGCTTAACAGGAGATGACGGCGCCTATCTGTCGGCGGGGCATCGCATCTGACAGGGCCTGACCGCCCGCAAACATATGCTCGTCGCATGTGGCCTTTTCGCAAGCATTCCGCCGGCACGATCCGATCGAGCGAGGCGTTCTGGCTCCTGCGCAATGGCATCGGGGATGCGGGCGCGGCCCTCGACGAATCCATTTCCTGCGACATCGCCGTGGTCGGCGCGGGCATCACCGCGGCCCTGGTGACCGATGCGTTGATCACCACCGGCCGGACCATCGTCGTGCTCGATTCCCGCGAGGTGGCGCTTGGGAGCACGGCGGCATCGACGGCGCTGCTGCAGTATGAAATCGACACGCATCTCGTCGACCTCGTACCCAAACTCGGCGCGGATCGGGCGTTGCGTGCGTATCTCGCCTGCGCGGCAAGTTTTGCGCACCTCGAACAACGGTTTCCCGAGGTGTTGCCCCTGGCGGCGTACGAGCGCCGGCCAAGCCTGTATCTCGCCGCAAAGGAGCGCGACGTGGCCACGCTGCGAACCGAAGTGGCCGCAAGACGCGACATCGGGCTCCGGTGCGAGTGGTTAGAGAGCGACGAGCTGTCGAAGCGGTACGGCTGCCGGCGTCCCGGCGCCATTCTCTCGGCGCTCGGCGCGCAGATGGATCCGTTCCGGTTCACGCGCGCGGTGTTCTCCGCCTGCCGCCGCCACGGCGCCCGGTTGTTTGCGCGAACCCGGGTCGAGCAGATCGAAGAGCAGGGCGAGTCCCTGGTGCTGCGCACGTCGCGGGGTCATACCGTGACGGCGAAGCACGTGGTCGTGTGCGCGGGTTACGAATCCATCGACTTCCTGCCCCTGGAGGTCGCGGACGTCAACAACACCTATGCGCTGGTGACGGAGCCGGTCGCCAGGCGAGCGTGGGTCGACACCCTGCCCCTGATCTGGGAAAGCGCGCGTCCATACTTCTATATGCGTGGCACCGCCGATGGCCGGGTCATGGTCGGCGGCGCCGATGTGCCGTTCCGGAATGCCGCCGCCCGCGAGGTGCTGCTGCCGAGGCAGTTGCGTCACCTGCAGCAGCAGTACGAGGCGATGTTTGGCGAGGAGCTGCCTCCCGTGGCCTTTGCGTGGGCGGGCAGTTTCGCCGAGACCCGCGACGGGTTGCCTTACATCGGAAAGCTTCCCGGCGGGAATCCCAGGCTGCAGTTCGCGTTGTGTTACGGCGGGAACGGCATCACGTACAGCGTGCACGCCGGCGAGATGATCCGCGCCGGCATCGAAGGACACGCGCACGCTCTCGACGATGTGTTCGGGTTCGGGAGGCTGGGGGCGGATTCATCCGCCAGCCGGCAAAGGGCGTGACTGGTGGTTAGAGGCGGACTCGGGCGACAAGCAGTCAGAGGCTGGACATGCCGTCACCCCCGGGCCTTCTTGAATATGGTGAACGAGCGTTCCGGCAACGGCCTTTGACCTCCATTTTCCACCAGGAGGTCGCCCGGAGCGGGATACGGGGCTCCGGCCTTGCCCTTCGGGTGATTGTCTCGCGCCATGGCTGGGACAATAATCCAGCCAATGTTCGTAAATGACACCGGTAGGCTGCCGGACTCGGGACGCGTGTGCGTCATGGGCTTCCAGCCCGACAAGTCAGGCACAAGGACGTACTTCAGCCTGTTCATCAATGCTGCCCGCGCCGAGGTGGAGCCCATGGCCGAGCCGCGCAACCCGGCCTACGTGCTCGGTGTCGGCGCCGAGATCGCCTCGGTGAACGGCCCGGTGTTCGCGGCGTATTTCGCGGCGTCGCGCGAACGCTTCGATGCACAGCCTAACTACAAATCCGGGCTTTTCGTGCTGGTCGATGGCGCCGTGTATGCGGTGAAGCCGGAACAGGTCGACACCAGCATCCGCCGCGGCTTCACCACGCGCGAATTCACGCTGCTGCGCGGAGACCGCCCGCAACGCAGTGTCGTCTATCCCTGGCCCTGGTATCGCGAACCGTTCATGTCGGGCGGCGCCGGCGTGCGCTCGGGTGACTTCCTGCGCGAGATGTCGTCGATGGTGCGCGAATACGGGTGACGCCTTGTCAGGCGCCGCCTTTCTTTTCGACGTGACCGCCGAACTGCTTGCGCATCGCCGACAGCAAGCGGTCCCCATAATCGGCGTTGCCCCGTGACTCGAAGCGGCTGAAAAGCGCCGCAGTGATCACGGGCGCGGGCACTCCTTCATCCACCGCGGCGGCCACGGTCCAGCGACCTTCGCCGGAATCCGACACGCGGCCCGCGAAGGCTGACAGGTTCGCGTCTTCGGCCAGCGCGCGCGCCGTCAGGTCGAGCAGCCACGATCGCACGACACTGCCGTGTCGCCAGACCTCCGCGATCTGCGACACGTCGAAGTCGAATGCGTAGTGTTCGGGGTGCTGCAGCGGCGTGGTCTCGGCGTCCTTCTCCCTCGGGCGGGTGCCGATGTTGGCATTGCGCAGGATGTTGAACCCCTCCGCGTACGCAGCCATCACGCCGTACTCGATGCCGTTGTGAACCATCTTGACGAAGTGACCGGCGCCGAAGGGGCCGCAGTGCAGGTAGCCGCGCGGCGCGGTGTTTCCTGGGTCCGGGGCGGAAGCAGTGGACTTCCCGCCGGTAGATAGCGCCGCGAACAACGGATCGAGGGAATCCACCGTCGGCTTTTCGCCGCCGATCATCAGGCAGTAGCCATTTTCGCCACCGGCGATGCCGCCGCTGGTGCCGACGTCGACGTAGTGGATGCCGGCCTGCTTCAGATCGGCGCCACGGCGTATGTCGTCGCGATAGTAGGAATTGCCGCCGTCGATCACGACGTCACCCGGCGAGAGCAGCGGCCGCAGGTTCGCGATCTCCTGGTCGACGATGGCCGCGGGCAACATCAGCCAGACTACGCGGGGCTTCGCGAGTTTGGTCACGAAGTCGGACAGCGAGCCGGCGGCCATCACGCCGGGCCCCTGCAACGCCTGTATCGCCGCAGGGTTCGCGTCGAAGGCGACGCAATGGAAGCCCGCGCCCGCGAGCCTTCGAACCATGTTGGCCCCCATGCGCCCAAGGCCGACGAAGCCGATTTCGTTCATCTCTTTCATGTGATTCTCTCGGTGAATGGGTAGAGTCTAGTCCCATGAAAGTCGTTCGACGCGGCTCTGATCGGGGACACGCCGACCATGGCTGGCTCAAGTCGCATCACAGTTTCTCGTTCGGGGACTATTTCGACGAGGACCACGTCGAGTTCGGCCCGTTGCGGGTGCTCAACGAGGACCGCGTGTCGGCGGGCCAGGGCTTTGGCACGCACGGGCATCGCAACATGGAGATCATCAGCTATGTGCTCGAGGGAGAGCTCTCGCACGAGGACTCCATCGGCAACCGTTCCACGATCCGGCCGGGCGATGTCCAGCGCATGAGCGCGGGAACGGGTGTGCGTCACAGCGAATTCAACGGGTCGAAGACGAACAAGGTTCATTTCCTGCAGATCTGGATCCAGCCCGATGTCAGCGAAATCCCACCGGGCTACGAAGAGAAACATTTCGACGACGCCGACAAGCGCGGGCAGTTGCGGCTCATTGCCTCATCGAACGGAGAGCACGGATCCGTCCTCATCCACCAGGACGTGCGCGTCTACAGCGGGCTGTTCGACGGCGCCGAATCCGCGCGGCTTGAGGTCGCCCCTCATCGTCGCGTGTACGCGCACGCGGCGCGCGGGGCGCTTCACGTGAATGGCATCGAGCTCATGGCCGGCGATGCGCTCAAGCTCACGGACGAGACCGTCGTGGACATCGGGCAAGGCTCGAAATCCGAAGTGCTGGTGTTCGATCTGCCCTAGTCGAGCCTAACAAGGCGTGCGCCACGTGTGGTCATGGACGACAACGATCCGCTTGGATGACTGATAGCGCCCTCCCTCCGAAGGGATAGGGTGAACTCCATTCTTTGACGCCATTCGGCCGACACCTTCGTGCGATTCATTTCGCATCCGGTGAAGGCAAGAATTCGTTCCATGGAAATGAAGAAGAAAGAAACGAGAAGGGGACGGGTGGGCGTCATCATGCTGCTGGCGGCGTTCTTCATCCTTGCCTCGGCAACGGGCATGAGTGCCGGCGTCGGCCGTGCGGCATCTTTCTGCGAGGACTGCGAGTTGCAGGTGGGAATGGGTGGAACGTACCACTCGTTCGAGTCGACAGGGGGCGAGGTGGTGCCGGTGACCATGACCTGGGATGGCGGGCGCTGGGAGCTGGGTGTGTTCCACTTCAGCGAACAGATCTCGGCCGACAATGACGACAACGTCGATCGGCTGGTCGCGCGTCCCTATTGGGGTGCATCGGTGTCACGCCGCTTCAGGATGTACGAGCGCGGCCCGCTGCGCGCCATTTTCGGATTCGGGTTGTCTTATCGCACCGAGACCGATGTGCTGAGCGCGACACACTGGAATTTCTCTTCGCAGTTCGGGCTGCAATACCAATCCGCGAGCTTTCCGGCCACCTTCGAACTGTCGGCACGCCACTGGTCGAACGGCGGCGTCAGGACACCCAACCGTGGCCAGGACTTCGCGGTCCTGATGATCCGCTTCGATCGCTGAACCGGCTTACCTGGGAGTCTCGTCCAGTAGTTTGACCAGGTGCTGCTTCCACAACGCCGCGATGGTGTGCGTGCCATGCCCGCGCGTCTGCGGGCTGAGCGGGATCACGATGGCCTCGCCGTGCTTCACGCGCTTGATCTCGCGCTCGAGGATGCCGAGCTCGGGAGGGTTGATGAGGTCATCGGCGGAGTTGATGGCGAGCAGCGGTGCGCGGATGCTCTCGAGGGCAGGACTGGGGTCGTAGTCCCAGGAAGCGCTGACCTGGTACAGCAGGTCATTGGCGTCCAGGGTGCGCATCGCGTTGTCCACGCTCTGGCCCAGCACCTCGTCCGTCCTTGCGAGCGTGGGCATCTGTTCCTGGCGAAGGGGAGGGTTGCTGCCCATGAAGAAGATGAGTGAGGCGGCGGTGCCGAGCGATGGCGGTTGCCGGGTGTAGTTGCCGCCTTCCCAGGCCGGGTCATTGCGGATGGCGTCGATGAGTGTCTTGCGCCACACGCGATTGCGCCCGGAGATCTGCACCGGCAGGCTGGCCAGCGGCATCAGCGCGTCCATGAACTCCGGGTGCCGTTCGCCCCACACCCAGGTGTGCATTCCACCCATCGAAGTGCCCATCACCAGCCGCAGGTGGTCGACCTTCAGTCCCTCGGTGAGCAGCCGGTACTGCGCCTCCACCATGTCGGTATATCCGTACTTCGGAAAATGCGCCTTCAGCCCGTCGCTGGGCTTCGCGGACTTGCCGTGCCCGATGCCATCCGCCAGCACGATGAAGTAACGAGTGGCATCGAGCGGCTGGCCCGCGCCAAACAACTCGCCCGCGAACTCCGGCCGGATGAACTGTGCGCCGCTGCCACCGGTGCCGTGCCCGATGAGCACGGCATTGCGAACCACGCCCTTCGCATCCTTCTGGGGCGCGCCGAGCGTTCGATAGTGAATCTTGAGTTCCGGCAGCGATTCGCCATTCGAAAACCGGAAGGGGCGGATGACGTAGTCGCCTTCGACAGGCGTGGGATATTCCGCGGCCTGTGCGAGCTCGATGCCTAACAACCCCAGGCAGGCGAGCAGGGAGAATCGGGCAATGTGCCGGGGAAGTTTCGTCATGACGGGTCGCTCCGCGGGTTCGAGAGCGGATTATGCGACCTATCCCTCGGGAAAGTTCATCCCCGTCGGGCGCGGAGGCAGGGTGGCAGGACCTGTGGACCTGCCACCCTTCATGCTTTTGCCGGGTACGACGCTGCCTGGGCGTCGAGACGGGATCAACGCACCAGCGGAATTCTCTGCGAGATCTGCACCTGGCCCACCAGGCCGAGGCGGCGGTCGAGCTGAATTGCGCGCGCGGCCATCTTGATCGGCAGCACAGTCTGGAACTTCGCCAGCCACTTCGCGCGCAGGTCATGCATTTTCTGATCGCGCTCGAGCAACGCGTTCACGTATCCCAAGGCTTCCTTGTCGTCCAGATCCTGGAATTGCAATGCGAATTGCTCGGTGGCCTCGATCTGTCCCTTGACCACCGCGTCCTGTTCCTTCTCGAAATTCTCGAACATCGGCCAGAACTTCGCCGCCTGGTCGGCAGTCATCGTCAGGCCCTTGGCCATGATGTCTGCGCGCTTCGCCATGAGGTCGTTGCGGAACTGTGCGACGATTTCCTCGTTGGTCTGCGGTTGCGCCTTCGGCGGATCCGCCGACCATGCCGAGGCTGTTGCCAGCAACGCCACGGCAAAAACGAGCTTCATCTTCATGCCCATACCCTTTTGAGTTGAGTTACAGGCGCGGAATATGTGGCGGACATGAGGCTGCGTCAGTGGGACCAAGGTCCATTGCCGATTCGGCTCGTTCGCGACTTTGGTAGGGCACTTTTGCCCCTCGACGAGCCGTTACTGCGAGAAACCCCACTGTCTGAGAGGCTAGCAACTGCGATATTTTGACACCAATTCCGGCAACGAGGATCGGTAGTGCCGAAGCGGGGACGGGAATGGGTACTCATCTGCGGTGCACTGGCGCCGGTGGCCGCGTTCGCTAACAACAATCCGCCCGCTCATCTCGATGCGCTCAAGCGCATGAGCTTCGAAGAACTGATGACGGTGGAGATCACCTCCGTCTCGCGTACCGAGGAATCATTGCGCGAAGCGGCGGCTGCAGTGGCGGTGGTGACACCGGAGCGCATCCGCCGCAGCGGCGCCACCACCTTGCCCGATGCGCTGCGCCTGGTGCCGGGTTTGCACGTGGGCGAGCAGACCTCCAGCACCTGGGCGGTGAGTTCGCGCGGTTTCAGCAGCATCAACTCCGAAAAGCTGCTGGTGCTCTCCGATACGCGCAGCATCTACACGCCGCTGTTCTCGGGCGTGAACTGGAGCGTGCAGGATTACCTGTTCGAGGACATCGAGCGCGTCGAGGTGATCCGCGGCCCCGGTGCGGCGCTTTGGGGTTCCAACGCCGTGAATGGCGTCATCAACATCACGACCCGCAGTGCGCGCGACACGCATGGCACTTTCGTCGAAGCCGGAGCGGGCACGTTCGACCGCGCGTGGCTCGAGGCCCGCTATGGGGATGAAACCAGCGGCGGCGTGAACTACCGCGTGTACGGCAAGTATCTCGATCGCGATGCCACGTCGGCGCCCACACTCACCACCGAGGACTCCTGGAATCTCGGCCACGTCGGCTTCCGCACCGACTTCGACCGCGGGGCTCAGGACTCCTTCACGGTGCAGGGCGATGCGTATGACGGAGACGTCTCGCAACTGGCGCCGGGCACCGAGATCATCGGGCGTCCGGGCCCGACCCCGCCGTACCTGATGAAACTGAGCGGCGGAAACGTCCTCGCCCGCTGGCGGCGCAATTCGGGAGACGGGTCCGACATGCAGCTTCGCGCCTATTACGACTACACGCGCTGGGACGATCCGAGCTTCCTCGACACGTTGCACACCTTCGATATCGACCTTCAGCGTCGTTTCAATCTCGGTTCGCGTCACGAGATCCTCTGGGGCGCCGCGTATCGGCACACCGCCAATACGAACAAGGGTCGCAATGTATTCGCCCTCGCGCCGGAGAAATCCACCGACCAGTTGTTCAGTGGTTTCGTCCAGGACCAGATCGCCTTCGGAGAGAAGATGCGTCTCACATTGGGCACTAAGCTGGAGCACAACGACTTCAGTGGCTTCGAATTCCAGCCGAGCGCGCGCATGGCCTGGCTGGCGCGCGACAACCAGACGTTGTGGTTCGCCATCTCGCGCGCGGTGCGGGTGCCGACGAGGCTCGAACGCGATATTTTCATCGACATCACGGATCCCGCGGCTGATCCGGTGGGGCGGTTGCTGGGCAGCGACGACTTCGGATCCGAGCGCCTCATCGCCTACGAGATGGGTGACCGGTGGCAGCCGCTCGAAACGCTTTCGTTCGACCTCGCGCTCTTCTACAACGACTACGACCGCCTCGCTTCGCTGGAATTTGGCACGCCATTCCTCGATACCGACGGACGCACCATCATCCCCGTCATCAACGAGAACCTGACCACGGGTCAAACCTATGGGGCAGAACTGCTGGTCGAATGGCAGCCCGTCGAGGAGTGGCGTCTTACCGCCAGCTATTCTCATGTCGACATGAGCCTCACGGCCCACGGGGAGGATCTGAATCGCGGCGAATGGATCGAAGACACAACGCCGCGCGACATCGCGGGGTTACGGTCGCTGCTGACTCTCGGAACCCGCATCGAAATCGACGCGCAGCTGCGCTATCTGTCGCGAATCGAAAGGCAGCCCTCGGTGGTCACCGGCGAAGGCCTGGATGGGTACACCGAGCTCGACGTGCACCTGGGATGGCGCGCGAACGAGCATTGGGACCTGGCACTCGTCGGCCAGAACCTGCTGCATGACGAGCACGCCGAGTTTGGACCGGTGGAGCGGCGCGGCGCCCTCGAGCGTTCTGCGTATCTCAAGGCGACCTGGCGCCACTAACCAGCCATGGCACCTTCGCATCACCGGCGGCCGCTGCGCGTGGCCCTGATCGTGGCTGCGGCGTGGCTCAGCGTTGCCATGGCAGCGCCCCCGGCCGGCGAATACCAGGTGAAGGCGGCCTATCTATTCAACTTCGGTCAATTCGTCGAGTGGCCATCCCAGTCCTGGGATTCGCCGACCGAACCCTTCGTCATCGGGGTCGTCGGCGACGATCCATTCGGAAAAGTCCTCGACGACATCGTCGCCGGAGAGTCGCACGGCGGGCACCCGTTCGCCGTGAGACGGTTCAGGAAGCCGAAGGACATATCGAACTGCAACATCCTCTTCATCGGGCGCGGCGAGGCGTCGCAGCTCGAGGAGACGCTCGAGATGTTGAAGGGCCGCAGCGTGCTCACTGTCACCGACATCGCGGGCGCGGAGGATAACGGCGCGGTCATCGTCCTGTTGAACGAGAACAACCGCATCCGCATGCGCATCAACGTGGCGGCGGCCAAGGCCAACAACCTCGTCATCAGCTCCAAGCTGCTGCGACCCGCCGAGGTCGTGGGAAAAGAGGGCGGCTGAGATGACCCGAAAGGCGATTCCCATCCGCAGGAAGCTGACCGCCATCTCGATGATCTCGACCGGTGCGGCGCTGCTGCTGACCACCGCGCTGTTCCTGGCGGGAGAAATATACGCGGCACGGGCCGCGAACCTGCAGCAGCTGCGCATCCTGAGCGTAGCCATCGCCACGAACAGCACCGCGGCGCTGGCTTTCGACAATCCCGATGACGCGCGCACGGTGCTGGCCGCCTTCAGGTCCGATCCGCACTTCCTGGCGGCGGCGCTGTTCAAGAATGACGGTCGGCTGTTCGTCCAGTATCCCGAGCCTTCGGCTGACAGTGCCTTGCCCGCGACGGTGGGCGCGCCCGGATATCACATCGATGGGTCGGTGCTCATCGGCGTCACGCCCGTGCGCGAAGAGTCGCGCGTGCTGGGGACTCTCTACGTCCGATCCGATCTCAGTGCCGTGTACGATCGGCTGGCGTTGTACGCACTGGTCGCGGCCATCGCCATCGCGCTCGCCATGTTTGCGGCCTGGGCCATCTCGCGCCGGCTTCAGACTCAGTTGTCTGCGCCGATCCTGGAGCTCGCCACGAAGGCGAGACTCGTCTCCGACCGCCACGACTATGGTGTCCGCGCGAATCTGCCCGGCATCAACGAGCTCGACGACCTCTCCAACGCGTTCAACCACATGCTCATGCAAACCGAGCAGAACGAGAAGCGCATGAGCGCCCAGGTCAACCGCCTGGCGTTGCTGCAGGAGATCACGCACAGCATTGGATCGCGGCACGACCTGAACAGCATCTTCCAGATCGTGTTGCGCAGTCTCGAGGAACACCTGCCCATCGATTTCGGTTGCGTCTGCCTGTGCGATCCCCATGGGAGCGTGATCGTCGAGAGCGCGGGACCGGCGAGCCAGCGCCTCGGCGAGGCGTTGGGCCTGACGCTCGGCAGCGCGGTGGCCGTGGGCACGAACGGGCTGTACCGCGCGGTCAACGGTACGCTGATCTACGAGCCGGACACCGCCGTGGTGAACTCGCCCTTTACGCATCGCTTCGCCGAGGCGGGTTTCCATTCGCTGGTCCTCTCGCCGCTCGCCGTGGAATCGAATGTGTTCGGAGTGCTGGTTTCGGTGCGCCGTGAGCGGGAAGCGTTTTCGAGCGGCGACTGCGAGTTTCTCAAGCAGCTCAGCGGGCACGTGGCGCTGGCTTCGCACGAGGCGCAGTTGTACGGGGCGCTGCAGCGCACCTATGAAGAGCTGCGTCACAGCCAGCAAACCGTCATGCAGACCGAAAGGCTGCGTGCGCTCGGCGAGATGGCGAGCGGAATCGCACACGACATCAACAATGCCATTTCACCGGTGTCGCTCTACGCGGAGCTGCTCCTGAGCCAGGAGCAGCTCACGGAAGCCGGTCGCAACCGTCTGGGGACCATGCGGCGCGCCATCGACGATGTCGCCGGGACCATCGAGCGCATGCGGGAGTTCTACCGGCCCCGCGAAACCACGCGGGCCTTCGCGAGACTGGACGTGCATGGCGCCATCAACCAGGTCATCGAGCTCACCCAGCCGCGGTGGCGCGCGTTGCCCCAGCAACGAGGCATCGTGGTCGACCTGCGCAAGGAGCTGGCGACAACT
>Ga0164241_10002251_pt1 | contig 21318 bp, 22 predicted proteins | sample OricomyardsoilBY_FD_108780 | JGI IMG/M metagenome (GOLD analysis project Ga0164241, IMG submission 108780) | Backyard soil microbial communities from Emeryville, California, USA - Original compost - Back yard soil (BY) | ecosystem: Environmental > Terrestrial > Soil > Unclassified | place: USA... | reverse complement strand
GAGCTGGGTGCGCATCCCCGACGGGATCTCGTTCGAGACCGCGGCCGCGTTGCCGACGTCCGGGACCACCGCGCTGACCGCCGTCCGCGACACCGCGCGGATCCGGTCCGGCCAGCGGGTGCTCGTCACCGGCGCCGGTGGCGGGGTCGGCACCTACGCCGTACAGCTCGCGGTCCTTGCAGGAGCCCGGGTCACCGGCTTGTGCCGGCCCGAGAAGCACGACTTGGTAAGAACTCTCGGCGCCGATGCGGCCTTCGACTACCGATACCTGGCCGACCCGGTGGACCGTTACGAGGTGATCGTCGACATCGCCGGCAATACCGGCCTGTCCGGCCTGCGCCGGCTGCTGACGCCGACCGGAACCGCGGTGCTTGTCGGCGGGGAGGGCAAGGGCGGCCTGCTGGCCGGATTCGACCGGCAGCTGCGGGCGTTGTTCGTATCCCCCTTCGTCCGCGAGCGCCTCAAGCCGCTGGCCGCGGTCACCCGGGCAGCCGACATCGCCGAGTTGCTGGCGCTGGTTGCGCGCGGCGAGCTCCGGCCGGTGATCGACCGAACGTTCGGCATCGGTGAGGCCGCCGACGCCCTGGCATACACCTGGACGGGCGCGGCGGCCGGCAAGGTCGTCATCACCATGTGAACGGCACCCGGGTGGTGGGCGACGATGTGCCGATGCAGATCGCGTACCGCACCCGGGTGGCCGTTGGGCTGTTGACGCTGGCGGCATTGGCCGTGCTCGGCACGCACAGCGTCGCCGCGGTCACCCCGTCGGCGCCGCGACCGGCGGGCGCACCCGCCGACGAGTTCAGCGCCGGCCGCGCGTTCACCCATGTGCAGCGGATCGGTCTGCGGGAACACCCGGCCGGATCGCCGGCCGCAGCGAACGTCCGGCAGTACGTCGTCGACACGCTGGCCGGCCTCGGCCTGGACCCGCAGGTCCGCGAGGGGATCGGCGCGACCAGCGAACTCGGCGGTCAATACGCGATGGCCGACACCCGCAACGTGGTGGCGCGGTTGCCGGGCACCGCGCCCACCGGCACGACGATCCTGATGGCACACTACGACTCGGTGCAGGTCTCGCACGGCGGCAACGACGACGGCGCAGGTGTGTCCACCCTGTTGGAGATCGCCAGGGCATTGGCCGTCGGGTCGCCGCCGGCCAACGACGTCGTATTCCTGTTCACCGACGCGGAGGAGGCCTGCCTGTGCGGGGCCGAATCGTTCGTCGCCGACGACCCGCTGGCCGCCGGGTCGGCGGTGGCACTCAACATCGAGTCCCGCGGGTCCACCGGGCCGTCGGTGATGTTCGAGACCAGCCCGGGTAACGCCGATCTCGTGTCGATGTACGGCTCGGCGGTGCCCCGGCCGGTGGCCACCAGCCTGGCCGTCGAGGTGTACCGGATCCTGCCGAACAACACCGATTTCACCCCGTTCCTGGACGCCGGCCGATTCACCGGGATGAATTCGGCCTATATCGACGGCTCAGGGGTGTACCACGCGCCGGAGGACACCCCGCAGTCGATGGACCGCGCCAGCCTGCAGCATGAGGGTGCCAACGCGCTGGCCCTCACCCGAGCGCTGGCGACCGCGGATCTGACCGTGCTGTCCGTCCCGGCAGCCGGTGACGCCAGCTACTTTCCGGCGCTCGGCCGGCTGATCCGCTACCCGGGGTGGTTGGTGTGGCCGGTGGCGCTCGTCGCGTTGCTGGCCGTCGCCGCGGCCGGCCGGCTGTTGGTCCGGCGGGGTGCGGCCGGGTGGCGGCGACTGCTGGGCGGGTTCGGCCTGGCGTTCATTCCGCTGGTGCTTGCGCCGGTGGTGGCCCAGGGATTCTGGGCCCTGTTGGTGCTGTTGCGGCCGGACTACGCGAACATGCTCGATCCATGGTGGCCGGGCTGGTTCCGGGCCGCCGTGGTGGCCCTGGTGGCACTGATCGTGCTGGGCTGGTTCGGCCTGCTGCGGGCCCGGGTCGGGCCCTGGCCGTTGGTCATCGGCGCGCTCGGGGTGCTCGCGGTGCTCGGCGCGGTGATGGCGGCCGTCGTGCCGGGTGGGTCGTACCTGGCCGCGTTGCCGGCGCTGGCCGGCGCACTCGGCGTGCTGGTGGCGGGGGCCGGGAGGGCGTCCTGGGTCCGGCCCGTGGCCGGTCTGCTGGCCGGCGGGGTGGCCGTGGTGATCCTGGTGCCGACCGTGTACCTGTTCTTCCCGGCGTTGGGCCTGAGCGTCGGCGCGGCCGCGGCGATATTCGCGGTGATGCTCGGCTTGGCCCTGCTGCCCGTGCTGGACCTGCTCTACCCACCCCACCCGCGCGGATCAACAACGCCCGCGCGGATCAACTCCGACGTTGCCGGAACCGTGGGACAGGAGTCGACGACTTCGTCCGCGCGGCCCGACGGGGTCGAAGGACCACACCGGCTGTGGACCGCCGCACCGGCGCTGACCGCCGCCGTCGCCGCACTGGTGTTCACCGGGATCGGTTTGCGGGTCGATCATTTCGATGTCGACCATCCGGCGCCCGCGGAACTGGCCTACATCCTGGACACCGACACCGGGCAGGCGCGGTGGATCAGCACCGACGCCCGGCCGGGCGAGTGGGTCAGCCAGTACGTGACCGAACCGGGGACCGCGGACGACTCCTTCGGCCTGGTGCGAGCACCGGTGACGGTCGGCCGCGCACAACCGGCCGACCTGCCCGCGCCCCGGTTGACCGTCGTTGACGACACCGTCAACGGCGACCGTCGGACGCTGACCGTCCGCGTCACCACGCAGCGAACCGCCCGCCTCATCTACCTGTCCCTGCCCGGCGCTCCGGTCCTCGGCGCAAACCTGCAGGGCCGGGACGTGCCGGCCGACGAGCTCACCGACGGACTGTCGGTGGTGTTCCATGCCCCACCCCCGGATGGGGTCGAGGTCACCCTCGACCTGGGCACGGCAGAACCGATCACGCTGCGGGTGCTGGACGGCACCGACGGTCTGGACCGCCTGCCCGGGTTCACGCCGCGCCCGGATGGGGTGGGCATCGCCGGCTCCCACACGTCCGAGATGGCGGTGGTGGCGGCGTCCTACACCCTCTGACCGGCATGCCGCCGATGGTGGTCGGCCGGGTCAGCCCAGCCGGTAGAGGTAGGCCACCAGCGCAAGACCGGCGCAGACGGCCCGGACATGGTTGCCGCGACTCCATTGCCGGGACAGGGCAAGCCACGTGTCCCGGTCCGCGGCGGAATCCGGGCGAAGACCCGCGATCCGCCGGTTGCGCGGGACGTTGAAGGCGACGGTGGTGACGAACGAAGCCAGCGACAGCACCGCGGCGATCGCCGCGCGCACATCCAGGTTGCCGTCCGGCCACCGGGCGGCGAAAAGCACCCAGGCCGACCCGACGGCCGCGCCGAAGAACACGATCATGAAGACCGGCCGGACGGCCAGGTCGTTGATCCGCTGCATCATCGCGAGCGCGGAGTTCGGCGGGGTGCGGGCCAGCGCGGGCATCACCATCGTCGAGAACGCCAGGTAGACGCCGGCAGTCAGGCCGGTGGCGGTTGCGGCGACCGTGACCGCGAGGTCGGTCATCGCCGATCCGCGGTGAGGTCGGCGGTCCAGGCCCCGGCCGCCGCGGCCCGCCGCGAGTATTGCGCGAACGTCGTCGCCGGCCGCCCCAGAACGCGTTCGATGGTGTCGGTGGTGCTCGAGTTCCGGCCGTCGAGCACCTGCTCGACCAGCCACCCGAGCCCCTGCGCCTCCTCGGGAGTGGCCCCGGCGGCCGTCAGACCGTCCACGAATTCGGCGACGGTGACATCGTGATAGGCGATCTCGCGGCCCAACGCGGCGGACAGCAGGTCCGCCGCCTGCCCGAACGTGATCGATTCCGGCCCGGTCAGCTCGAGCACCCGACCGGCCCAGCGACCGTCGGCCAGGGCAGCTGCCGCGACGTCGGCGACGTCGCCCAGACCGACGAACGGCTCGGCGGCCCGGCCGGCCGGCATCGCGACCCGGTCCGCGAGCACGCCGTCCCGCAGGAAGTGCTCGCTGAAGTTTTCCTGGAACCACGCGCAGCGCACCACGGTGGCCTCGGCCGAAGCGGCCAGTACCAGGTCCTCACATCGCCGGGCGCCCTCCTCACCGCGACCCGACAGCAGCACGAACCGACGCACACCGTGCCGGAGGGCCTGCGCGGTGAAACTCGCGATGATCCGATCCGCGCCGGGCAACGCCAGGTCGGGAGAGAAGCACAGGTAGGCCGCCGTGCATCCGTCCAGCGCCGTGGGCCATCCGGCTGGGTACCAGTCGAACGGTAGGCGGGCCGAGCGGGAGGCGATCCGGACGTCGAGGCCGCGGACGCGCAGCCGATCGGCGATGCGGCGGCCGGTGCGACCGGTTCCGCCGGTGATCAATGTGGTGGTCATGACACCGATCAAACCTCGGCCGATCCCGACTGTGAATGATGATCCGTCCCATCTGCATACGTCATCGTCTAATCTGGTCGGTATGGATCCGCTGTCGCAGCTGTTCGCGCACCCGCGCGCCCGGGGGGTGTTCGCGCTGCTGATGACCATGCGGGGACCGTGGGCGATCCAGGTCGCCGATCGAGCCGCGCTGACGCTGATGGTGGTGACCGGCGGCCGGATCCGGGTCCGGGCGGGCACCGCGCACCCGGCGCTGCATCCCGCCGACATCGCCCTCATCCGCGGCCCGGAGCCGTACCGGGTCGCGGGCGACCCGGCCGGGCCGGTGGTGGCTCGAATCGAACCGGGGGAGCGGTGCGTGACGCCGGACGGCCGCCCACTGCACCAGGCGCTCACCCATGGTCTGCGGCACTGGGGCAACGACGCCGACGGACCGGATCGGGTGATCGTCGCCAGTTACGCCGACGCCGGCAGCGTCGGCAGCTTCGTCACCGAGGTGTTGCCCGACCTGGCCGTCCTGTCCGCCGGCACCGTCGATCCGGCGCTGATCGGCCAATTGCACCGGGAGATCGGCCGCGACGGTCTCGGCCAGCAGGTCGTCCTGGACCGGCTCATCGACATCGTGACGATCGAGGCGATCCGGTGCTGGGCGGCGGCGAACCCGCCGAGTGGCGCGCCCTGGCTGGCCGGTGTCACCGATCCCGCGGTCGCGGCCGCCCTGGACGCCATCCACACACGGACCCAGAACGCCTGGACCGTCGGCGATCTCGCCAAGCTCGGCGCGGTGTCCCGGGCCACCCTCGCCGCCCGGTTCCACCGGCTGGTCGGCCAACCTCCGCTGCGCTACCTGGCCCGGTGGCGGCTCGCCCTGGCGCGGGACCTGCTGGCCGAGCGGGCGCTGACCCTGGACGCCATCGCGCAACGAGTCGGGTACTCCTCGGGATTCGCCCTGAGCGCTGCGTTCACCCGCGAGTACGGGCAGAGCCCGGCGGCCTACCGGCGGCGGCTCGCCGAGCCGGAATGGGCCGAGTTCATGGGCGGGCGGCCGATCCTGCGCTGACCGCGGACAGGTCCGCGACGAAGATGCAGAACGGGTGACCGGAACGCCAGCGCCCGCGACCCGTCAGGGTGCCTGCGCACCAGCCAGTCCGGCTCCGGGTCTTCGCCGCCGGGCGGTTCGTAGCCGGGCCGGTACCGCAGCCCGAACATCTGCCGGTAGAACTCGGCGAGCACCCGGGCGTCCGGACAGTCGAGCACCGTGTGCCAGATCGTCGGGAACGACCCGGGTCCGCTCATCCGAAGATCCCCGAGTAGGCGTTCAGCGCCGGCTGCCCGCCCAGGTGCGCGTACAGCACCGTGGAGTCGGCGCCGATCTCGCCGCGCTTCACCAGGTCGATCAGCCCGGCCATCGACTTGCCCTCGTACACCGGGTCGATGATCATTCCCTCCAGTCGGCCGGTCAGCGTGATGGCGTCGATCGTGGACTGCACCGGGATCCCGTAGAGGTCGCCGGCCCAGCCCGCCAGCACGGTGATCTCGTCGTCGCGCAGATCCCGGTGCAGGCCGATCAGTTCGGCGGTGTTGCGGGCGATCCGGGCGACCTGCTCGCGGGTGGCTTCGATCTTGGCGGAGGCGTCGATGCCGAGCACCCGGCGCGGCCGGTCCTGCCCGGCGAACCCGGCGATCATCCCGGCGTGCGTGGAACCGGTGACGCTGCACACGATGACGGTGTCGAAGAAGACCCCGAGTTCGGCCTCCTGCTGCTGCACTTCCCGCGCCCAGTTCGCGAAGCCGAGCCCACCCAGTCGGTGATCGGAGGCGCCGGCCGGGATCGGGTAGGGCACACCGCCGCCGCGGCGCACGTCCTCGAGCGCCCGCTGCCAGCTGTCCTTGAACTCGATTCCGAAGCCGCTCGGGTCCAGCCGCACGTCGGCGCCCATGATCCGGGACAGCAGGATGTTGCCGACCTTGTCGTTGACCGGGTCGTCCCAGTCCACCCACCTCTCCTGGACCAGCACGGCCTTCAGGCCGAGCTTGGCGGCCACCGCGGCGACCTGCCGGGTGTGGTTGGACTGCACGCCGCCGATGGACACCAGCGTGTCCGCGCCCTGGGCGAGGGCGTCCGGCACCAGGTACTCGAGCTTGCGGGTCTTGTTCCCTCCGTAGGCCAGGCCGGAGTTGACGTCCTCCCGCTTGGCCCAGATCGACGGCCCGCCGAGGTACTCGGAGAGCCGATCGAGCCGGTGCACCGGGCTGGGACCGAACAGCAGGGGATAGCGGGGGAAGTCGTCCAGGGCCATCGGCGCACTGTATGTCGACTGCCCCGGACCCACTACCCGGACCGCTCAGGATGCCGAACCGGCGATATTGACCAGCCAGTTCACGCCGAACTTGTCCACCAGCATGCCGAACGTGTCACCCCAGGGCGCCTTCTCCAATGGGACGTTGACGGTTCCGCCGGCGGCCAGGCCGTCCCAGAAGCCGCGCAGTTGCTTCTCGTCCTCCGGCCCGCCGGACAGCGAGATGTTTCCGTTGGGGTTCTCCGCGAGCGGCATGTGCCTGGGCGTGTCGGCGGCCATCAGAGTCAGGTCCGGCGTGACCAGCTGGCTGTGCATGATCAGGTTCGCCTCGTCGGGGTCGACGGGCATGCCGGCCTCCCCGAAGGTGCTGGTGGTCAGCTCGCCGCCGAACACCGACCGGTAGAACTCCATGGCCTCCCGGGTGGAGCTGCGCCAATTCAGGTACGGGTTGAGGGTGGTCATCGGTGGGTCCTTCCGGTCGGTGGTGCGGTCGCTGGGATTGACCGCCGGCCTGGACGGTACTCATCGGCGCTGACAGTGCCACTTCGGTCCTCTTGCCCGAGCGAGGGCCCGGGGATCAGCGGGCGGTCAGGTCAGCACCCCGTGGCGGCCGAAACCGGCCACATCGATGTCGACCACCGCGGACCGGACGTCCAGGACGACCTTGCGCGGATGGGCGTGCATCGTGTCGGGCTCCAGCAAGGTGACGATGTAGCGCCCGGCGCCCGGCAACGGCATGGCATACCGGCCGGCTTCATCCGTCCGCGTCGAGCGGACCACCTCCCCGGCGGCCTCACTGAGTATCACCAGCGCATCGGCGATCGGCAGCCCCTCCCGCCGCGCGGTGCCCGACAGCGTGAGCTGATCGGTGAGAGTGATGTGCTGCTGGGTGTTCTCGTCGCGAAATTCGAGGACCTCGGCGCGCGGGGTCCAGCCCTGGCCGTTGGCGAGCACCAGGTACCGGCCGGGTCCGGGCAGGACGACGGAATAGTTGCCCTGGTTGTCGGCGCGACTCCAGTCGACCGGCGTGCCGTCGGTCGTCGTCACCGTGATGACGGCGGGGTGAATCGGCTTGCTGTCGGACCGCAGGATGCTGCCACGCACGACGAATTCGGAGCTCTCGCCGGCCTCGGTGACACTCGGCCGGCGCTCCTGGGTCGGGGTGGTCTCGCCGGGTTCCGGCGCCCGCCGCCGGGCGGGAATGTAGTAGGCGACCGCGCAGGCGAGCAACGCGCTCGTCCCGGCCATCCAGAAGACATCCTGGAAGGCGTCGAACGATGGCAACATCACCGCCCCGACGGTGATCGTGACGGAGCCCAGGACGGCGGCGACGGCCGTGCTGGAGGTTGACGTTCCGATCGCCCGCAGCAGGGAATTGAGACCGTTCGCCGACGCGGTCTCGGTGATGGGGACGGCACCCATGATCAATGTCGGCATGGAGGCGTAGCTGATGGCGGTGCCGATGCTGACGAAGGTGGCCCCGGCGATCACGGCCAGGATGCTGCCGGACACGAAGACCCGCATCACATAGGCGACGCCGAGCACCGCGGCGCCGGTGATCAGGGTGATTCGGCCGCCGTACCGGTTGATCATGCGACCGGACACGGGCGCGAAGAGCACCATCGCCAGCCCCGAGGGCACCATCGCCAACCCAGCGACGCTGACCGGCAGCCCGAAGCCGTATCCGGAGATCTCCGGCAGCTGGAGCTGCTGGGTGGTCAGCAGAAGGTTGGCGAACATCGCGAAGCCCACCAGGAAGGAGGCGATGTTCGTCAGCAGCACCGGGCGCCGGGCCGAGGTCCGCAGATCGACCAACGGCTGACCCACCTTGAGTTCGAGGGGGAACCAGATCACCAGCGCGCCAACGGCGATCACGAACAGCACGATGATCGGTTCGCTGAGCCACCCCCAGTGGCCGCCCTTCGAGATGGCCAGCAGCAGCGCGGTGAGCGCGACCGTCAGCAGCGCGGCACCGAGATAGTCGAATCGGCCCCTGGTTCGGACGGTGGACTCCGAGACCACGGCCAGCACGGCGACGATCAACGCGATACCGGCTCCGGCGGATATCCAGAAAATCGCCTGCCAGCCGAAGTTCTCGAAGATGATTCCGGACAGCGGAAGGCCGAGCGCGCTGCCGATACCGAGCGTGGCGCTCATCAACGCCACGGCCGACCCGACCCGCTCCTTCGGAAGCTCGTCGCGCATGATGCTGATGCCGATGGGAATGAGCGCGGCCGCAAAGCCCTGCAGCGCGCGACCGATGATCAGGGTGGGGTAGCTGCCGCCCACACCCGCGATCACCGAGCCGGTGATCATCGCGACCATGCACAGGATCATCATCAGCCTCTTTCCGAACATGTCGGCAAGCCTTGACATGATCGGGGTGGCGACCGCGCTGGTCAGCAGCGTGGCCGTGATCAGCCACGAAGCATCGTCCAGGCTGACACCGAGAATCCCGGGAAAGTCCGGGAGCAGCGGGACGAGCATCGTCTGCTGCAGGGCAACCACGGTCCCGCACAGGGCCAGCACGGTGACCACGGCCCAGGTCGGAGCGCGCCTGCTGGCCCGGGTCGGAACGGGTGTGGCCTGCACGGTCATGCGGGCACGGCACTCTGGTGCGGTTCGGCACTCCAAGTGATCATCGCAGTTGCTCCTTCGTCTCGCGCGCCGCCTGGGCCGAAAGTCGGCCCGGGGGTGACGCGGGCAACAGAGGCGTTTATACCCGCGTCACGCACCGCGGGCACCGGCGCACACTCTCGACCGCCGACGCCGTGCCGCCGGTCCGGTCAGACCTTGACCAGGGCGTCGACCTCGTGGATCTCGTCGTGGTCGTCCTACCGGGCGGCACCCGTCGTCCGGACCCGCCCGGTCACGCGGCATTTCCGATTCGGGTGAGAGTGTGGGAATCGATGACCGACATTGCGAAGACCGGATGCGGACGGCCCGGTCGGCCCCACCCTCGATGGGTGCTCGCGGCCGCGTCGGCGGTCGCGTACGCGGCGACGGCAGCCGTCTTCACGCCGCTCACCTGGCCGGCGATGCTGGCCACCCTGCCCCCGCTGGCGGTCGCCGGCTGGATCGCGCTGCGTCGCCCGAGCCGGCCGCCGGCCGACGCCCCGAGTTGGCGGCGGATCGCCCCGTGGGTCGTGGTGATCGTCGCGGGGACGGTCTGGGAACTGGCCGCCCTGTTCCGGTCCCCCCGGGCGGACTTCCCGACGATCAGTTCGATCATCAGCCCGCTCGCCGGCACCCAGTGGTGGTTCCGGTTCGTCGGCTACCTGGTGTGGTTCGCCGTCGGGGCGTGGCTGGTGCGGCGATGACGACCCGCACCCTGTTCCTCGTCGGGTACGGCCTCGTCGGACTTGCCTTGCTCGCGCTGGTCGTGCTGTCCCGTCGGACGCCCTCGAGGGTGGCCACGGCAGCCGAACTGGCGGACGTGGTCACCCGACGCCGGGTCGGCCGCCTCCTGGTGCTCGTCGTCTGGTGGTGGGTGGGGTTCCACGCGCTCGCCCGGTCGGCCTGATGCCGCCCGTCCGGTCGGGGGTGAGTGGCTTCACACATGTTTCGGGCATCGTTCGCATGGGTCACAACGTCGTTACATGTGAGACAACAACAACGCGTAGCCGAGGAGCGCAGCGCATATGAGGAATGACCACAAGTCGATGGCCGAGCGACTCGAGGAGCGCAAGTCCCGCCGCTTGATCAACAAGGCGATCGCCGAGGCGCGGTCGCAGACGATGCGAAACGAACTGCTGGTCGTGGCGCAGCGACAGCTGGGTTCGCTGCGCTGACGCACCCCGACGGGTGTGTAGCGAGAACCGCATCGGGAAGACTTCCTTCCGGCACCGTCGAGACCCGACTGTGCCGGAGGGAGACCGATGACCGAATGCTGGCCTGAGCTTCCGGTGACGTCCTGGCAGGACACCCGGGACACCGTCCACCTGTGGACGCAGATCGTCGGCAAGGTTCGACTGGCGTTGGCACCACCGGAGAATCACTGGTGGCAGGTGCCGTTGTATGTGAATGCCACCGGCCTGACCACATCGCTGATGGCGTATGAGGACATCGGGTTGGAGGTCGAGTTCGACTTCGTCGGGCACGAGTTGATCGTGCGGACCACCCGGGGCCGGACCGACTCGTTCGCCCTCGAACCGATGACGGTGGCCGCCTTCCACCGCCGGTTCCGCGATGTGCTGTCGGACCTGCGGGTGGAGGTGCCGATCCTGCCCCGTCCGGTCGAACTGCCCGTAGCGATCCCGTTCGCCGAGGACGACGTCCATCGCAGTTACGACCCGGAGGCGATGCGCCGCTTCTGGACTTCTCTGGTCAGCGCGGACCGCGTCCTGAGCCTCTTCCGCGGCGAGTTCACCGGCAAGTGCAGCCCGGTCCACTTCTTCTGGGGTGCCTTCGATCTGGCGGTCACCCGGTTCTCCGGCCGCCGCGCCCCCATCCATCCGGGCGGCGTGCCGAACTGCCCCGACCGCGTGATGCACGAGGCGTACAACCGGGAGCTGGCCTCCTGCGGCTACTGGCCGGGCGGTGCCGACGAGGGCGCCTTCTACGCGTACGCCTACCCCGAACCGGACGGCTACCGGTCCTTTCCCATCCGGCCCGAGGCTGCCTACTTCGACGGCTCGCTCGGCGAGTTCCTGCTCCCCTACACGGCGGTCCGCACTGCCGCCGACCCCGACACATACCTGCTGGAATTCCTGCGCTCGGCGTACGCCGCGTCGGTGGAGTTGGCGCGTTGGCCCGAAGCCATCTGAGGACGCGACGGGCCGGTGGTCGTTCGCGGGATGTCGGGCTACCCGGCTCAATCCGCCTCGGTGACCTGCATGACGATGGGGAAGTGGTCCGAGAAGCCCTTCGGGTCGACCGGGTCGCCCATGCCACCGAACGGACGCGGCTTGGGATAGGGCCCGGGCGCGACCGCCTCGGGCAGCCGCAGGATCCGCACCGTCGCCGGTTCGGCCCGCACCGCCGCCTGCTCGACCACCATGTACTTGTTGACCAGGAACTGGTCCAGCATGTTCGGCTGGTTGTCGAAGTAGAACGAACCGTCCGCGATGCCCATGACCGGCCACATCAGGTTCCACAACCGGGGTGTGTCGGCCAGCAGCACCCGCTGCCGCTGCCGGGTACTGAGCGCGTGGATCACCAGTGAGGCGTCGAAGGGTTCGTCGTTGAAGTCGCCCATCGCCAGCGTCGGCGTCGCCGTTCCGTGCACCTCGAGCGCTCGTTGGTGGAAGTACGCCAGCGTCTCCCCGGCGATGTCCCGGTAGCCGGCGGACTCGGCCTGCCCGCCGCTGCGGGACGGCCAGTGGTTCCCGAACACCGCCCACGTCCTCCCGCCAGGGCGGGTACGGAAGTTGACCTGCACGATCTCCCGGGTGGCGTTGCGCCGCATCACGACGTGGAAGAACACCTCCCCCTCCGGAACCTCGAACTGGCGGGGGTCGTAGAGGAAGGCGACGTCGATCCCGCGGGCGTCGTCGGTGTCGGCGTGCACGATCGCATAAAGGCGGTTCGGCAGCAATGGCGCCAACTGCGCCACCAGCAGCTCGAGCACATGGCGATTCTCGACCTCGCAGACGCCGAGGAGGTCCGGGCCGGCACCCCCGTTCATCTGCGCGATCACCGACGCCAGCTGCTTGATCTTCAGGTCACGCAGGACCGGCGTCCAACCCTTGATGCTGTCGCCGAGCGTCCGTTTGACCTTCTCCGTCCGCAGCGGCGAGTTCTCCTCGTCGAACAGGTTCTCCAGGTTCCACCAGGCCACCGTCCGGGTCACCGGCATCACGCCCACCCCCTCATGACGTTCCCCTGGGTCAACGGTAGGCCTGCGGGCCCCGGGTGGCGCCTGAATTATCGGCGGCCGAACCGGTCCACGTCCGCGACCCAGTGTGCATCGCCGTCGTATTCCACGCTTGATCGTTCGGCGCACTTACCGTGATCCGCGTGCAGACGCTACGGGCCCGTCGGATTCATCCTGACCGGCGGGCCGACGCCACTGCGGCGACGGCCGTCACGACGACCAGGCTTGCGCAACCGAGCATCGCCACCGACAGGCTCGAACCGGCCGCGACCGCACCGATCAGCAGGGCGCCCAGCGCCGTCCCGGCGTCGTAGGTCGCGTTCCACGCCGCGCTCGCCGTCGCGCGGCGGTCGGCACCGGCCAGGTCGAAGCTCAGCAGCAGGGTCAGGTTCTGCGCACCGCCGTAGGCCACCCCGAAGACGGCCGCTCCCACCGCGACCAGGACGACCGGGCCGGCACCGGCGGCGCCCCAGGCCAGGATGAACAGGCCGAGCACGCCGAGCACCGCGCAGACCGGCAGCAGCCGGGCGGGTCCGGCCCGGTCGGCCAGGCTGCCCGCCCGCCACCGCGCGAGCGCGGAGGTCACCCCGAGCAGCAACAGCGCCCAGGTGACGACTCAGCCCGATCCGGCGAGCTGCACCGGCACGATGGCGAAGATCCCGCCGCCGGACAGGGTCAGCGCCAGCAGCAGGGCCAGGACTCCGGCGAGCGAGCGCACCGGCATCCGGGCGTCGCCGGGCCGCGGTTCGGCCCTCGGCGGCGGCTTGGGAAACCGCCGCACCAGCGGCACGGCCAGCACGGGTACCGCGCCCAGCCACGCAACAGCCGGGAAATGCCCGGCGTCGGTGAGCGCGACCGCCAGTGGCACCGCGGCCACGTTCGGCACGGCCACGGCCAGTCCGTACAGGCCGATCGCCCGACCGTGGCTGCCGGCCGGCGCGATCTGCGTGGCCACCAACGGGGTCAACACGGTCAGGATCGCGAAACCGAGGCCGCGGACGGCGGAAACCGTGAGCAGCCACCACAACTCGCCGCTGAGCAGGAGCAGGGGAGTGGGGGCGCCAAGGGCGAACATCCCGATGGCCAGGGTGGCCGGCTGACCGATGCGGCGGACCGCGGCCGGCACCAGAAGCTGGCAACCCACCGTCGCGAACAGCATGACGGTGGTGACCAGCCCGGCCAGCGCCTCGGGTACCCCCTGGTCGACCGCATACAACGGCAGCGAGGACAGGGTCAGAAAGAACGACGTGAAACCCAGCACGCTCATCGCAATGAGCGCGGGCATTCCCGCACTGCGCAGCATCAACACTCCATCCGGGTGTGACACTCAGCCCGGGCCGTCGGGGGGTCACCAGGCCTCGGGCATTGCCGCACGCTATGGGACCGGCGCAACAAGACCCACCGACCGCGGCCGGTTCCGGCCGCCGGCGCGGAACAGGTTGCTCTCCAACGGATGTCCGACGAGTTCGGTGGCCACCGCAGCCGCGTCCAGCACCTTGCTCAGGTCCACCCCGGTGCCGATGCCGGCGTCGTCGAGCAGGTACACCAGCTCCTCGGTGGCGATGTTCCCGCTGGCGCCCGGCGCGAACGGGCAGCCGCCCAGGCCACCGACGGACGCGTCCAGCTGTGTGACGCCGGCCTGCAGCGCCGCGAACGCGCTGGCGATTCCGGTGCCCCGGGTGTTGTGGAAGTGCGCGCCGAGCGGCACCTGGTCCGCCCCCGGCGCGCCGCCGATCGCCGCCCGCACCGCGTCGAACAGCCGCCACACCCGCACCTGGGTGGTGGTGCCGATCGTGTCGCCGAAGCACAACTGGTCGGCGCCCAGTTCCAGCGCCCTGGCAGCGATGGACGCGGTTCGCCGCGGGTCGGTCGGGCCGTCGAACGGGCAGTCCCACGCGGTCGCGATGATCACCTCGAGCCGGCCGCCGGCGTCGTGCACGATCGAGGCGACCTCGGCGACCGCGTCAACTGCCTCCCGGGTGGTCCGGCGGGCATTGGCCCGGCTGTGCCCGTCGGCCGCCGAGACGACGTACTCGATGGTCCGCAGGCCGGTGCCGACGGCCCGCTCGGCGCCGTTGGGGGAGGCGACCAGGCCGGACCATTCGACGTCCGGGATCGACTGCACGAACTCCGCGACCTGCTCTGCGTCGGCCATGGCCGGCACCGCCCGCGGGGAGACGAACGCGGTCGCCTCGATCCGCCGCACGCCGGTGGCGACCAGGGCCTGGACGAGCCGGATCTTCCCGTCGGTGCCGATCGGCGCCTCGATCTGCAGGCCGTCGCGCGGCCCGACCTCGCGGATGTCGACCCGGGTGGGCAGGTTGGTCACGGTCGTCCTCTTCGTTGCTCGCTGTGTCGTGTCGAGTGTCCGCTCATCGGGCGCGGGTCAGCCGTGACCGGTGGTCGCCCGCAGCGCCGCCCGCAACTGCACGAACCGCAATACCCCGGACTCGCCGATCTCGGCCTGATACGCGTCGACCACCTGGTCCACCCATTCCCCGACCGCTTCGGGTGGCAGGCGGGCCGTCCAATCGGCGAAGCCGACGGTGCACCAGTCGGCGAACGCCGCGCGGGAGCCGAAGTCCCAGCGGAGGTCGACCACCCGCTGATCGATGACCGTCAGCCCGGCTGCCGCGGCGACGGCCGGGTAACCGGCCGGATCGACGTGGACGAACGGCGCATCGAAGCCGGCGAAGAACCCGGACCAGCGGGGCGCCGCGCACACGTCCATCGCCGTCGATTCCAGGCTGCGCCGGGTCCCGGCACACACCTGCTGCACCAGCGCCCGACCGGTCGTCCGGAGCGCCCGAGCGATCGCGGTCAGCGCACCGACCTGATCGGCCACCCAGTGCAGAGCGTTGAACGACACGACCACGTCGAACTCGGCCACGAACGGCAGGTCGCGCGCATCGCCGACCCGAAAGCTCACGTCGGTGCCCGGCGGATCGGGGCGGGCGCGGGCCACCTCGATCATGCGCGGCGATGCGTCGACTCCGACGATCGAGCCGGCGGGCAGCCGCACCGCGATCGATCTGGTGATGTAGCCGTCCCCGCAGCCGACGTCCAGCACCCGCTCGTCACCCCGGAACACCAGGTGGGCCAACGCCTCCCGCGCGAGATGTCGTTGCAGCCCGCTGATCCGCTCATAGCCGACGCCGTCCCAATCGGCCATCCGCGCCTCCTCCGTTCCGCTCGAGCTGTTCAGCCCGACATCTTGCCGGAGGTATCTGCCGACCGGCCGGTCTCGAACAATGAAACGGCATCGTCGTCGCCGCGTCGACCGATCGCCGCGCCGTACCGCAAGGCGTGGCGAAGGAAGCCAACCATGCCCGTCCGGGCCGCCAGCTCCTGAAGTTCGTCCACCCACCGGCCGGTCTGCGGATGTCCGTGCCGCACGGCGAGTTCGCATTGCGCATGCAGAATGTAGCCGTCCAACCAGACGTAGCTGTCGGGCACCCGATCCGCCCGGCGCCGCGCGTCGGCGAGCAGGTCGAAGGCGCGCTCGGTGTCGCCCTCCGCGGCGGCGACCAGGGCGAGCCCGCGGGCCGCGGTGCCCTCCCAGCACGGGTCGGCCAGCCGGCAGGCGTGGACGAAGGCCGGTCGAAGCAGGCGGTCGGCGCCCGCCACATCGCCCCGGGCCAGTTGGACCTCGGCCCGCAGGGCCTGCGGCCAGGGCAGGAACGCCAGCCATCGATCCCGCTCCGCCAGGCTCCGTGATTCGTCCAACAACGCCGCGGCCGCATCCAGGTCGCCGTCCAGCAGGCACACCCGGCCGAGCATGCTCAGCGCGTACACCTCCCGCCGCAGGTCCCCGGCCGCTCGCGCGAAGTCGATCCCGTCGCGCAGCAACACGGTGGCCCGCGGATGGTCCGCACGGTCGCTGGCCACGCATCCGAGATAGGTCGCGGCCTTGGCCTGCGTGGCCGTCGAGCCCTCGGCCAGCCGGAGGGCATCGGCCAGGCCGAGCTCGGCCCGGTCGTACCGGGCACGCAGGAAGTCGACGTAGCCGCGTTCGGCTCGCGCCTGCGCCACCTGGTGCCGCAACCCGTTGGCGCCCGCGATCTCGTCGGCCTCCCACAGCAGGGCCAGGCCCTCCTCGTCCCGGCCGCGAACGCTGTGCACGAGCGCCTCGGCCAACTCCAGCCGCACCTGCACCCGAATGAGGCCCGACCCGGCCGCGTCTGCCGCGTCCCTTGCCTCCTGCAGGGTCCGGACGCCGAGTTCGATCGCGCCCGCACCGATCGCGGCGGAACCCGACTCCAGCAGAGCCTGGGCCAGGATGCCCGGATCGGTGGTGGTCGGCACCGATCGGGTGTCCCTGGCCCGGCCGCCCGCGACGTTGGCCGCGTCCACCCGGAGGGCGGCCTGCACGGCCGATCCGGGGGAGGAGCCGAGCTCGCGCTCGAAGAGCGTCACGCAGGCGGCGAACTGACGCGCGGCGGCATCGTGGTCGCCGGCCAGCCGGTAGAGCCGGATCAGCAGCGCCTGATAGTTCTCGTCGAGCGGGTTCATCGCGGTGACGCGGGCGGCCCGGTCGATGGCCTCGGTCCACCGATGCCGGGCCGAGGCGGCCAGGGCTGCCTCGTGCAGGACGTGCTCGGATGCCGCCGCGACCCGTCGTTGCGCGGCCACCAGCCAGGTCTCGAAGCCCGGTGCACCCCGGAAACCCATGCCCTCCAACAATTCTGCCCCCAAACCGGGCAGGTCGATGGCGTCGGGCCAGCGGCCGCCGGTCACCGTCCGGGCGTCGACCAGCACCGTGGGGGACAGGTCGACCCGCACCGGGTCACCGTCGACCGTGCCTTCGTCCCCGAGCCCGCGCCGGATCTCGGCCAGACACCAGCGCAGGGCCCGCGCCGGGTCCTGCGCCTCGGCGAACAGCATCGAGGCCAACTGCGACCGGCTCGGCGCCCGGCCGGCCAGGATCAGGTAGGCCAGCACCGCCCAGCTCTTGTTGCTGCGGAATCGGTACGGCTCGCCGGTGGTTCGGTCGACGCGCGGGCGGCCGAGCAGGTGGATGGCGATGCTCATCCGACCTCCCGGATCGCGCCGGCCGACCCCCGGATCGGTGGGAAAAGTCTAGGACCGACCCGTCGTCACACGTGCTCGGAGACCGGGTAGATCTCGTCGGCGACCAGCCCGTGCGCCTGCCGATGGACCTCGTTGGCCGCCTCCGCGTCCGGCGCCTCGACCAGGCAGAAGATCTTCCCGCCCGGCTCGTCGACCCAGTAGCGCAGGTAGTTCACCCCGTAGTCGCCCTGCGTGGCCAGGTCCTTGCGGTGCGCACCGGCCACGTCGGCCTGCGACACGCCACCTTCGATGCTGTGCATGTCCATGAACAGAGCCATTGCCGTTCCTCCTCGACTGTTCGGCCCGGGCCGTTCCGAACCGCTCCCGACCAGCAGACCGCAGCCGGGTGTGACGGGGCGTTTGACGGCGCAATCGGTCACGGGATCAGGACGATCCGCCGACCGGTCGCCGCGACCGCCCAGGCCCGCCCGACGTCGGCCAACGGCATCGGCTCGGCGTCGACCGGCAACGTACCGGCGGAGATCTCCTCGGCCAGGGACGGCAGCTCGGCCAGGATGTCGGCGGTGCTCACGGAGCCTTGCCCGCTGCCGACGATCCGCAGTCCGGACGCCCGCAGCGCGGCCGACGGGATCGGGGCGGTGAGACCGGCCACCGCCCCGATCTGGATCCAGTGCAGGGACCGACCGCGATCGCGCCGCGCGGTGACCATCGCGACCATCGCGGCGGCGGCCGGCTCGCCCCAGAGGTAATCGATGACGACGTCCACGTCGGCGGCGAACGGGCCGAGTTCCGATGAATCCAGGGCGACGGTCGCGTCGGCCCCGAGCGCCGGCAACTCGGCCAGCCGGCCCGGGTTGCGGCCGGCCGCGAGCACCCGCCCGGCGCCGAGGCGCTTGGCCACCTGGACGGCCATCCGGCCGGCGTTGCCGGTCGCCCCGAGCACCAGAACGGCTGCCCCGGACTGGAACTCGATCCGGCGACGCAACGCGATCCAGGACGACATGGCGGGGTTGATGCCGGCGGCAACGGCGATCGGATCGGCGTCCGGCGGCAGCAGTACGCTGCGTCGGGCGTCGATCACGGTCCGCTCGGCCATCGCGCCCACCGAAGTGTCGGGCAGCACGAAGAACCGCAGCGCGCCGTCCGCGTCGCGCCCGACGCCGTCGATGCCCGGGACCAGTGGCAGCGCGCCGGTGCTCGTGTAATGGGACCCGTTCGCCTGCGATCGGACGCGCGGGTGCAGGCCGCAGGCGAGCACGTCGACCAGCATCTCGTACCGACTGGTCGGGGTCGGCGTCGGGAAATCCTCGTACCGCGGCGGGGTGTCGAACGCGGAGACAACCGCTGCCTTCATCGGGCTCCTTCATCACTAGTTAGTAATACGAACTATTATTAGTTGGTACTACGAAGTAATGCAAGGGGTAGGGTGCAACGCATGGAAACTCAGGTGGCCGCGTCGTCGGGGGAGTTGGTCGACGCACTCGTCCAGTCCGCGTTCGCCACGATGGCGGTCCTGACTCGGATCGCCGCCGAGCACGACCTGTCGCTGACGCAGCTGCGGGTGCTGGGCATCCTGCGGGATCGGCAGCTCCGGATGACCGACCTCGCGGACCATCTCGGTCTGGAGAAGTCGACGATGACCGGTCTGATCGCCCGGGCCGAAAAGCGCGGTCTGGTGCGGCGGGTGCCGAACCGGGGGGACGGCCGGTCGGTGGACGTGCTGCTCACGCCGGCCGGGCACGAACTCGCCGATCGAGGCGGTGCCCGGGTCGCCGGCGAACTGGTGCCGATGACGGCCGGGCTGTCCGGCGCCGAGCAGCGTCGGTTGGCCGCCGCGCTGTTACGGGCCGTCAGCCGGCCGACGGCCCGTCGCTGATCAGCCTCTTGCCCAGCGGCCGGTGCCCGGGCGGGGCAGACTCGGGTTCCCTTTCGGGCACGCTTGGCGCCGACCGGTGCGCGGGTCACCCGGACGGACCTACCGTGAACGAATGGCCGACCGGGCGCGCCGCACACCCCACCCTCGCCTGCCCGGCCCGATTGCCGGGCAGCCACCGCGCACACCCCAGCACGGGATCGCGGCGTTGCAGCGGCAGGTCGGCAACCGGGTGGTCGCCGAGTTCGTGCAGGCGTTGGCCGTGCAGCGGGTGAAGGAGGGCGACGGTCCGACCCCGGACATCGGCATCATCCAGCAACAACTCAACCACGTCGGGGCCACGCCTCGCCTGGCCATCACCGGGCGGTTCGACGCCGCCACCACCACCGCGACCAAGGCGTTCCAGCACAAGCTGATCGCCGATGGTGTCGCCGGCGTCGCTGAGGACGGCGTCGTCGACGGCATCACCCACGCGCAGCTCAAGACCCGGGCCCCGTCGGTGAACGTCAGCGGGAACGACACCGTCGTCAACGGCCCGGGCAACACCCAGGTCCCGTCCAACCCGGCCGCGGGCACGCATGCCCAACTCCAGGTCGGCGCCAAGGGGGTGGCCGTCAAGGAGCTGCAGGAGCGTCTGAACAACAGCGGCGTCGCAGGCAAGAAGCTCGTGGTGGACGGCGTGTTCGGACCCAAGACCGATGCCGGCCTCAAGGCGTTCCAGGGCTCCGTCCCGGTGCCGCCGACGGGCATCGCCGACCCGGCCACCTGGGCCAAGCTGGAGACCGCCGGCGCGGCCACCCAGGGTCACGTCGAGTTCGACTGGCTGGAGGAGGTCGAGGGCGTCAAGGGCGTCGGCCTGACCGCTGCCTACGACTGGAAGCTGTCCAAAACGGCGCTGTCGATCACCGCGAACATCAACTTCCGCAAGAAGCACGCCAACGTGGACAGCCGGATCAACCAGTGGCTGGGTGACATCAAGGAGATCTGGAGCACCTTCAAGGCGGTCAACGACAGCGACCCCAAGAAGAAGTCCATGGATCTGAACTTCGAGGCCAAGCGGGGCAAGGGCCACGACGTCGACGTGTTCCAGTTCGATCCGAAGCTGCCCAAGGCCAAACGGGCGCAGAGCCGGTCCGACTCCGGCACGTGGTACGCCATCGACAAGGACAGGTCGCTGGCCCCGCACGAATTCGGCCACCTCATCGGCCTGGCCGACGAGTACAACCGCACCGAGGAGCACTACCTGAACGTCACCGGCGAGGAGCCGGCCGTGGGTGACGTCACCGGGGTCGCCGCCGACGCCACCAAGCTGGCCGGCGACATCAAGGGCAAGCTGCCGCTGGACGACAAGATCGCCAAGCCGGCGGCAGCCGACGACCCCGCGTGGGGCGCGAATCTGGCCGGGATCATCAACCCGAAGCTGGGCACCAAGCAGGGCGGCTTCTCGCGCCTGGTCGCGCAGCAATACGCCGCGGCCAACGCCGGTGCCTTGGTGTACACCGACATCCAGAAGGCCTTCAGCGACAAGGGTGTCACCGGATTCCACGAGAACTTCCGGCTCTGCGTGACGCCGTTCCTCTACTCGAACCGGAGCCTGATGGGCACCATGGAGACCACCCCGGCCAAGGGCGGCGGCGGCAAGGGAGCCCCCGCGCACCAGCACCCGATCGAACCGCGGCACGTGCAGCCGTACGTCAACCTGCTGGCCAAGGAGTGGGCGCTGCAGACCGGCAAGGCCGACAAGTGGGTACCGGAGCGCCGATGACCATCCGCTACGTCACCACGTCACCCGGCCCCCGCCCGCAGTCCTACGGGGTCGAGATCGGCGACGATTTCACCGCTCTCGGCTGGCAGACGTTCGGCGACCGAGTGGGCCGGTTCCGACGGGCACTCACCGCGACAGAGCGT
>Ga0164241_10002250_pt1 | contig 21324 bp, 19 predicted proteins | sample OricomyardsoilBY_FD_108780 | JGI IMG/M metagenome (GOLD analysis project Ga0164241, IMG submission 108780) | Backyard soil microbial communities from Emeryville, California, USA - Original compost - Back yard soil (BY) | ecosystem: Environmental > Terrestrial > Soil > Unclassified | place: USA... | reverse complement strand
GTCAGCGCGGACGATTACTGACTCAAAAGGCCGATTTTCGCTTCGTACACCAGCTTGCCGAGCTTCGGGTCATCGAGCGAAATCTGGTAATCGTTCGGAACCTGAACCGTGAACTGACCGGGCGTCGGACCCTTCTTGGTGCCGAGGTCCTTGCCCTTCGGTTTGACGGTCACGCTGCCGGGAGTCTCGGGGCCGAATTCGACCTCGAACTTGTGCAGAGTGATGAGCTTTTTGCCCTTGGTCTTGATCGTCGACCAGAACCACTTGCTGTCGACTTCTTTGAATTGATAGCCGTCGACGTCGATGGCCTGACGCGCCTTCGACATGCAACCGTTCATCTTCTTCGGGTCATTGCCGGAGCTGGCGGTGCACTTGGTCTCCGCGGCTTGCTTCACGTCCGAGTCGTTGAACGAAAGCATGAACACGACATCGGGAGCGGTTAGGATTTCTTGAGCCGAGCGCGTGGGTTTCGTGCTCTCGCTCGCGGGTTTGCTGTCCGACTTCTTGGTGTCGGCCTTTTCCGCGTCCGCTTTCTCGCTCGTGTCCGCGGGTTCTTCGGACTTGGCTTCGGTCTTGGGTTCGGCCTCGGCGGGTTCCGGGGCCTTCGGAGCAGGGGAGCCTCCGCACGCAACGAGCAAAATCAATGGCAAAAACAGCGCACACTTCGACATAAAGGCGATTATCTACCACACCCCCGTCGCGCTCTAGGGCTCAAGTTACGACCGAGACAGCCGTTTTACGCCTACGGCAGAGGCCTGGTTTCCAGGTCCCGAAGAGCTTTGGCATCCAGCGCGAATGCATACAATCCGACGGACCCGGTGGCCGCAGTTGCCACGGAGGCGAGCGCTCGCGGTCCCGAAAGAGGGCAGGCGATGGACCAAACCCGGGTCGATGCCGCCTCGCTGGTCATTGAAGTCCCGCCGCCCGCTCCACTCCCGCGCCCAGCTCTAGGGTACACCGCGTACGCGCCCGGCGTGCTCGTCGCACAGAAGTTTCAGCTCGTTCGGATCTTGGGTGAAGGCGGCATGGGGTCGGTGTGGGTGGCGAAGAACCTCGCGCTCGACGTCCACGTCGCGCTCAAGTTGATTCGCTCCGAACTCGCGCAGCACGTCCCTGGGCTGGAAGAACGCTTGCTACAAGAGGCTCGCGCCGCCGCCAGCATCGAACACCCCGCGGTCATCAAGGTGTTCGACTTCGGTCTCACCGAGCTCTCCGACCCATACATCGCCATGGAGCTATTGCATGGTGAGAGCTTGGGCGGCACAATCAAGCGACGCGGCAAGCTGAACCCGGTGCGCGCAGTGCAAACACTGCTACCGATCGTCGAAGCGCTGCTCGCGGCGCACGAACGCGGCGTCGTGCATCGCGATCTCAAGCCCGACAATATTTTCCTCGCCCGCACTGCCGGTGGGCGGCTCGAGCCCAAAGTCTTGGACTTCGGGATCGCGAAATTCGAGCAAAAAAGCGCGCCAAACTTGACCAGTGTCGGCACGGTTTTGGGCAGCCCCGCGTACATGTCGCCCGAGCAAGCTCGCGGTGAAGCGGACGTCGATGGTCGCACCGACGTTTGGGCGTTGTGCATCGTGCTGTACGAAGTGATAACGGGCGGTCTACCGTTCATCGCCGACAACTACAACGCGCTGCTCTACGCGATCCTCGAAGGTCAACCGAAGACCTTCAACGAACTCGGGATCAGTGAACCGCTCTTGTGGTCGATCATCTCGCGCGGCCTGGAGAAGGATCGCGAGCGTCGCTGTCCAGATATGTTCGAGCTCGGTCGCGGGCTCGCCATTTGGTTGCTCGATCGCGGAGTGCAAGAGGACGTGTGCAACGGACTCCTGCGTTCGAAGTGGCTCGAACGCCCGCAGCGCAAAGCGATCGCCGGACATCACTCGTTCTTTCCCAGCGATCCGCCCTCGGCAGACGTGGCGCGCACGGTTCGGTCGGGTGAAGGCGGATTCGAGCTCGTCCCCGTCGACGAAAATGGTGAATTGAGCAGCGGAGTGCGACCGGCGGGCGAGCCCTCCACGAATCAATTGTTCGGTGTCGCCTATGTGTCAAAAACCGGACAAAACGCCACGACTCAGATCAGGCGGCCCTCTCCCACGAGCAAGCGTTGGATTTGGCTGACCGTCGCGGGCGCGTTGCTCTCATTCTCGGTCGCGGTGGCTTTGCAAGCCAACTCCAACTCGGCGGCCCGTGAAGATGACGAGCCTGTTCCCGCGCCGCCCGCCTTCGAACGTCGCCATTCCAAGATCCCGCAGGAGACCACGGTCGAGAGCGTGGTTGAAATGCCTCACCCATTGGTTGCGCCAAAGGCCACCGTGACGCCGAGCGCGCCGCCGCCGGTTCACCGCACACCGGTCCTCGAAGCGCGTGTGGTCGAGCCGCGTCCCGTCGACGCTCGCATCGTGACTCCGAAGCCGCGCACGGCGACGCCCAAGCCAACGCGTAACGATTTGAAGAACCCGTTTCGCTGAGGCTCTTTCGCGCCCCTTCGCGCGCGCAGAGTCGAGAACAGTGCATCCCGTGAGCTGCGCTGCTGGATCGCGAGCGCCCCAAATCCAAAACGCAAAATTGCACGCTGGAAGGGGAAGAAGGGGGCGATCGCGAGCCCGCAGCGCACCTCATACTGCGCTACTGTTCCCGTCGCGTCGCGAACGTCGAATGTGCGCGCGCGTCTAGCGGGACATGCCGTGTTCGAGGTCGGCGTTGTTCCAGGTGATGCCGGAAGAGGGCGCCTTGCTCGGGCTGAGGTCGAAATACAGCATGAACCCGCCCACCAGAGTGACCCCGGCGCCGCCGCCCGCAAAGAATGCGGACGTGCGCGAGATGCCAGTGGAGTTGCTACCGCTCGCGACTTGCGCGATCAGCGCGGTGCCCAAAAGGCCGATCCCGGTCGCCAAGGTGGCCAACGTAAACGTGCTGACCTTGGCTTCGGCGGGCAGCGGCTTCTTTTGCGCGAGCGAAGCCGTATCGGGCTTTTCCGGTTCTTTGCTGAGCTCGATGTTGAAGTCGCGCGCGCGATGCGGATCGATTTCGATCACACTTTCGCTGCGACGATAGCCCGCAGTTTCCAAAACGATCCGGTGTTTGCCCGCGAAGCTCTCGCCCGTCCACGGCGTGACCCCGACGGCTTGCCCGTCGAGCTTTACTGTCGCGCCGTCGGGTGAGGAGAGCACGGTCAGCTGTTGCAGGCCTTTTTGCGCCAGCGCTTGCTCCAATTGATGCACGTGGCTCTCGACATCACGAGCGTCGGAAGCGTCCGGCGAGCGCCGCAAATACTCGCGGTAATAGCGCAGCGCGCCGGCTTGATTGCCCATCCCTTCGAACGCTCTGCCGACGTTGAACGAAAGCTTTGGATCGGGATACAAGCGGTTGGTCTCGAGGAAGATGTCGACCGCATCGTAGAAGCGGCCTTCTCGATACGCGGTGACGCCTTTCTCGAACAACAAACGTGCGCGCTCTTTCGCGACGGCTTCCGGCTCACCGAGGTCGGGTTTGGCTTCGGCTTGCACGGCAGCCTTCTTCGGCTGAGCCACGGCGTTCGCCGCCACTATCGAGCAGCAGCTCAGAACGCAGAACATCAACACGAAACGAATCGCCGACATGGGCAAGCGCGGTCCTCGTAGTACGACCCATCGGAGCCTCGACTTAACCCCAGCTTCGACGTTGCTGACTCGCGGATCTGCGGCAATTCCCGCGATTTGAACGGCTCTAGACGACTCTGCCGTGCCCTGGCAGTCTCAGTGAAGTGAACTACTCAGATCGCGTTGAGTCGGTTGAGGCACAGGGTGGTGGGTACCCGCCGGGCGGCTATGGTCCTCCCGGCGGTGGTGGCTACGGTCCACCTGGCGCGCCGCCTGGAGGTGGAGGCTACGGTCCACCTGGTTCGCCACCAGGTGGAGGTGGTTATGGACCACCTGGCGGCGGAGGTTACGGCCCACCCGGGTCACCACCTGGCGGCGGAGGTTACGGCCCACCCGGGTCACCACCTGGCGGCGGAGGTTACGGCCCACCCGGTGGCGGCCCGCCCGGCTACAATCCACCCGGAGGTGGCTATGCTCCGCCCGGCGGGAGTCCGCCGTACGGGGGTGGCTTCGCGCCTCCGCCCTATCAACCAGGCGCACCACCACCCGGCGGAGGATCGGGCTTCGAAGCGAGCGAGGCGATCGCGTTCGGCTGGCAAGCAGTAACCAAAGACTTTGCTGGCGTTGCGGTGCCGCTCGCCGTCGCGTGCTTCGTCATGACGCTCCCGAGCGGCTTGGTGAGCGGCATTCGCGGCGGAATTGCCGGCGCGCTCGCGGCGTCCGGCTCAGCGGATGCTACGGTGCTAGCGCTGATCAACGGCGGTGGCTCGTTGATCAGCTACTTCGTCTCGATGGTCGCGCAAGCATTCGTCATGGGTGGCGTCATGCAGTTTGCGCTGCGCGTCGCGCGCGGTGAAAAGCCGGATTTCGGCGTGGTATTTTCGGGCAGCCGCTTCTTCGCTCCGATGCTAATCGCCACCATTTTGTATTCGTTGGGCGTCACCATCGGCATCGCGGCTTGCATCGTGCCCGGCATCTTTCTGTACGCCGGGTGGGTCGCTTACTCTGCCTTCATCGTCGACAAGGGGCTGCCCGCAGTCGACTCCTTGAAGGCAAGCTGGCAAGCGACGGCGCCGCATCGGACCAACATCATCGTCTACGGGCTGCTGTCATTCCTCGTTGGCATCGCGGGCGCGTTGGCTTGCTGCATCGGCGCCTTGCTCGTGTCGTTCCCCGTCGTGATGATCGGCAACGCCTATCTGTATTTGAAGCTGATTGGGGAGCAACCGCGGCTACCCAGCGCGTGAGCGCCTGACTATTCAGCGTCCCGACAGCAACGAAAGCCAGTCGAGTAGTCGTGGTAAACCGCTGCGTGCGCGGTGGTCACGTAGTTGCAGCCCGCGCCGTTGATCTCCGCGTCGCCGTAGAAGCCACCGCGGAAGTAGCCGTGCCCATTGGCGGCCACTTCCGCACCCCACTCGTGCAGATTGCCGACCAAATCGAACACGCCATAGGGCGACACTGACGCTGCGTACGCGCCCGTCTTGGCCAAACCACCGGGCCAGCGGTTCAAGCGCGCGTCGTTCATCAGCGTGCTGTCGAACGGTGCGCCCATGCCGAACACTGCGGTGACGGCGCTGCCTTTGCCTTCGTTGCACTTTCCGCGTTGGTGAAGCGTGCCACCATAGGGGTAGGCCGCGCTGCGATTCGGACCGCGGCACGCGAGTGAAAACTCGGAAGCAGTGCACAAGCGCTTGCCCGCGTTTTGGCACGCGTTCTGCGCTTGCACTTGCGAGATGTAACCCTGCGGCACGACGCCTTCAGCAACCTTGGCGCGCACGGTGAGGCCATCGACCGGCGTGTACGGCGAGTGCGGGAGCTCGCGGCCCGATGCGTCGAGTTCTACGACGTAGGCCTCATAGCGATCCATGCAGTAGCCCTTCACGTGGGCCATGCCTGCTGGGCAGCTGCCCGCGGAGGGCGCTGTGGCCGCCGTGTCCGCGTGAATCTCACCGAGTCCGTGAATCGCGGCGGCGGCGGCGCCGGGCGTCGAACCGCTCGCGCTATCGAGCGTGAGTTCGGTGGCGAGCTGCCGCGCTTGTCCGCAACCGAACGCGCAGGCGCTCAACGCGACTGACGCGACGGATTTGCTGAAACGTTGCAGGGCGCTCACGTGCCTCATTCGTACGAGGCGCACGGCGAAGCGTCAAGCGTCCTATCCGCCACACACGGTCCGCGCGTGTACGCTGGAGCGAGTTTTTCGGAAAAGTTCGTTGTGCGCGGATGTACTTCTAGAGGAGCCGCCGATCTTCGCGGCTCCTCTTTCGTGCGTGCGGTCCCCGTCAGGCTTCGAGCCCGCTCGCTTCATCGACACCCATCATCAAATTCAGATTCTGAACGGCAGCACCAGAGGCGCCCTTGCCGAGATTGTCGAGCCGCGCCACGAGCAAGATCTGCTGCTCGTGTCCGAACACGAACAGCTCGAGGCGATTCGTGTCGTTGCAGGCGATGGGATTCAGATAGCCGTCTTCCAACAGCGACTCGGTCTCGAGCGGCTGCACTCGCACGAAGCGCTCACCCTGATAGTGCGCGGACAACACTTCGTGCACGTCCTTGGACGACAACTTCTTCGGCAGCAAGTGCGAGAACAACGGCACCGAGACCAACATCCCTTTGTAGAAGTCGGCCACCACCGGTTGAAAGAACGGTGCGTTCGCCAGGCCCGCGACGTGCTGCATTTCCGGCAAATGCTTGTGCCGCAGCGTGAGCCCGTACGGACGCGGGCCGCGCAAGTGCTCGCGCTCGTTCGGCGAGGCCGTCTCGTACGTCGCGATCAGCTTCTTCCCGCCACCGCTGTAGCCAGTGAGGGAGTGCGCGACGACAGGGTAGTCTTTCGGCACGAGTCCGCGGCTGACCAACGGCGCGAGCGCCGCAATGAAGCCGGTCGCGTGACAACCGGGAACGCTCACGCGCGAGGCCTTGCGGATGCGGCTGCGCTGTTCGCCGTTCAGCTCAGGAAAGCCATACACGAAGTCCGGATTCACGCGGTGCGCGCTGCTCGGATCGATCAGGCGCGTGCGCGGATTGTGCAGCAAGCCCACGGACTCCTTCGCGGCGGCGTCCGGTAAGCAGGTGATGACGAAGTCGACTTCGTTGATGAGCGCTTTGCGAGCTGCCGGATCTTTGCGGAGATCACTCGGCAGCTCGCAAAGCTCGATATCAGAGCGAGCGGCGAGGCGCTCTTGGATCTGCAGCCCTGTCGTACCCTCGCGCCCATCGATGAAAATCTTCGCCATTTTCTCGTTCCGTGCGCGTGGTGTACGGCAAAGTGGCCGCGCACGCCAGTGGCACTACTTTTCTGGCGTGACGACGATTTCGACGCGCCGATTTTCGGCTCGGCCGTCGGCGCTGCTGTTGGAGGCGACCGGGTTGTTCGCGCCTTTGCCCTCGGCAGTTGCCTTTTCGGAGGGAACGCCTTTGCTCACCAAATAGTCACGCACGGATTGCGCGCGTCGCAGAGAGAGCGCGTCATTGTCCGAGGCGCTCCCCACCGAGTCCGTGTAACCCTGGACGACGATCGCTTTGAAGCCTTGATCGGTGAGCGCTTTGGCGACCTGATTCAACTTGTCCTTGGCGATCGGCAACAAGTCACTCTTGCCGGTTGCAAAGAGCACAGAGCCCGAGAGCGTGATCACGACGCCGCGCGTCTCTTCTTTGACCTTGGCGATTTCATTCAGGCTGGCCATGGCCGCCGCGGCCTTGCGTTCGGCTTCCACACGCGCGGCCTTTTCACTCGCGAGCGCCTCTTTGGTCTTCTGGTAATTCTCGAGGCCCTGGATTTGCGCGTTCTTGAAGTCCTTGTCGGAGGCAGCGCGCTTGCGGTCGGCCTTCTCGCGGCCGCCTTCGGCGCCCGCGATTTCAGCGCGGCGTTGCGCGACGTACGCCAGATCCTTCGTCTTCTGGCTCGGTCCGTCTTCATCGAAGCTGCGCTGTGCGGCGTCCAGCGATTGCTTGGCAGTGTCGAGCTGAGCCGGCGCTAGATCCGCTGCGGGCCCTTTGGCTGCCTCGGCGTACGCGGCGCGGGCGTCGTTCAATTCCTGCGGCGGGATCGCGGGGCCACCGCAAGCCATCAGCAATGCGCTGAGGCTCGCGAGGAGCACGGGGCCACAAGCGTACAAACGTGAAACACGCACCATCCCGAAACCCATAGACCGTCGCATCACTTGCTCATCTCCTTGCGCAGCTTGCCGACCTGCTCGCTGGCCTCTGCGGCGTCATTTTGGGACTTGGCTTCTTTGGCTAGGGCCAAAGCCAGATCTGCATCGGCTTGGGCGCGGACGAGGGTGCGCTCGGCTTCCTCGTTGTCGCCGTCCTTCATTTGCTCCTGCGCTTTTGCGATTTGATCTTTGGCGAGCTTCACGTGAAGCGCCGCTTTCGGATTTTCGTTCGCGCCGCCGACCTCCGCGCCTTTCACCTCGGCTTGCGCCGCGCTCAATGCGTCGTGTGGAGCGGGATATCCGCCGCAGGCCAGCATCATCGTCCCAGAAATGCACCAGTAGACCCAGGTTCGAACGTTCATCACGCCCCAGTATATCGAATTGGTTCTGGCGCGATAGTGCCGTAAATGTGCGCAAGATCAGCAGTTTTTATCAGGCCGCGAAGTTTGAAGTCAGGGTTTCTGAAACTTCAGCACGAAGCGATCGGACGTTCCGCGGCGCTCGCCGACCACTCGGGGCGAGGTGCTCCAGTCGCGCGTGTCGTTCGGGTTCTTCAAGAATGACGCTTCTGCGACCAACCGAAAGCCGGCGTGTTCGATTTCTTCACGCAGCACTTTCTCCTCGATGCGATGCAAGCTTTCAACCGCGGTCAGCCCGCTTCCCGGCTGTGCGCTGTGATCGACGATGCCGTATACCCCGCCGGGCTTGAGAGCCGCGAAGATGGCGTGGTTCATCTTCTCCCGATCGACCTTTTGCCAAACGGTGTCGTGATAGAAGAGCACGTCGAGCACTGCGTCGAGGTCTTTGACCTCGGCTGGCAACGGGTCGTCGAACGGGCGATCCGAGCGGACGACGTTCCCGAGTTTGGCGAGCTCGGGCTTTGCCAGCCGCTCGGTCAACGGGCCATTGGCGAACCGCTCCAAGATGAAGGCCGAGTTCTGGGCGTACACTTTGCCGCTAGTGCCCACCACGCGCGCCAAGAGTTCACTCGTGTAGCCACCGCCTGCGCCGAGTTCGGCCACCCGCATGCCCGGGCGTATGCCGAAAAACGCCAGCATCAAATCCGGCTTGCGACCCGCGTCGAGTGCGCGATCGGCTGCGGTGCGATCGGGCGCATCCACGGCGGCACGCACGTAGTCCGGCACGCTCGCTGGAGTCGCATCCGTCGTCGGAGCTGGCGTGGTCGGAGCCGGAGCTGCGGCCGGAATTGGCGGCGAAGCCGGGCTTTCGGCAGGCGGCGGATTGCTGCAGGCAACGAGGCAAACGAACGCGGGGAGTGCGAACCGACCCTGGAATTTCATGCGCCGAAACATAGGCACATGCCGCGATACGTCGAGTGCATCGACGCTGAAGGTCGCGCAAGAGCACCCAAAAAACAAACGCCCCATCGACCTAAGAATCGATGGGGCAAAAGTCCACGAGCGGTCCGGGAGCCGAAACTCCCGGACGCTAATGTCAGCTGCTCATCACTTGATGAACAGCATCTCTTGGTACGTCGGCAGCGGCCAGATATCGCTTGCCACGATGCCTTCGAGCGTATCGGCCACTTCACGAACCTTGAGCTGCGCGGGCAGGACCGAGTCGCGGAAGTACTTGGCCTCTTCGTACACGCTCGCGGCGCCGTGGTGCGCGGCGGCCTTTTCCAAACCAGCGACGGCAGCGCTGAGATCGGTGATCAACCCCGAGACCTTGGTGAGCAGGGTGGTGTCGGCGTTTACTCCGGCGGCCTTGAGCGCGCTCACGTTGGTCGCCAGCTCGGTCTGGTAGCGGGTAGCCGCCGGAACGATCTGGGTCTTGGCGATTTGCAGCACCAAGTTCTTCTCGACGTTGATGGTCTTGACGTACTGCTCGAGGAAGATCTCGTAGCGGGCGTGCAGCTCGCGAGCCGACAGCACCTTGTACTTCTCGAACACCGCGACCGCTTCCTTGGTGTCGTATTGCGGCAGCGCATCGACGGTCGTCTTCAGGTTCAAGAGGCCGCGCTTCTCGGCTTCTTGGTGCCACTCTTCCGAGTAGCCATTGCCGTTGAAGACCACCGCGCCGTGCTCGTTGTACACCTCTTGCAGGACCTGCTGAATCGAGTGATTCAGCGTCTTGCCAGCGGCGACGCCCGCTTCGAGCTTGGTCGCGATGTAGTCGATCGAGTCCGCCATGATGGTGTTCAGGACGGAGATCGCGATGCCGGGGGCCTGGCTCGAACCGACGGCGCGGAACTCGAAGCGGTTACCGGTGAAGGCAAACGGGCTCGTGCGGTTGCGGTCGCCCGCGTCACGCGGCAAGTGCGGCAACGAATCGACACCGATTTGCAGACGGCCACCGGCCTTGGACGACTTGGCGCCACCCTGGCGGATTTGCTCCCAAACATCAGCCAGCTGCTCGCCCAAGAAGATCGAGATGATCGCCGGCGGGGCTTCATTCGCACCCAAGCGGTGATCGTTGCTGGCCGAAGCGATGGCTGCGCGGAGCAGACCACCGTACTTGTGCACCGCGCGGATGACTGCGCCGCAGAACACGAGGAACTGCGCGTTGTCGTGCGGCGTGGCACCCGGATCGAGTAGGTTACCCTGAGTGCTGTTGCCGAACGAGTAGTTCAAGTGCTTGCCGGAGCCGTTGACGCCTGCGAACGGCTTCTCGTGCAGCAGGCACACGAGGTCGTGCTTTTCGGCGACCGACTTCAAGGTCGTCATCACGAGCTGCTGATGATCGGCCGCGATGTTGGCGCCTTCGAACACCGGAGCGATTTCGAACTGGCCCGGGGCAACTTCGTTGTGACGTGTTTGGACTGGGATGCCGAGGACGAGCAGTTCACGCTCGAGCTCGAACATGAACGCCTGCACGCGCGCCGGGATCACGCCGAAGTAGTGATCTTCGAACTCCTGACCCTTTGGCGGCTTGGCGCCGAACAGGGTGCGGCCGGCATTCAGCAAGTCCGGGCGCGCGAAGTAGAAGTTCTTGTCGATCAGGAAGTACTCCTGCTCGCAACCGGCGTACGAGGTGACGGCAGCGACGTCTTCGTGCCCGAACAGCTTGAGGATGCGCGTCGCCTGGGTGTTGAGCGCGGCGGTGGCACGCAAGACCGGGGTCTTGGTGTCGAGGGCTTCACCGGTCCACGAAACGAAAGCGGTCGGGATGCAGAGGGTCGTGCCGTTGATGGTTTCGGCCAAGTAGGCCGGGCTGGTCACGTCCCAGGCGGTGTAGCCGCGGGCTTCCGAGGTGACGCGGATGCCGCCGCTCGGGAAGCTCGAAGCGTCCGGCTCGCCCTGGATCAGCTTCTTGCCGGAGAACTCGGCGATCGCGTTGCCTTCGCCGTCCGGGTTGTAGAAGCTGTCGTGCTTTTCAGCGGTGAGACCGGTCAGGGGGTAGAAGATGTGCGCGTAGTGCGTCGCGCCCTTCGACAAGGCCCAGTCCTTGAGCGCTGCCGCGACCACGTCTGCCGTAGCCGGATCGAGCGGCTGAGCGCCGTCGATCGTCTTCTTGAGCGACTTGAACACGTCCTTCGGGAGGTGCGACTTCATGGCCCCGAGGCCGAAGACGTTCGCGCCAAACAAGGTGCCCGACGCGGTTTCCTTGTAATTGAGTGGTGCGGCGCTCGATTTGAACGCTGCAATCGTGGAAATCGCCTTCTGTCGGATCGTCGTGCTACCGCTCATTTTTTTGTCCTCTTAGTGGCTGAACTTCGGCTCGGGAAATCACCGAAAGGGCGTTCCATCTACCGCTAGCAGTCTTTCGGCATGACTGCTGAATTGTTTCTGAAATGTTTCGTGGTGTGTGTCGAAATTCCACGCCGCCTGTGCGGCGTACCTTATTTCTCGAAGAAATCTAGCCGTCGCGAACCGTCGGCGACCGAATTTAGGAGTCTTACCGGCCGTTTATTTGTTCGTGTGACCAGTCGTGTTTCGCGCAGTGCATCAAAGCGTTTCGCTCTCTCCGACGGGCGGAAGCTCGGCGGTGAGCTCGACCATCGTTTCGCGAAACCCGAGCCCGGCGAAGAACCGACGCGCGGTTGCGTTTTTGCTGGCCGTGTGGAGCACCAAACGAGGCGCGCCTTTTTCGCGCAGCCCCTCGCGGACGGCTTCGACCAGCCGTCGCGCAACACCCTGACGCCGCTGTCCAACACTTACGAAGATGTCGTGCAGCGCGCCGCAGGAGTCAAGCAGCGCGTTCCAATCCCTCGGTTCTAGCCGCGCGTAGGCGTAACCCACGACCTCGCCCTCGAGTTCCGCGGTGAATAGCAGCACATTCGGGTCCGAGAGTTCACTCGTGAAGAAGTGCGCGTAGCCACGCTCGACGTTCGGGATCAGCATGAAGCGCAGCGCGTCAAACTCATGATGCTGTCGCACCAGTTGCCCCGCGAGCGCGGCGATGCCGGGTAGGTCTCGCGCCTCGGCTCGGCGAATGATGGCGGTCATGGCGAGAGCCTAGTGCGGCGGAGATCGCGCCGTAAGCGGAAGTGACGCTGACGGCGCCTGCCGCGCGCTTTCACGCGAATTTTCGCGAACCCGGAAGTTCATCGGGGCTGCTCCGCAAGAAAGTACGCAACGGCACAGTCGTGGCACACTGCACCGTGGAAACGGCCGCAAAAGAGGAAGCCCTTTCGCGGCACATAGTTTGCTGCTGTCGCCGGCATGTCGCATCACATTGCGCCCAACACCACGCCGACGTTCAAGACGACCGATCGAGCAAGAGCAATGTCCATCGTGCTCGCGGCCTGTCTGCTCGGTTGTGGTGGGCGCGCGAGCAACGTCGAGAGCGGGCCCCGCACTTTGGTAGACGATAGCGACCGGGCAAAAGGCGGCGATGCCGGGATCGAACCGCGTGAGCCCCAGAGTGAGCCCCGAATCGACGCAGACAGCGGCAATGTCGGAATCGAATTTGCGTGCGGCTTTCGCTCGGCGTCGAGTGCGAAGCACTTCGCGTATCGCGCGAGCGGGCAGAACTGTGGTGATGATGGCGGGCTCAACACCTTCGCGTTGCGGCTGACTGGTAGCGCCGCTGCGGATTACGCCGCCGTCGTGCGCTGCGGCTACGTTCGATACGACAACGGGATATTCGTGGGCGAACGCGTCGAGGTGGAAGCCCGCGATGGTCAGTGGTGTGACGAGCTCGCTTTGGAGCAAATCGACCTCGCCGATCGCATGCTGTTGACAGACGTCTCGTTCGCGCTCGAAGCGAGAACAGCGACTGTGCCCGACAGGTCACTCTCGCTCGCGATCGCGACGCGCGCAGGCTGGACGGACCCACTCCCAGCCGCGCAGAACATCTGCATCTACGTTGCGAATCGACAAACTGGCGCGTACGCTTGCCGCTTGGCTCCCCCTGCCGACTTTTGCGTCTGCCCCGATGGCGACGCCTGGCAAGACTTCTTTACGGACATGAAGCTCTCGCTCGAGCCGCAATGACGTAGCGGTTGCTCGTTCTGCGGCTCATCGGTCCTCTACATCAGTACTGAACGAAGGCGGGTTTTGGGGCGATCGCGTTCCAGCATCGCACCTCGTAGCGCGCCGTGTCCCCGCCCCTCGACGCCGAAGGCTCTGACGGTCGCGTCGCGAAGCGGGCGCCGGTTGCACTTTCCGGAGCTCCGAGCTCAGCAGCTAGGGGCTCGAATTGGCAACCCATGGTGCTCGTCGAGCGAATGATAACTCTTGAATCGGGCTGAGTTCGCTTCGGGGACTACGTCGTCTGGCTCTTCAATTTAGCTACTGCCGTGCTTACGCAATACGGAGTTGGCGCTATCAATACGGAGGGGCAATAGTCGTGGCCATCGCACTCGCTTCTCAAGGGCAACGCAAAACGCGTCGATCTGCTTTTAGCGCGCCCTGATTTGATAAGCGCAGGCCTTAGGTTTGCTCGCTGAGGATATTGGATCAATCCTCCCGTTTCATCTACGTGCGTGCTCCAGCCAAGCGACAGACTCAGCTCGAGCGCCTTCGCTGCACACGAGGCTTACGCTTGGCAGTCCGGCCTTCGAAGCGTTTCGACAGCCGCCGGAGGACCACGGGAACGATTGCGTTCACTTCGATGGACGGGAATACGGCGCGCTACGAGGTGCGCTGCGGGAACGCGATCGCCCCAAGAAAACCGGGCTACGCTGTTCCAATCTCGTAAGATGCGCTTAAAACGCGATCATACCAGTGCCGAACAAGATCGAAAACGCGGCACCGAAAACGATCAGCACGATCACGGCAAATGTAACGGCCACACGTCGTTGCGCGTCGCGGCGGAGTCGAATTTCTGGATCGCCGCCGCGGTGCAACTCAGCGAGGGCTTCCAAATCAGGGATGGAATGGTGCGATGCGGGCCTGATCGCTTCTTCGAGCGCGAGCATCACCGGCGCGTGCGCGTCGGCAGGCGAGGGGCGAACGCGCACAGAGATCGGTGTTTCGGAAGCGGAGGTCGTGCGCACTGCTTGGGTGGACGCGCGTTCGAGCGCGCCGACTGCGGGCACGAGCTGTCCTGGGCTCAATAGATCTTTGACGGAGACGACGGAGCTGACTTCGTTGCCCCAAGCTCGGCGCAGCGAGGTGCCGACGGCGTCTTCGGTGATGCCGCGCTCGAGCAGCCAGCGTGCGAGCGCCTCGCCCAGATCGCGCATGCTCGCGTAGCGGTCGTCAGCTGCTTTGGCCAGACCTCGAGTGAGGATGCTCCACAGCTCCGGCTGCTCCACGCCGAACGACGCCAACGACTTCGGGGCATCGTCAGTGATCGTGCGCAAGAGCGCGTTGTAATTGTCGGCTTCGAAGGGACGCGCGCGCGTGATGGCTTCGAACAAGACGATGCAGAAGCTCCACTGATCGGTGCGCGCATCGCTGGTTTCACCGCGCGCTTGCTCGGGCGACATGTAGTCCGGCGTGCCGAGCGCGGTGTTGCGGAGCGTGAGCCTTCGAACGCGATCGGTTTTGTGCGAGATGCCGAAATCGAGCAGCTTGGCTTGCAGCCCCAGCTCGACTTGCGCGAGGAACACGTTCTCCGGCTTGATGTCGCGGTGCACGATGCCGCTCTCGTGCACCGCGCTCAACGCATGCACGATGGGCAGCAGCGTGGCGACTGCTTGCTCCGGTTCCAGCGGGCCTTGCAGCTCGATGCGCGTGGCCAAGTCTTCGCCCGCGAGCAATTCGAGCACGATGAACGGCTCCCCGTGTTCGGTGTGCCCGAAGTCGAGCGCGCGCACGATGGCCGGATGCCCGAGACGCGCGGTGTTGCGCGCTTCTTCCAGCAACCGCTCGGGTAGGCCCGGTTCGGTGGCACCGACGCTGCCGATGAACTTCACAGCGACGTCGATGTCGAGCCCAAGGTGATGTGCGACCCACACCTCGCCCATCCCACCCGCACCCAGCGGCCGGACGAGCTCGTACTTGTCGGCGACAATCACACCCGGCACGTACGGGGACATGCGCCGACCCGAGAGCGGGCCGGACCCCGGCTCCTCGAGTGTGAATTCCGGGGCGCTCACGAAGCGTTGCGGTGCAGGTTCGCTCAAGGTGCGGATACTCGTGGTGTGACCCTCCTCGCGTAACGATAGAGGCGTGGACACGCCATCAGGGCGTCTTCCAGTCTCGGGTAGGCGGGTCATTGCCAGCGAGTGTAACTCGGGGTGGCGAGTCCCGCCCAATGATTCGCTTTTTCCCGAGTTGCGACACTCCGTTGTTGCACTCGATATTTCTGACCTATTTCGCGGGCTTTGCGGCCGCAGCTGTTTTGAAGCCCGATTCGCTGAAGCGTGTGTCAATCACACATGTAGTTGAATGTCGTGCGGGGTAATTCGACGGATCTCGACAGTCTCAGTCTGGTTCGCTGATTGTTTGATCACATCGGCTCGCGCGCGCCTTCGAGCATGAGCGTGTTGGGTTTGAGTTGCTTCAACACGTCGGCGTAGCGCTCCAGCAGCTTGCCGCGCAAGTGAAGTAGATCGAGCTCGCCTTCGACCAGATCGACGCGCGCGCGTTGTACGCGCAATTGCGCTTGGCGATATGAGTCATCCGCCTTTTGAACTTCGATTGCGAGCGCGGTGCCGGCGAGGAACTTGCCGCGTTGGCCGTCGGCGAGTTGACCTGCGACGCGCTCCGTCACTTGTGCCAGCTCGAACCGACTCCTAGCCGCGTTGCGACGCGCGAGTGCCGATTGCACGTCCGTGCGCAGCTGTTGCCGTGCGCTCTCGATTTGCTTTTCCGTGATGTGAGCCGTGAGTAGCGCGTTCTGGATTTGCGCATTCCTGCGCGCGTTGGTGACCGGGGTTTCGAATGTCAGCCCAACTTGGGCGCTCACCGCGTCCATCTTACCAAACTGCTCGAAGGCCGGAAAAACGGCGCGATTGCCTAGGCCCTGCGCGGACAGTGAAGCATCCAAGTTGAGGCTCGGGCGCAGCGCGTCGCCGGCGATCTTGGCTTGGTACTGCGCGACTTCGAGTTGTGCTTGAAGTTGTTTCAGCTCGTACGATGCTGCGAGGGCATCTTCCACGGCCTGGGTGTTTCTGTCGTCGACTTCGACGTCCGGCGGCATGTCGCTCGACATCAAGTCCGGCCCTGTGCGCCCCGCTTGCCCGAGCGTTTGCGCCAAGGCGAGCGCGCGCTGGCGCCGGTCGGTGAGCTGCTGCACCATCGACTCTTCTTGCTCGGCGAGCTGCGTGGCGAACGGCAGAGCGTCCACATTCGCCAGCGTGCCGCTCTTGACCTGCTCGTGCGCTTGCTCTTCGAGCGTCTTCGCCAAGTCGCGCGAGGCTTCGATGATTTTGACGGCTTCGGCCGAATACCAGAGCTCCCAATAGTCGGTCAGCACGTCATGCAGGATCTGGCTGCCGGTTTGGAGAGCCGAAAGCTGTGCGGCAGTGCGATTCAGCCGTGCCACGCGCACGCTGGCCAAGCCGACGGTGTTCCACGCGCCGCGCAAAAACGGCTGCGAGAGCGTGAGAGTGCCAACGAGAGAGTAGGCAGGGCCAGTTGCGGTGGCGCCGCCCGTGTTGTTGACTGGTGGCGAGCGGGTTATGCGGCGCTGACTGGTCACGCTCGCGCCGACGCTGGTCCCGGTCGAAAACGTTTTGTTCAAACCGGCGCCGAGCACCATGATATCGCTGACCGTGACGACCGTGCCGTCCGTGCCACGCAGCGTGGGGCTACCATTGTGCGCGTAGCTCGCGTTGGCATTGAAAACTGGATCGTACAAGGCTTCTTCGGCCAAGACTGAGTAGCGCGCTTGCTCTTGTTGCAAGAGCGCTATGTGTAAGCTCGGGTTGTTCTTGACCGCGAGTTCGACCGCGGCTTGCGTAGTGAGACCGCCGCTCGAGTCCTGCGCTTGCGCGGATCGCGAGAGAGCCGCGCAGATCGCGAAGGCGGCGATCGTCCGAAATTGGTTACTCATGGCGGAGCGCCTCGATGGGATTCAACTGCGCCGCCTTGCGTGCGGGCAGATAGCCGAAAAGTACACCGACGAGCGCCGAGAAGGCGAACGCCAGCAGCACGATCTCGGGCGGGATCACGAATGGCAGTGACAGCGAACGCGCAGCGAAAAACGAGCCGACCAAGCCCAAAATGACGCCGATGATGCCGCCGAAAGTGGAGAGCACGATCGCCTCCAATAAAAATTGCATCATCACTTCGCTGGCGAACGCGCCGATCGCCAAGCGAATGCCGATCTCGCGAGTCCGCTCGGTCACCGACACGAGCATGATGTTCATGATTCCGATGCCGCCGACGACCAAGCTGACCGCGGCAATCGCGCCCAGGAGCGCGGTCATCGCGTTGGTGGTGCTGGTCACGGTGTCGGCGATTTCAGCCATGTCACGCACGTTGAAATCATCTTCCGAACCGAGCGGGCGGTGCCGCCTCTGACGCAAGAGCGCGCGGATGCTCTCGGCGATGACCGTGGTGTCGAGTCCCTCTTCGGCCGAGACCAAGATCAGCGAGATGTCGTTGTTGCCGGTGATCCGTCGTTGAAACGCAGCCAGCGGAATGAGCAGCAGATCGTCCTGATCTTGCCCCATTCCTGCCGTGCCTTTGGAGACCAACGTGCCGATGATTTGGCACGAGAGCTTGCCGACCCGAACTTGCTGTCCAATCGGATCTTGCGTGCCAAATAGCGTGGTCTTCACGGTGGCGCCGAGCACGCACACGGAGATCCCCGCTGTCGCCTCCTGCTGGGTGAAGCTGCGACCCTTGTCGATACTGTAGCCGCGCACCTCCAAGAAGTTATTGTCGGTGCCGGTCACCGAGGTGCTGGCGTTCTTGTTGCCGTAGATGATCTGTTGCTGGCTCGAGGAGCCGGGCGCGACCGCATGAACGCCGGAGATCTCCTGCTCGATGGCCTTCATGTCGGCCATTTTCAGCGATTGTGCTGCGGAAGACGCGCCGCCGCGGACGCGCGCGCCGGCGCTGACCATGAGCAAATTCTTGCCCAGCTTGCCGATGTCTTCTGTGACCTTTTGCGTCGCGCCGCGTCCAACCGACACTAGCGCGATCACCGCACCGACGCCGATCACGACGCCCAGCATGGTGAGCACGGAGCGCAGGGTGTTCCTGCGGATCTCGCGCAGCGCCATCAGCACCGTTTGCAGGAACATCAGTGGGCTCTCTCGGGGCGCGTGTCTTCGACGATATGACCGTCCTTGAACACGACCATGCGGTTGGCGAAGGCGGCCACGTCCGGTTCGTGGGTGACCATGACAATCGTGATGCCACGTGAGCGATTCAAATCGACGAGCAGCTTCATGATCTCTTCCGTACGCGCGGAGTCGAGGTTGCCCGTTGGTTCGTCGGCCAAGAGCAACTCGGGATCGGTCACCAACGCGCGGGCGATCGCGACGCGTTGTTGCTGTCCGCCCGAGAGTTCCTGCGGTGTGTGGTCGGCGCGATCGGCGAGGCCGACCAAGGTGAGCGAGCGCATCGCGGCCTCGCGTCGAGCTTTGGCTCCCACGCGCCGATACACCAGTGGCAGCTCTACGTTCTCGAGTGCGCTGGTGCGCGCCAGTAAGTTGAACCCCTGGAACACGAAGCCGATGTAGTGCCGGCGGAGCAGCGTCAAGCCATCACCGTGCAGGTCCGTGGTGGCGACCCCAGCGAGGTGATACGTGCCTGCGGTCGGTGCATCCAGACAGCCGAGGATGTTCATGCAGGTCGATTTGCCCGAGCCGCTGGTGCCCATGATGGCCACGAAATCACCACGGGTGATGTCGAAGTCGATGCCGGCCAATGCGCGCACTTCCGACTCACCCTCGCCGTAGCGCTTTTGGATGCCACGCATCTGAATGATGACTTCGTCGCCTCCGTCGCTGCTGAGGGCGCTCGTCACTCGGTCTTCCTCAGATCGATTTCCGTGATCACTTGCGCGCCTGCGGTAAGGCCACTCTTGATCTCGGTGCGCTCGCCATCCGTGCCGGCGATTTCGACGACCGTACGCTTGGGTCGTCCGTCCTCGAGCAGATACACGAGTCCTTGTGAATCAGCTGCGGTGATCACCTTTTTTCCAGTTCTCGAACGCGCGGCTCCGCCGCCGCCCACGCGAGCGCCGCCGGGCACGCCGCCGCCGAGGAATGGGATTCCGCCGGAGGGGCGCCCGCTGCCCGTCGCCGAAGCCGGTGGGCTGAAGCGCAGAGCGGCGTTCGGCACGAGCAGCACGCCTTTTCGCTCCTCGGTAGTGATTGTCGCTGTCGCCGTCATGCCGGGACGAAGCAGCCGCTCGCTGTTGTCCACCGAGAGCACGGCTTGATACGTGACGACGGTCTGTCCAGTCGTGGGCAGGTTGTGAACCGAGACCACTTGGGACGCGAAACTATGACCGTTCCAGGCGTCGACCAAGAAACTCGCCGCTTGCCCTTCTTTGACCTTGCCGACGTCCGCCTCGTCGACGTCCACGTACAGGCGGAGTTGGGTGAGATCGCGCGCGAGCGTGAACAGAATCGGCGCGGACATCGTCGCGGCGACCGTTTGCCCGGGTTCGACCAAGCGTGACAGCACCATGCCGTCGATCGGCGAGCGGATCACCGCGTAGGAGAGTTGGGTTTGCGCATCTTTCAACGAGGCGCGAGCGAGCGTTGCTTGAGCGGTCGCAGAGGTGATGCTCGCGCTGGCTCGGTCAGCGTCAGCCTTTGCGCTGTCTAGATCCTTACTGGAGATGAGGCCTTTCTGCGAAAGGTCCACCGAGCGCAGGTATTGCGCCTTTGTCTGTGCTTGTGTTGCCTTAGCCAGCACTAGGGAGGCGTCAGCGGCGTTGACTTGCGCCTTCGACTGTTCGACGCGGGACTGCAGCTGTGCGGTATCGATTTCCGCCAACACTTGGCCGACTGTGACGTGATCGTTGAAATCGACGTTAATTTTGGTGATTTTCCCGGAGATTTGGGCGCCCACGTCGACCGAATCGAGGCCCTTCAGGGTGCCGGTCGCGGTGACGGTCTCCTTCAGATCGCCCACTTGGGCCGTTGCGGTCAGGTAGCGGACGCCTTTTGCCTTGCTGCTCTTGTTGCGCAAGAAAAAGACCGCCGCCCCAACGCCAACCAGCAGCAATAAGCCGATGAGCTGGTAGATTCGGGCGCGACGTCGTCGGGATTTGGTTTCTGCCAAGATGGCGGCTGCGTCCGGTCTCGCGCTCATTAACGGTAGATTTAGCCTAGGGCCGGCTTGATGCGTAACCATATATTTTTTGTGTCTAATTGTGTTTGGTAACGGCGGCGATCCGGGCGCTCGTGTACGCTTCTCGGCACATGGAAGGCGCGCGTCTCAAGGTTCTGGTCGTCGAGGACGACGCAAAGATCGCTCGTCTCACTCGTGATTATCTCGAACAGCACGGTTTCGACGTTACTGTCGTGGCCGACGGCATGGCCGCAACCCGTGAAGCATTGCGACCCGAGTTCGACGCCGTGGTGCTGGACTTGATGCTCCCGGGCAAGAGCGGGTTCGAAGTGTGTCGCGAGATTCGTGAGCACTCACACGTGCCGATCATCGCCGTGACCGCGCGGGTCGAAGTGGCCGATCGCGTACTCGGGCTCGAACTAGGTGCCGATGATTACGTGACCAAGCCGTTTTCGGCGCGCGAGCTGCTGGCGCGCATTCAGGCGGTCGTTCGCCGCGCCGAGGGCCGCGCTGGCCCGCGCGCGCGTGAGGTCAGAGTCGGCCGGGTCATCGTCGATAGCGCGAGTCTGCGGGCAACGCTCGACGGCCAGCTGTTGGCGCTGACCTCGTACGAATTCGCGCTGCTGCGCGCGCTTGCCGAAAACGCGGGCAAGGTGTTGACGCGTGAGCGTCTGCTCGACCTAGCCAAGGGCAACGCGGAAGAAGCATTCGATCGTTCGGTCGACGTGCGCATCTCTCGTCTGCGTCAGAAGTTGGGTGATGACCCACGCCACCCGCGCCTGCTCAAGACCGTGCGCGGCAGCGGCTACATGTTGGTGGCTGAGGAATCCGCGTGAAGGAACGCTTGGGCACACGGCCCTGGTTTCTCGTTCGCGTCTATTCATACGGAGTGTTGATGATTGCGCTGGCTGTCGGCGCGAGCATCCTGGTCGGTCGTTACACGCTCCGTCCTGCGCTCGACGGTCCAGCGCGCCCAGCGTCCACGTGGATCGCGTGGCACATGGCGGAGCTTGCCGATCAACC
>Ga0164241_10002249_pt1 | contig 21333 bp, 14 predicted proteins | sample OricomyardsoilBY_FD_108780 | JGI IMG/M metagenome (GOLD analysis project Ga0164241, IMG submission 108780) | Backyard soil microbial communities from Emeryville, California, USA - Original compost - Back yard soil (BY) | ecosystem: Environmental > Terrestrial > Soil > Unclassified | place: USA... | reverse complement strand
CGAGGTCAACATCCACCACACCGATCCGAAGAACCCGGACAGCGACGGCGACGGCCTCGACGACAAGCTCGAGGTGACCGTCTACTTCACCGATCCGAACGTGGCCGACACCGACGCCGGCGGCGTCAACGACGCCATCGAGGTCGCCAACCACACCGACCCGAACGTGGCCAGCGACGACTTCGCCACCGCCGAGGTGAGCGGCCAGAACGTGTTCTCGTGCGCCGGTGGCGCGGGCGCGGCCACGCTGCTCGGCAGCCTCGCGGTGGCGCTCGGCGCGCTCGTGTTCCTGCGGCGGCGCTCGCGCTCGTAGCGACGGTCATTGGGATCCCAATGATTGGGATCCCAATGATTGGGATCCCAACGATTGGGATCCCAACGATTCAGCGCGGGCGGTCGGGGAGACGGATGGTCTGGGTCGCCAGCGCCGCGGCGTCCGCCGCGTCGTGGGTGACCAGCACGGTCGGGATGCCGGCCTCGCCGACGAGGCGCCGCACGGTCTCGCGCAGGCCGTGGCGCAGGTCGGCGTCGAGCGCGCTGAACGGCTCGTCGAGCAGCAGCACGCGCGGCTCCATCGCCAGCGCGCGCGCCAGCGCCACCCGCTGCGCCTCGCCGCCCGAGAGCGTAGCGGGCCGCCGCCTGGCGAGCCGCCCGACCTCGCAGCGCGCCAGCCACTCGGCCGGCGTCACCGCGCCGCGCGCGCCGTAGGCGACGTTGCCGAGCACGTCGAGGTGCGGGAACAGCGCCAGCGACTGGAACACCAGGCCGACGCGCCGCTGCTCGGGCGGCACGCTGCGCTGGCCGTCGAAGAAGACCTGGTCGCCGCACCGGATGACGCCCCGCGACGGCCTCAGCAAGCCCGCGATGAGCGCCAGCGTGGTGCTCTTGCCGACGCCCGAGGGGCCGACCAGCGCGGTGAAGCCGGGCCCCGCCGCGAACGCCACCTCGAGCGCCAGGTCGCCGCGACGATAGGCGATGTCGACCACGAGCGCCGCGGCAGCGTCCATCATCGCGCGCGCCGCTCGACGAGCCGGTTCGCGAACACCAGCGCGACCACCGCAGAGGCTGTCATGACCAGCGCGAGCCCGTTCGCGGTGGCGCCGTCGCCGGCCAGCACGGCGTCGAAGATGGCCAGCGCGCCCGTCTTGGTGCGCCCCGAGATGTTGCCCGAGATCATCAGCGTGACCCCGAAGTCCCCGAGCGCCTTGGCGAAGCCGAGCGACACGCCCGCGCCGATGCCGCGCCGCGCCAGCGGCAGCGTGACCGAGTAGAACGCGCGCGAGCGTGTCGCCCCGAGCGTACGCGCGGCCTGCACCAGCCGCTCGTCGACGTCCTCGATGGCCGCCCGCGCGGCGCGCACCACGAACGGCAGCGCGCCGACGAACGCCGCCACGACCAGGCCGGTGAACGTGAACACGATGGTCGAGCCGGTCACCGCCTGCCACGCCTGGCCGATGGGCGAGTCGCGTCCGAGCGACACGAGCACGTAGTAGCCGAGCACCGTCGGCGGCAGCACCATCGGCGCCGTCACCAGCGCGTCGACCACCATACGGCCCGGGAAGCGCCGCGCCAGCAAGGCCGCCAGCGGCACGCCGACGACGAACGCGAGCAGCGTCGCGACGAGCGCGACCACGAACGACAGGACGATCGGCCCGAGCTCCACGTTAGCGCCCGAGTCCCCAGCGTGACAAGATCCCTTGTCCTTCGGCGCCGTTGACCCAGCCCACGAAGGCGCGCGCGTCCGCGCTCGGGCCGCACACCACCAGCGCTTGATCGATGGGCGCGAGCAGCGCCTCGTCCACGTCGACCGAGGTGCCGTGCGCACCGATGACAAGCGAACGCGACACGATGGCGACGTCGGCGTTGCCCGACTCGGCCAGCTGCAGCGCCTGGCGGATGTTCTCGCCGCGCACGACCCGCGGCGCCACCTGGTCCCACACCCCGGCGTGCTCGAGCGCGGCCTGGGCGGCGGCCCCGTACGGGGCGGTCTCCGGGTTGGCGATGGCGATGTGGACGAAGCGCGCGTCGCTCAGCTCGGCGAGCGAGCGCGGTGGGTTGGTGGTGCCCGCGCGTGCCCACAGCGCCAGGTGGCCGCGCGCGTACAGCGCCCGCGTGGCACCGTCGCAGCGGCCCGACCGGACGACGTCGTCGACGAACGCCGCGTTGGCCGACATGAAGACCATGAACGGCGCGCCCTGCTCGATCTGCGTCGCGAGCAGCTTGGACGCACCGAAGGTCGGCAGGATGGTGACCCCGGTCTTGGCGTAGTAGGCGCTCGCCAGCTCGGGCAGCGCGTTGGTGAGATCGGACGCCGCCGCCACCACCACCTCACGCCGGCCCTGCCCGCCGCAGGCGGCCAGCAGCAGCATCCCGCCGCAGGCGGCCCGCAGCAGCGCGCCGACGAATGCCTTCACGGCAGCACGCGCGTGCCGGTCGCGCTGGTGTCGTAGCCGAGCGCCTCCAGGTCCTTCGCGAAGCGCTGGCTGTGCACGATGTCGAGCACCCGCCCGACGCGTACGTCGTCCTTGTCCGCCTCGTCGAGCACCAGATCGAAGCGCTCCTCGACGAGCGGCACGAAGTCGCAGCCGGACGCGAGCGCCGCGGGCCGGATGGTGATGCCGACGTCGGCCGTGCCGAGCGCGACCGCCTGCGCCGCCTCGACGTGGCCGGGTGCGTTCCAGGCGCGCGCCAGCACCTGCTCGGGGCGCAGCCCGTCGCCGGCCAGCGACGCCTCGAGCCAGCGGCGCGCCCCCGTGCCGGGTCCCCGCGCGGCGATACGCAGGCGCCGCGCGGCCAGATCGGCCGGCTGCTGGATGCCCCTGGGGTTGCCGCGCGGCACCGCCAGCCCGGCGTCCCAGCGCGTCAGCGTCACCAGCATGGGGCGCTCGACGGCCGCGCGGATCTCCTCGTTCGAGGTGGCGTGCACGCCCGCGATGTGGACCCGCCGGCTGCCGATGGCGGCCAGCGCGTCGCGGCTCGACGCGTTGACCCACCACGCGCCGAGCAGCGCCATGGCGGGCGCGCAGCCCATCACCACGGCGTGCTCGCCTTCGGTCAGGTGCGCGGCCGCCCCGGGCCCGCCGAACAGCGCCTCGACGGGCTGATTGAGCGCCTCGGCGAGGCGCAGCGCGATGACCACCGAGGGCGTCGACTTGCCGGCTTCGATGGACACGAGCGTCTGACGCGAGACGCCGAGCTGGTCGGCGAGCACGGCCTGGGTCAGGCCGAGCGACTCACGCAGGCCCTTGATGTTGACGGTGCGATGGCGACGCATGGCGCCATGCTCGGCGGCGGCTCACGCCATGTCAAGCGCGCTTGTCAGCTCACCCAGCACGCTGGTCGGCAGGCGGCACGTCTGGCCGCTGCACACGTAGGCCCGCGCATCCTCACCACGCCGGCCCTCGAGCACCGGCCACGCGACCGCGTCGTGACCCGCCGTGGGGATCGGGTAGACGTCGAGGCGCGGCGCGCGGCGCGCCACATCGACAAGCGCGCTTGTCAGTGGATCCGTCGCGGCGCCCGCCACGACGACCGTCAGCGCGCCCGCCTCGCGCTCGTGCAGCGCCTGCAGCAGCGTGGCGCACGCGCTCGGCGCGCGCCCGAGCATCACCGCCTGGGCGCGCATGACGCCAGCGGCCAGCTCGAACAGCGCGGCGTCGCCGGTCAGGTGGCCGAGGCGCACGGCCGCCAGCGCCAGCGCGTGGGCGCCCGCGGGGTAGGCGTGGTCGCTGTGCTCGCGGCTCCGGCGGATGAGGTCGGAGCGGCCCGCGGGGGTGGTGTAGAAGCCGCCGTCCTCGGCGCCGAGGCGCGCGACCGCCTCGTGGATGATGTCAAGCGCGCTTGTCACGAGCGCCGGGTCGCCGAGCAGCCGGTACGCCTCGACGAGCCCCACCGCCAGGTGGCCGTAGTCGGTCACGAACGCGGCGCGCCCCGGCAGCCGCACGAGCCCGCTCGCCTCGCGGCGGGTCGCCAAGAGCGCCACCAGCTCGCGCGTGGCGGCGACGAAGCGCGGCTCACCCGTGAGGCGCGCGATGGTGGCGAGGCCGGTCAGGAACAGCCCGTTGAGGTCGGTCAGCACCTTGTCGTCGCGGATCGGCCGTGGCCGCAGGTCACGCACCGCGCGCAGCCGCGGCAGCGATGTCTCCCACGACGCCCGCTCCGACTCGCTGCAGCCCACCGCGCGTGGCTGGGGGATGTGTGTCGCGACCGGCTCCAGGTGCCCCGAGCGGCCGCGGTGCGGCTCGCCGAAGCGGATGTCCCAGGCGGCGGCGAGGCGCTCGCCCTCCGGCCCCAGCACGACCTCGAGGGCCTCGGGCGACCACGCGTAGAAGCTCCCCTCGCCGCCCGGATCGTCGGCGTCCTCGGCCGACGCGTAGCCCATGAAGCGCCCGTCGACCTCGACGCGCAGGTCGCGCAGCACGTAGTCCGTCGCGTTGACGGCGGTGCGCACGAAGTCCGGCCGACCAAGCCGCATGCCGGCGAGCGCGTAGTCGGCGATGAGCTGCGCCTGGTCGTAGAGCATCTTCTCGAAGTGCGGCACGCGCCACTCGCGGTCGGTCGCGTAGCGATGGAAGCCGCCGCCCACGCGCTCGTGGAGCCCGCTGTCCTGCATCGCCTCGAGCACCGCGGTGGCCAGCTCCTGCCCACGCGCGTCGCTGCGCGCGACGAGCAGCTGCAAGAGCTGGCTCGGCGGGAACTTCGGCGCGCTCGCGAAGCCCGGGTGGTCGCTGTCGTAGCGCGCCTCGAGCTCGCTCGTGAGCGTCGCCCACACGTCCTCGGGGATGTCGCGTGCACGCGACACGGCCAGCTTCGCGAGGTGCGCCGCGATGTCGCCGGCGGTCTTGGCGACCTCGTCACGGCTGGTGCTGAACGCGTCCGCGAGCCCGCCGCAGAGCTGCTGCCAGTGCTCACGCGGGAAGTAGGTGCCCGCGTAGAATGGGCGCGCGTCATGGTCGACGAAGGCGTTGAGCGGCCAGCCGCCGTGCCCGGTCAGCGCCTGCACGGCGTCCATGTAGATCTCGTCGACCTCGGGTCGTTCCTCGCGGTCGACCTTGATGCACACGAAGTGCTCGTTCATGAGGCGCGCGGTCTCGGCGTGCTCGAACGACTCGTGCGCCATCACGTGGCACCAGTGGCAGGTCGCGTAGCCGATGGACACGAGCACCGGCACGTCGCGGCGACGCGCCTCGGCGAACGCTTCAGGGGACCACTCGACCCAGTCGACGGGGTTGTCGGCGTGCTGTCGGAGGTACGGGCTCAGGGCGGCGGCGAGCGCGTTCGGCATGCCGCTCGTTACTCACCGCGGCGGCGTTTTGCAACGCCCAGCGCGCTCAGCGTACGCGCGTCAGCGCTGGCCTACCGCGGTCGCGGGCGGCGGCTGCACCGTGTCGCGCGGGTCCTCGGGCGGCGACGGCCACAGCACCGCGGCGGCCAGCCCCGAGACCGCGCCCACGATGCCGATGGCCAGCCCGGTCTGCTTGGCGCCGTCCTCGGGCGCCGTGTCCGACAGCGGGTTCGTGCCGATGCCGACGCCGACCGACACGCCGAGCACTGCGATGACACTCAGCACCTTCGCGGCGGTGAGCTCGGTGTCGTAGCGGTCGAGCTTGCGGATGTACTCGGCGGCCAGGAGGCGCCCCTCGTACTCGCTGAGCGGCTCGGTGAAGGTCGGCACGATCGGCAGGATGCGCTTCATCAGCGGCCCATCCTCGGCGCGTGTCTCCGACGTGGGCATGAGGCCGGAGCGCCGCCGCCACAAGAGCTCGATGGCGCTCTCGTCCGACTTCTGCTCGGCCAGGCGCTTCTCCGACTCGGCCTTGGCGCGCGCCTGGCGCTCGGCCTCGAGCTTCTCGGCGAGCTTCTGGCGCTGCTGGTCGCCCTGGATCTCGTTGAAGAACGCCATGATCTCGGCGCGATACTTGGAGACCTCGGGCCGGTCCTTGATGAGGTTCAGATCGGCCTCGGCCTCTTCGTAGCGCTGCAGCGCGAGCAGCGACTTCGCGCGGAAGTAGCGGATCTTGGGGTGGTCGGTCTCGACCAGCGCGGCGTCGAAGAGCCGCACGGCCTGCGCGTGCTCGCCCGCGAGCTGCAGCTCGATGCCGCGATCGGTCAGCTGGCGCGCCAGCATCGGGTCGCCAGCGAGGGCCTCGCCCGCCACCCCGATCACGAGCATGAACGTGATGAGCACCTGGCGGATGAGTCGGGTCATACGAGCCTCGCGGCGGATCAGAGGTCTTTGAACGGGTCGGTCTTCCCGCTCGCCTTCTTCTTCTCGAGCGTCGGGTTCACCACGATGCGCTGTCCGATGAGCTCGGGCCCGACCGGCAGCACGATCTTCTTGTCCTCGTACTTGTCCATGCGCAAGACGATCTCGATCTGGCGCTGCTCGTTGGGCTCGTAGGTGAGGTGCATCGGCGTCTCGCCCTGGTGCTTGCCGCCGACCAGGACCTCGGCCCCCGACGGCTCCGACGTCACGATGTACATGAGGTCCTTCGGCGGCGCCGGGTGCTGCGTCGAACCCGCGTCCGCGACGGCCGCGGCGGTCGTCTCCGGGATGGGGACCGGCACGGCCACGCCGACCTGCTTCACCTCGACCACGTCGGCCGAAGCCACGGTCGGCGGTGCCACGGTCGGCGACGCGGTCTGCGCCTGCTGCGTCGCGGCGCGCACCTCGGCCGCGCGCGTCGCGTCGGCACCGTCGGCCAGCGCGGGCCGCTCGGCGACGCGGATGGTGCCGTCGTCGGGTGCGTCCCCGCGCCCCGGCCGCCCTGCTGTCAGCGCCAACACGATCACCAGCGCGACCGCCGCGACGCCCGCGAGCGGCGCCCACACGGCGCGCGCGCGGCTCGCCGTCGACACCACCACCAGCGCCGCGGCCGACGAGGCATTGCGGCGCTCGACGGCGTCGAGGCGCGGCTTGGTGTCGACCGGCAGGCTCACCGCCGCGTCGAGCGGCAAGGCGTCCATCTCACCGAGCGTCGCGAGATCCTGCGGGTCACCCGACGCGACGTCGGGCTCCCACTTCATGATCGGCTTGAGCTCCATGTCCTTGAGCGTGGCGAGCACGTCCTTGGCGGACGCGGGGCGCTCCTTCGGGTCCTTGGCCAGGCAGCGCATGACCAGGTCCGCGAACTCGCGCGGCACGGCGACGCCGACCATCCGCTCGAGCGGCATCGGCTTGGTCAGGCGATGGGCCACCACGATGTCGTGCGCGTCGCCCGAGAACGGCCGCCGCCCGGCCGCCATCTCGTAGAAGATGACGCCCATGGCGTACACGTCGGAGCGCGCGTCGACCTCGAGCCCGAGGCGCTCGCGGTCCGACTTCATGTAGGTCTGCTCGGGGCTCATGTAGGGCGGCGTGCCGAGCACCATACGCGCGCCCGTGAGCTCGACGTCGCGCTTCTCTTCTTCCTGCGTCTTGAGCGACGCGATGCCAAAGTCAAGGACCTTGACCAACTCGTCCATGCTCGAGCGCTCGACGAGCATGATGTTCTGCGGCTTGAGATCGCGGTGCACGATGCCGGCGGCGTGGATGGCGTGCAGCGCGCGCGTGAGCTGCACGGCGACGCGGTGCGTGAAGGTCCACGGCAGCGGCTCGCCGTTGAGGTAGTCCTTCAGCGCGATGCCGCGCACCAGCTCCATCACGTAGTAGAGGCCGAGGTTCTTGTCCTCGCCGCTGTCGAAGACGGTCACCACGTTCTCGTGCGAGACGCGCGACGCCGCGTCGAGCTCGCGCTTGAAGCGCGCGCGCACGGTCGGGTTCTCCGCATGCTGCGGGTGCAGGATCTTCACGGCCACCCGCCGCGGGATTCGCTCGTCGTCGGCCATGAAGACCGAGCCAAAGCTGCCCGTGGAGAGCGGAGCGGAGATCAAGCGATAGCGGCCACCTAGGAGCATCGAGCGCGCATCTTAGAGGTCGAGGTCAAACAGAGCCACGCCGAGACACCCCCCGGCGCCTTTGCGCTACCCCTCGCTGTAACCGCTGTTCGTGTTCCGCGGAGACTCGGGTTCAGTCCGGGGAAGCACAGAACACATCGTACTCGATCTCCACGGTGTCGTCGAACTGGGGATAGCAGCTGCTGTCCTGGCCGAAGATCACCGCGTGCGAGGACGAGTTCCACGACCAGCCGCCGACACACTCGACGCCGTTGACGCGCACCTGAATGGTCGCCGGATCCGGAGGCAGCGTCGGGTAGAAGCGGTCCTTGAGCCCGAACGTGCGCGCGCCGACGTCCTCGAACTCATCGGAGAAGTCGGGCGAGCACAGGTTGCCGACGTGGCCATCGAACGCCTCGACGGCGGACACGTAGCGGTAGCCGGGCACGCCGAAGCCACCCGGGCAGCCCTCGGGCTTCGTGATGATGGCGTGCAGGATGACGCCCACCCCCGAGCTCGGCGGCTTCAGGTTCGCCAGGCGATCGACGTAGAAGTCGACGGTCTGCTGTGAGCCGTCCTCTTCGTCGCTGATGATGATCACCACGAGCTCGGCGTCGGGGCGCAGGAACCCGTAGTTCACGCCGCTGCAGAAGCCGTCCACGCACACCAGCGGGATGCCCTCGCCGTCGTCGGTCGGGCACTGACCGGGTAGGTTCAGGCAGGCGATGTCGGTCCGCTGCGAGCGGTTGTAGAGCGCCATGTAGGCCGCCTGCAGGCCGCGCTCGATGTAGAAGCCGGCGGTCCCGACGACCAGGTTCTGCGCGAAGATGGCGGGGTCGTCGGCGGACGTCACGAACGGCGGCTGTCCCTTGAAGCGCCCGAGCACCGCCTTCGTGTCGGTCGTGGTGACGGCCATGTGGTAGTCCTGGCCCCACTCCTCGGCGATGGCGACGAGCTTCGGCAGGTTCTGCTTGAGGCGCTCCTGATCGTCGGCCATCGAGAACGAGTCATCGACGACGAACAGCACGTCGACCTTCGGCGCCGGTACCTGCAGGAAGCTGTCGACCTGGTGGGTCACGTCGGTCCCGCGCCCGGCGAGGTCGACGGTGGCCTCGGGCAGGTTCGACGAGTCGTCGCTCACGTTCAGCGTGCAGGTCGTCGGCACGACGGTGTCGGGCGCGTAGCGGAGGTGCAAGAGCGCCTGGCTGAAGCCGGCGATGGTGAACGGCACGCTCGGCAGGTCGTCGATGACCACCGCGCCGCCGCAGCCGTCGAGCGTGACGCTCGTGACGGTGGTGTCGAGCGGGCCGCTCGAGATGAGGCGCACGGCGCGCGCCTCGGAGCTGCAGTCGGTGCGCACCAGGCCGAAGTCGATGCGCGGCGGGTCGATCGCGAAGAGCGGTGAGGCCGTGTCGGCGCGCACGTTCACGCCGAGACCGACGCCGCCCGGCGGCGCGACGAACTCGAGCTGGCCCGAGTTCGGGTCGAAGAGCGTCACGAAGAGGCGCGCATAGTACGAGTCGCGACCGGTCGGCGAGCGCAGCGCGGGCGCCGTGAACTGGATGTCGAAGTCGAGCGACTCACCCGGGCCGAGACGCGCTGTGGGAGCGGGCGAGCTCGTGATCACGAACGGGTTGAAGGTCAGCGCGTCGTTGCAGCGGAACTCGTAGCTGATGCCGAACGGCACCGCCAAGCACGCGTCGAACTCGTGGTCCCGGAACTCGCAGTTGCCAGAGCCGTAGTTCACGACACGCAGCGTCTTCGTGCCCTTCGCCCCCGGGCGGTAGGCGCCCATGGCGAGCAGGTCGGGCACGAACGCGGCCTCGCAGGTCGGACGCTGCGCGCGCCGCGCGATGACGTTGAGCGGGTACTCGGGCACGACCGGGTCGGTCGTGTAGAGCAAGAAGCGCGCGGTCTCGGTGCCGTCCGCGCCGTGCTTGTTCTCGAACTCGAGCTTCAGCGTCAGGCTCTCGCCAGGGTTCAGCGTCTTGGGGAGATCACCGTCGCTCGGGAAGCGCAGCTCGTCGGGCGAGGTGGCGTCGAGGAGCTCGGCGTCGGTGATGGTCGTCACCGCGTCGCCGACGTTGATGACGGTGACCTCGCGCTTCGCGGTGAAGCCCTCGGCGACATACGCGAAGTCCACCGTCGAGGCGGGCGCGACGAGCAGCGACGGCTCGCCGGCGGCGCCGAAGATCGGGACGATGGCCGGGTTGCGCGCGGCATCCGACGACTCGATGTGGATGGTCGCGAGCGGGTCGCGGGTGAGCGGCTGCTCTTGCACCGGCGAGTAGATGATGCCCATCTGATACGCCTCGCCGGGCTGCAGCGTGAACGGGCCGCTCGGCCGTCCCGTCAGCGTCAGCGTCGAGGGCGCGCCCTCGAGCGCGACCGAGCTCACGTCGAGCGCGGTGTTGCCGTCGTTGCGCATCGTGAGGTTCAAGCCCGAGTGCTCGAACGGGCGCGTCCAGCCGAGGTTCACGAACGCTGGCAGGATGGTGAGGATGGGCGTCTCCTCCTCGCCCTTCAGGTTCACGAACAGCTCGACGTCACCGCGATCGGTCAGCAGCGTGACGACCGCATCGTCCTTGTTCTTGCCGCTGGGCGCGTAGGTCATGGGGACCACCGCTTGGCCTCCGACCGGCACCACCGTGCCGACCGGCACGTCCACCATGAACTCGCCCGGGCTGTCGGTGTCGATGAGGCTGCCGGTGAGCGTCGCGGGCGCCGTACCGGCGTTGTGGATCTCGACCTGGACCGTGTACGGCGCGCCCGCTTGCACGATGCCGAAGTCGACGTTGGCGGGGAACGCGAAGAGCTGCGCGCGCTGCCCGGGCGTCTGCACCGGGATGGTCGTCGTCGGGTTGCCCTGGAGGTTGTGCTTGATGACCAGCTGGCCCTGGTCGGGCTCGTCGTGCTGCGAGTCGTAGACAATCTGGATCCGCGTCTCCTCACCAGGCTCGAGCTCGGTCTTCTCGATGAGGCCGATGCTCAGGTCCGGCGACGTCGTCTGCAGCGCCGCCGAGAGCTTGATGGTGCCGCTCGTGCCGACGTGGCGCACGGTCACGTTGCGGCGCGCCACCTCACCGCGCGGCACGTCCGGGAAGGAAATGTTCAGCGGCGAGATGTCGATCTGCGCCTCCGGCCCGAGCTTGAATGCACCGCCGTCGTCGCCGCAGGCCGCGATCAGCAGAGTTAGCAGCGCCAGCGCCTTCAGACGTTGCATGAACATAGGTCGACCTTCCTCGGAGCGCCGGGTATCAGGGCAAGGGGCGGCTTACAAGCGCGTTTCGCCTTTCGAACGCGCTGATGGCGCCGCTGGCAGACTTCTGGCTTGCCGGTCGCGGCCGCTCGTGGCAAGGGCGCGCGATGACGAAGCCACGCCCGACGCTCGTCGAGCGCTGCGCGCGCGCGCTGCACGAGCGCTGCGGTGTGGCGGCGGACGCGCCGCTCATCGTCGCCTGCAGTGGCGGCGCGGACTCGGTCGCGCTGGTCCACGCGCTAGCGGGTCGGCCGCTATGCGTCGTGTTCGTCGACCACGGGCTACGTGACGTGCAGGCCGAGCGCGACGCTGCCGCAGCGGCGGCCCGCTCAGTCGACGCGCGCTTTATCGTCAAGCAACTTTCGGGTCTCGCGGGCCGCTCGAACCTCCAAGCCGAGGCGCGTGCGGCGCGCTACGCTGCGCTCGAGTCCGTCGCCGCGCACGACATCGCCGTCGGCCACACCCAGACCGACCGGGCCGAGACCGTGCTGCAGCGGCTCGTGCGCGGCGCGGGCCCACACGGGCTGGCGGCCATGCCGTGGCGCAGTGGGCGCGTCGTGCGACCGCTGCTCGACGTCAGCCGCGCCGAGACGCGCGCGGCCGGGCACGCCTTCGTCGACGACCCCTCGAACGCGCGCGACGACTACCAGCGCAACCGCGTGCGGCACGACGTGCTGCCGCTGCTGGCGCGCGAGAACCCGGCCATCGAGGCCACGCTCGCCGAGCTCGCCGACCAGCTCGCGGGGCAGCGCGACCTCATCCAGCGGCTGGTCACGGCCGACCTCGACTGCCGCGGGCTCGAGCTCGCGACCATCGAGACCTATCTACGCGCCAAGGTCGCCGTGCCGGTGCGCGGCGAGCCCCTCGCGGCGTGGGCACGAGCGCTCCGTGCCGGGCAAGCGCGCGCCAGCTTTCCGCTCGGTGGCGACCTCATCGGGCTCGCGCGGGCCGGCCACGCCAGCACGCGCCAGGTGGTCGATCCACGCGGGCGCGTTGCCGCTTGGGGACCGGGTACCTACCGTCGCGGCGTCATGCGCATGGAGATTGCCCTCGCCCCGATGGACGCCGCTCCCGCAACGGTTCTCACGCGCTTGGCCCCGCTCGCCGAGGCCGAGGTGGTGTGGCCGCTGGTGCTCGAGACACGCGTGGACGGGTCGCACCGGGCGACCCATCAGGTCGTGGACGGCGTCGGGCGGCCGCTACGAAACGTCGAGACCTCGCCGATCAGCGAGGGGATCCCCGCGCGCGGCGGCCCTACAATGGCCATCCATGTGGGAATCTCGAACCACCCTTACGGGGATGTTGTGGCCGAGGACGAAGGCACGCTACCTTTGAACGGTTGAACGTCGGCCTCGCCGACCGCTCCGGCGACGATTCCGGGCGAGCGACGAGAGACGTGGGAAGGAACCTCTTGAAGAACAACAAGTCACTCCGAACCGTGGCCCTCTGGGTCTTCCTGATCGTGATCTTCTTCGCGATCTACCAGACGGTGTCGCGCACCAGCAGCAATCCGATCAAGTTCTCGGAGTTCCTGGCGAAAGCGTTCCCGGCCAACTGCCAGCCGGTCGACGGGTTCGGCGACGTGGTCGTGACCACCGTCGGTCAGAGCAAGGTCGCCTATATCGAGTACTCGGCACGCCCGATGACGAGCACGGGCCGCATCGACAATGGCGCCGCGCTCCAGCAGTACTTCGCCAACGGCGACATCCAGATGGTGCCGCCGGGGCGCGGCCGCCAGTCGGGCGCGACGGTCTACAGCGCGCTGCAGGACCGCTGCGTCAACGTGAAGTTCCAGCAGGCCGAGGGCACCAGCTACGTGCCCAAGGGCGAGCAGAAGGGCTTCAGCGACTTCGTCACGCAGGTGATGGCCACCAAGCCGCCGACCAAGATCAAAGAGATCACCGTGCACGGCAAGGAGATCACGGGCAAGGACGCCGACACCGGCGCCGAGTTCACGACCACCGGCGACATCGCGGACTACCGCCAGGCGCTCGTCGACCGCGGCGTGACGGTGACCGAAGAGGCCGAGGGCGAGAGCTCGATCTGGCTGTCGATCCTCGGCACCTGGCTGCCGATGATCTTCATCTTCTTCATCTTCTTCCTGTTCATGCGCCAGCTGCAGGCGGGCGGCGGCAAGGCGATGAGCTTCGGTAAGAGCCGCGCGCGCCTGCTCCACGAGTCGAGCAACAAGGTCACGTTCAAGGACGTCGCTGGCATCGACGAGGCCAAGGAGGAGCTGCAGGAGATCATCGCCTTCCTCAAGGACCCGAAGAAGTTCACGCGTCTCGGCGGCCGTATCCCCAAGGGCGTGCTGCTGATGGGCCCGCCGGGCACCGGCAAGACGCTCCTGGCCCGCGGCGTGGCGGGTGAAGCGGGCGTGCCGTTCTTCTCGATCTCGGGCTCGGACTTCGTCGAGATGTTCGTCGGCGTCGGCGCGAGCCGCGTGCGCGACCTCTTCGAGCAGGGCAAGAAGAACGCCCCCTGCATCATCTTCATCGACGAGATCGACGCCGTCGGTCGCCACCGTGGCGCCGGCCTCGGCGGCGGCCACGACGAGCGCGAGCAGACGCTGAACCAGCTGCTCGTCGAGATGGACGGCTTCGAGAGCAACGACGGCGTCATCCTGGTGGCGGCGACGAACCGCCCCGACGTGCTCGACCCGGCGCTGCTCCGCCCCGGCCGCTTCGACCGCCGCGTGGTGGTGAACCGCCCCGACGTGCGCGGCCGCCTCGAGATCCTGCGCGTGCACACGCGCAAGGCGCGCATCTCGAAGGACGTGGACCTCGACGTCATCGCGCGCGGCACCCCGGGCTTCGCCGGCGCCGACCTCGAGAACCTCGTCAACGAGGCCGCGCTGTTCGCGGCACGTCACGACAAGGACTACATCGAGATGGCGGACTTCGAGTCCGCCAAGGACAAGGTCCTGATGGGCGCCGAGCGCAAGAGCGCGGTGCTCAGCGACGAGGAGAAGCGCATCACCGCTTATCACGAGGCGGGCCACGCGCTCGTCGCGCGGATGGTGAAGGGCAACGACCCCGTCCACAAGGTGACCATCATCCCGCGCGGCATGGCGCTCGGCCTCACCTGGACGCTGCCCGAGGCCGACCAGCACGCCTACGCCGAGGATCAGATCCTCGCGCGTATCGCGATGGCGATGGGCGGTCGTGTCGCCGAAGACCTGGTCTTCGGGCGCATCACCACCGGGGCCGGCAACGACATCGAGCAGGCCACCAAGCTCGCGCGCCGGATGGTCTGCGAGTGGGGTATGTCGCGGCTCGGGCCGATCTCGCTCACCAAGGGTGAGGGCTCGGTCTTCCTCGGCCGTGACATCGGCCGCTCGTCGGACTTCAGCGAGAACACGCAGAGCGAGGCCGACGCGGAGATCAAGCGCATCGTGACCGAGCAGCACGAGCTCGCGAAGAACATCGTGCGTGACCATCGTGAGGTGCTCGAGCGGATGGCGCAGTCGCTGCTCGAGGTCGAGACGCTCGGTGGGCTCGAGCTCGAGATGGTGTTCGCGGGCGCGACGGTGGCCGAGGTGCGGGACGCCGTGAGGAAGAAGAACAACAAGTCCTCGGTCGGCTCTTCGCGTCCGACCGAGCCGCCGAAGCCGCCCAAGGAAGACCCGACGGACAAGGCGATGATGCCGGACATGCCCGAGCCCTCGAGCGCGCGCACGAGCCTGCTCGACGACTGACGTCGTTGCTCACGAGGACGACACCACGGCCGCTGATGATCTCCGACAGACGGAGAGGTCAGCGGCCGTTCTCGTTCGAGCGCACGCGCGTGATGGGCGTCCTGAACGTGACCCCCGACTCGTTCTCGGATGGCGGCCGCTACGCCACCACCGAGGCCGCGGTGGCGCGTGGCCTGGCGCTCGTCGAGGCGGGCGCGGACCTGCTCGACGTCGGTGGTGAGTCCACGCGGCCGGGCTCGGAGCCGGTCGCGGCAGCCGAGCAGATCCGGCGCACGGTGCCGGTCATCGCGCGCCTGGCCGAGCTCTCCGACGTGGTGCTGTCGATCGACACGACCTCGGCCGAGGTCGCCGCCGCGGCCCTCGACGCGGGCGCGCACCTCGTCAACGACATCTCCGCCTTCCGCTTCGACGCCGCCATGCTGCCGCTCTTGGCGAGCACCGGCGCGGCGGCGATTGGCATGCACACGAGCGGCCCGCCCAAGACCATGCAGCACGGCGTGCACTACGACGACGTGCTCGCCGAGGTCGTCCTGCACCTCCGGGAGCGGCTCGCGGCGTGCGCCGACGCGGGCGTCGACCTCGAGCAGGTGGGCGTCGATCCCGGCCTCGGCTTCGGCAAGCTCGTCGCCCACAACATGGCGCTCATCCGCGGCCTGCCGGCGCTCGCCGAGCTCGGCCGACCGATCCTCGTCGGCACCTCGCGCAAGAGCTTCCTCGGCAAGCTCACCGGCAAGGCCGTCGGTGACCGCCTGATGGCCACCGCGGGCTCGGTCGCGGCGGCCATCGCATACGGCGCACACATCGTGCGTGTGCACGACGTCGCCGAGCTGATGGACGCGATCCGAGTAGCCGACGCGATCGCTCGCGGATAAGGTCCGGGCCATGAGGAAGCTCTTCGGAACCGACGGAATCCGTGGCCGCGCCAATGACGAGCCGATGACCCCCGAGCTCGCGCTGAAGCTCGGACGCGCCGTCGCTCACGTCTTCAAGCGGACGCCACACTCATCGGGCGCGCGCCCGCGCGTCGTGATTGGTAAAGATACTAGACTATCGAACTACATGTTCGAGACCGCGCTGCAGGCCGGCATCTGCTCGATGGGCGTCGACGCCGTGCAGCTCGGTGTGCTGCCGACGCCAGGCATCGCGTTCATGACGACGGGCATGCGTGCCGATGCGGGCGTGGTCATCTCGGCGTCGCACAACCCCTACGACGACAACGGCATCAAGTTCTTCGCCGAGGACGGCTTCAAGCTGCCCGACGACGTCGAGCGCCAGATCGAGGAGCTGCTCGAGAGCCAGGTGCTCTTCGACAGCCGCGCGCACGGCGCCGACATCGGGCGCGCGTACCGCATCCAGGACGCCGTCGGTCGCTACTCGGTGTTCCTCAAGTCGAGCTTCCCGCGCACGCTCGACCTCGACGGCCTGCGCGTCGTGGTCGATTGCGCCAACGGCGCCGCCTACAAGGTCGCGCCGGAGGTCCTCCAAGAGCTCGGCGCCGAGGTCATCCCGCTCGGCACCTCGCCCGACGGCACCAACATCAACGCCGGTGTCGGCGCGCTGCACCCGGAAGGCATGGCCAAGAAGGTGCGCGAGCTGCGCGCCGACATCGGTATCGCGCTCGATGGTGACGCCGACCGGGTGATCCTGTGCGACGCGCACGGCGAGATCGTCGACGGCGACGGCATCCTGCTGGTGCTGGCGCGCCGCATGAAGGCGCGGGGCCAGCTCGCCAAGGACACGGTGGTCGCGACGGTGATGAGCAACCTCGGGCTCGAACGCGCGCTGGCCAAGGACGGCATCAAGATGGAGCGCGCGCAGGTCGGCGACCGCTACGTGGTCGAGGCGATGCGAGAGCACGGCTACAAGCTCGGCGGCGAGCAGTCGGGCCACGTCGTGATGACCGACTTCGCGACGACCGGCGACGGGCTGATGGCGGCGCTGCAGGTGCTCGCGGTGATGGCCGAGACGAAGCGGCCGCTGCACGAGATCGCGGTCGGGCTGAGCGTGGTGCCGCAGGTGCTCGAGTCAGTGCGGGTCGCGCGCAAGACGCCGCTGGAGGACGTCCCATCGATCGCCCTGGCCATCGCCGACGCCGAGAAGACGCTCGGCGCACGAGGCCGTGTGGTGGTGCGCTACTCGGGCACCGAGACGAAGTGCCGCGTCATGATCGAGGGCGACGACGACACGCAGATCCGTGCGCTCGCCAAGCGGATCGTCGACGCCATCGTGCGCGAGCTCGGCACGTGAAGGTCCAGTCGCCGCCGCGCGACGCCGAGGGCTTCGAGCTCGTCGCCAGCCAGGAGCAGGCGCGCGCCATCGATCGTGCGGCCATCGACGACTGGAAGATCCCCGGGCGCGTGCTGATGGAGGTCGCGGGCGTCATGGCCACCCGGGTCATCCGCGCGCGCAGCGGCGAGGTCGCTGGCAAGGCGGTGATCCTGTGCGGTCCGGGCAACAACGGCGGCGACGGCTGGGTGGTCGCCCGCCACCTGCAAGAGGCCGGCTGGGTCGTGCGCGTCGTCGCCACGGCCGAGCCGGCTCCTGGTACCGACGCACACGTGAACTTCGCGTTGTGGCAGCGCCTCGGTGGCGAGATCCGCTGGGCCGAGCGCGGCGCCACGGCGCGTATGAAGAACTGGCTGAACCACGCCAACGTCATCGTCGACGCGCTCTTCGGCACCGGCCTCACGCGCGCCGTCGAGGGCGCCGCGGCCGAGCTGATAGCGGCTGCCAACGATGCCGAGCACGGCCTGAAGGTCGCGCTCGACGTGCCCAGCGGGCTCGATGGCGATCGCGGCGCGGTGCTCGGCGGCGCCTTCCGCGCCGATGTCACGGTCACGTTCGGCCTCGCCAAGACGGGTCTCTACCTCGGCGCCGGGCCCGCCCACGCGGGTGAGATCGTCGTCGTGTCGATCGGCTGGCCGCACCCGGTCATCAACGCCATCGACGCGGTGCTGCGGCGTGCGCGGCCCGACGCGCTGGCGACGCGCGTGCCCGCGCGACCCGACAACGGCCACAAGGGCACGTTCGGGCACGTCGGTGTGATCGGTGGCTTCGCGGGCAAGGAGGGCGCGGCGATCCTCGCGAGCCTCGGCGCGCTGCGCGCGGGCGCGGGGCTGGCGACGTGGCTGGCACCGGCCAGCGCGAGCGCGCCGGAGCGGCCTCCCGAGCTGATGCGCGAGGTCCTCGACAGCGGCGGCGACGGCCCGCTGCCGACGCGCCCGACGGTGCTGGTGGTCGGCCCGGGACTCGGCGACGAGCCCGACATCCTGCGCCGTGTGCTCGCCGATCCGCGCCCGCACGTGCTCGACGCCGACGCCCTCAACACGCTCGCCGCCGCCCCGACCCACGTCCCGCGCGCGGTGCTCACGCCGCACCCGCTCGAGGCCGCGCGCCTGCTCAGCACCGACGCCCCCTCGATCCAAGCCGATCGCCTCGCGGCCGCGCGCCACCTGGTCGCGAAGTACCATGCGACGGTCGTGCTCAAGGGCGCGGGCACGATCGTCGCCGCGCCCGATCACGCGCCCGTCTTGATCGACATCGCCGATCCGACGCTCGCGACCGGCGGCACGGGCGACGTGCTCGCCGGCTGCATCGCGGGCCTCATGGCCCAGGGCGCGAGCCCGCGCGACGCGGCGCTGGTGGGCGTCTACGTACACGCTGTCGCGGCGCGCGACCTCGGCGAGCAGCAGGCGCGGCGCGGGGTGCTGGCGCACGAGATCGCCAACGCGCTGCCAAAGGCCCTGGCGGCGTTGCTCGCGGGCTGGACCTGACGCAAGCTCGGCGCATGCAGGTCCTGAAGTCGCACGTCCGGCAGAAGAGCGAGACCTTCCAGCACAACCGCATGCTGTTCACGGCCGCGCTGGACAAGCTCGACAGCGCACTCGCCGAGTCGCGCGCGGGCGGCGGCGACAAGTACGTCGACCGCCACCGGCAAAAGGGCAAGCTCTTGCCGCGCGAGCGCATCGAGCTCTTGCTCGACCCCGGCTCGCACTTCCTCGAGCTCTTGCCGCTGATGGCCTACGGCATCCGCGGCGTCGGCACCGGCGCCGGGCTCATCGGCGGCATCGGCGTCGTGAGCGGCGTCGAGTGCATGATCACCGCCAACGAGGCGACCTTGAAGGGCGGCGCCATCAACGAGTGGGGCCTCAAGAAGTCACAGCGGCTGGCCGAGATCGCCATCCACAACGCGCTTCCGACCATCGCGCTGACCGAGTCGGCGGGCGCCGATCTGCCGAACCAGTCCCAGATCTTCGTGCCCGGCGGCCAGGCCTTCCGCGACATCACGCGGCGCAGCAAGGCGGGCCAGCCGAGCGTGTGCGTCGTCTTCGGCAACAGCACCGCCGGAGGCGCCTACATCCCCGGTCTGAGCGACTACGTCATCATGGTCGACAAGGGCGCCAAGGTGTTCTTGGCCGGGCCGCCGCTCGTGAAGATGGCGACCGGCGAGGTCACCGACGACGAGTCGCTCGGTGGCGCCGCCATGCACGCGCGCATCTCCGGCGTCTGCGACTACCTCGCGGCCGATGAGGTCGAGGCCATCCGGCTCGCGCGCGAGGTCATCGCGCACCTCAACTGGACGAAGCGCGGACCCGCACCGCAGGCCGCTCCCGAAGCGCCGCTCTACGATCCCGACGAGCTGCTCGGCATCGTCTCGATGGATCTCCGCCAGCCCTTCGATCAGCACGAGGTCATCGCGCGCATGGTCGACGGCTCGCGCTTCGACGAGTTCAAGCGCGAGTACGGCCCGACGCTCATCACCGGCTGGGCCCACATCCACGGCTACCTGGTCGGCGTGCTCGCGAACAATGGCATCCTGTTCTCCGAGAGCTCCGAGAAGGGCGCGCAGTTCATCCAGCTGTGCAACCAGCGCGGCATCCCGCTGGTCTTCCTGCAGAACATCACCGGCTTCATGGTCGGCCGGAAGTACGAAGAGGGCGGCATCATCAAGAACGGCGCGAAGCTCGTGAACGCGGTGAGCAACTCCTCGGTCCCGCTCTTCACAGTGATGACCGGCGCGAGCTACGGGGCGGGCAACTACGGCATGGCCGGGCGCGCCTACGAGCCGCGCTTTCTGTTCACCTGGCCCAACCACAAGATCGCCGTCATGGGCGGCGAGCAGCTCGCCGGCGTGCTCGAGATCATCAAGCGCGAGGCCGCCGACAAGGCCGGCGACACCATCGACGAGAAGGGCCTCGCGACCACCAAGGCGATGATCAAGGCGCAGATCGACAAGGAATCGGACGCCTTCTTCGCGACCGCGCGCGGCTGGGACGACGGCATCATCGACCCACGCGCGACCCGCGACGCGCTCGGCATCTCGCTCTCCGCGGCGATGTCGCGCGAGGTCGAGGCGACCACGTCGTGGGGCGTCTTCCGGCACTGAGGATTCGTCAATGACCTTTACCAAAGTGCTCATCGCCAACCGCGGCGAGATCGCGCGCCGCATCATGCGCACCTGCCGCGAGATGGGCTTCGAGACCGTCGCCGTCTACAGCGAAGCGGACCGTCAGGCGGCGCATGTCCACGAGGCCGACGAGGCGGTGTGCATCGGACCTGCCCCATCGAGCGAGTCGTACCTACGCGGCGACCGCATCATCGCCGCGGCGCTCCGCACCGGCGCCGGGGCCATCCACCCGGGCTACGGCTTCCTCTCCGAGAACGAGGGCTTCGCGCGTGCGTGCGGCGACGCCGGCCTGGTCTTCGTCGGCCCGACGCCGGACGCCATCGCGGCCATGGGCAGCAAGATCGCCGCCAAGCAGCTCATGCGGAGCCACGGCGTGCCGGTGGTGCCGGGCTTCGACGGCGGCGATCAGAGCGACGCGGGGTTTATGAACGCCGCTTCGGAAATCGGCTTCCCGCTGCTCGTGAAGGCGTCGGCTGGCGGCGGCGGCAAGGGCATGCGCATCGTCAAGGAGCTTGACCAGCTCGGCGAGGCGGTGGCGTCGGCGCGGCGCGAAGCCCAGTCCGCCTTCGGCGACGCGTCGCTGCTGATCGAGCGCTACGTGACTGGCCCGCGCCACATCGAGGTGCAGATCCTCGGTGACGCGCACGGCAACGTGGTGCACTGCTTCGAGCGCGAGTGCTCGATCCAGCGGCGCCACCAGAAGGTCCTGGAGGAGGCCCCCTCGCCCGCCCTCGACGCGGCTCAGCGCGAGGCCATCGGGGCCGCCGCGGTCAACGCCGGCCGGGCCATCGGCTATCGCTCCGCGGGCACCGTCGAGTTCGTGCGCGGAGTCGACGGGCAGTTCTACTTCCTCGAGGTGAACACGCGCCTGCAGGTCGAGCACCCCGTCACCGAGCTGGTGACCGGCCTCGACCTCGTGCGCCTGCAGCTGCGGATAGCGCTCGGCGAGCCGCTGCCATTCGTGCAGGCCGACCTAGTGCTGCGCGGCCACGCCATCGAGGCGCGACTCTACGCCGAGGACGCCGATCACGGCTTCCTGCCGCAGATCGGCACGCTCCGCGACTGCCACTTCGGTCACCGCGACGGCGTGCGGCT
>Ga0164241_10002248_pt1 | contig 21340 bp, 22 predicted proteins | sample OricomyardsoilBY_FD_108780 | JGI IMG/M metagenome (GOLD analysis project Ga0164241, IMG submission 108780) | Backyard soil microbial communities from Emeryville, California, USA - Original compost - Back yard soil (BY) | ecosystem: Environmental > Terrestrial > Soil > Unclassified | place: USA... | reverse complement strand
TGCGCGAGGCGATCCAGCGCCTGAACCCGCATATTCCCGCCGACGCGCAGGAGGAGGCATTGCGCAAGGTGCTGCGCCTGGCCGCGCCTTCGCTGGCGCAGGCCAACCGCGCCTTCCACGCCTTGCTGCGCGATGGCGTGCCGGTGGAGTACGCGCGCGTGGACGGCTCCATCGCGGGCGACATGGTGCGGCTGGTGGACTTCCTGGAGGTCGGCCGCAACGACTGGCTGGCGGTGAATCAGTTCGCCGTCGTGGAAGGCCAGTACCATCGGCGGCCGGACATCGTGGTGTTCGTCAACGGTTTGCCGCTGGGCCTGATCGAGTTGAAGAACGCGGTAGACGAGAACGCCACCATCTGGTCCGCATATGCCCAGTTGCAGACATACAAGGCCGAGATCCCGGCGTTGCTGGGCTACAACGCGGTGCTGGTCGCCAGCGACGGGCTGCAGGCGCGGATCGGTTCGCTGACCGCCAACCAGGAATGGTTCAAGGTCTGGCGCACCATCGAAGGCGAGACGGATGCCCCCGCCGGCACGCTGGAACTGGAAATCCTGTTGCGCGGCGTGTTCGATCCGGCACGCTTCCTGACTCTGTTGCAGCATTTCGTGGTGTTCGAGGACGATCCGGACAGCGGCGCCATCCACAAGATCATCGCCGGCTACCACCAGTACCATGCGGTCAACGCGGCGGTGGACGAAACCCTGCGCGCCAGCGGCATGCGCGTGGCGGAGGACACGGGACACTATTGGTCCGGGGAGATGCATGGCGGCAAGCCGGGCGACCGCCGTGCCGGCGTGGTCTGGCATACGCAGGGCAGCGGCAAGAGCTTTTCGATGCTGTTCTACGCCGCGCGCATGGTGCGGCACCCGGAGATGCGCAACCCGACCCTGGTGGTGTTGACCGACCGCAACGACCTCGACGATCAGTTGTTCGGTCAATTCCAGCGTTGCCATGAACTTCTTGGGCAGATGCCGGTGCAGGCGGATAGCCGCGAGGCATTGCGTTCCCTGCTCGGCGTGGCCAGTGGTGGCGTGGTATTCACCACCATCCAGAAGTTCCTGCCCGCGAAGGGCGAGGCGATGCCATCCCTAAGCGACCGCCGTAATATCGTGGTGATCGCCGATGAGGCGCACCGCAGCCAATACGACCTGATCGACGGGCTGGCGCGACACATGCGGGATGCGCTGCCGCAGGCGTCGTTCATCGGTTTCACCGGCACGCCGATCGAAAGCAATGATGCGAACACCCGCGCGGTGTTCGGCGACTACATCAGCATCTACGACATCCAGCGTGCAGTAGCGGACAAGGCCACCGTCCCGATCTATTACGAAAGCCGCATCGCGAAGCTAGGGTTGAACGCCGCCGAACTTCCGCACATCGACGAGGCATTCGAGGAAATCACCGAGGGTGAGGAAGAGGCGCGCAAGGAAAAGCTGAAGACCAAATGGGCCGCGCTGGAGGCGATGGTCGGCAGCCCTGAGCGCATCGACCTGATCGCGGCCGACCTGATCGCGCATTACGAGCGGCGCATCGAAGCGATGGATGGCAAGGCCATGGTGGTCTGCATGAGCCGGCGCATCTGCGTGGCCTTGCACGATGCCATCCTGCGGATCCGGCCGGAATGGGCCGGTGCATCGCATGACGAAGCCGAGGCGGAGCAGGGCAAGGCCTGCGTGATCAAGGTGGTGATGACGGGCGGCGCGGACGACGGCCCTGCATGGCAGCCACACATCCGCAACAAGGAGAAGCGCCGGACGCTGGCCAACCGCTTCAAGGACAGCAAGGATCCGTTCCGCATCGTGATCGTGCGCGACATGTGGCTGACGGGCTTCGATGCGCCCTGCCTGCACACCATGTACGCGGACAAGCCCATGCAGGGGCACGGACTGATGCAGGCCATCGCGCGGGTGAACCGCGTGTTCCGCGACAAGCCGGGTGGCTTGGTGGTGGACTACCTGGGCCTGGCCGACCAGCTGAAGCATGCGCTGGCGACCTATACCCAGAGCGGCGGCAAGGGTGCGCCGACCTACGACGCCGAAACCGCCGTCGCGGCGATGCTTGAGAAATACGGCATCGCCCGCGACATGCTGCACGGCTTCGATTGGGGTGCATGGGCGACCGGAACGAAGCTGCAGCAGCTGGCGCTGATTCCCGCCGGCCAGGAGCACATCCTCAAGCAGGAGGACGGAAAGCCCAGATTCGTGCAGGTGGTGACGGAACTGTCGCGCGCGTTTGCCCTGTGCGCCACCAGCGACGAAGCGACCGAGCTCCGCGACGACATCAGCTTCTTCCAGGCGGTGCAGGCGGCATTGACCAAGCAGGCGGGCGGGAATGCCAGGACGCCCGAACAGATCGATGCGGCGGTGCGCCAGTTGGTGTCACGTGCGATTACCGCCGAAGGCGAAGTCATCGATGTGTTCACCGCCGCCGGCTTGCCCAAGCCCGACATCGGCATCCTGTCGGATCAGTTCTTGGCGGAAGTGCGCGGGCTGAAGCACAAGAACGTGGCGGCGGAACTGCTGGAGAAGCTGCTGAAGAACGAGATCAAGCTGCGGTCGAAGCGGAACCTGGTCCAGGGCGAGTTGTTCAGCGCGAAGCTGAAGAAAACCTTGAATGCGTACCACAACCGCGCGATCGCCACCCAGGAAGTGATCGAAGAGTTGATCCGTTTGGCCAAGGAACTGGAGGCGGCCGGAAAGCGTGGCGAAGCGCTTGGTTTGAACGAGGACGAGTTCGCATTCTATACGGCGCTCGCCGCGAACGATTCCGCGATAGAAGCGCTGGGCGACGACAAACTCAAGCTCATCGCCGCCGAGTTGATTACCCAGGTTCGCAAGAGCACGACCATCGACTGGCAGTACCGGGAAGGCGCACGTGCCCGCATTCGCGTCATCGTGAAGCGCATCCTCAACAAATATGGATACCCGCCCGACTTGCAGGATGCTGCCGTGCAGGTCGTGCTCAGGCAAGCGGAGGATCTATGCGCTGGCTGGGTGGAAACTACGAGCTGACCCCATTTTCTTCGCAGCCTATCCAGGGGAATGCAGTGCAGCGACTCAAGAACGTCCGTAACCGTCGTAGCGATGCGCTTACCCAGGTGGGTTGGGAGCAGCTGGAAGTCCTGCTCGCGGCTTACTACCGCGGGCAGGGCTATGCGGTGGATCACTGCGGCACCGGTGCGACCGGGAACCGCTTCGATGGCGGCATAGACCTGAAGCTGCGCAAGGACGACGCGTACATCCTGGTGCAATGCAAGCACTGGAACGCAAAGCAGGTCCCCCACAACGACGTGCACCAGCTGATTGGCCTGATGGTCAACGAGGGCGCGACTGGCGCGATTTTGGTCACCAGCGGCGAATTCACCCGCGCGGCGATCGAAGCCGCCGCCAAGCAGGGTCATGTGCAACTGGTGGATGGCGACGATTTGCGCGACCTGCTGGGGCCATTGCCCTTGCCCGGAACAAGCGCAAGCCGTCCTGAAACGCCTGCTTACGGCAGAAGGATTGCTTCCACCGTGGGCGAACGCTTGCTGAGCGCAGCAGAAGACCGCATCCGTCATGGCGGCACGCCGCGACGCCGGGGAGGCGGGCTGGTCGGCACCTCGGTCAAGGCGGGGCTAGTCGCACTTCTCTTGAAGTTCGTGTTCGCCTTCGTCATGGTCCTCTTGCTGACGGCAACGCTGCAATCCGTGATCAAGTCCATCCTGCCGTCATCGCCGGGCGCTGCGGGCGTATCGCAGAGCACGCCTCTGAAAATGCGGCCTGCCGCGGGGCCGGTGTTGCAGGGCGAGGCATTGCAGGCGGCAGGGCGGCGCGAACGCCTGCAGCCCAACGCGGGTGAATCACAAACTGCGGCTTATCGACGGCCAACGACTGCCGAGATGCGCGAGCGCCAGCGCCAGGCCGATGAAGCGGCGCGCATCATTGAGGCCAGCACGCCCGAGATGTGAGCGAGGAATGGAGTCTGAGAAAAAAATGCCAGAGGCTTTTTTTGCGATCTCGGTGTAGCGCTCGAACAGGCGAAGTTGATCGGCGAAAAAATCCACTCCGACCCCATTTCCTCTCCCGCTCGCGCCGCTTCCGGCCTGACGCGCATCACCCTGCCGCCCCTGCTTCCGCCTGCCGATAATCGGCGCGATCATCCGCAGTCTGCGAACGCGGCGTGGACAGCGCGACAGGGGATGCCATGAACACGATCGTCGGCCTGGTGGTGATGGTGGTAGCCATGAGCCTGCCGCTGGCCATGGCCGTGCTGGTGGTGCTGTGGGAAAAGCGCCAGCGGCGGCTGGAGGGCCGGCGTTCGCCGCTGGCCGGCAAGCGCGCGCACCTGCCGGGTGAGCAACTGCGCCAGCGCATCGCCGCGCTGGGCGAAGCGATCGAGGAGCGTCTGGTCCAGTTGCTGCTGGTCGGTCCGCTGGCCCTGTTGGTTGTGCTGTTTGCGAAGGTGCAATGGACGGCGTTGCGGTTCACCTGGCTGGACTGGGGGGTGCTGGCCGCCGCCTTCGGCCTGTGCGCCTGGAACATCCGCAAGCTGCTGCCGCTGTGGCGGGAGCGGCGCAGCAGCATGGATGGCGAACGCGCGGAGGTCGCGGTGGGGCAGCAGCTCTCCGGCCTGCAGGCGCAGGAGTGCCTGGTCCTGCACGACATCCCGGTGGAGGGCTTCAACATCGACCACGTGGTGGTCGGCGCCGCGGCGGTGTACGCGGTGGAAACCAAGTCGCGGCGCAAGGCGGGCAAGGGCAAGGCCTCCGCCAACGTGGCCTACGACGGCAAGGCGCTGAAATTCCCCAACTGGGTGGAGACGCGCCCGCTGGAGCAGGCGCGGGCGCAGGCCCGCTGGCTGGCCGATTACCTGGGCGGCGAGACCGGCGAGCCGGTCCCGGTCATTCCCGTGCTGTGCCTGCCGGGCTGGTTCGTGCAGCTCGAACGCGAGGCGCAGCAGGCCGAGGTGCGGGTGATCAATCCGAAGATGACCGGCGTGTTCTTCGAAGACGGCGCCATGCGGCGGCTGCAGCAGGCGCAGCGCAACCGCATCGTGCATGCGTTGTTGAAGCGCTATCCGGAGTTGCAGGACTGATCACGCCTCGCGGACGGTCTTCGCCCCGGTCAGCCCGGCCGCGGCGGCGCCGGGATCATCGGCCCCAGTGCCGCGGTCACTTGCAGGTCGATGGTGCTGGTCGCGATGACCGCGGACAGCTCGCCATCGAGGAACCTGCGCACGATGCTGGCCATCTGTGACGCCTGCAGCGCGGTGAGCAATTGCGCGAGGCGTCGGGTGTCGCCGCCGTGCTTCTTCAACCACAGCGCAACTTGGGTCGTCATGGTCTGGTACTGCAGCAGGTCCTGGGCGAGGTAGGTCTCGAGGAAGTCGGGCGACGAGTTGTCCTTCTTGAGGGCGGCCAGGCGATCCGCCAGGTATTCGTACGGGACCGAAAGCGCATCGACGGCCTTGTCGATCCATTCCCTGGCCGCGCCGCTGGCGCGCATCTCCGCGGTGATGGCCGCGTGGTAGCGCTCCATCGCGCGCAGGATCGCGTCCGCCAGCACGTACAGCGGCGGCGTGGTGGCCGGAAGCGGGGCCTCCATGCGCACCACGTAGGGGCGCGCGGCGTGCCCGGTGTAGGACCATCCAAGCGCTTTCGAGGTCCTTGCGCCGACCACGCCATCGGCCTTCAGGCCCTTCTGCTTCTGGAATGCGCGCACGTTGCGGTCGGTCTTGCGGCCGAAGCGGCCGTCCGTGGCCAGCGCCGGGCTCATGCGCAGGCCGTTCAGCGCCCTCTGCAGTTCCTTGACCGGATCGCCCGAGCTTCCCAGGCACAACGGGGCCGACAGCATCATCGTGTTCACCCTTCCGCGAATTCGCCAAGCCGGCCGGGCAGGCCAGGCGGCATGTGCATGGCAACGCGGCGGAACGGCAAAGGCGGACACCAATTTCTCGTAGGAGCGGCTTCAGCCGCGATCGGTCGCTTCCGCGCGGCCTACGGCGTTCCCCGACTGCCGTTCGCGCCGTTTCTGCAGGACGAAGCCGGCCACCGCGGTGAGCAGGATCAGGCTGTTGGTGACGATGAACACCCAGTTGTGCAGCAGCACGCTGTAGGCGACGAAGCCGAGCGAGGCCAGCGATTGCCCGGCGAACAGCCAGTGCGAGACGCCGCCGCCGGGTTCGCGTTGCTGCTTCACGATCTGCCGCCACAGGGTGGCCAGCAGGATGGCGGACGAGGTCCAGCCGATCGCGTCCGCCCAGGCGTGCATGCGGGTGCGCTCAGCCTTCCGGCTTGAACGCCTGCATCCGCTTCCAGGCCTCGCCCATGTCCGCTTCCTGCTTGCGCAGCTCGGAGAACATCTCGTTCTCCTCTTCCTCCACGTGGTGCTTCACGTATTCGCCCATCACGTGCACCAGCGCATCGAAATGCGGGTCGTCGCCGGGGCTGGTGGAGATGCGTTCGATCAGGCCCTTGAGGGTGGCGTGCTCCACGTCGGCGTGGTCCATGATCTCCGCTTCCTCCTCGCCCAGCGCCTCGCGCGCGGCGGGGTAGAACACGGTTTCCTCCAGTTCCGCGTGCGCGGTGAGGGCCTTGCAGATCCGGTCGGCCAGCGCCTTGCGCTTGCTGGCGGGCGCTTCCAGGTCCATCAGTTTCTTGTAGTCGCCGAACATGCCGTCGACGTCGTCGTGTTGCTTGCTGAGCATTTCGATCGCGCTTTCCAGCGCGGCCTGTTCCTTCTTGGCCATGGGTGCGAGTCCGTTCGGTTGGAGCGCGCAGGATGTCGTCGATGCCGTGAATGCCGCGTCGCGGACGCGGCGCCTGCGCGCCTAGGACGCGGCGACTTCGATCCACGTGGGCGCGTGGTCGCTGGCCTTGTCCTGCAGGCGCACCCAGCGGTCGACGCCGGCATTGCGCAGCCGCTTCGCCAGCACCGGGTTGGGCAGCAGGTGGTCGATGCGCAGGCCGCGGTCGCGCTCCGCGTGCTGGCGGAAGTAGTCCCAGAAGGTGTAGATCCGCGCATCGCCCGCCACCTGCCGCAGGGCGTCGGTCCAGCCTTGCGCCAGCAGGCGCTGGAACGCCTCGCGCGATTCCGGCTGGATCAGCGCGTCCTTGCGCCAGGCCTTGGGGTCGTACACGTCGTCGTCGGTGGGGATGACGTTGAAGTCGCCCATCAGCAGCACCGGGTGCGGCAGTTTCGCCAGCCCGGCCGCGTGCTTCGCCAGCCGCCGCATCCACGCCAGCTTGTAGTCGAACTTGGGCCCCGGCTGCGGGTTGCCGTTGGGCAGGTACAGCGCGCCGACCACGATGCCGTGCACCGCCGCCTCCAGGTAGCGGCTCTGCGTATCCGACGGATCGCCGGGCAAGCCGCGCCGGCTTTCCACCGGGGTGGTGTCGCGGCCCAGCAGCGCGACTCCGTTCCACGAGCGCTGGCCGTGCCAGAGCGCGCCGTAGCCGGCGGCTTCCAGCGCCTGCGCGGGGAAGGCGGCGTCGGGCGCCTTGAGTTCCTGCAGGGCGACCACGTCGGGGCGTTCGCGCGCCAGCCAGTCCAGCAACTGCGGCAGGCGGGCGCCGATGCCGTTGAGGTTGAAGGTGGCGAGTTTCAGGGTCTTCGGCTTGCGGGGCATCGCACGGTTCCATGCGTCGTGGCGGCGCTGCGTCCGTTATCGCCCCGGCGGGGTGAATCCGGCGTGGGCGCTGCCTTTTCGCCGTGCTGTAATGCGGTCCGGAACGCAGCCGGAGCCGCCCATGCGCCTGGAAAAGGTCTTCGCCATCAAATGGGCCAGCCTGTACCCGATGTACCTGAAGAAGGCCGAGGCCAAGGGCCGCACCCAGGCCGAACTCGACCAGGTCATCCGCTGGCTGACCGGCTACACCGCGGCGGGGCTGCGCAAGCAGAACGAAGGCGACGACGACCTGGAAACCTTCTACGGCAAGGCGCCGAAGTTCAATCCGAAGGCGGCGCTGGTCACCGGCACGGTGTGCGGGGTACGGGTGGAGGACGTCGAGCATCCGCTGATGCGGCAGATCCGGCAGATGGACAAGCTGGTCGACGAGCTGGCCAAGGGCAGGCCGATGGGGAAGATCCAGCGCGAGTGAGGCCGCCCATGCGCCCGCGTTTCGCCATGTCCTGGCCGCATGTCGCGCTGTACGCCGCGTTGCTGGCGGCGGGCAGCGTGGCCCTGCAATGGCTGGACTACCAGCGGCTGGTGCGCAGCTATCCGGAGGCGATCTACGACGGCCTGCTGGCCACGGGCTTCCTGGCGCTGGGCCTGTGGCTGGGGACGCGTTTGCTGGGCGCGCGCCGCCCATCCGACCCGCCCGTCGGCGAGGGCAACCCGCGCGCCGCGGAGGCGCTGGGCATCAGCCCGCGCGAGCTGGAGGTCCTGCAGGAGATCGCCGCCGGCCATTCCAACAAGGAGATCGCTTCGCTGCTGCATGTCTCGCCGAACACGGTGAAGACCCATGTGGCGCGCCTGCTGGAGAAGCTGGAGGCGCGGCGGCGCACCGACCTGTTGCGCAAGGCGCGCGAGCTGGGATTGGTGCGGTAGGCCTCGTCGCGGCGGGCGATTCTGGCGAAATCATCCTTCCGGGCGATGGACGCGCGGGCCGCGATGGCCTGCAATCCGGGCAGGTTCAATCGATGGAGGTGGGGCATGTGGCGTGACGTCGTGAAGTACGGGGTGATCGCGGGGCTGGTGGTCGGCGTGGTGATGATCGTGGGGTTCTGGTCGGCCGGCGGCGCGATGCCGCATGGCGCTTGGGGCATGGCGATCGGCTACGCGACCATGCTGCTGGCGCTGAGCGCGGTGTTCATGGGCATCAAGCACCACCGCGACGTGGCCGGCGGCGGGGTGATCCGGTTCTGGCCGGCGTTCGGGATGGGGCTGGCGATCTCGTTCGTCGCCGCGCTGTTCTACGTGCTGAGCTGGGAGCTGGTGCAGGCGACGATCGTGAAGGACTTCGCCGGCAGCTATGCGGAGTCGGTGATCGCCGCGCAGAAGGCCAAGGGCATGGACGCGGCGGCGCTTGCCGGGCTGACCGCGGAGATGGAGGCGTTCAGGGTCCAGTACGCGGATCCGCTGTTCCGCCTGCCGATGACCTTCGCCGAGATCTTCCCGGTCGGGGTGCTGGTCTCGCTGGTGTCGGCGCTGGTGCTGCGCAATCCGCGGGTGTTGCCGGCGCGATAGCGCGCGCACCGTAACGTTCCATCCCTGGCCATCGAACGATGATGGTGTTGCCCCTACATTGGAAGCTTGCATCTCCGTGGAGTCGCCCGCCATGTCCGCCATGCCGCTGATGCCCGCTGCCTTCCTCGGCCACGGCAGCCCGATGAACGCGCTGGAGCGCAACCGCTACACCGAGGCGTGGCGCGCGTTCGGCGCCTCGGTGCCGCGGCCGCGGGCGATCCTGGCGGTGTCCGCGCACTGGCATGTCGATGCCCTTGCGGTCACCGCGATGCCGAGCCCGCGCACCATCCACGACTTCTACGGCTTCCCGCAGGCGCTGTTCGACGTGCAGTACCCAGCGCCCGGCCTGCCGCAGCTGGCGGAGGAAGTGGCCGAGGTGGTGAAACCGGACCATGTCGGCTTCGACCTCGACGGCTGGGGCATCGACCACGGCACCTGGGGCGTGCTGGTGCATGCCTTCCCCGACGCCGACATCCCGGTGGTGCAGCTGTCGATCGACGCGCGCAAGCCGCTGGACTGGCACCTGGCGCTGGGCGCGAGGCTGGCCGCGCTGCGCGAACGCGGCGTGCTGGTCCTCGGCAGCGGCAACGTGGTGCACAACCTGCGCGCGATCGACTGGAAGAACCCGGACGGTGGGTTCGACTGGGCGCAACGTTTCGATGCCGACGCGAAGCGATTGATGCTGGAGCGCCCGCACGACATCGCGTCGCTGGCCTCGCATCGCGACTACAAGCTCGCGGTGCCCACCGACGAGCATTTCCTGCCGCTGCTCTACCTCGCCGGCCTGGCGGCGGCGGACGGCGGGCAGGCCAGGGTGCTGGTCGATGGCTACACCTACGGCTCGCTGTCGATGACCGCCTACACCCTGGGCGGGCGCTGCCCCGAGACCGCGGGCGATGCCGGCGGCGCGGCGCCGCTGGCGACCACGCTGCCGCCGCAGGACGCCAACATCTAGCGGTAGCGCTTGCGCGGTTCGTTCACGGCATCGCGCGGTTGCGTGCGCAGGCGCGGGCGCAGCCAGTCGGCGAAGGCGGCTTCGGACAGGCTACCTTCGGCAAGCGACAGCATCTGCAGGTATTTCTCGGCGTCGGTGGCCTGCAGTTCGATGTGGTTGACGGCCAGGAATACGCGATACGCGACGTGGGCCGTGCGCTTGTTGCCGTCGACGAAGGGATGGTTGCGCGCCAGGCCGTACGCGAGGCTTGCGGCGAGCGCGGCCAGGTCAGGAGAGGGATCGCCGTAAGCGAACAGCTGCTGTGGCCGCGCCAATGCGGATTCCAGCAAGGTCTCGTCGCGTACGCCGCTGCCGCCGCCATGTTCTGACAATTGGCGCTCGTGTATGGCGAGCGCCAGGGTTCGATCGATCCAGACGATCATGGCGCGCTCTTAGCGGGCGAGCTTGCGCAGCACTTCGCGGTCTTCGCGCATGATCCGCTCCGCCACCTCCATCTTCGCGGCGAAGTCGGGGTCGTAGGTGGTCAGGCGGATGCCGTCCGGGGTTTCCAGCGCGTACAGCTCGTCGCCCTTGTCCAGGCGCAGGCGGGCCAGCAGTTCCCTGGGCAGGATGACGCCGGCGGAATTGCCGATGGCGGTGATCTTGAGCTTCATGGCGGGCCTCGCCGGTGGTGACGGCAGGCGTTATAACATATGTAATACAGGGTCGCCATCGATCTCTGGCCGGATGAACCGGGCGTCGAGATCGATGCGGGTGTTCGGGATCGAGCCAGCTTGCAGTGCCTAGCCTGCAGCGGTCATCCACCACAGGAGGCCACCATGACCGCGGACACCAAATCCCCGCTGGACCAGGTCAACGATGCGCTGAACCAGCTGAAGGAAATGCGCCATTACTCCAAGACCTACGTGGAGCAGCTGACCACCCAGTGGCTGCTGTTCGACGGCCCGCTGAAAAAGCTCAAGCAGGCCGGCAAGTTCGAGGACCTGATGACGCGCCAGGCCGAATTCCACGAGGCGCTGGACACCGAGATCGGCGAACTGGAAGAACTCGCGGTGTCGCTGCAGCCGCCGCCGGAAGAAGCGGCCGCCGCCTGAGCCGGGCGCGGTGGCCTGGCTTCGCCACCGCGCGCTATTCGGCGGCCAGCTTGCGCACCATCCGCGCGAAATCGCGCCGGTAACTGCGGGCGTATCGCGTCTTCGCGGTTGCGCCCAGGATCTTCCCCGACAACTGGAAGAACTTCCGTTCCTCCTCGCGCAGGTGGTGGTGGACTTCGTGCGAGAGTTCGCGCGCCTTGTCCAGCCACGGTTCGCCGCGCGGATCGAGCTTGCGCAGGTCGGCGACCAGTTCGTCGATCTGGTGGTGTTCGTGCAGGGCGTGGCGCGACGCATCCAGGCCGGCATCGTCCATCAGCATCGGCACGTACAGGTAGCGTTCCTCGGCCGCTTCGTGCGCGGCCAGTTCGATGCGCAGCGCGGTGAACAGGTCGAGGCGGTCGCGGGTGCCCGCCTTCGAGCGCAGCAGGCGCCGGCACAGGCTGCGCTGGCGTTCGTGGCTTTCGCGCAGGGCGTCGTAGAGGTTGGCGATGGCCATGCGATGCGTGCTCCCGGTGGAAGTTGACTCCGCCTGCACGCACGGGCGCGGAGGCTGTGGCCACGGATGCAAGCGCCGGGGCAGGGATGGACCTTAAGAGCGGCTACCCCTATTGGGCCGTGAAGAACGGGCTGATGCGGCCATTCCCGGCGCTGGCGTCCGACCAGCGATGCGAGGTCGCGGTGGTCGGCGGCGGCATCAGCGGCGCGCTGGTCGCCGAGGAACTGGCGGCGCACGGGTTCGACGTGCTGCTGCTGGAACAGCGCGACATCGGCTGGGGCAGCACCGCGGCGAGCACCGCCCTGCTGCAGTACGAGATCGACACCCCTATGGTCGACCTGGCGAAGCGCTATGGCGAGCGCGATGCGGCGATGGCGTACATCGCCTGTGCGCAGGCGGTCGCGGCCCTGGGCGCGCGGGCGCGGGCCTTGCGCGACGTGGATTTCGCCGATGCCGACAGCCTGTATTTCGCCAGCCGCCCGTGGCATGCACCGGGCATGCGCGAGGAGTGCGCGATGCGCGCGCGCCATGGCCTGCAGGTGGAATGGCTGCAGCGCGAGGCGTTGCGCGAACGTTTCGGGGTCGCCGCCGCCGGGGCGATCCTCAGCACGCAGGCGGCGCGGATCGATCCGTACCGGTTCACCCATCGCGTGCTGGATGGATTGCGGGAACGCGGCACGCGCATCTTCGACCGCAGTTGCGTAATGGAGATGGAGGCCGTGCCGCGCGGGGTGCGCCTGCGCACCGTGGCCGGCGCCACGGTGCAGGCCGGGCACGTGGTGCTCGCCGCCGGGTACGCCGCGCAGCAATGGCTGGACGCGCGGGTGGCGCGCAACGCCAGCAGCTATGCCTTCGTCAGCGATCCCTTGCCCGACGGCAGCCTGGGGCCATTGGCCGATACGCTGGTCTGGGAATCCGCGCGGCCGTACCTCTACTTCCGCAGCACCGGCGATGGCCGCCTGCTGGTCGGCGGTGCCGACGATGCCATCGACATCCCCGCGCGCCGCGACCGCCGCGTGCTGGCGAAGGCGAAGCGGCTGCAGTCGCGCGTCGAACGCATGTTCCCGCGGCTACGGCTGGCGCCGGCGTTCTGCTGGGCCGGCACCTTCGCCGAGACCGAAGACGGACTGCCGTACTTCGGGCCGCATCCGCAGCAGGGCCCGCGCGTGCATTTCGCCATGGCCTACGGCGGCAACGGCATCACCTACGCGGCGGTGGGTGCGCGCATCCTGCGCATGCGCCTGCAACGCCGGCGCCATCCGTTGCAGGCGCTGTTCGGGTTCGAGCGGCTCAGCCGCTGACGCCGAGGGTTTCGCGCACGGTCGCGTGCAGGTGCGCGCGCATGCTCAGCCAGCCGGCCAGCATCGCCGCCAGGGTGCCGGCGATGGCGCCGATGGCCAGGGTGCTCGCGCTCCAGGTCGGTGGCAGGTCGAGCACGCGCTGCGCGAACAGGGTGCCGATGCCGGCCGCCGCGACCGCGGCGATGCCGCCGGCGATCGCGCCGATCGCGCCGAATTCGACCAACTGCGCATTGCGCAATTGCGCGCTGCTGGCGCCCAGCGTGCGCAACACGCCGAGTTCGACGATGCGTTCGCGACGGGTGGCGGCGACCGCGGCCACGAACACCAGGCAGCCGGACAGGAAGGCGAACCAGAACACCACCTGGATCACCAGCGCGGCCTGGTCGCCGATCCGGCGGATCTCGCCGGTGATCGCGTCGATGTCGATCACATTGGCGTTCGGGATTTCGCGCGCCAACGCGCTGGCCAGCGCGGTATCGCCTTGCGGCACGCGCACCGCGGTGATGTAGGTGGCGGGCAGGTCGCGGGCCATGCCGGGCGAGGCCAGCACGAAGAAGTTCGGGGTGAAGCTTTCCCAGCGCACGTCGCGCAGGCTGGTGATGGTGCCCTCGATGCGCTGGCCGCCGACGTCGAAGGCGAGCGTGTCGCCGAGCCGCCAGCGCAGCTGTTCGGCGAACTTGGTTTCCACCGAGAATTCGTTGCGCGCGCTGGCCCCGCTGTTCGTCGATGCGCTCCAGAACTTGCCGGCCTTCAGCGTGTTGCCGGCCGGCAGCGTGTCGGCGGTGGAGAGATTGAATTCGCGATCGGCCAGGCGTTCGCCGCGGCCCTGCGGCGCGGGTCGGCCGCGCTGCTGCGCGCTCGGCCCGACGTAGCGTGCGCGGATCAGCGGCGACAGGCCCACGGAGGTGTAGTCGAGGCGATCCAGCACGGCATCGAACGCCGGCCGCTGTTCCGGCTGCACGTTGATCACGAAGCGGTTGGGAGCATCGCCGCGCACGGTCGCCTGCCACTGCTCCCACACATCGGTGCGCACCAGCAGCAACAGCAGCAGGGCCATCAGGCTGGTGCCCAGCGCGACCACCTGCGCCACGGTGAGGCGACGCCGCCGCGACAGGTTCAACAACGCGTAGCGAGTGATGCCGCTGCCGCCGCGGCCGGCGCGCGCGACCAGTGCAGCCAGCGCCCAGCCGGCGAGGCCGAGCACCAGGGTCGTCGCCAGCAGGCCGCCGAGCAGGATGCCCGCCGCCTGCGCATTGCCCGCGGCCTGCCAGAACAACGCCAGCAAGCCGATCAAGGCCAGCGCGAACAACACCAGCGCGGGCGGCGAGGGCGTGCGCAGGTCCTGGCGCAGCACCGCCAGCGCGCTGACCCGGCGCAGTGCCAGCAGCGGCGGCAGCGCGAAGGTGAGCAGGATCCACAGGCCGACCAGCGCGCCCTGCAGCAACGGCAGCGGCTTCGCCGGCGGCAGGGTGGCGCCGAGTTGTTGCGCGATCCATGCGCCGGCGACCTGTTGCATCACCGCTGCCGCGACCAGCGCGGCCAGGATCGCGATGCCGCCGAGGATGGCGAGCGTGCCGACGTACAGGCCGACGATGTCGCGCTGGCCGGCGCCGAGCGCGCGGAAGGTCGCGGCGATCTGCCGATGGCGTTCCGCATGCTGGCGCGCGGCCATGCCGATGGCGACCGCGGCGAGCGCCGCGGTCAGCACCAGCGACACCGACAGGAAGCGTTGCGCGCGGTCGAGCGCGGCGCGCAATTGCGGGCTGAGGTCGTCGCCGGTTTCCACCCGTGCGCCGGGACTGCGGTCGGCTTCGCGCGCCTTCACCCATTGCGCGATGGCGGCCGGCGTGCCGGTCACCGCGACGCGCCAGGTGGCGCGCGCGCCCGGGCCGAGCAGGCCGCCGGCTTCGACCTCGGCCAACGGCAGGATGACGCGCGGGCCAAGTTCCACGCCATTGAGCGGGCGGTCCGGTTCCTCGACCACGATGCCCGCGAGCCGCAGCGGCCGGCCACCGACATCGACCATGTCGCCCAGCGGCGCGCGCATGCGCTGCGCGCCGGTTTCGCTCAACCACAGCGTGCCGGCGGCCGGACGCGACAGGCGTTGCACGCCCTGCGCAGTGCGCACGCTGTACGGGCCGAGCAGGGGCGCATCGTCGGCCAGCGCCTTCAGCGTGCCGAGTTGCGGCGCGGCTCCGCGCGAACCGACCATGCTCGCCAGTTCCACGCTGCGGAACACGCGCAGGCCAAGCCGCTGCGCATCGCGCTGCGCGTCATCGATCGCGCGGTCGTCGCTGCTGAACGCGGCATCGCCGCCGACCAGCCGCCGGCTCTGCTCGGCCAGCGCGTCGGTGGTGCGCTGGGCGATGCTGCCGACGCCGGCCAGCGCCAGCACCGCCACGAACAGCGCGGCCAGCAGCACGCCGAACTCGCCGTTGCGCCAGCCCTGCCAGGCCTGGCGCGCGGCCATCCGCATGGTGCCGGCGAAAGTCACGGCAACAACCGCCCGGCATCCAGCCGCAGCTGGCGGTCGCAACGCGCGGCCAGGCGCTCGTCGTGGGTGACCACCACCACCGTGGTCGCGCGCGCATCGTCCATGCCGAACAGCAGGTCCTCGATGGCGAGGCCGGTCTTGCGATCGAGGTTGCCGGTGGGTTCGTCGGCGAACAGGATGCGCGGCCGCGCGACGAACGCGCGCGCGATGGCGACGCGCTGCTGCTCGCCGCCGGACAACTGGCGCGGCAGGTGGCCCAGGCGCTCGCCCAACCCGACCTTGCGCAGCAGTTCGCGCGCGTCATCGCCGCCCGCTTGCCCGCGCAGTTCCAGCGGCAGCGCCACGTTGTCGAGCGCGCTCATCGCCGGCATCAACTGGAAGTTCTGGAACACGAAGCCGACCGCCTGCGCGCGCAGCGCTGCGCGTGCGTCCTCGTCCGCCGCGTGGATCGCCACGCCGTCCAGCCAGACCTCGCCGCGGCTGGGCACGTCGAGGCCGGCGAGCAAAGAGAGCAGGGTGGTCTTGCCGGAACCGGATTCGCCGACGATGGCGACGCGCTCGCCGGCGGCGATGTCCAGGCCGATGCCGTCGAGGATGGTCAGCTGGCTGTCCGGCAACGCCACGGTCTTGCCGACGCCGCGCGTTCGCAGGCTGCCGCGCGCCGGCGTGCTAGCGTCGGCGGCCTGGATGGATGGATCGGGAGCGGCGATGTCGGCAGTGCGGGCGTGGGTGCTGGGGGTGTGGGTCATGGTGTCGATGCTATCCGCTTCGGCGGCACCGGCGCGCCGGCAACACGTCCTGGTGATGGGCGATTCATTGTCGGCAGCGTACGGCCTGCGCGCGGAACAGGGCTGGGTCGCGCTGGCGAACGCCAAGTCGACCCGTTACCAATTCCACAACGCCAGCATTTCCGGCGAGACCAGCGCCGGCGGCCGCAGCCGGATCGCGGCGGAGCTGAAGCGGGTCAAGCCGTCGATCGTGGTGATCGAACTCGGCGCCAACGACGGCCTGCGCGGCCTGCCGCTCACCCAGCTGGGTTCCAACCTGGGCTGGATGATCGGCGCTTCGCAGGCGGCCGGCGCGCGCGTGCTGCTGGTCGGCCTGCGGCTGCCGCCGAACTTCGGCCGCTACGCCAGCGATTTCCAGCGCAGCTATGCCTTGATCAGCCAGCGCCTCGGCACCGGGCTGGTGCCGCATTTCCTCGCCCCGCTGGGCACCGAGCGCAAGTGGTTCCAGGAAGACAACCTGCATCCGGTCGCGGCGGCGCAGCCGTTGCTCGCGGACATGGTCCACGCCGCGCTGGACGGGTTGCCGCCACCAGCGCCCTGAGCGATGGCGCAGTCGATCAGGCCTGTTCGCGCGCGATCGCGCGCCAGCCGATGTCGTGGCGATGGAATTCGCTGTCCCATGCGATGGCATCGACGCCGGCATAGGCGTTGCGCTGCGCGTCGGCCACGCTCTCGCCGAGTGCCGCCACGCACAGCACGCGACCGCCGGTGGCGATGATGTGGCCGTCGCCGTCCAGCGCGGTGCCGGCATGGAAGACCTTGGAATTCGCGGGAACCGCATCCAATCCGCTGATCACATCGCCGGCGGCCGGCGTTTCCGGATACGGCTTCGAGGCCATCACCACGCCCAGCGAGGGCCGCGGCGTCCACATCGCTTCGGTTTCGTGCAGCTTGCCATCGATGGCGGCTTCGACCAGCTCGACCAGGTCCGATTCCAGCCGCAGCATCACCGGCTGCGTTTCCGGATCGCCGAAGCGCACGTTGAATTCGATCACCTTCGGCGCGCCGCTCGCATCGATCATCAGCCCGGCATAGAGGAAGCCGGTGAACGGGATGCCGTCTGCGATCATGCCCTGCACGGTCGGGTCCACGATCTCGCGCATGACGCGCGCATGCACCTCGGGCGTGACCACCGGCGCCGGCGAATACGCGCCCATGCCGCCGGTGTTGGGGCCGGTGTCGCCGTCGCCGACGCGCTTGTGGTCCTGAGAGGTGGCCATCGGCAGCGCGGTCTTGCCGTCGACCATCGAGATGAAGCTGGCTTCCTCGCCGTCGAGGAATTCCTCGATCACCACGCGCGCGCCGGCATCGCCGAAGGCATTGCCGGACAGCATGTCGCGCACAGCGGTTTCGGCTTCGTCGATGGTCGTGGCCACGATCACGCCCTTGCCGGCGGCCAGGCCATCGGCCTTGATGACGATCGGCGCGCCCCTGTCGCGCACGAAGGCGAGTGCGGCGCCGATATCGGTGTGCACTTCGTAGAACGCGGTCGGGATGCCGTGGCGCTCGAGGAAATCCTTGGCGTATGCCTTGCTGCCTTCCAGTTGCGCGGCCTGCGCGGTCGGGCCGAAGATGCGCCGGCCCTGCGCGCGGAACGCATCCACCACGCCCGCCACCAGCGGCTGCTCGGGACCGACCACGGTCAGCGCGATGCCTTCGCGCTCGGCCAGCGCCAGCAGGCCGTCGATGTCGGTGGCTTTCGCTTCGACGTTGCGGCATTTCGCCTCGGTCGCGGTGCCCGCGTTGCCGGGCGCCACGATCACTTCGGACACGCGCGGCGACTGCGCCAGCTTCCACGCCAGCGCGTGTTCGCGGCCGCCGGAACCGATGACGAGGAGTTTCATGGCAGTCCGATCCTTGCGCTCATGCTTCGCCCGGGCGCGCCTGCCAGAGCGTGGAATGATCCGGCCCGCGTTCCGCTTCCGGGCGCCCGTTCGAGTAGTAATACAGCGCCAGCGAGCGGCGGGTGGTGCCGTCCGGGCAACGCAGCGGATCGGGCATGCCGTGATGGGAATCGCGGGTGGTGGAGAACACCACGCAGCGGTTGCCGAGCGGCGCGATGCGCTGCACGCAGGTGCGCATGTCGCGGTCCCACAATTCCAGCTCGCCGCCCCAGGCCGCGTCCCAGGCCGGGTTGAGGTAGAGCAGCAGGTTCAGCCGGCGATCCAGGCCGTAACCGGGCAGCTTGTTGAAATCGGCATGCACGCGCAGCTCGGCGCCGGGCAGGTACTGGTGCAGGCCGCCGCCGGTCATGTGCGGATCGGGCAGCAGGCCGGCGATGCCGGTGAGGCGTTCCAGCCAGCGCAGGAACGGCCCCGAATTGAACGCATGCACCAAGCCGCGCAGGGTCGGGCCGAACGCGAGTTCGTTGCTGTAGCCGAGCTTGTTGACCTGGGCGACGCGGCCCTGCGCATCCAGCGCGTCGGCGCGGCGCCAGTCGCGGACCTGTCCCGGCGCGGGGAATTCCGCCATCGCCGCGGACAAGGTGCCGGCGTCGAGGAAATCGTCGATGACGATGTGCGGGAACGGCGCCGCGTTCGCGTAGCGCGCGGCATCGGCCTCGACGCGTGCGATGTGCGCGGGCAGTCGTTCCAGCGGCATCGCGTCAGTGCCGGAAATGGCGCACGCCGGTGAACACCATCGCCAGCCCGTGTTCGTCGGCGGCGTCGATCACTTCGTTGTCGCGCATCGAACCGCCCGGCTGGATCACCGCCTTGATGCCGGCCGCCGCCGCCGCGTCGATGCCGTCGCGGAACGGGAAGAAGGCATCGCTGGCCATCACCGAGCCTTCCACCGCCAGGCCCGCGTCGGCGGCCTTGATCCCGGCGATGCGCGCGGAGTACACGCGGCTCATCTGGCCCGCGCCGACGCCGATGGTATGCAGGTCCCTCGCATAGACGATGGCATTGGATTTCACGTACTTGGCGACGCGCCAGGCGAACAACAGGTCGGCCAGCTGCTTGTCGGTGGGGGCGCGCTTGCTCACCACCTTCAGTTCGTCCGCGCCCACCTCGCGGATGTCGCTGGTCTGCATCAGCAGGCCGGAACCGACGCGCTTGACGTCCATGTTGTTGCGGCCGTCGCCGTGCGGGATGCGCAGCACGCGCACGTTGGCCTTCTTCTTCGCATAGGCCAACGCTTCGTCATCGTAATCGGGCGCGATCAGCACCTCGACGAACTGGCGGTCGAGGATGGTCCTGGCCGTCGCCGCGTCGAGTTTCGTGTTGAACGCGATGATGCCGCCGAACGCCGATGTCGGGTCGGTCGCGTAGGCGGCCTCGTAGGTGTCCATGCAGCCCGCGCCCTGCGCCACGCCGCAAGGATTCGCATGCTTGACGATCGCGCAGGCCGGCAACTCGAACTGGCGCACGCATTCCCAGGCGGCATCGGCATCGGCCAGGTTGTTGAAGCTCAGTTCCTTGCCCTGCAACTGGGCGAAGGTCGCCAGCGTGCCCGGCACCGGCCACAGGTCGCGGTAGAACGCGCCGTGCTGGTGCGGGTTTTCGCCGTAGCGCAGGTCCATCACCTTCACGAAGTTGGAATTGCTCTGCGTCGGGAACAGCGCCTGCGCGCCATCGTCGCCGAGCGAGGACAGGTGGTTGCTGATGCAGGCGTCGTAGAAGGCGACGTTGTTGAACGCGGCGACCGCCAGCGTCCATCGGGTCTTCGCCGACAGAGCGCCGTCGTTCGCGTTCAACTCGTCGACGATGCCGGCGTACTGCGCCGGATCGGTTGCGACGGCGACGCGCGCGAAGTTCTTGGCCGCGCTGCGCAGCATCGCCGGGCCGCCGATGTCGATGTTCTCGATCGCGTCCTCGAAGCTGCTGGACGGATCCACCGCCACCTTGACGAACGGATACAGGTTCAGCACCAGCAGGTCGATCCGACCGATGCCGTGCGCGTCCATCACCGCATCGTCGATGCCGGCGCGGCCGAGCAGGCCGCCGTGCACGAGCGGATGCAGGGTCTTGACCCGGCCGTCCATCATCTCCGGGAAGCCGGTGACGTCGCTGACGTCCTTCACTTCGAGTCCGGCGTCGCGCAGGGCTTTCGCGGTGCCGCCGGTGGAGAGCAGTTCGACGCCGTGCGCGGCCAGGGCCTTCGCAAGATCGACCAACCCGGTCTTGTCGGACACGGACAGCAGGGCGCGGCGAACGGCCACGGACGGGCCTTCGATCAAATTGGCGGTCATGCGGAGGGCGGTGCGATGGGGAGCGCGGATTATAAGCGGGGATGCCCCACGCGTTCCGCCGGCCTCGGCCCGTCGCGTCTACGAGGAGAGCCCGTAATCCTTGAGCTTCTTGCGCAAGGTGGCGCGGTGGATGCCGAGCATGGTGGCGGCGCGGCTCTGGTTGCCGTCGCAATGCTTCAGGACTTCGGCGAACAGCGGGATTTCCAGCTCGCGCAGGGCGATGTTGTACAGGTCGTCGGTGTCGCAGCCGCCGAGGTCGCGCAGGTAACGGCGCACGGAGTTCGCCACGTGGTCGCGCAATGGCGCGCGGTTGGCGTCCTGGCGGTCGGCGGAAACGTTCAAGCGGGAGCCCTCGATGCGAACCGCGTCGAGCGATGTCATCGCCGCGGGAGGGGGAGTCTAGCGCGATGCGCGCGCCGATGTGGGAACCCGTTCGCATTCATCGAAAAAAGCCGGGCGCGCTCTTTCGGCATCGTGCCAGCGATGGCCCGAAGGGCGCCCGCCGGGGATGACGGGCACGGAATGCTCCGATGCCGCGCGCGTTGCGTTCGCCGAACTCACTCGAAGCGGAAGTCGAAGGCGACCACGCCGGGGCCCGGTTCGACGATGTCGAAGGCCAGTTGCGTGGCCTGGCCAGGCGCGAGCAGGGCGTCCTTCGGCGCATCGCCGAGATAGTCGCGCGGCTGGAAGCGGCGCGCTCCGAGCTGGCGGCCGTTGGCGTCCGACAAGGCCAGCACCAGCGCCGGCCATGGCAGGATCAGGAACGCCAGCGCCGCGGCGGCCAGGAGCGCCGCCCGCTGCCGAATGTGCAGCACACGGCGCACGACCCACCAGCAGGCAGCACCGATC
>Ga0164241_10002247_pt1 | contig 21349 bp, 15 predicted proteins | sample OricomyardsoilBY_FD_108780 | JGI IMG/M metagenome (GOLD analysis project Ga0164241, IMG submission 108780) | Backyard soil microbial communities from Emeryville, California, USA - Original compost - Back yard soil (BY) | ecosystem: Environmental > Terrestrial > Soil > Unclassified | place: USA... | reverse complement strand
GCCTCGATGGCGACCACCACGGCCAGCAGCGGGGTGGCGATGCGCTTGCCCGCCTCGACGTAGAAGAACTTGGTGCCGCGGTACTCGTCGGAGACCGGGATCAACTTGCGCAACAGCCGAACCGCGAAGCTCTTGCCCGGGTCGACGGTCTCGTCGTCGTCACGGAGCAGCTTGATCGCGCTCCAGATCAGGATCGCACCGAAGACGAACAGCACCGCGGTGAACGTCGAGACGATCGCGACACCCAGCGCCAGGAAGACGCCGCGGAAGACCAGGGCGCCGATGACGCCGTAGAACAACACGCGGTGCTGGTACTCGCGAGGCACCTGGAAATAGCCGAAGATCAGCGCGAAGACGAACAGGTTGTCCACGGACAGCGACTTCTCCAGCAACCAGGCGGTGGTGAAGTCGATGGCCGGGCCGCTGCCCATGGTGAACCAGATGACGCCGGCGAAGACCAGGGACAGCGCCACCCAGATGGCGCTCCAGATCGCGGCTTCCTTGAATTTGATGACGTGCGCGCCGCGGTGGGCGAGCAGGTCGATGGCGAGCATGGTCAGGACCACGGCGCCGAAGGCGGCCCAGGCCCAGAGTGGAACGGTCACGTTGAAACTCTCCAGATCAGGTCGATGGGTCGGCGGTGGGTGCCGACCTGTCCAGAATTCCAGCAGAATCACTGCTGTACCACGGCAGATAGTCGCCAAGAACGGGATCGATCATTGCCGAATATCGGCAGTGATCAGGGAGCTGGCGGCAACCCCAGGAGCCTGGCGCCGACCAGCGCGGTCTGCAGTTCCAGCCGGTGCCGCGGGTCCACCGGATCGCGGCCGGTCAGGGTGGCGATCTTGGCCAGCCGGTAGGTCAGGGCCCGCACCGACAGATGCAGCGAGCGGGCCGCGACGGTGGCGTTGCCACCCGCCCCGAAGTACGCCTCCAGGGTCTGCAGCAGCGGCTCGGCGCCACCGCGGGCGCCGGTCAGCGGGGTCAGCACCGCGTCGACCAGCTCCCGCATGGCGGATTCGTCGCGAACCAGTACCCGGTAGAGCAGCAGGTCGGCCGCATCGACGACAGGAGATTCGATGCCCATCCGAGAGCCCAGGTCCAGCGCCTCCACCGCCTGCGCGTAGGACTGCCCGACGCCCGGCGGCCCCGGATGCGCCCTGCCCACACCCATTCGCCACGAGCCAACCGCGGCGACCCGATGTAGCCGGACACCCGACGTGGAGGTGGACGTGGGCAGGTTGATCCTCAGGGCGCCGACCACTTCGTCGACGGCCGCCCGGTCGGGCGCGGCGAAGACCACCACGAGCGCGCCGTCCTTCGTCGTCACCAGCGCGTCCGCGTCGGCCTTGGTCCCCAGCACCGAGCGTTCCAGCATCGAGGTGAGCGGCGAGGAATCGACGAAGGGCCGTTCGGCCCGGACGACGACGACGGCGTGCAGGGCGGCCAGGTTCAGCCCGAACATGCCCGCCCGCTCCACCAGTCCGGCCGCGGCCTGGGCACCGCCGAGCAACAGGTCATCGACGAACTCCCGCCGGGCGGCCGCCTGGTCGGCCACCACCTGGCGACGAGCCAACTGGTAGCCCTCGGTCAGCGCGGCGACGGCGTCGTCGACGCCCCGCAGCACCACCTCACCCGCCCGGACCACCGCATCCACGGGATCGTTCGGGTCGTCGGCCGGCGCCACGTGGCGCCAGAGTCGCCAGGCGGCGGACAGGTACAGATCGAGCACCGCGCGCAGGGGAACGCCCGCGGCGGCTGCGCGCCGCCCACTCTCGCCGCAGCGGCGCAGGGCCGGTCGGGGCAGCCGCTCGCCCGACCCGACCGCGGCCACCAGGGCCTGCGGAAAGTCACCGAGCAACCCCTCGTCGACCCCGCCCGCGGCCTGTGCCGCCGCGGCCGCGACCGCCGCGATCGGCACTGTGTGGTGGACCACCGAACGAGGCTAGTGCAACCCCGCCGGCGGGACGGCAACGGATCAGCCGGGCACGCCGACCAGCGGCGAATCGCCCGTCGACGGCCGGTCGACGTCGGGCCGGACCGGCACGTAGTCGCCGGCCAGCAGTGGCGAGGAGATCAGCATGTCGGCGGTCGCCACGTTGGTGGCCACCGGGATGTTCCACAGCGTGACCAGCCGGAGCAGCGCCTTGACATCGGGGTCGTGCGGCTGAGGCTCCAGCGGGTCCCAGAAGAAGACCAGCATGTCGATCTCCCCCTCGGCGATCTTGGCGCCGATCTGCTGGTCGCCGCCGAGCGGCCCGGACAGGAAGCGGTGCACGGGCAGGCCGAGTTCGTATTCAAGCATCGTGCCCGTGGTGCCGGTTGCGAACAGTTCGTGGCCGGCGAGCGTGTCGCGGTTGAACTCCGCCCAGGTCAGCAGGTCGACCTTCTTATTGTCATGGGCGACCATCGCGATCCGTCGGACCATGTCGTCGGTGGGACTCATATCGGACTCACTCCTCTGCAGTCGGGTACTCAGCGGACAGACGTGACCGGCCGCCGTCGGTGCGCCTGGCCGCCGAGGTCACAGCGGATACCCAGCAGGTCCCAATCCATGAGGTGCCCCGTCACCAGGTCGGCACGGGGTCGACCGCGCGATGCGACCTTGCCAGTCCTCCCCGTTCCGGGAAGCATTCCGGCCGACAGATCAACTCATCAGGGGGGCGGCATGCGAGCCATCCGGATCATGGCCGACATTCGGGTGCCCGACCTGGAAACGGCAAAGAGCTTCTACACCGAATTCCTCGGGCTGCGCACCGAGGAGTTCAACCTGGGCTGGGTGGCCCGATACACCTCCCCGGAGACCGGGGCGATCGTCCAGCTCCTCACCCGGGACGCCGCGGCTCCGGAGGATCCGGTCATCGCCATCCACACGACGGACGTCGACGGCGCATATGAGGAAGCCATCAGCCGCGGCTACGAGATCGTGCATCCGCTCACCACCGAGCCGTGGGGCGTCCGCCGGTTCTTCGTCCGAGCCCCGGACGGCAACGTCATCAACATCGTGGGCCATCGGGACTGATCCGGGATTCGCACTACCTGATGGGGCGGTGTGAGATCCTCGTTTCACCTGCGCAAAGGGTGGGCGGACGACCTCCTGGATCAGGCACCATGGAGGGAGCGTGACCATTTTGTGATCTTGGGGAGGCCCGGGTGTCGCTGTCCGAGGATGAGAAGTTCCGACTGGGCGAGATCGAGGCGCATGTGCGGGCGACCGACCCCCGGTTCGTCCGGCGCCTGAGCATCGCCGACCTGCGCCGCCGGCAGCGACGGTTGATCGTCACGCTATGGTGCCTGCTGTTCCTGGGGATCTGCATGTTCGCCAACGGCCTGACCGCCGCCCAGGGGTTGATCTCGCTCGGGATGCTGACCGGGGTCTTCGGCGGCGCCCTGACGGCGTGGTCGATCGTCATGGTGGTGCGGTTCAAGGCCTGGCGCACCAGCCGCACTGAACCGGCGGGTCAGTCCGCACTCCCGCCCGTCCGCAACACCGTGCGGACCAGGTTCACCGTCCGGCGCTCGACCTCCTCGAGGTCGGGATCGGACCCGACCGCCATCAGGAAGTGCCGGAAGGCGCCGAAGCACAGGCCGATCAGCGCGTCCGCGACCCCTGGCTCGCCGGCCACCGGCGCCCACCGCGGGTCGCCGGGCAGCGACCGGCCGACGACGCCGGACACCGCGTCCGCCAGGCCGGTCATCACCGCGTGGAACCGGGCCAGCAGCTGCGGGTTCGCCAGCACCAGGGCCCGCCGGGCCTCCCGGTGCTCGTTGGTGATCGCGGCGGCGGCGGTCATGGACAGCAACCCGACGGTCGAGGCGACCGCATCCTGCCCGGCGTAGCGGTCGGCATGCTCGGCGAGCAGTTCGTCACCTATCGTCACCAGGTGGATGCCAAGAACCGCATCCTCCTTCGTCTCGAAGTAGTTGAAGAAGGTGCGGGGTGAGACGTCGGCCCGCGCGCTGATCGCCTCGACCGTGGCCCGGTCCAGGCCGTGCGCGGCGGCCAGGGCGAGCGCGGCCTCCTCCAGTCGCCGGCGGGTCGCCCGGCGCTTGCGCTCCCGCAGGCCCAGCGGCGGGTCGGCACTTGCCTGGGGTGCAACTTTGCGGTCCTGCACGGATCGACCATACTCACCGGGTGTCCGCGCTCGCGAAGCTCAGTATGCAGAACCGGGCCCTCGTCGCCCTGGTGACCATCGTCATCGCCGTCTTCGGCGTGGTCGCCCTCCGCGGCCTGCAGCAGGAACTGGCCCCGTCGATCTCCTTCCCGCAGGCCGCGGTCGTCACGTCCTACCCGGGTGCGGCCCCCGAGGTGGTCGCCAACGACGTCTCCAACCCGATCGAATCGGCGATCCAGTCGGTCCCCGGCCTGGAGCGAACGTCGTCCACGTCGAACACCAACTCGTCGGTGGTGACCGCCCAGTTCACCTACGGCACCGACATGGCCGCGGCCGAGCAGAAGATGACCCAGGCCATCAACCGGATCAAGAGCGCCCTGCCGGACGGGGTCGATCCGCAGGTGGTGACCGGGTCGTTCGACGACCTGCCGATCATCCAGTTCGCCGTGACGACGCAGCGCGACAGTCCCGGCCTCGCCGATGCGGTGCGCACCGCGGTGCTGCCCGAACTGAACAAGGTCGAGGGTGTGCGCGACGCCGGCCTGGTCGGCGCGATCGGCCAGCGGGTGACGATCGCCCCCGACCCGGCCAAGCTGACCGAGGCAGGGATATCGGCGACGGCGATCCGAACCGCGTTGCAGCAGAACGGCATCCTGCTGCCCGGTGGTGAGATCAGCCAGGACGACCGGACGCTGAGCGTCAGCACCGGCACCAAACTGACCTCGACCGAGGACATCGCGGGACTTCCGCTGCTGCCCACCGCGCCGTCGTCACCGGCATCGTCGTCGCCGCAGACCGTCACGATCGGCGACGTCGCCACCGTCGAACTGACCGACAACCCGGTCAATTCCATCTCCTACGTCAACGGCGATCCGGCGCTGACCGTGGCGGTCACCAAGCTGCCGGCGGCCAACACCGTTGCGGTGTCCACCGCGGTGCACGACGCGCTGCCCGGCCTGCAGGCCACCCTGGAGAGCGCGGTCGGCCAGCCGGTCACCTTCACTACCGTCTTCGACCAGGCGCCGTTCATCGCGCAGTCCATCGAGTCGCTGGCCACCGAGGGCCTGCTCGGTCTGGTGTTCGCGGTGCTGGTGATCCTGGTCTTCCTGCTGTCGGTGCGGGCCACCCTGGTCACCGCGATCTCCATCCCGACGTCGGTATTGATCACCTTCATCGGCCTGCAGACGGCCGGGTACACCCTGAACATCCTGACGCTGGGCGCGTTGACCATCGCGATCGGCCGGGTGGTGGACGACTCGATCGTCGTCATCGAGAACATCAAACGGCACCTGGACACCGGCCAGGACAAGACCGGCGCCGTGCTGACCGGCGTGCGAGAGGTGGCCGGCGCGATCACCGCGTCCACCGTCACCACGGTGGCGGTGTTCCTGCCGATCGCCTTCGTCGGCGGCATCGCCGGTGAGCTGTTCCGGCCTTTCGCGCTGACCGTGACGATCGCCCTGCTGGCCTCGCTGCTGGTGGCGTTGACGATCGTTCCCGTCCTGGCCCACTGGTTCCTCAAGCCGCACCAGCGGCGCGGCCGGCACCAACAGGTCGAGGCACCGGCCACCGACGCGCCGGAACCGGACGCCGACGGGCCGTCGACCTGGCTGCAGCGCGGGTACCTGCCGATCATCCGATGGACCCTGCGGCACTCGGCGATCACGCTGGTGCTGGCCGTGCTGGTGCTGGCCGGGACGCTGGCCCTGGCGCCGCTGATGAAGACCAACTTCCTGGGGCAGAGCGGGCAGAACACCTTCACCGTGACCCAGCAGGTGGCGGACGGAGCGAGCCTGGACCACCAGCGGGACATCGGCCTGCGCTCCGGCGAGGCGATCTCCGACGTGCCCGGGGTCACGACGGTGCAGATGTCGGCCGGGCAATCGGGCAACCCGCTGCAGGCGGCATTCCTCGGCGGCGGCGGAGCCACCACCATCCGGTACTCGGTCACCACCGACGAGGCGGCCGACCAGGATGCGGTGCACCAGCAGGTGCATGACGCGCTCGGGCAGATCAGCGACCCCGACGGCATCACCATCGGGGCCGGCGGCGGGTTCGGCGGGAACACCTCGATCGAGGTGGACATCAAGGCCGGCTCCGAGCAGGACCTCGCTTCGGCCGACGACACCCTGGTCACCGCCCTGTCCGGGCTGCCCGAGGCGTCCCAGGTGGCCAGCAACCTGTCGGCGTCCCGCCCGTACATCGCGGTTACCGTCGACCAGACCAAGGCCGGCCTGGCCGGGCTGTCAGAGGTGGCGGTGGGCACCGTGGTCGGCGCGGCGCTGCAGCCGACCGCCATCGGCACCGTCGCGATCGACGCGCAGTCGCTGACCGTCTACCAGGCGGTGGCCGACCCGCCGACGACCGTCGACGAGCTCTCCACGCTGATGATCCCGACGGCGCGCGGCCAGGTTCCGCTGTCCGACCTGGCCACCGTCGAGCAGGCGCAGGGCCCGGTGTCGGTGACCGCCGAGCGCGGGCAACGGACGGCGACGATCACCGTGACGCCGGCCGGCGACAACCTGGGCGCGGCCAACGCGGCCGTGCAGAACGCGCTGAACGCGGCGTCGCTGCCGACCGGGGTGACCGCGGAACTGGGCGGGGTGACCGCCGACCAGGCCGAGGCCTTCTCCCAGCTCGGGCTGGCGCTGCTGGTCGCCATCCTGGTGGTGTACGTGGTGATGGTGGCGGCGTTCCGATCGTTGCTGCAGCCGCTGCTGCTGCTGGTGTCCATCCCGTTCGCGGCGACCGGGGCGATCCTGCTGCAGATCGTCACCGGGGTGCCGCTGGGCGTGCCATCCCTGATCGGGGTGCTCATGCTGATCGGCATCGTGGTCACCAACGCCATCGTGCTGGTGGACCTGATCAACCAGTACCGGAACCAGGGTCAGCCGGTCCGGGACGCGGTGACGCACGGTGCGTCGCGCCGGCTCCGGCCGATCCTGATGACGGCGTTGGCCACGATCTTCGCCCTGCTGCCGATGGCGCTGGGCATCACCGGGCACGGCGGGTTCATCTCGCAGCCGCTGGCCATCGTGGTGATCGGCGGCCTGCTCTCCTCGACCGTGCTCACCCTGGTCGTGCTGCCCACGCTGTACCACGCGGTGGAGGCCCGCCGGCAGCGCCGGCGGACCCGCAAGGCAGGGGTCGGCGATGCGGGTGCGACCCCCGCCGAACCGCAGGAGGAACGACGGACCGAACCTGAGGCCGAACGGCAGACCGAACCGGAGCCGGTCCGTTGAGCCGACCGCCGACCGCGGAAGTTCCGCGGGTCTGACACCTGCCGAAGCTCCGCGGTCCGCCCTCGGCCTCACTCCCCCGTCTGGCCGTCGATCGCCTCCCGCAGCAGGTCGGCGTGCCCGTTGTGGCGCGCGTACTCCTCGATCATGTGCACCAGGATCCAGCGCAGGCTCGGGGCGCTGCCGTCCCGTCCGGGTTTGCGCGCCAGGAACTCCAGCCCCCCGCCGGACAGCGCCTCGCTGACGGCCGCCCGGGCGCGGTCCTTGCCCTGCGCCCACAGGGCATGCAGGTCGGCCGGAATGCCGTCGTCCGCCAGCCGCCAGTCCCAGTCCGGATCCACATCCCAGTCCAGCTGCGCCCATGGGGGCGGCATCGGCTTGCCGAGCAGGCGACGCACGAACCAGTAGTCCTCCACCCAGGCCAGATGGGTGAGCATGCCGCCGAGCGTCATCGACGAGGTGCCGATCCGGGCTCGCAGGGCGTCGGCATCGAGCCCGGCACACTTCCAGGCCAGCGTCGCTCGTTGATACTCCAGGAAGCCGAGCAGGGTGGCGATCTCCCCTGCGGCCAGCGGCGGCTCGGGTCGGCCGTGTTCGTCGACAATACTCACAGTCACCGAATCTACGTGGCGTGATCGGACAGGCCGGGCCGGGGCGGATCGCGTGCAGACCTTACGGATTGCTGACACACGGAATCGCCCCCGTCGTCGCCGTGTTGTGATCGGTGGCAGACGATATGAGACAAGCAACATGAGAGGAGCCATGGTGGCCTCGACGCAGACGGCGATCCTCGCCGGTGGGTGTTTCTGGGGAATGCAAGAGCTGATCCGGCGGCAGCCCGGCGTGATCAGCACCCGGGTCGGTTACTCGGGCGGTGAGGTGGCCAACGCCACCTACTACAACCACGGCTCGCACGCCGAGGCCGTGGAGATCGTCTTCGACCCGGCCGTGACCAGCTTCCGGAACCTGCTGGAGTTCTTCTTCCAGATCCATGACCCGACCACCCGCAACCGTCAGGGCAACGATGTCGGCATGAGCTACCGGTCGGCGATCTTCTACCTCGATGACGAGCAGCGCAGCGTGGCGCAGGACACGATCGCCGACGTCGACGCCTCCGGCCTGTGGCCGGGGAAGGTGGTCACCGAGGTGACGCCCGCGGGGCCGTTCTGGGAGGCCGAGCCCGAGCACCAGGACTACCTGCTGCGCTACCCGAACGGCTACACCTGCCACTACCCGCGGCCGGGGTGGAAGCTGCCCCGCCGTGCCGCGGTGAGCTGACCCGACATCCGGTCCGGCCCCGACGTGCGGGCCGGGCCGGGGCCGGCGCTCGGGCCGGCAAACCGGAGCGCCGACGCCGTCAGGCGGCGGGGTGATCGGCATCTCATCCCGGGCGCAACTGCCCGGCTGACCGCTCCGGTTCACGCCTCAGACGAGCAGTCCCTCCTGCCGGGCGATGGCGGTGGCCTCCGTGCGGTTGGTCGCGCCGAGCTTGGTGTAGATGTTCTTCAGGTACCACTTGACCGTGTTGACGGTCACCGTCATCGAGGTCGCGATCTGCTGGTTGCTGCGGCCGCTGCCCACCATGCGCAGGATCGCCAGCTCCCGGGCATTCAACGCGGTCGGGGCGGCCGCGCAGGACTCGCCCAGCTCGGCCACCAGGGCGGCCAGCCACTCCCGGGGCACCTCGGGGTGGGCGTCGGCCCAGGCGTCGGACTGTGCGTGGTCCAGCAGCCGGTGCAGCACGTCGGCGACCTCGGGGCCGCCGTCCAGGACGGTCCGGCGCAGCCCGGTGGCGGCGATCCGGCCGAGCACCTGGGCGAGGGTGCGCTCGGCGGCCAACCGGTGGGCGGCGCGTTCGAGCATCGCGACCTGCTGCACCGCCACCGCGACGTGGGCGCGGACCTGTCCGCGGCGGACCAGATCGGCGATCAGCCCGTCCAGCAAGGCGACCGCCCCGTCCCGGTCACCCTCCGCGGACATCACGGCGGCCAGTGCACCCGTGCGGATCTGGTCGATGGTGACGCCGATGCCACCCTGCGTGCTCGAGCCGTCGGGCATGGCCTCGGCGATCCGCCGTGCCTCGCCGACCCGGCGCGCTTGCAGCAGCTGCCGGATCCGCTCGGCCGACACCGCCGCGTGCAGCCGGGGCAGGTCCAACCGTTCGGCCACCTTGACCCCCTCGGTGAGGAGCTCGGCGGCCTCGGCGGATCCGCCGCGGTGGGCCTTGATCCGGGCCAGCACGGCATAGCTGGCGATCATGAAATCGACCACGCCGCTCTCCGCGCCGAGTTCCCGGCTCTCCTCGAGAAGTCGTTCCGCCTCGTCGATCCGGCCGCATTCGTAGAGCAGCTCGCCGAGCAGTGCGCCGGCCAGCTGGGCGGCGTGCGAACGGCGGCCCGCCGACGCCCGGCCCAGCTCGACCGCGCCGGTCAGGTGCTCCCTGGCCGCGGCCAGGTCGAGCTGGGCGAACGCGGCGATCCCGGCGAAACAGCGACCGTAGACGGCGGCGAACGGGCCGGTGGTGCGCGCATGCACGCGGGCGGCCCACCGTTGCCGCGCCAGCGCGGCCCCGAACCGCATCGAGTGGATGTCGCAGAAGCTCTGGATGTTGGCGGCGACGGCGACCACCCACGGGCGGTAGACGTCGCGGCGCTGCAGGCTCGGCGCAACCAGGCCCTCGGCCCGGTCGATCCGGTCGCCGTAGATGTCGATGCAGGCCTGCACCACGTCGGCTTCGCAGCGCGTCTCCTCCTGCTCCGGCCCGTCCGGCAGCACCCGCCGCAGGTCGTCCAGCGCGAGCTCGGCGGCCGCCGGCCGCTGGAGCAGGCAGTTCGCCCAGGCGACGGCCATCAGCAGCCGCGGCCGCCCACCCACCGCCGAGGCCGGCAGCCGACCGAGCAGGCCGAGCAGGCTGACCATCCGGCTGTGCTCGACCTGCGCCATGGCATGCCGTTCGACCAGGTCGGTGGCCGCGTCGACGTCGCCGGCGGCCAGCGAGTGGGTCACCGCCTCGGACACCAGGTCGTGGTCGGCGAACCACCGGGCGGCCCGCCGGTGCAGGACCGGGACCCGGTCCGGCCGGTCCCGCTCGAGTCGACGGCGCAGGTAGTCGGCGAACAGGTGGTGGTAGCGGAACCATTCCCGCTCGGCGTCCAGCGGTCGCAGGAACAGGTCCCGCCGCTCCAGCTCCTCCAGCATCGCCTGGCCGTCGGCGCGACCGCTGAGGGCGTCGGCCATGGCCCCGCACAGGCGGTCACCGACCGACGTATCCAGCAGGAACGCGAGGAGGTCGGCCGGCAGCGCGTCGAGCACGTTCTCCGCCAGGTACTCCCCGATCGAATGGTCGCGGCCGGAGAATCCGCTGATCAGCCGGGTGGGATCGGCACAGTCCCGCAGGGACAGGGACACCAGTTGGAGCGCTGCGACCCAACCGTCGGTGCCGGCCGACACCCGGGCGATGTCGTCGCTGGCCAGCCGCAGTCCGTTCAGGTCGACCAGGAACGAGCGGGTCTCCGCCAGGTCGAAACGCAGGGTGTCGGCGTCCACCTCCATCAGCTGGCCGCGGACCCGGAGCCGGCTCAGCGGCAGGCGCGGTCGAGCGCGGCTGGTCAGCACGACCGCCAGGTTCGGCGGCGCGAAGTCCAGCAGGTGCACCATGGCCCGGTGCACCTGCGGGTCGTCGATCAGGTGCCAGTCGTCGAAGGTCAGCACCAATCGCCCGTCGTGCCGGCCCACCTGATCCAGCAGCACCGACAGGGCGTAGGTCTGGGTGTCCTCGACGTTTTGTTCCAGCAGGTCACGCAGGTCGCCGAGCACCTCGTCCGCGGCCGGCATGGCCCGGCGCACCGACTCCAGCAGGTGGAACAGGAACCAGTGCGGGTCGTTGTCGTCCCGGTGCATGCCCAGCCAGGCCGCCACCGCGCCTTCGTCCTGCAGGACCCGCAGCCATTGCACGGCCAGCGTGGTCTTGCCGTAGCCGGCCGGCGCGTGGATGACGACGAGCTGGCGCCCACCGCCGTCCCGCAGCGCCCCGAGCAGTCGCTCGCGTTCGATGACGTTGCGCACGTAGGTGGGTGCCAGGAATCGGGTGGAGGCGTGCAACTGCGCCGACTGCTGGGAGGTTGACGTCATCGTCGGCCTTCCGTCCCGTCGCTGCGCGTGCGGTGGTGGTGCGCACCCGGCCCGGCGACCCCCGAGATCGCCGGGCCGGGCGTCTGCGATCGGACGGCGGCGCGGGCCTTGGTTCGGCGACCCGACCGACGTCGTGTGCCCAGCATCACGCACCCGGCGAGTGGTTCACTACCCATTCGGGTAGTCAACCACCGGATGCCTGATCAGAAGGTGATCAGCGGCTTGATGATGTTGTCCTGCTTGGTCGACATCAGGTCGAAGGCCAGCTCCACCTCCTCGAAGCCGAAGCTGTGGGTGGTCATCGGGGTGGGGTCGATGCGGCCGGATTGCATGAGGCGCAGCAGGCGAGTCATCCGTTCGCTGCCGCCCGGGCACAGCCCGGTGTGGATGGCCTTGTCGTTCATGCCCAGGCCGAACGCGTCCAGCGGCAGCTGCAGTGGGGCCGGGTTCTCCCCGTGGTAGCCGATGTTGGACACGCGGCCGCCCGGCTTGGTCACCCGGACGCAGGCCTCGAAGGTCTGCGGGAAGCCGAACGCCTCGATCGCCGCGTCCACGCCCGCTCCGCCGGTGAGATCCATGATCTGCTCGACCGGATCGCCCTGGGTGAAGTCGACGATCAGGTCGGCACCGAACTGCTTGGCCAGGGCCTGGCGTTCCGGCCGGGACTCGACGGCGATGACCTGCCCGGCGCCCATCAGGTGCGCGCCGATGGTGGCGGACAGGCCGACCGGACCCTGCGCGAAGATGGCGACCGTCTCACCGAACTGCAGGTAGGAGTGCTCGACGCCCATGAACCCGGTGGAGAGCATGTCGCAGGCGTAGACGGCCTTGGCGTCCGGAACGTCGTCCGGGATCGGGGTGAGGTTCGCGACGGCCGCCGGCACGACGAAGTACTCGGCCATGGTGCCGTCGATCTGGGTCGTGTACTTGTAGCCGCCGAGCGCCCCGCCGCACTGACTCGGGAAGCCGCGCTGGCAGAAGCCGCACCGGTAGCAGGGCGTCAACGCACAGACCATCACCCGCTGCCCCTCGGCGAAGCCGGTGACGGCCGACCCGAGCCGGTGGATCACCCCGACCGACTCGTGGCCCAGCGTGCGACCGCCGGGCACCGGTAGTGCGCCCTTGACGGTATGCACGTCCGAGGTGCAGATCAGGGCGGCGGTGGTGCGGACGATGGCCTCCTCGGGACCGGGCTCGGGGACGGGTTTGTCGACCACCGCGGTCTGGCCGACCGCCTCGATCACGAACGCGCGCATCGATTCGCTCATCTGGGACTGACTCCATTCGTTAGCCGGATCATGTGGGCCGGGTCACATGGTTCGCGAGGTTCGATGGCCGGCCACCACCCCAACGGGTGGCGGGCGCGGGTGCCGCCGCGGTGGGCGCCGACGGTCGCGGCCACCGCCCGCGACGACCACCCGCACGGGTGGGTCGACCCGGCGACCCCGGCGGCCAGGCTGTGAGCGCCCCCACAGACACGAAAGGAACGGTGGTCGCGACCATGACGTCAACGATGCCGACAACCGCCAGCGGCGCCGAGAGCGCCGACGGAGCAATCGAACTCGACGCGGTGATCCTCGGTGCCGGAGTTGCCGGGCTCTACCAGCTGCACCAGCTGCGCCAACAGGGCCTGCGGGTCGTCGTTGTCGACCAGGCCTCCGACGTCGGCGGCACCTGGTTCTGGAACCGTTACCCGGGAGCGCGTTTCGACAGCGAGGCGTACATCTACCAGTACCTGTTCGACGAGGACCTGTACAAGGACTGGAGCTGGAGCGAGAAGTTCCCCGGACAGCCGGAGATCGAGCGCTGGATGCACTACATCGCCGACCGGCTCGACCTGCGCCGGGATATCCGGTTCGACACCGCCATCACCAGCGCCCATTTCGACGAGGAGCGCAACCGCTGGACCGTGCGCACCGATCGCGGCGACGTGATCGACGCGCAGTTCTTCGTCAGCTGCGCGGGCATGCTGTCCGCGCCGCTGGAGAGCGTTTTCGCCGGGCAGGACAGCTTCCGCGGTCAGCTCTTCCACACCTCCCGCTGGCCGGCGTCGGGGGTGGAACTGGCCGGAAAGCGTGTCGGCGTCATCGGTGTCGGCGCGACCGGAATCCAGGTCATCCAGACCGTCGCCGACCAGGTCGCGCACCTCACGGTGTTCGCCCGCACGCCGCAGTATGTGCTGCCGATGAAGACCCCGGCCTTCGGGCCGGCCGAGCAGGCCGCCTACAAGGAACGTTTCGAGGAGTTGAAGACGACTCTGCCGCACACCTTCACCGGTTTCGAGTACGACTTCGAGCACGTCTGGGCCGACTGCACACCGCAGCGACGGCGGGAGATCCTGGAGGAGATCTACGCCGACGGATCGCTCAAGCTCTGGCTGGCCGGCTTCGCCGAGATGTTCTTCGACGAGCAGGTCAGCGCGGAGATCTCCGAGTTCGTCCGGGAGAAGATGCGCGCCCGGCTGGTGGACCCGCGGCTGATCGACATCCTGGTGCCCGCCGACTACGGGTTCGGCACCCACCGGGTGCCGCTGGAGCGGGGCTATCTGGAGGTCTACCACCGGGACAACGTCGAGCTCGTCGGCGTCCGGGACAACCCGATCGCCCGGATCGTGCCGGAGGGCATCGAACTCGCCGACGGATCCGTGCACGAACTCGACGTCATCGTGATGGCCACCGGTTTCGACGCCGGGACCGGCTCGCTCACCCGGATCGACGTGCGGGGCCGGGACGGCCGCAGCCTGGCCGATGACTGGGGCCGGGACATCCGCAGCATGATGGGCCTGCAGGTGTACGGGTACCCCAACCTGCTGACCACGGCGATCCCGCTGGCGCCCTCGGCCGCGCTGTGCAACATGGCCACCTGCCTGCAGCAGCAGACCGAGTGGATCAGCGATGCCATCGAGCACGTGCGATCCGAGGGTGCGTCGACGATCGAGCCGACCGCGGCCGGCGAGCAGGCCTGGGTCGATCACCACGAGGAGGTCGCCGGCGCCAACCTGATCTCCAAGACCTCGGGCTGGTACCTGGGGTCGAACGTGCCGGGCAAGCCGCGCCGGGTGCTGTCCTACACCGGCGGGGTGGGCACCTACCGGCAGAAGTGCACGGCCGAGGCCGAGGCCGGCTACCCCGGATTCCTGATCAAGTGACTCCCCCTTATCCCGACGGAGGTTGTATCGGATGAGTACCCGCATCGACGGCAGCATGATCGACAAGGTGCTGCGGGACGCCGTCAGCACCGGCGCGGTGCCGCACGTCGCCGCCATCGCGGCGGACCGGGACGGCATCCTCTACGAGGGTGGCGCCGGGGTGCGCATCGCCGGCGAGAGTGACGACCCGGTGGGCACGTCGACCCAGTTCCGCCTGATGTCCATGACGAAGATGGTCTGCACCACCGTCGCGCTGCAGCAGGTGGAGCGGGGTGAGCTTGATCTCGACGCGCCTGTTGCGGACTACGTGCCGGCCTTTGCCGGCGTGCCGGTGCTGGACGGGTTCGACGGCGACACGCCGCGGCTGCGGGCCCCCGCGTCCCGGGCCACCGTGCGCCAACTGCTGACCCACACCACCGGGCTGGGCTACTGGTTCTGGAGCGAGGACCTGGTGACGTTCGAGCGGGTCACCGGGATGCCGAACGTCGTCCCCGGGTCGGCCGAGGCCTTCAAGGCTCCCCTGCTGTTCGATCCGGGCACCCGGTTCAACTACGGCATCAACACCGACTGGCTGGGCCGGGTGGTCGAGGCGGTCGCCGGGACCACCCTGGACGTGGTGATCCGGGACCGGGTGACCGGGCCGCTGGGCATGTCCGACACCATGTTCCGGCTCGATCCGGCGCGGTACGCGAACTGCGTCACGGTGCACGTCAAGGGCGAGGACTCCTCGTGGGTGTCCGCCGGCGAGATCCTGAACCAGGAGCCGGACTGGTGGGCCGGCGGGCACGGGCTGTACTCGACGCCGCGGGACTACATCCGGTTCGAGCGGGCCCTGCTGCGCGGTGGCGAGCTGGACGGCGAGCGGATCCTGCGGGCGGAGACCGTGGACGCCGCGTTCACCAACCAGATCGGCGAACTGAACGTGCCAGAGGAGATCCCCACCGCCGACCCGCCGATCAGCGACACGATCCGGTTCGGCCCGGGCTGGAAGTGGGGCTTCGGGCTGCTGCTGAACACCGCCGACATCCCCGGCGCCCGGCGGGCCGGCACCGGCGCCTGGGCGGGACTGTTCAACACGCACTTCTTCATCGACCGCACCACCGGCATCTGCGCGTCGATCTACACCAACTCGCTGCCCTTCGCCAGCGAGCACGAAGCCTGGCAGACCTACGCCGACTTCGAAGCGGCGCTGTACGCGTCGCTCTGACGCCGGCCGTCACCGTGCCACCCTTCCGTCGCGCCGGCCCGTCTCATCGGCGGGAGGCCTGACCGGCGGGCGGAAGGGCAGACACGGTGGGACGTCGACGAAAGTCCGCGAGAACCTGACGGTTCCTGTCGATTGCCCGGGCCCTCGCCCGTCTGATGGGCAGACCGGCCGCGACCCGCGCGGCCGGCGGACCGTGAGGAGCGGGACATGTCGAAATTCGCCTTGATCTACTCGGGCGGCGCGATGGCACAGACGCCGGAGGAGCAGCAGGCTGTGATGCAGGCGTGGAACGACTGGTTCGGCACCCTGGGCGATGCAGTGGCCGACATCGGCAACCCCTTCGGCGCCAGCGCCTCGGTGTCCGGCGACGGCGTGAAGGACCCGGGCGGCCTCGGCGCCACCGGGTACTCGCTGATCACCGCCGGGTCGCTGGAGGAGGCGACCGGGCTCGCCAAGGGCTGCCCGATCGTCGCCGCGGGTGGGGCCGTCGACGTCTGCGAGGCGCTGGAGATGTGAGCGCCGGCGGGGCCGCCCGAACACCCTCGAGTGGGCGTTCGGGCAGTCTGCCCGCAGTGAAGGGCTTCGTCCCCGTGAAGGCTCTGATCTGATCGGAGGAGGCCGATAATCGTGGTGAACCCGGAAACGATGCCACCTGGATATTTCCTCTGGCCTGCGGTAACGCTGGCGGGTCGCGCACGTCTGGGCGAGTTGGACCGAGGCGAACCAACGGTTCGATTTCCGTGGTGAGCTCGTCGACTCTGACGGACAGGCGGTTGTTCAAGGCGACGAGCCGGTGGCCTTCTGGGGGCAGACCGAAGTCGGCCGTCCGGCCGGCCTCCCTGAAGGTTCAGAGTTGATGACACCGCTCGTGGTGGGCGTCGATACTGGCCTACTACTGACCCCAGGCCAACGCTACGAGTGGCGCATGACCGTCGAAACGCGTCCCGAGCCCACCCATGGCAAGGCCGCGTTCTCGGTCCGCTTCCCAGTTCGACAGCTCGCTGCCGGCGGTGGGCCACGCCTACCTTTGACACGGTGGGCAGGGCCGCACTCGGAATCGCAGACACCTATGTCCACTGTGTGCTCTGCGAGGCGATCGGCGCCCGGGCGCCGATCGTGATCGTGCCCATGGCCAATCACTCCCTGTGGAATCGCCCATCCTGGGCGTCCAACTGGAACTGCTGATGGCCGCTGGAGTAGCCTCCGTCGACCCTCGAAGTGGTGAAGGGGAACCGACCCGGTGTGCTCGGGCCAGCTCCGCGATCACGACATCCTTTGACCCACAATGGATCGTCCGCCAGCCGACGGTGTCCCGCCGAACATGCTGCAACGGGTATGGGGCACGAACGTGCCTCGACCACGTTCGCCCGCTACACCCCGGGAACCGAGGATGCCGGACGCATCCTGCGGGCGCTCAACGACGGCGACTGATGGGCTTCTATGCCCCGCACGATGAAGGCCTGATTCGAATGTTCGAATCAGTGCCTTTGACCTGTGTGGGCGATACTGGGATCGAACCAGTGACCTCTTCGGTGTGAACGCTGTTCGGGACTGGAACCGGTACCACTCATGTCCTAAATGTGCAGGTCACGAGTCCAACGGGCATCAACGTCGAGCGGCAGGCGGTGATTGTTGTGCTGCCTTTCTGATGCCTCTCCGCGGTCGAAATGCGAATGCGTCAACCTCGGTGTTGCCGCCCCGGATCTTCGGCTCCCAACGTAGGCCGGCCGCCAAGTATGGGACACGGGACACGAGGAGGGGCGGGACCTCCATCGGCCAGGAGGGCTGCCGCGTCCGACACGATGTGGGCGGGCAACCCCAGAGGCCAGCGCCGACCTAGTCTAGTTGCGGCGTTCGCCTACCCGGGTGGGCGGCCGGGCCGAACCGCCCTTGGATGCCGCTGCAGGCGATCCCCGCCCTATGCCGGGACGGCTGAGGTTCGTGCATGCCGCCAGCGGTGCCGATGTGCTCCGGCCCGCGGACCACGCCGACGCAGGCGGGCCACCAGGAAGGCCGCCACCGACTCCCTGTCGACAGAGCTGCGGGGACCGCGCCCCATGTGGAAACCTATCAGCGTGGGCAGCAGCCCCCGGTCGGAAGGGATTCGACATGAGGAGTGACCAGATGCAGGCCGCGGGCGAGCTCTCGGACGCTTGGGCCACGGATCGACAGTGGTGGAAGTCGGCGGTCGTCTATCAGATCTATCCCCGCAGCTTCGCCGACTCGGACGGCGACGGTATCGGTGACCTGGGCGGTATCTCCTCCAAGATCGACTATCTCGCCGATCTGGGTGTCGACGTCATCTGGCTGTCACCGGTCTATCCGTCCCCGCAGGACGACGCCGGCTACGACATCAGCAACTACCAGGACATCGAGCCGGTCTTCGGCACGCTCGCCGACTTCGACGCGCTGTTGGGAGCCGTGCACGATCGCGGCATGAAGTTGGTGATGGACCTGGTCGTCAATCACACCTCGGACGAGCATCCGTGGTTCGTCGAGTCCAAGTCCTCTCCGGTCAATCCCAAGCGCGACTGGTACTGGTGGCGTCCGGGCCGGGAAGGTATGCACGGCGGTGATCCGGGTGCGGAACCCACCAACTGGCGCGCCTCATTCTCCGGCTCGGCCTGGCAGTACCAGGCCGAAAGCGGCGAGTACTACTTGCACCTGTTCTCGCGCAAGCAACCTGACCTCAACTGGGAGAATCCCGAGGTCCGGGGAGCCGTTTACCAGATGATGCGATGGTGGCTCGACCGCGGCGTTGACGGGTTTCGGATGGACGTCATCAACATGATCTCCAAGGATCCCCTCCTGCCTGACGGGCACACCCGAAGCGGGCTGTGGGGCGACGGTTCGCCGCATTACATCAATGGTCCACGGTTGCACGAATTTCTGCAGGAAATGCACCGCGAGGTACTCGCCGGCAGGAAGGACCAGTTGCTGACGGTCGGCGAAATGCCGGGGTGCACCGTCGAAGAGGCTCGGTTGTTCACCGATCAGGCCAGGGCCGAGGTCGACATGGTCTTCCAGTTCGAACATGTGGAGCTTGATCAAGGCGCGACCAAATGGGAGGTGCATCCGCTGCGGCTGGCCGACCTGAAGGGCTCGCTGGGTCGATGGCAGGCGGGTCTGGCCGACGTCGGCTGGAACAGCCTGTACTGGAACAACCACGACCAGCCGCGCGCTGTCTCCCGGTTCGGCGACGACGGCGAGTACCGGGTCCGGTCGGCAAAATTGCTGGGCACCCTCCTTCACCTGCACCGCGGGACTCCCTACGTCTACCAAGGCGAGGAGTTGGGGATGACGAACGCTCCATTCGCGCAGATCAGCGATTTTCGCGACATCGAATCGATCAACCACTTCGCCGAGGCGACCGCGTCGGGGCAATCACCGGAAGCGGTTCTGGCGGCTCTGCGAACAATGAGTCGCGACAATGCGAGAACCCCGGTGCAGTGGAATGATTCAGACAATGCCGGATTCAGCACCGGTCAGCCGTGGATTCCGGTCAACCCGAATTATCACGAGATCAATGCCTCGGCAGCGCGCGCCGACCCCGAGTCCGTGTGGCATCACTACCGCACGCTAATCGACCTGCGGCATCGGGAACCTGCCGTGGCCTACGGAGATTTCACCATGGTGCTGCCCGAGCACGAGCAGATCTACGCGTTCACACGACGGCTGGACGACGTGGAATTGCTGGTGCTGGGCAATGTCTCCGGTCGGACCGCGATGGCCGATCAGATTCCCTACGCCGGGAACTGGGAGAACAGCGAGTTGCTGATCACCAACGCCCCCGCCCCGGATCCGTCGCAGCCGCGGTTGTCGCTGCTCCCGTGGGAGGCGAGGGTGTACCGCCGGGTCGTCGCCGATCGATAGAATTCCGGGCGCCGTACAGGCAACCCGATGCGGACTCGTCCAGGGTTTCGCGGGTCGACCGGCGGTATCGGACCTGGGCCAGGTCAGATCAATCAGTCGGCCCGACCGTCCCACTGCGTCTGCAGAGCGAGAGTTGCACCCACGGTCCAGGCCTGCACCTTGTTGGAAGCCGGGATCGACTCCGGTCGGCCGGCGGAGTTGACCGCGAAGAGTTCCGGTGCGTGACCCAGTTCGGCGACGGCAGCGAGCACACCGACCCGGACTCGTTCGGCCTCCTCGGCATAACCGGCCGCCCGCAGGCCGGCCCAGCCGAGCCAACTGTCGAACGGCCACACCGATCCGCGGTGGTACGCATGTGGATGAAACACCGGATGCGTCGACGCCAGCGTCCGCAACCCGAACGGTGTGCACACATCGGAGCGAAGCAGTCGGTCGGCCGCCGCCGTCGCCGCCTCGCCAGCTAATGCGCCCGCCCAGAGCAGCCAGCCCAACTGTGACCCGGCGCCGAGCACCGCTGCTCCGCCCGCCTCCAACGCCATCACCTCAGGGGTGAAGTCCCTCTCGATGCGAGCGCGGATCGAGTCGAGGCGGCCGCTCCAGTCTGCGGACCGGTCCGTGTCCAGGACGGTGAGCGCCCGAAGTGCCGCGACCGCGACGGCCTGCGAGTCGGCATCGGCCAGCGGGGACCGTGGAGCCGTGCCGTCCCAGCGCAGGATCCCGCCGCCCGCCGCATCCCTTACCGGATCGTGGCTGTCGCGCCATCCCTGCTGGGTCAACCCACCGGGAAAGGCACGAGGTCCGTGCCACACGAACCCGTCCCCGCGATCCAGCCTCCGCTCCAGCCAGCCCGCCGCCGCCCGCCACGAATTATCGAGCTCGCGAACCAGTCGCCAGTCGCGGGTGGCCGCGAGCACGACCAGGAACCAGGACGTGGCGTCCGCAGTGCCGTAATACAGCAGCCGGCCGTCGCGGACCGGCCAATCCGCGTCGACCAGCCAGGACGGCGCGACCGGACGGTACTCGTGAAGGATCTTGCCCGGCTCCTCGTCGGTCTCCGGGTCATCGCGGAGGCCTTGCAGGCCGGCCAGCACGCGGAGGGTGGCTGCCGCGACCTCCGGCCGAGTGGGGAGCATCTGCAAGGCGAAGATCAATGAATCCCGGCCGAACAATGCATGGAACCGGCCCGGATCGTCGGGATCCACGGGCTGCGCCGATGCGTAGGCCCACCCCCCGGGAGCCAGCAACGAGTCGACGGACGGCGCGGACATCATCGGTGACGGGACATCCTTCCAGTCTCCCGGAGTGGCGGTCCGCAGCGCTGGTGGGCCAGAACTTGCGGACTTTGACAGCTTGGTGTCAATCCGAAATCGGTCAGTCCCGGCGCCGGTACCAACCTGCGGACGCCGGAGCGAGGGCGCCGGCGGGTGACTGAGTGCTCAGCAGGAAGGGCTCGAACGCCGCTATTTCAGGAGGCAGCTCCGCCTGCTCGTCACCGTAGTTGATGGCGCAGGCGAAGTCGGTACCGCGGGCGAATGCCAGTACGTCATTCGACGCGTCGATCCAGGTCATCTTTCCGTCGCCGAGGGCGGGGTGGCTGCGGCGCGCTGCCAGCGCTGCGCGATAGAACGACAGCGTC
>Ga0164241_10002246_pt1 | contig 21353 bp, 21 predicted proteins | sample OricomyardsoilBY_FD_108780 | JGI IMG/M metagenome (GOLD analysis project Ga0164241, IMG submission 108780) | Backyard soil microbial communities from Emeryville, California, USA - Original compost - Back yard soil (BY) | ecosystem: Environmental > Terrestrial > Soil > Unclassified | place: USA... | reverse complement strand
GGCGTCCCGCGCGGCAAGGTCATCGGGCCGCTCACGCTGGCGAGCGATGTCTTCACCAACACCACGCGCCATTACTGGATTTACGTTCCCGCCCAATACGACCGCACCAAACCCGCCTGCCTCATGATTTTTCAGGACGGCCATGCCTTCCTGAACACGAACGGCGAATACCGCACGCCGTATGTTTTCGATAATTTGATTTATCGCCGCGAAATACCCGTGACCATCGGCGTCTTCATCAATCCCGGCCACACGCCGGAACAGCCGGAATCCTCCGATAAAAATTGGGGCGACGGCATCAACGGCCGCGCGACGGAATACAATGAATTGAACGACAACTACGCGAAGCTCATCGTCAATGAACTGCTGCCCGCGCTGGAAAAAGATTACAACATTTCCAAGAATCCGGACGACCGCGCCATCGCCGGCGCGAGTTCTGGCGCGATCTGCGCCTTCACCGTGGCGTGGCAGCGACCCGATCAATTTCACAAAGTCATCAGTAACATCGGCAGTTTTACCAACATTCGCGGCGGACATGTTTATCCCGATCTCATCCGCGCCAGCGAACGCAAGCCCATCCGTATTTTTCTGCAAGACGGCCTGAACGACAATCGCGGCACGCGGCACGGCAAAAGCGACTACGATCCGAAATGGGACTGGCACGCGCAAAACATCAAGATGGTCGCGGCGCTGACGGAGAAAGGCTACGACGTGAACTATTGCTGGGGCATCGGCACGCACTCGAACAAGCAAGGCGGCGCGATGCTGCCCGAAATGCTCCGCTGGCTCTGGCACGATTATCCTCGTCCTCCCGACGATCCACACGATGACAGCAACCGCAAGCTGTTTGTGCCGATGGCAAATTAACCACGAGTGTTCAAGTGAACCGGGGCAATTAATTTCCAAACCGGCACTGGACGAGTGTCTGCCTGTCCCAAGTCTGGCAGAGAACCAACGAGGAGGAATTGGCGGGGGCGTCGGACACGCGGTTATTCGTAACAAATGCGGCGGATATGCAAAAAATTTTTAACCACGAAACACACGAACGACACGAAATCAATTTGCCGCAAAGGAATGCAGAGAACGCAAAGATTTGAGCCGGCAATTGACGCTGACGAACGCTGATTCAAAGGGCAACTCTGCCGCCCTGCAGGGCTTGAATTGATTTTGAAACGATAAACCCAGGGCGTTGCCCTGGGCTATTATCTGTCGGGCTTTCAGCCCTGCTGAATCAGCGTTTATCAGCGTCCATCAGCGGTTCATTTCGTTGTGCCCTATGCGTTCCTTTGCGGCTGAATTGATTTCGTGTCGTTTGTGTGTTTCATGGTCAAAGCCCCAGTTTCTTAAACCGGTTGTTCACTTCCTTGAAATGAAAATCAAGCGAGCAGAGGGCTTCGAGTTCGCCTTTCTTAAAGTGCTTGGCCACGTCAGGCGCAGCTTTGAGCATTTCCACGAAATCCGCGTCGTCGCGGCCGGCGTGTTTGACTTCCCAGGTTTTCATCGCGGCGTCTTGGCAGAGTTTGTAGGCGGCTTCGCGCGTGAGGCCTTTTTTGATGAGCGCGAGCAGAATCGTCTGGCTGTTCCACATGCCGAGCGAGAGGCCGAGGTTCTTTTTCATGTTCGCCGGATAAACGACGATGCCGTCCATCAGGCGCGTGAGCAGGCCGAACATGTAATCGAGCAGCGTGCAACTGTCCGGAAAGATGATGCGCTCGACGCTGCTGTGGCTAATGTCGCGCTCGTGCCAGAGGGCGACGTTTTCCAGCGACGCCATCGCGTTGCCGCGCAGCACGCGGGCGAGGCCGGTGAGGCGTTCCCACGTAATCGGGTTGCGCTTGTGCGGCATGGCGCTGCTGCCCTTCTGACCTTTGGTGAACGGTTCTTCGGCTTCGAGAACTTCGGTGCGTTGCAGATGACGGAATTCCACGGCCCAGCGTTCGATGCTCGCGCCGACGAGCGCCATCGCGAGTTGAAATTCAGCATGGATGTCGCGCTGCACGACTTGCGTGGCAATGGGTGCGGGCTGAATGCCGAGCTTCTTGCACACGTAAGCCTCCACGCGCGGCGACAAATGCGCGCTCGTGCCGACTGCACCGGAAATTTTCCCAACGGCCACGACATCGCGGACGGATTCGAGGCGGCGCAAGGCGCGGGTGAATTCATCGTGCATCAATGCGAGCTTGAGGCCGAAGGTCGTGGGTTCGCCATGAATGCCGTGGCTGCGGCCCATGCACGGCGTGAATTTATGTTCTTTCGCGCGCCGGGCGATGACGGGCAGCACGGCTTTCACATCCGCAATGAGGATGTCCGCGCTCTGCATCATCTGCACGGCGTAGCAGGTATCGCCTACATCGCTGCTGGTGAGGCCGAAGTGAAACCAGCGGCTGGCGTTGTCGTTGATGGCTTCGGCGACGGCGGTGGTGAAGCCGATGACGTCGTGGTTGAGCGTCTTTTCCAATTCGCGCTGGCGGGCGACGAGGCCGGGGAGATCGGCGAACCATTTATCGCAGCCGGCCTTGATCTTTTTGAAATCTTTGGCGGGAACGATCTTCTCCTTGACCAAGGCTTCACTGGCGAGCAGTTCGATCTGCAGCCAGATCTTGAGTTTGTTTTCGTCGGTCCAAATCGCCCGCATTTCGGGGCGCGAATAGCGCGTAATCATCTGACAATTAAAAATGAAAAATTAAAAATTAAAAAGGCGGAAATGAGGCGTGGGGAATGAAACGTGATGCGTGAAACGTGAAAGCCCGCTCACGTTTCACGCATCACGTTTCACGCTTCACGCTTCCCGCTTCAACCACCTCGATTGCAGCAGCACGTTCGCCAGCGTGATCAGACCACCGCCGACAAGCAGGCGAATGGTGAGTTGCTCGTTCGCGTAGCTGATGCCGGCCCAATGGGAGAATATGCCCGGCAAGAACAGGGCCATGAAGCTCGCGAAGACCGGCTCGGCGCAGTAGATCAATCCGGCTTCAGTCGCCGTCACCCCGCGCTGCCAGGTATTCATAATGATGAAGGCCGCGAGCGTGCAAAACACGACGATCAGGGCCAGAAAGCCGGCGGCGGCCGGCGACGCGTAAGCCTGCACCCAGGCCGCAGCTGATGGCGCAGTGGCGCAGGCAAGCGGTGTCGCGACCAGCGCGGTGCCCAGCAGCATCACGACGGTCAGGCACATCGGACGGTTGGCCGCGTAACGCGAATGTTCAAGCGACAGAATCTGGCCGGTGAACAGCAGCGAGGCGATGAGCGTTTCGATTTCGCCGCGCCCCAGCCTGACCGAGTGCATGCTGATTTCCGCCAGCACACCGATGCCGGCCAGCACGAGCGCGAGGCTCAAAAAAACTTTCAACGTCGGCCAGCGGCGGTTCGCCAGCGCCACCCACAACGGGATGAACAGACAATAACCCTGCGTGAGAAAGGCCGAGGTGGACGCCGAGGTGTAGGCCAGCCCGTCCATTTGAAATAAAATCCCCAGTCCGCCGAAGATCGAGATGACCATTCCCTGCTCCACTTCCCGCCGGCGAACGGAACGAAATTGGCGGAAAGTGAAAATCAGCAGGATCACTCCGGCGAGTCCAAAGCGATACACCACGCTCAAGGAACTGAAAAACCAGCTTCCGCCCGCCGGCAAAAGCGACTGCTGCGTGAGCACCAGCGCCTTCATCACAGGAAAACTCAAGGCCCACAGTAGCGTGCAAAACACGAGCATCTGAACCGCGCGACGGTGCGAGCCTTCGGGGATCATGTTGGTGTCTGGGTTTAAGGACGACGAATCTGCTTGCGGGCCGTCTCCAGAATTTCCCGTTCCCGCGCCGTCAGGCTCTGGATGCCGTGCGCGGAAATTTTGTCGAGGATAGGGTCCACTTCGTTTTCCACAAAGTCGTCGTCATCGGTTTTTTCCAATGGCGACGGCGGACGGGGCGAGGGCTTTGACTTTTGCACGGGACGCAAGGCGCCGCCCAGCCGCGACCAGTCGCCCTGCAAAATTTTCCGCACGAAGAACCAGCCCATCGCCATGCCGCCGAGATGCGCGGCGTGCGCCACGCCCGGCATGATGACTTTTGGGAAAGAAAACCCGGCCAGCGCGATCACCGCCGAACCGATGAGCAACGTCCGGGCACGGAGCGTGACCGGAATCACAAACAACAACAGCAAGGTCAGTTCGCGTTCGGGAAACATCATCGCAAAAGCGGCCACCAGGCCGAACCCGCAGGCGGAGGCGCCGACGACCGAGCCGCCAAAGTAATGCGGCCAGACCGCGGCCACGAGCACTTGAAAAATGCCGCCCACAATGCCGCTGGAAAATATCAGGGCTAGAAATTTTTTACCGCCCAGCACATCCTCCAGTTCACGGCCAAAGAAATAAATCACCCAACTGTTCAGGAAAATGTGCAGCCAGCCGGCGTGCATGAATTGATAGGTGACAAGCTGCCAGACATAACCATGCTCAATGCCTTCCAAGCTTAATGGCAGATAGCCTGGGAAAACTTCAACGGCCCCGTTGACGAAGGATTCATATCCATGAAAGAAATGATTATGAGGAAAAAACTGTTTTGCAGCCAGTTCCACCAGAAAAACAACCGCGTAGGCGATCAGCAGAATTACTGTCCACGACCAGCGCGGGCGGAAACGAGGCCGCCAGCCGGAATCATTGTATTCCGGCTGGCGCATATAGTCGCGATCGTCAAGCATGATGAAATGTTAATGGCATAGCGGCGATTTGCAAATACAGTGATGTTTTCTGCTGCAATGAAAATGGCAGCTTTCGAATGAAAGCGCGCCTCACCGCCGGCTGACAGATTAGACGCAGGTTTTACCGATTACGTTCAGTTTTGCACCAGGCCGTCCACCAGTTCAATGACCCTGGGCGCGAGCGCGGCCACTTTGGAATCGTGCGTGGCGATGACGAGCGTGGTTTGCTTTTCCGTGCGCAGGCTTTTCAGCAGTTCCATGATCTCGCTGCCGGTGTGCGAATCCAGATTGCCGGTCGGTTCGTCGGCGAGCAGCAAAATCGGTTCGTTGATGAGGGCGCGGGCGATGGCAACGCGCTGCTGTTCGCCGCCGGAAAGCTCGGACGGCTTGTGATCAACGCGCTCGGCAAGACCGACGCGCGCCAGCAATTCCGTCGCCCGCTGCGTCACCGCGCCGGCGGACAATCGCGCGATGCGGCCCGGCAGGCAGACATTTTCCAGCGCCGTAAGTTCCGGCAGCAGATGATACGACTGAAACACGAAGCCAACGCGCCGGTTGCGGAAATCGGTCAGCCGGCGTTCGGAAAAGCGCGACAGGTTTTCACCGGCAAAGAAAATTTCGCCGGCGTTCGGCGTGTCGAGTCCGCCGATGAGATGGAGCAAGGTGCTTTTACCCGCGCCGGACGCGCCGCGCAGCGCCAGAAAATCGCCGCGCGAAATTTCCACGTCCACGCCACGCAGGACTTCCAGCGTGCGCTTGCCGATGGCGTAGGTTTTTTTTAGGCCACGCGCGGATAAAAGATTTGTTTCCATAAATTCGGAGGGACGAGTTACAGGAGTCCCACACTCAAATCAAATTTAGGGACTTGTGCAACTCGTCCCTCGATAGTTTATTCATAGCGCAGCGCCTCCACGGGTTTCAAGCGGCCGGCCCGGATGGCGGGCAGCAGGCCGCCAAGAACGCAGATGACAAACGAGCTGATGCAGATGATCGCCACGTCTTTGGGCGCGATGATCGCCGGCAATCCGTTAAAGCCATAGACCGACTGCGGAAACAATTCAAAACCGGTCAGCCGGTTCATGAAGTGCAGGAACTCGTTGCGATACGTCAACGCCAGCATCCCAAAGCCCAGCCCGGACGCGACGCCGATGATGCCGATGACGGTGCTTTGAAAGATGAAGATGGCGGAAATTTGCAACCGGGCCGCTCCCAATGCCTTGAGCATCCCGATCTCGCGTGTTTTCTGGATGACGAAGGTGATCTGCGCGCTCAAGATGCACAACGCCGCCACCAGCACGATGAAGAACAGCAGGTAAAACATCACGTTCTTCTCGACGATCAACGCATTGAGGATGCCGGAATTTTGTTCCATCCACGTCGAGACATAATAATTGCCGCCGAGCGAACGCGTCAGTTGCCCTTTCACTTGCGGCGCCTGATAAGGATCTTTCAGCATCACGAACAGGCCGTGAACCGAGTCGTTCAAGTCATACAAATCCTGCGCGTTTTCGAGCGAGACGACGACGACGCGGGCGTCGTATTCGTAGTAGCCGCTTTCAAAGATGCCGCGAATTTCATATTCGTCCGGCAGGATTGCCTCATCCTCTTTGCTGTCACGCGCCGTCTTCATTTTTTTGATTTCGCGCGCTGAATAAATCGAAAGATGATCACCCACGGACAAATGCAGGTTGTCAGCGAAGTCGCTGCCGATAATGATGCCGCGTCCGCTCAAGTCAAAATTCCCGGCAATGATGTAGCTGGGCAGCCGGCTGACCTTGCCTTCGGTCGCCGGGTCAACGCCGCGCATCATCGGCGCGTCTTGCAAGGCTGGATGATTCGTGTCGCCTTCCGTTTCCACCAGCACGGGGCCAAAGACGAACGGCGACACGCCGATGACATTCGGATTTTGAGAAACCAATTTCTCCACGTCCGCATAATTCTTCATTGTCTGGCCCGGCTGCGAGACGGTGAGGTGCGCGTTGAAGCCGAGAATTTTGTCGCGCAAATCGTGGTCGAAACCGCTCATCACACTGATGACGATGATGAGCACCGCGACGCCGAGCGCGACGCCGACGACGGAAATCAAAGTGATGACCGAGACAAACGTCCGCTTGGGCCGCAGGTAACGCAGCGCGAGAAAAAGTTCAAACGGCAGTTTTGACATCGGCGCAAAGGCTAAAGTCGCGGGGCGACGGTGTCAATTTTTGGCTGGCGAAGAAATTGGAAACCGGCGTTCACTTCTTTTCCCCGAATGGATTTTTCCTGTCCGCCGGCAGCACGCGGTTGAGGAACATCGGACTGACGAACAGATAAATCCAGCCGATGACAAAGTGCATTCCGAAGGCGAAACAAAGCTGGACGAGGTCGAATACGGCGAGACCGTAAAGCACAATGGAAAGCGCCATCAACGCCGCGCCCGGCATCAGCGCCGCGCCGGCCAGCTTGCAACTGGCGCGATAGGTCAGGTCGCGGTTGGCGAAAAAGCAGATGAGCCAGACGGGCACCGCATACACCACCGCGAGCACCGCCCAGGTCAGCAGCAGCCCGAAAAACGTGCCGATGGCCGCCAGCGCCAGAATGTCCGGCGACCACGCGCCCCACGCGGGCCGTGCCTCGGGCTGGTTGGCGGCGATGATGTAGCCCTTGGGATAATCCAGTTCCGTCTCGCCAAACAGTGAATAGATGACGAGGGAATCGCGGCCGAATTCAAATTGAAAATGCGCCGGGGAACGCAGCGCGCCGCCATGATCCAGATCCACGCCGATGGCGATGATCCGGCCTTCAGCCAGTTGCAACGGCGAATCATCGTGCCAGTCCAGCCGGGCATTGCGAATGCTCCCCGTGTCCGGCAAGGCGTCAATGGCATCGTCCACCACGGGAAAAATTCCGTCGGCCAGAACCCAAACGACCGCCGCCGCCGCGAGCGCGGCAAAGACGCATTGCACGATGAACAGGCGTTCAAACGAAGCGCGCGCGAACACCGCCACGCCGCGCGGCGTGAGGGGTTCCCAGGCAAAGGATGGTTCGCCAAGCGCACTCACGCTTGGAGAATACCAGAATCGCCGCCGGGAAATCAGCCTTGTTTTTCAGGTGCCGCCGGTTGCTGGTTCGGCGGCGGGGTGACGACGACCGGCACGGGATAGCGAATTTTCATCACGTCATCCACGAGGACTTCAATGTAGTAAGTGCCGGCGGCCTCAAGCTTGACCTGGGTGAAGAACATCACGTTCGTCGCGCTCATGGCCGGGTCGCGCAATTCAAATTTCATCTCGCCCCTGCTGACGACGGTGGTCTGATCCGGCGCGATGAGCCGCACCGATTCAACAAACTGGCCGATGCCCGCCGTCCAGCGATTGAAGATGCAAATGCGCCCGGCGACAATGGGAACCTGCGGCACGCGGACGACTTGGACGACGCCGATGAGGAACAGGTTGCCGTTCGCTTCCTGGCGGACTTCTTCGCATAAAAGCGAACATTGAAGATCGGGGAGAATTCGAGTTGGGTTCATAAAATTTTGATTCGTTGAATGGTTGAATCGTGTTAAAGTCCATCAATCCAACCCGAAACATTTTTTCCGGATGAAGTGGAACAAGTTTTATTCAAAAAATCATCAATCCAATCGCGCAAAGCATCTGAATCTGAGCGAGGAACACTTAGCAGCCCTTTTTTAATTTCTTGCCAATTTGACGGAGCCTTTAATTGTTCGGCCTTTTGAAATCCTAAGTTAAGTTCAAAATGATTTTCGTTGAAACCAACTTCTATGAAAGAAGGCTGGCCTGAAAATAGTCCCTTAAGAAAACTGCCTTCTTTTACAGTTTCCAAATGAAGCCAAGAACCTAGGATTTGCTTTTGTATTAGTTGCTCTAGCAAATGCTGAATTAAATCTATTCTCTGTGGAAATTCCGGGCTTGGACTAGTTAGTCGCTTTGTCCACATCGAATGTTTATTTCGTTGAAATTTCCGCCGCGCGCACGGTGTTTTGCAGCAGCATGGCGATGGTCATCGGGCCGACGCCGCCGGGGTTCGGCGTGATCTTGGAAGCGATGGGAAGAATGTTCTTGTAGTCCACGTCGCCGACGAGTTTGGTGCCAGTTTTGGAAGCGGCGTCCGGCACGCGGTTCACGCCCACGTCCATGACCACGACTCCGGGTTTGACCATGTCGGCCTTCAAAAATTCCGGCACGCCCATCGCCGCCACAATGATGTCCGCGCGGCGGCAATGCGCCCGGATGTCGCGCGTGGCCGAGTGGCAAATGGTCACGGTGCTGTTCGCCGCCCGGCCCTTCTGGCAAAGCATCGCAGCCATCGGCTTGCCCACAATGTTGCCGCGACCAAGAATGACAACTTCCGCGCCCGCCGTTTTCACGCCGGAACGGACGAGCAGCTCCACGACACCCGCCGGCGTGCAGGGTTTGAATCCGGTTTCATCGCCAAGCATGAGCTTGCCGACATTGACGGGATGAAATCCATCCACGTCTTTCGTCGGCAGCACGGTGGAAAATACAACCGATTCCCGAATCTGTTTCGGCAACGGCGCCTGCACGAGAATTCCGTGCAGGTGCGCGGCTGAATTCAATTTCGCGAGGAGCGCCAGCAAATCCGCCTCGGAAGTCTCCGCCGGCAGGACATGGGTTTCGGAAACGATGCCCAGTTCGGCGCAGGCTTTTTCCTTGCGGCCGACATAGACTTTGGAAGCGGGATCTTCGCCGACACGCACAAAGGCCAGGCCGGGAACCACGCCCCTGCCTTTCAAGGCCGCCACGCGCGCGGCCAGTTCCTGCTGGATCTGCGCCGCGATGGCGCGTCCATCAACGACGGTTGAGAGGCTGTGATCCACGGATGTTTTTCTCGCTGGCGCGCGGGCTGGCCACATGTTTGTTGACGTCAGGATAGCCGGTGGCCGTGACAAAGATTTTCTGGATGGTCAGCACCGGCGTCGCGGCCCAACGGGCGGACATGCCTTCCTCGCCGGTGACAATGACCCGGCATTCCTTGTAGCGGGACAAGTCCAGATCAGGCGTGGGTGAATTAAGATAATTGATCACGTTGCCGGTTCCCCAATCGAACAATTCATAAGGAGTCGGCGCCACCGGGCTGACTGAAGAACGCACATAGCCTTCGTGTGAAACGATGCGGGGCGGCGGCGGATTCGTGTCCACGGTGGCCGGCATCATGCCGGCGGTTCCGGCCGCATCACCGCCTGTGTTCGGCGGAGTGCCGGCCACGGCTCCGGGCGTTTCACCCGTTCCTGTGCCGGGGATTGGAGCGGGCGGCGGGGTGACGACCGGGCGATTTTCCGCAACATTCACGGGCGTGGGCGCCGGCACTGGCACAACCGCCGGCGGCGCCGAGGCGATGGCATTGGCATCCTGCTTCAAATACATGGCGGCCACGAAGGCGAATGAATTTGCCGGCGCTTCGATCTGCTCCCATTTGCCCTTGGTGGCCAGCACATTGACGGCGGCGCCTTTTTCAATGATGCCAAGCACGCTGTAATTTTCACCCGGGCCGGCGCGCAGGTTTAATTTGTTTGGCGTCACCGTCTTGGTCGCCGCGTCCACGAAATGGGAATCCACCCAGACCTTGATGTCGGCGGGCAGGGAAATTTTCGCCCATTGCGACGGTTCATTCGCCGCGTGCTTGTCGAGATTGATCTGCGAAATGACGTTGACCGTCTCACCATCTTTCAGGCGGCCGATGGACTCGCCTTTCAAGCCCGCCTGCCCGCGCAGGTTGAGATGCGTGGCCGCCACCGTGGCCGGGCCGGCGACAAGCGACACGGTCGGCTCATAAATTTTCTTTACCACGCGCTTTTTGGGGGCGGCCTTTTTCTTGACCGGGGCCGGAGCCGGTTCAACCGCCGGAACGGCCTCCGGCGTGGCCACGGCCGCCGGGGCGGTGGAAGTGGCCGGGGCGGGAATTTCCGGCAAATTATTTGTGTCCACCTGCGCCATGGCGCTTGCGGCCGCCATGGTTCCTAAAATCAGCCAGTAGTTCGTTTTCATCATCATATGTCAGAGGTTAAAGTTTTTATTTCCACTGCGTTCAGCGTCCGCCATTTGCCCGGCTTTAATTCGCCGAGTTTGATTTTACCGATCTGCGTCCGCTGCAATTTTTTCACCGTGACCGCCTGCGATTCAAACAGCCGCCGCACCTCGCGGTTTTTGCCTTCGCCCAGTTCCAGTTCCACGACGCACTTGGCGCGTGAACCGGAAATGATCCGGGCCGACAACGCCTTCAGCCGCTCGCCCTCGTGAAAAATCCCGCGCTTGAACAATTCCAGCATCGCCGGCGTCACCTCGCCCTCGACCGTCGCCAGATACTTTTTGCGGATGCCATACCGAGGGTGGGTGAGGCGCAAGGCAAATTGTCCATCATTGGTCAAAAAAATCAACCCCTCGCTGTTGTAATCCAAACGGCCGACTGATTGCACGGTGTCCCACTCGCGCGGCAGCAGTTCATAAATCGTCGGCCGGTTCAACTCATCCTTGCGCGAACAGACGCAGCCGACGGGCTTGTTCAGGGCGGCGTAAACCAGCTTTTTCGCGCGCACCGCCTGGCCATCCACGGCGACCTGGTCGCGGGCCGGGTCAACCTTTGAACCGAGCAGCCGGACGGTCTGGCCGTTCACGGCCACGCGTCCCGCAAGAATGAACTGCTCGCCGGCCCGGCGGGAAGCCACCCCGGCGTCAGCAAGAAATTTTTGGAGACGAACCATTGAGATTTGCGATTGCCGATTGCCGATTTACGATTGAAAGTGTTGTCCGCCAGCCAATCGCAAATCGTAAATCGCAAATCGTAAATAATCAGGCTTCGGGCTTCGTCTTGCGCAGGCCGGTGATCTTTTCGCCCGTCTTGCGCTGGCCGCGCTTTTCCAGGAGCGCCGTGCGTTCAAAACGCTTGAGAACATTACGTTTGCCGCCCAAGGTGGACGCCGTGCGGAGGCTGCGATGCTGTGACATAAATTATATTTTTAAGTGATTCTCGTCAAAAACGAGCGCAAAGCTTAACAGAAGGCCGCCTGCCCGCAACGCTGAAATGAAATCACTTCAAATCCCGCCAATCATTCAGCATCGCCGCCACCTGCGCCAGCGTGCCGACCGGCACCAGCATCCGGTAGGTATAATCACCGCCGCGGAGACCATTCGCATTGCGAACACGGAAAACGCAGTTCCATTTCACCACTTTCTCGGCGCCAAAATTCCACCGGCCATAGGTCGGCCCGCTGGTGTCCGGCTGAAGTTCCGGCGGTGAAAAAATTCCCATCGCATACTTTCCGTCCGCCGTGGCCAGGACGACCGGATTTTTAATCTCGCCCGGCCCCGCGCTCAATGGCTGAAGCTGGCCGGTCTGCGGATTGAATTCCCAGAAGTGATCAAACTCCGGCGGCATATAACCCGTAAGCGCCTCGAACTGATTGAAGACATGCGCCGCATTCGTCGGCACCGAAAATGTCACCCGATAATCCAGCGCCTGCGGCCAGCGCCCGAAACCGATGGCCACATCTTTCGTCAGCGCATCATCCGACAGCGTGTTCGTGTTCCGCGCCAATTGTCCCGCCGAGCGTTCGCCCGGCGCCAGCCAGAACGCCATCTGCGTTTTGGTGTGCAGATGATTTCCGGCCGCGATAATTTCGAGCAGACGACTGGTGGAATTGGCGCCCGCGCCGTCATCCCGCGATCCGGCCTCGGTGGGATTAAACGTCTCGCCGTTCGCCGCCGCCGTGTTGTCGAACGAACAGGCGGACTGCAACTCACGACCGTGATCCGTGATGTTGATGAATTCCTTCCCGCGCCAGCGCAGCGAACCAATCGCGCCCGCCAGCCGCCGCGTCGTCTTGATGACAATGGCCGAATCCACGGCCCCGCCGCGAATTTGAGCGTTGCCATCAGCATTATTTTCGGCGGCATTCAGACAGCCGATAAAAAAACCGCCAATCATTCCCGCGAAAATAAACGCCGAAAACTTCATGCCTCTAAAATAGAGCGAACCGCCCGGCCGCCAAGCTTGAAAGCAATCACTTACCGCTTGAAACTTCTTCCGCTGGCGATGCCTCGCTCACCGTCTCACTGCATTCGTTGGAGTTCAAACCATGCCTTCCTCTAAATGAAATTGATCGTGGACGAATGAGACAGACACGGTTCTGCTTGGCAAACGACCAGTTCATAGGTTAGCTAACGGCCATGCAACCGGTTCTCGATTACTTGAAACAAAACCAGAAACGTTTTCTTGCGGAGTTTTGTGAATATCTCCGTTTCGCCAGCGTGTCCGCCCAGCCGCAGCACAAGCAGGATGTGCTCGCCTGCGCCAAATGGCTTGTGGCGCATTGCCAAAAAATCGGCCTTGAGGCACGGCTTTGTCCGACGGCGGGGCATCCCATCGTCATCGCCAAAACGAGGCGGGCAAAAAATTCCCGGAAGCCACACTACATGGTTTATGGTCATTATGACGTGCAGCCGCCGGAACCGCTGGAACTTTGGACCACGCCGCCGTTCGCGCCGCGCGTTGCCGGACGAAACATTTTCGCGCGCGGCAGCACGGACAACAAAGGCCAGAACTTCGCGCATCTCAAGGCCGTCGAGGCGTATTTGAAAACCGGCGCTCCCCTGCCCTGCGATCTGACATTTGTCATCGAAGGCGAGGAGGAAGTCGGCAGCAAAAATCTTTCCGGTTTTCTCAAACAAAATCGCCGCGAACTGGCGTGCGATGCCATCGTGGTTTCCGACACGGGGATGCCCGCGCCCGATTGCCCGGCGCTCGCTTACGCGCTGCGCGGGATCATCGCTTTTGAAATCACGCTGCACGGCCCGGCGCGCGACCTGCATTCCGGCATTTTCGGCGGCGCGGTGGAAAATCCCGCGCTGGCACTGGCGCAACTGCTCGCCAAAGTCCGCGACGAAAAAGGCCGCGTGAAAATTCCGGGCTTTTACAAAGGGGTTGCGCCGCTTTCCAAATACGAACGCGAGCAGATCAAGCGGTATCCGCTTTCCGACGCCGGGTTGAAGAAGCTGCTCGGCGCGCCGCAGTTGTTCGGCGAACACGGTTTCACCGCCACGGAACAGCGCAGTTCGCGTCCGACGTTTGAGATCAACGGGCTGACCAGCGGTTATCAGGGCGAAGGCACGAAGACGATTGTGCCGGCCTGGGCGCGGGCCAAGATCACCTGCCGGCTTGTTCCCAATCAAAAGCCGGCGCACGTCCGTAAAATCGTCCGCGCGTGGCTCAAGAAAAATTGTCCGCCGACCGTGCGCCTGAAAATCGCCGCCGGCCACGGCGCGGAAGCGTATCTCGTGGCGCCGACCAGCGCGCCCGCGCAGGCCGCCTTGCGCGCGCTGGAAAAGGCGTTTGGCACCAAGCCGATGCTCATGCGCGAAGGCGGCTCAATTCCAATTGTGAACGAGTTCAAAAAAGTTCTCGGCGTGGACACGTTGCTGCTCGGCATCGGCCTGCCGGACGACAACGCACATTCGCCGAACGAGAAATTCAATCTCGACTGTTTTGAAAACGGCCAGCGCATGAGCGCGCATCTCTGGCAGGAACTTTGCCGGGGCTGAAAATTAACGACGCCAGAACGGAATCACGCCGGCCAACGGTCCAATTCTTCCCGCAATTTTTCGACGGGCAGGCCGACGACGTTGCTGAAGGAGCCGGAAATTTCCGAGATGATTTTTTCGCCGCCTTCCTGGATGGCATAAGCGCCGGCCTTGTCGAGCGGATTCATCTGGACGAGATAATCGCGAATCTGCGCCAGCGTCAGCGGATGAAACAGCACGTCGGTGCTGACGGCGAAAAGCCGCTCGCGATGGGCGCGCAGGTGCATCAGGCAGACGCCGGTGACGACCTGATGCCTGCGGCCTTGCAGCCGGTTCAACATCTGTTGCGCGGCGACGCGGTTGCGCGGCTTGCCGAGAATTTCGTTGTCGAGAAAAACCAGCGTGTCCGCGCCGATGACCAGCGCGTCGGGATTTTTTTTGGCGACGGCGCGGGCCTTGCGATGGGCGTTGAGCTGGCAGACTTCCAATGGCGTGAGATGGTCGTGGGACACTTCGTCCACGGCGGCGGGCAGCACCCGGAATTTCACCGGCAGCAGTTTCAGCAATTCCGCGCGCCGGGGCGAAGCTGAAGCCAGGATGAGCGGCGGCAATTTCACAATCTCATCTTACAGCAATTCACCGCGCTGTCGAGAAGTTGAATTAGGCGTGCGTCCGCCGCGTTTTTCCGTTAATCCATCTTCATGCAAAATCACCGGCGGCTCACCAACCTTGCGCTCATCGGCTTCATGGGCACGGGCAAAACATCCGTGGGCTGGCTGGTGGCGGAAAATCTCAAGTTCAGCTTTCTCGACACCGACGAAATGATCCAGACGCGCACCAGCCGCTCCATCGCCGACATTTTTGCCAAAGACGGCGAGGCGGCGTTCCGCGCGCTGGAACGCCAGATTGTCGGCGAGCTTTCAACGCATGAAAGAACCGTCATCTCCACCGGCGGCGGCCTGCCGGCTGATCCTGAAAATCTCGCCGCGTTGAAAACTCATGCGCTCGTGGCGTGCCTCTGGTCTTCGCCGGAAAAAATTTGGGAACGCGTCCGGCACCAGTCGCATCGTCCCCTGCTTCACGATCCCGATCCGCAGAAAAAAATCCGCGAACTGCTCGCCGCGCGCGCGCCGTTTTACAAGCAGGCGGACGTGCTGATCAACACCGACCTGCGTTCCGCCCGCGAAGTCGCCCAGCAGATCGAACTGCAATTCAAGCTGGCCACGTGCAAATGAAAACGGCCATCCGCCAGCGCGCCCGTGAACTTGGCTTTGACGACTGCTGTTTCACCACCGCCGCCGCTCCCGATCACGCGGCCGCGCTCCAAAAATGGCTGGCAGAAAAGCAGCACGGTGAAATGGCGTGGCTGGAGCGCAACGCGGAAAAACGGGTTGATCCGCAGAAGGTTTTGGCCGGCGCCCGGAGCGTCATCACGCTGGCGACGAGTTACCAAGCTGAAAATCAGAAACCGGAAAGCGAAAATCGGGAATATGGCGTTGTTGCCCGCTACGCGCGTTATGCCGACTACCACGATGTTCTCCGCGAACCGCTGAAATCATTGACGGATTTTGTGAATCAACAGGCCGCCGACACCCGGTCGCTTTGGTATGTGGACACCGGCCCGCTGCTAGAACGCGATCTGGCCCAGCGCGCCGGCCTTGGTTTTGTCGGCAAGCACGCGAACCTCATCAGCCGCCGGCTGGGCAACTGGATTTTTCTTTCCGAAATCATCACGACGCTGGAATTGGAACCCGATGCGCCGGAGAAAAATCGTTGCGGCAGTTGCACGAGTTGCATCACCGCCTGCCCAACCAGCGCCATCACCGCGCCGTTCACGGTGGATGCGCGCCGGTGCATTTCCTATCTCACCATTGAACTGAAAGGTTCCATCCCGGTGGAACTGCGCCCGGCCATCGGCAACCGGATTTACGGCTGCGATGACTGCCTGGCCGCGTGTCCGTGGAACCGGTTCGCCCGCGAGGGAAATTTGATGAAGCCGCACGCGCACGAGGATTTGAACCCGGCGGATTTGATCGAATTGCTTTCGCTGGACGCCGCCGGTTTCAAAACGCGTTTTGCCGGTTCGCCCATTCTACGCACGAAGCGACGCGGACTCTTGCGAAATGTCTGCGTCGCGCTGGGGAATTCCGGCGATGCTTCCGCCCTGCCCGCCTTGCAAATCGCCGCCGCCGATGCCGAGCCGCTGATCGCCGAACACGCGCAATGGGCCATCGGGCAACTCATCTCGAATGGTTCGGATCAGGTTGATCAAACGCAGTCGTGATTGCTTTCCGAAAGTTGAAAAACTACGCTCGCGCCCATGCAATGGCTTGACCGGCTCACCCAGTTTTGGCCGCACCTCGCGGCCGGGTCCGATTTGCTTGCGGCCGTGCTCGCCTCGGTTCACGCGCTGCTGCACAAGCGCGACACGCGCGCCGCCACGATCTGGATCACCATCGTCTGGATGCTGCCGGTCGTTGGCCCCCTGCTCTACCTGGCGCTCGGCGTCAACCGCATCCGCCGCCGCGCCGTCAAACTGGGCGTCCACAAGGCTTCGGCGCGGCCGGTTCCGGAAAACCTCGGCGAACCGGAGCATGAAGGCGCGGAACATCTCAAGCACATCGCCCGCGTCGTCAGCCGCTTCACCACCCAGCCGCTCACGGCGGGAAATAAAATTGAACCGCTGGTCAACGGCGACGCCGCCTTTCCCGCGATGCTGGCCGCGATTGATTCGGCGAAAAAATCCGTTTCCCTGTGCTCCTACATCTTTGACAACGACGCGAGCGGAATGAAGTTTGTCGCCGCCCTGCAACGCGCGGTCGGGCGCGGCGTGGCCGTGCGCGTGCTGGTGGATGCCGCCGGCACGCGTTATTCGTGGCCGCCGATCACCCGGCGGCTGCGCCAGGCCAAAATCCCGTTTGCCCGGTTTTTGCCGGCTTCGATCCTGACGCCGTGGCGCGTGGCGACCATCAACCTCCGCAACCATCGCAAGTCGCTTATCGTGGACGGCCGGACCGCCTTCACCGGCGGCATGAACATCCGCCACGGAAACATGATCCGGGAAAATCCGAAAGTCCCGGTGCAGGATTTGCATTTCTCCGTCACCGGCCCGGCCGTGGCGGAATTGCAGGAAATTTTCGCGAACGACTGGGCCTATACCACCAATGAAATTCTCAATGGTGAACCGTGGTTTCCGAGACTGAGCGAGACGGGCGGCGTCATTGCCCGCGCCGTGCCCGACGGGCCGGACGGTGATTTCGAAAACGCCCGCTGGACGTTGCTGGCCGCGCTGGCGGAAGCGCAGGTTTCCGTGAAAGTTCTCACCCCGTATTTTCTGCCGGACGCCACGATCGTCACGGCGTTGAACCTGGCCGCCCTGCGCGGGGTGCGGGTGGACATCATCCTGCCCGCGAAAAGCAACCTGCCTTACGTTCACTGGGCGTCCCGCGCGCTTTGGTGGCAGGTGCTGGAACGCGGCTGCCGCATCTGGCTCACGCCGCCGCCCTTCGACCATTCCAAGCTGATGATCGTGGACGGCCATTGGGTGATGCTCGGCTCGGCCAACTGGGATGCGCGCAGCCTGCGCCTGAATTTTGAATTGAACGTGGAATGCTACGGGCGCGATTTTGCCGCCGAGATGGAAGAGGTGATCGCGGAAAAAATTTCAGCGGCGCGCGAAGTAACCCAGGCCGAAGTGGACCGACGTTCAACTCCGGCAAAATTGCGCGACGCCTTCGCTCGCCTGTTTTCACCATATTGGTGATTCAGGCCGCCGAAGCCATGTAATCACTTGCGCCGCGCATGAGGGCCTCGCCCATCGGCGACAATTTCCCGTGACGATGAACCACGTCAATGCCCTTGGCGAACAACCGGGCATTTTCTGCCAGGTCTTTACGGGCTTTCTCAAGGGACTTGCCGGCAAGAATTCCCGCGTCAATCAATTTTTTGACGGCGCGGTGCATCCGGGCGGTGACGAAGGTCGCGTGATAAATCCCCTCCATCGGACGCGGGTCGACCCGCAACGGCGAGGGGAAAAGTTCTTCCGGGGAATTTTCCACCAGCGGCCCGTCGGCGCAAAATCCAAAGAGCAGGTCGTGGGCGCTTTCGTGCGCCAGCATCTGCACCATGCCGATTTCGCCGTCGTTGCGGTTGGCATTGATCATGATCGCGCCCCACAGCATGAAGGCGGAGGCGCCGTCGAAGGTCATCTTCTTCGGATCTTCCGTGCCAGCGGCGAGAATAATTTCGAGAACAAGCGCGCGGATTTCCGCCGCCAGTTCCGGGTCGCCCGCATCCATCAGTGCGAAGGCGTCGCGGATTTGCGCGCGGCAGTTGGCGGATGCCTTTGGCGACGGCGGCAGGATGGCAAAACCTGCCGAAAAATCGGTTTCAATGAAGCGGGCGTAGCGTTGTCCAGCCGTGGTTTTTTGGGGATTGGGAAGATCAATGACTACCGGCCCGTTTTGAGGCGCCTGCAAGTCAGGCAGTTCGTTCAGAAGTTTTGAAGCTGCGGCCAGATCATCCGTTTCCAGCGCCACCACCAAGTCATGATACAGGCAAAAAGCCTGGGGAGAAACCGGTCCTTGGGCTGCCTGCGCCAGATACTGCTCCAACTTCTCCGGGGAAAATTCAATCTGGCCATTCGTCTGGCCGACGATGTAACGAAGGCTGTCAATCAAGCCGGAACGCATTCGCCGGCTCAACTGGCGAACGCGTTCCGCGCTTGGCTCGAATCCGTAAGGATTGGGCGATGTCTGCCACGGCGCGGTTTTTGTGCTGCCGGAGTTCATTGCCAAACCACGCGGTTACAAGATTTCGCCTTGCAGCTTTGGCTAGTCTTCGGGTGGAGGCGGCAGCTTGCTGCCGACCGCCTTGGAGCCGATCATGGGGCGGGTCTTGGCTTGAGCCTTGCCGGAACCGGCCTGGTTGAAACCGAACAGTTTGGTTTTATCTAGTTTGATTTGTTTGGTGGTGGATTTCATAGCGGCGACTTCTTAGCATGACGGGCAGGCAACTGTCAACCCGTCATTGGCCCGGCATTTTTCCATGATCCGTTTTATCCTGACTCGCGGTCACGCTTACACTTTGCAGCCGGTTAAAAAATTCCGGCGCGCGCCTTCAATCAGCCTGATGAATTATGACGCCTTGATCCGGGCGCGCTGGCTGCGCCGGGCGGCGCATGTTTTTACGGATCTGGACCGGCTTGATCCCTGGAGCCTCGAACTGGCCGCCGACCTTTATCTGCAACTGAAAAACGCAGGGCTGGCGGCCTGGAACAATCCGGCGAAAGTCAAAACGCGCTATGCGTTGCTGCGCGCCCTCCACGCCGCCGGCCTGAATGATTTTAACGTCCACCGCGCGGATGAAGCCGGGGCCGCCCGCTTTCCGGCTTTTTTGCGAAAAATTTACGGCCACCGCGAGCCGGTCAGCGGCCTGCTGCAATCGCGCGAAGAATTGCAAACTAAAATCGAAACCGCCGTGGCGGAAGGAACGCCGCTGGAAAATTTGCTGGTCGTTGAATATGTGGGCGAACCGGTCCGGCCCGGCCTTTACCGCAAGCTTTCCGCGTTTCGCATCGGCCCGGCCATTGTCCCGCATATTTCCGTGCATGACGATTCCTGGCTGGTCAAATACGGGAAGACCGGCATTGCCGGTGAAGAACTTTACCGCGAGGAACTGGCGTTGCTGCAAACCAATCCCTTTGCCGGTCATTTGAAAAAAGTTTTCGACCTCGCGCAAATCGAATATGGCCGCGTGGACTTCGGATTCTACCAGGGCCGTTTGCAAGTTTATGAGATCAACACGAATCCCGCGCTGGAGACGGCGCTGCGGCATCCTTCGCCCATCCGCGTGCAAAGCCTGAAACTGGTCTGGGAAAATTATCTTCAGGCCCTGCACGCCATTGACTGTCCCGCCAGCGGAGGCTTCATCCGCCTGGGCGATGGAAAATTAAAACGTCATCGCGCGTGGAAAAATCTTTTGGTCCGCAGCCGCAAAGTTCCATGAAACTCTCGCTCATCATCGCCGCCTACAACCAGCACGATTCGCTGGCGAAAGTTTTTCAGGGGCTGTCACTGCAAACGAGACTGCCGGATGAAATTCTCATCGCCGACGACGGCTCAACCGATCCGACCGGTGAGTTGGTTGACCGCTGGCGCAAGGAATTTTCCATGCCCGTTCATCACGTCTGGCATCCTGACAACGGCTTTCTCAAGACCACCATCCTGAACCGCACCGTCGCCAAAACAACCGGCGATTACCTGGTGTTCACCGACGGCGACTGCGTTCCCCATCCGCGCTTTATCGCCGACCACCGCAAGCTGGCCGAACGCGGCTTCTGGGTGCAGGGCCGCCGCTGCTTTGTCCGCGAACCGTTTGTGCCGGAATTCACGCCGGGAAAAACTCCGGTCTGGCGCTGGGCGTTGCAAGGGCGCGTCTCCCGCCCGCACAAAAGTTTCCGCCTCCCTTTCCCGGTTGTTTTTCGCAACCAAAAACAGCGCGGCATCATCGGCTGCAACATGGCTTTTTGGCGCGATGATGTCGTCGCCGTGAACGGTTTTGACGAAACTTACAAAGGGCGCGGCATGGGCGCGGATTCCGACCTCGGCAGCCGGATTTACAACCTGGGCCGGCCCCGCAAATTTGTCTATGGCCACGCGCTGGTTTATCATCTCGATCACCTGATCATGCCGCGCCCGCATCTTGGGGAAAACCGCGCCCGCCTTTTGGAAGTCATTCGTTCCGGCAAAACCCGCGCAGAAACCGGCCTGGATCAATATCTCCGGCCCACGACCTGAACTTGCGCCAACCGCGCCGGCTGCTATCGTCCCCATGTTCCAAGATGAAAACTTTTGACAGCCTGACCGAACGCGAGATTCTCGCCCTCGCCATTTCGCTGGAGGAAGAGGACGCGCGCATCTACGAGGATTTTGCCGACGGCCTGCGGGAAAGTTATCCCGAACAGGCCGCCAAATTCCGCGAACTGCGGCAGCAGGAGGACGGCCATCGTCACCGGCTGCTGGAACTTTACCAGGCGCGTTTTGGCGAACATGTGCCGCACTTTCGCCGACAGGACGTGCGCGGGTTCGTGGATCGCAAACCAGTCTGGCTCGTGCGTCCGCTCGGCTT
>Ga0164241_10002245_pt1 | contig 21360 bp, 20 predicted proteins | sample OricomyardsoilBY_FD_108780 | JGI IMG/M metagenome (GOLD analysis project Ga0164241, IMG submission 108780) | Backyard soil microbial communities from Emeryville, California, USA - Original compost - Back yard soil (BY) | ecosystem: Environmental > Terrestrial > Soil > Unclassified | place: USA... | reverse complement strand
TAAGAGAAGAAAATGAGAGAAAACAGGACATCCTCTTTTTAATCTAATCATGTTTAATTAAATATTTGCATTATTAGTTATATAATATGGTATCACTCTTTAGTTAATGCCTGTAAATATAAAAGATATAACAAATGTGTTACCAAGAAACATACATACTACATACTATAAATGCGGAAGGTTAGCATTCACTACTAACTCAAAAATAGCGACCGTCATTATTACAATTACATTGATAATTTCGCTATCTGTCGTCATTAATAACGAGAATTTTGGGATTAATAACGATGTATATGCACAATTCCCACAGGCCCAACAACGGAATGATACCTCAAACTCACAGGATAAGATAACAATTCAACTAAACTCTATAAAATTTGCCCCATTGACAAATAGTGATAATAACCAACTAAAAGTTCTTGCAGATTATAAAACAAATGATCCTGCACTAGTAAACACCCATATGGATGGGGTCATGAAAGTGTATAATCCTGAAGGAACCCTTTTGAAAACATCAACTATTCAAAAAGGATTTGTGTTAGGTGAGTCAGGCGTGATTCAATTTGCAACATCATTTGCGGATCAAACCATAAGAGATGTTAATACAGAAGTAGCTCTGACAGATGCTTTTCACGCAGAAAAGATATCCAATACACTCAAGTCAAGTGCATCATTAGAAAAGTAACGATATCATATTACTAATGGAATAATATAACTAGGTATAAGAGATTTCAACCCAAACTAATATTGACCCAATGCGCAAATTTGCTTTTAACAACTTTTAGTCTATTGATAAGAGGTACTCGAACTCTTCTGCTCAATTTCTGGTTCATCCATTTAATTTGAATATATAATAGGTATAAAAGGAGTATTTCTTGTGGTTCGCATCAATTTGTAAATCATGATTATCGAATCAAACTGTCCTTCTTTACAACAAAATTTGTTGTTGTTAAATATTATATTCTTTAAAATCGTTAGTGGTTAACAAAAAAGTTGAAAATGGTCGTCTTCCTCAAAATAAAATAAGCCCTATTTTTGTTGATAGATGGTCACCTAGATCACTGACAGGAGAGATAATAAATGATGAAACATTGATGAGTCTCTTTGAAGCTGCTAGATGGGCACCTTCTTCTTACAACAATCAACCTTGGAGATTTCTTTATGCTAAAAAGGATACTTCTAGTTGGAATGTTTTCTTTAACCTATTGTTAGAAGGAAATAAAGTCTGGGCAAAAGATGCTGCCGTATTAGTTGTAGTCATATCTCGAAAGAATTTTGAACACAATGAAAAACCTTCAATTACTCATCAGTTTGATGCAGGGGCGGCATGGGAGAATTTAGCATTAGAAGCGAGTACCCGTGGAATTGTTACACATGGAATGCAAGGCTTTGATTATGAAAAGGCAAGAGAACAACTAAGAATACCTTCTAACTTTAACATAATGGCAATGATTGCTATCGGTATTAAAGGACCTCGAGAGAATCTACCACCTAATCTACAGGAAAAAGAGTTTCCTAACTATAGGAAAGAATTAAGTGAAATAGTAATGGAAGGGGCTTTTAGAAATGAGGAACAAACAATTCAAATATCAAAATTTAGAAATATGAAATGCATCTAACATCCGTAAGATAAAATTGAATGAACGTCATTGTGAACAAAAAATTAAGAATAATAAAGTAGGGCCTATTCCATTAACAAATAAAATTTTCCAAGATGATTGAATAAGCTTATGTGAATTCAGATCCGATCATATTTACGATTGCCGTATCATTATTTGTAGCATCTCCATTTTTAATAGGTTCAATCATAAGTAAAGAGCATAGTCATCCACTTAGATCATGTGCCGAGATAAGGTGGATCTAATGTGCATTTACAAGGATTTATGATGAATCAACCCATGTTGATGATTGAACAATAGATGAGAGAGAAAAAGATATTGAACCATTATTGATTTCCTAAAAAAGAACAACAGGGACAATGGCTTTATGACCATTCATGAAGTAAAAGTAGCTTGAAGGATAATGAAATTGCGTAAATTGAATAGGTTTTTGGGATTGTTGTGATATTATTTCTTCACTTCAAATTGTTAGTCTTTAACTTGGCATAAGTTTATTATTATGTATAAGTAGGACGATTTTTCATAATAGATAAGGGGATGCAAACGCCAATATGTCTTGTCCTATTATTTATCAATATTTAACTATCTCTTGATGGATTAGCTTAAAGACCAATAATATACATACTAAATTTATGGAAAAAAATAATATCATATTAATAAACAACTTTGTGGTTGATGATCCTTACAAGCAGCAAAAAGTAGCTGATATGCTTGAGGATGCTTCTAAACAAATACTAAGTAAACATGATGGTTTCATTTCAACAAGAATTCACAAAAGTTTAGATGGAAAAAAGGTAATGAGTTATGTACAATGGGAAAATAAAGATGCAATTGAAAAAATGCTTAACGATCCAAGAGCAATAATACAAATGAACGATCTTGCGAGTGTGGCTAAGGTAGAGAGAATATTATATGAACTAGTATTTACAGAAGAGAAAATGTAGAGTAGAATACTTTAATGATTCCTTATTAGGTACTAATCAAATAATAATTGGATATCAATAATTATTGAAGATAGATGTAAGTTACATTTTGAACAGCAAGTAAAATGATTAGATTATTTTATTTGCTTTCATTCTCATGAGACAATTTGAGAATAGATCTTCCTTAGAACTTATACCTTTAGACTATTTGTGTTTTTTAATCAATTAGATTCCTAATAAATGGTTCTAATGGATAATGTACTGTATTTCTTCAGATTGCCACTTCCTAGAGTTTAATGAAAATCAACAGCTTACCTTCGAGAACGTATGACCAAGGTATAAAATAATCTACACATATCAATACTTTTTGTTTTATGGACAGCAAGTTATCATAGTAGCAGCATTATCAAAATACTGCTAAAGGATTATCTTGAATTTCCACTCCCATTCATTCGACGTTGTATTTGACAAATGTTTATATTTTTGCTTTATAAGTCATTTTATGAATAAACTAAATTATTTAAATTCAAAAATATTTGTGACTTTGGGTGTAATAGGTATTGTGGTTATACTTTTGTCAAGTGCCTTAGTCCAATCTGAGATATTTGCTGCATTTCCGGGTGAAAAACCCCGTTTTGATTGTACTTATGACAATGATAAAAATAAAGAGACATGTTGTGATAGTGCAAATGACACTTTAAAATGCCTAGAATGTGATGTAGACTTTCAAAATGACCAAAAATACAATTGCAAAGAAGTACCTCCAAAATCAAATGATGATCAACCTGCAGATCTAGTAGAGGCACCTCAAAACTTGAATAAACCAATTCAAAATTTTTCGGAATCTGAATCTGAATCATAAGAGATATCATAAACCCTGGATCACACAAGTAGGTAACAAAAAGTATGATACGATCTAAAATCTTCGACATAATGCTGGAAGGGTTCTTAGAAATTTAAATAATAAGCCGTTCAAAAGAGTAAATATTTTCTTTTTTTTATGAAATTAGTAAGAAATAATGTATCCAGTTAACAATCAAATAATATTCTTAATAATCATTTGGTTCAAATGATTCGATTATGATAAGCTAAAATGATATTTTAATAACCTAGACATCAAAAGAACTCTTGAAATAAAATTGGATAATAATTATCCCCCCTATGGGTATGAATGAATGTTAAAAATGAATCATGATTAAGACTGCTGCCAGTCATGGGCTATTAATATATATCTACCAAAGACAAACTTCGAATCATCTGATTGGTTACCTTCTACGATTGAAAATTTAGTATATACAAACCATTTGTATAGGAGAATAGCCTGAGTTTGTTTTGCTTGGAAGTCAGGACTTAAATTTATGAATATGTAATTTGTATGAATTGAGGATATTAATCCTGTATATAGCTCAGTCTGATGACATCCTAAAATTAAGAGTTTGTAACTGGAATATCTGGTTTAGGCTTTCAAATAGCAGTGAAAAATGTTGAAACATTATATCTCATAATTTCAAATTTCTAAAAAAAATTCAAACAACCTATAATAATTAATGCTTCAGGATTTATCTATCGATTAGTCCTTGTACAAAATTAAATCGAAACATGTTTGGCTAGTCTCTAACCTATGTTGAGTTTGTCTCCTGATAACCACTTTCTGGGCCTTCTGTACACATCTCTGTCACCGCACCGGGTTCAACAGGAAAGCATGAAACTCCAGATGTGCTAGTAGTCCCCTTTTTAATCGATGTTGCGTTTGTCTCCTGATAACCACTTTCTGGGCCTTCTGTACACATCTCTGTCACCGCACCGGGTTCAACAGGAAAGCATGAACCTTCAGCTGATGTAGTTTGTGCTTGTGTCTGAATTGGAAGGATTAGAAGAACAGTTGTTACAAATAACGGCATCAGATATAAAACATAAGCAAATCTATTATTTGACATACATTATTCATCTAAGCCTATATTATAAAATTTCCTATCCTTTTGAGCTTTAATCATAAACCCGACATGCAAAAATTACTTCAAATCGCCACTTTAACATACTGGTATGAGATAACACTTAGTTTTTTAAAATCAGAATTATTGGAGTTCTGTCATATCTTTACCAAGGATGTAGCATGGTATTGTACTATTATGATCACACAGGATAAAATACTTACTTTTCAAAATCTGTGACAGGAAATATATCAACATGTTTACAATTATCCCAATTTGGGGTTCAAGGTTAGGAAAGCTGTTTGTTCGACAGTACAAACAAATGACAGATATTTATTATTGGTTCAAGGATAATTCAAAGATATTTTGAGTGATAATTCAAAAAAATGATCTAATCATATTCTTTACTTTGCATTAATAGTGCAACAGACAAATTATTTGATATTAAATTCTATATTCAGTCTGTTTTATCTGGTTAGCTATTTAGTAGTCTCTATTTGTGAGATGACGCTTAATTATTAGTAACACTTCTCACAATTGTGGACCAAGTCCCTTCTACAAACGAGTTCTGTAATATGTGAAACAGATTTGACTCCATCTTATCACTCTATTTGTATAAAAACAATCCAATCAAATTTAAGAACTAAATGGTTTGTTGATCTGGTTACTTTTCTTTCCCTGCGCTGCTTTATGGTAAATCATACGAACTAATCTATCCTAAGAGATGAACAGAGAAATTTTGATTTTTACCATATGTGAGCGAGCAGTATTATAGAACAGAAAAATATACAATAAAAGTTTTATTTGTAAGCTCCTATTAATGACCCATAATGAAAGCAATGTCAATTAACGAAATTTTCGGGTTATCATTTGTGATGATAACAATATTGGTTTTAGGAATCAATCTTCATTCTGATGCTTTCAGTCAGGAAAACAAGAAAAAGTATGACATGGTATTACCAAGTCAAAATTACAATAGCATAGGATTTGCCAATGAAATTGTTGGTGAGATTTTAAATAATGGAACAGACACTGCAAAATCAGTCGAAATATCTGCAGTTTTTTATAATGATAGTGGAATTATAGGTTCCGAAAAAGGTCGCCTTGATCATACCACTATCAACTCCGGGGATAGATCGGTGTTCACTATACAACCAGAAGTTGAAATCATTAATAATAATCCTGAGAGTTATGAATTTACCATCAAATGGAAGGATGTAAACTCAATAGACTATTTTGCGAGTTTGACAGGAGGAGAGATAGCAGATGACAGTGGTGGAGATGACAGTGGTGGAGATGACAGTGGTGGAGATGACAGTGGTGGAGATGACAGTGGTGGAGATGACAGTGGTGGAGATGGTAACTAAGCGATATAGAATACTTTTTCCAATTATTTCTAAATGGTAATCATTAAAAACTAGAAATAGCGCTGGAACACAATCTAGTTTCGGAGAAAACTCATCATGACTGTCTCTCAATAGAAGGAAACTCAACTGAACAGGATAGCAGTGAAGCAATGTAGTGTCCTAAAAATTCTAACTGCTTGAGATAGATAGCCAAAGGAAACAATCACATATTCTTTTTGCTGAGTAACATACAAAATAAAATAATCTACCTAAAGGAAGCATCAACACGATTGAATCTTATATTGTTACTGTAAATAGGTAGTTGGTTAGGTGGTGTGTAATTCAAAAATGAATGATATCTTAAGATATTTACATATTACTTTTATAAACTTTGTATAAAAATATTGATTGGAAAACAACCATTTTCTCTATAGTCGCTTCTGCTTGCCATCTTTTTCTTTCGCTTTCAATTCATGAACCAAGAAAAACAAATCGATGTAACTACGTTTGCTATATGGATAGTCATGATGACCCGGTGGATCCGTTTGGGGCACCCATTGAGATCGGGTATTGAGTAGTTTATTTTTATACTACAATTTATTGAGTATTCAATATGAGAACTCCTATTATTACAGGGGTCATTATCACAGTCGTGACAGCGGTATTGATAACGAGTATAGCTTTGTCTTTCGAAACACCAGGAGTTGTAAATGGCAGAGTTTGGGTTACCGATCCAATGAGAAATGCGCCCATAGCTTCATCAGATTCGGGTGTGAACGTTTACATTGTTTGGTGGACTAACAGAACGGGTAATGATGAAGTAATGTTTAGGGCTTCAGCAGACGGTGGGGTGACATTCGGAGATAAGATAAACCTCAGCAACAGCACTGATTCCGATTCCATAGATGCAGAGTTGGCTGCTGTTGGAGATAATGTAGTAATCATCACATGGTGGGAATGGAGAAATCAGACCGACACAACAGGAACACAATCTACACTACCGATGACAATGATGACTATACCTGGAGGTGGAGAGGCTGAGCCAGTAGCTAGGATAAGCACAGATAGCGGTCAAACTTTTGGACCAATTTTGAAATTGGCGACGAACGGAACTATCGGTGGATAAAGTGGACAGATGACCAGAATTATCCTGTAATTTTTTTTGATATCATGTTATGGCCTACTGTATGATTTCAATATTTTGTCGATAAAGGAAAAACTTACACTACTTGGCCCATCTCAATTTGAAATCTATTACTTCAATAAAGAACAGTTCGAATGGTCCATTTGAATTTAACGGGAGTAACGATTTGAACACAATACATCTATAATTGTGAGGTATTTGAAATTGACTGCTCTTTGCCGGTCTCAAATTGTGTGTTTTAACAACATAATATTTTTAGCGGTTAACAGCAACATTTCTCCTAGATTGATAATTGCAAGTTAATTCAATAAAAATAACAACAAGTATGCTCTATAGAGTTTCCTTCTTGAGAAAGACAAAGGAATTTTGATGATCTATAAGCATCGCAATCCTGCTCATTGATATTTGTATCCAATAGGTAGTAATGTAAAGTTGCAAGGGCCTTTTGTTCAGTCTCCATTGCTATTTCCTCAACCATGCTTTGGTTAATTTCGCTATTCCCAATATTGTCAAACACTTTAGAAAGTTTTTTGGTCTTTATTCTATTAAATTTCGAACGGGCTTTCATATCAGCGTTTTTCTTCATATTTGTTTTTAGGTCCTTTCTATTGAGGGTTGCAATCGTTTTCAGTGTCTTAATTGCAGCATTTTCGAGTCCAATCATTTTTCCGATTTTATTTTCAAATTCGTCCTTAGATTGATGTCCAATCAGATTAATTCTTGATAATTCTTGCACCAAATATCACCTTGTAACGGGGTTTAGGATTTTGACTGTTTTTGCAATTCATAATAGGCATAATATATTAAAATATTGATCATATATTTAATTTTTTGGGAATATTTTACAATAGATTTCTCAAAATAATTTAAATAAGTTTTATGCAATTATTTAAGTGCAAGTGTTGTTATCATTACAATGAAGAATGCCTAAAGTTAAAAAAGATGTCAAAGGCAACATAAAAAGTGAGAGTATAACTTTTAGAATTGAAAAACCTATTTTAGATGAATTAAGATCGGAAGCTGATCAAAAAATGGAAAGTGTTAATACTTTGGTAAACCAAATAATAAAATCATATATACAATGGCATAAACCTGCTAAAAAAGCTGGTTTAGGTTATTTCTCTAAAGTCCTACTAGCCGAATCTATGAATCACCTTACCGAAGAACAGGTAATACAAATAACAGAAGAGTTTTGTAACCATCACCTAAAAGATATTTCCAATATGCTTGGAACCTCTAATACTTTCTCGTCATTTATGAGTGCACTTCGTTCATGGCTCGACTCTTCGGGTTATAACTTTAGATATGATATATCCAATGGTATGGACGTATATGTAATCCAATTTGATTTGGGAAAAAATTTTTCGCTCTACTTTAAAACACAGATGCAACTTGTATTTAGACAGTTTGACCTAAAAAATGCAGAAGCAGAGATGACAGATAATACAGTAATTCTTAAGATAGCGATTTAATAAAATATTTTACGCATTTATCAAATCTCATAGATTGTAGGTTAAAACAAAATACCTACTGGCTATGATAGCTCTTGAGAAAAGAAGACCGTCAGAAAATTTACGATTTTGATTGAATTTGTCTGTACAAAATTATGTTAGTCACCTGTGCCCATATCAATGTAATATTTCATACAGTTACTATGAATAGGTAGCTGATTCGGTGGGATTAAGTTCCCTATGGTGATAGGAGTCAGTTCTGTCAATAATATCCAACATACAGGATAACAAGTAAATGGTTTTTGGATCTAAATGAGGACCATCCAGACATCAATCGGGCACAAAAATAGACTTGTATTCATAAATAAGTAATAATTATGTACAAAATCTTGTGTTAAAGTAGTTTTCCATCCATGAATAAGATAGAATAACAGAATCTGGTGTTTATCAATAGAACTCGAATAGCTATCAGAAATAGATTTCTTAATTGAGATTTGTATAGGAATCATAATTATTTGATGCAAACAACATTCATAGAAGATAAATTTAGGGTTAAGAAAGGTCATAGTAATCCAAGTTTTTTAGATCCCGTAGAGGATTTAACAATAGCTTTCTTGTATACCTTGCTATATATGACGTAGGTATTGCCAATCAACTTTTGAAAACAGGTTATCAGACGATTGGTTGGAATTTGAAGATAAAAAAATAAGAATAGTCATAAATGATAAACTCTGATTTTTTGATAAATGAGAGGAAATGGCAGTTATTATTGGTTAGTTGCTAATTGAGCATGTTGTAATTCTTCGAATGATTTTTCTTTTGGAATAAAGGATTCCAATCCGGATACCACAACAGAGTATGGACCCTTGAGGGCTATGCTTCCTTCACCAACATATTTTAGTGCCAAATCTGTAATCGGATCTCCGAATCCAAATTGACCGTGAAATACACACATTGATGGTACTGATGAAATATTCTGAATATATCCTAATGGTACTGTAAACAGGTCAGGAGCCCTACCTGACAGAATCTGAAATGATGGTTTAGAAGGATCTTCTTCACTACATGGGAAAGTCACTGCTACATGGCCTTTACTTGCAAATGGTGTAGTATCATAGAATAATAAAAATTGATTTTGACTAAAATTCATTCCATTAAGCAAAACGGTTTGGGTAGATTTACCAACATCAGTTTGATATATATAATTAATTCCTGTAGCCATCTGGTTATATCGTTCAGAATCTAATTGCAAAGATTGATCGAATGGATTTTTTCAACCAATAAATACAATGCTGTATGTTAATACTGATGCTATATAGACAAGAATTACAAAGCAAGATATAATTAAAGGAGTTACAACATTTCCCATGTACAATCAGGCTAAAATATATTAATAAACTTTTGTAAAAACCATATTTATTATTGCTAAATTTGAAAAACTTACAAATAAATACAAAAAAATTTCCTATAAAAGAGTTATTTTTGTAAATATATTTAACACTATTATCGATAATTAATTACGTCTTTGAATTCTTTATTTTAGATATTTCATGATATTGTCTAGTGGTCTCCAATATTACTGGAATAGCCAAGACCCCCTGTTGTTACTAATATTGGCAAAATTCAGGTTCTGATGGCGAGTATAATAAAAAATAACTAGTATATAGACACGTATACTACGGGGTTCTGGGGAAATCAAGAGGTTATCCCCATCTGTTCAAAAGTTCAACGATTAGAATGCGTAGTTTATGCATTATTAAATATTCTCAAACTTTACTAATTTAGGAACTAAAATAGGTATCTGGTTCTCCTAACCTCCTATTTGATCAGCATATTTGCACAGGATGGTCAAAATAACCATATGGCTGAGAGTCATCCAGTATGATTGAGGCACAATCCAACTGATGAGGATACATATGTTACATACTTAGGTTCAGACATAGTCAAAGTAGTTGGAATGATACCACTAACATCGAAAGATACTATAGGCTTAGATAGCGCCATAAACTTCCAGGTTTAGGCAAATTCAACAAATATTATTGGGAGACAATTAGATTACTTTTACTCTGACAAAAGTATCTTTTGAGACCAATCTGTAACCCAATTTACCAATGTTGTATCAAAGGGTTTGATAAAAAAAGATGTTGCTGAATCAGAAGTAAATTTTCCCACCCTATTCAAAATGCAAAGGATTCAGAGTAAAACGCAGTATCCTGTTATATAAAGTGTTACTATGAATCGGTATCTACTTCAGTAGGATTAAGTTCCGTATGGTATTAGGGTTCGGTTGACTTTACTCTTATCTATTAGTTTTAAGGGGAAGGAAAATTAAATTTGTTTCGTACTTTAATTCCTATTCTAATATTGTCCTTTCTTTATCTCACCTTTAGTCCAAAGTGTTTCAAAAATAGAATCACAAGACATTACGGTATATTTGATATTAGAATAAATTGCAATTCATGTGTCACTATTTTCGTCATTAAAATTATCATTAGAGTCAAAGGAAATATATTTTGATTCAATAGCTAAAACATATCCACTATCTATAATAATTATGATTACCTGAGACTGAATTATTTCATTCTTAGAATCACCAATAGTTGAAAATATTCGGTTTTGAGGACTATTGATACCTTAGTGTCGACTTTTAACGGAAGTTCATTAAGTTTAAAAATGTTGACGTTGATTCATTTTACTTAATGCAGTTAACTACAATTTGGACTGTTATTTTGACAACTATCTAAAATAATATCTATATTCATCTGTAAACTAATTGTGATTGTTAAGATTCTATAGCACTGCACCTTTAGCTTACCATCTAGGATTATTGTGAGGGATACCTTCTTTAGATTTGTCGCAGATGATTAGGGGATATAAACTAAAATATATCTAATTGAAAGCTTGCACCTGCGGTAAGCGCATTTTTCCCCGGAATTCTACCAAATTATGTTTTATCTGTTTGGGAATGCGCTTTGTCATAATCATCCCATGTTTCCTCTGGATCATCTCTTTCAAATACTGGACCGATGGAAGCACCTTGTCCATGTCCTGTATATGTTCCTCGAATCCGGTAAACATTCTCATCTGAAGAAAAGTATTCAAGCATTTTTAGATCAATTCTATGTGCAATTACTACATGTGTTCCTCCGTCAAAAAATGCGGGCTCAACTTGTAAATCAGTGGCTATCTTATTTCTTATCTCCTCAAGCACTGGTTTTTTATTGAGGAAGATTTCTAGTGTATACATAGGGTTTCTGTCTCCAGCCAAACGGTGAAGCATGTCCACAATTAGCTGAGTATCCACCTTGGGAAGACAGGTTTTCATTAGACTTTCAAATTCCATATATTTTTTTTCTAATTCTTCAATACAGCTCATTTATGCAATAATATATTTTTTGTATTTGAAGATATCGAAATGGTTTAAAAAATCTATTCATATTAGTAGATAAATCATATTTATTTCATTAATACTGTAAAATAGTTAAACATTATTAATCCACCCTTATCCTGGGCCCTATGCATTCTGGGACAAAGTGGCGGCAGAGTGGATGAACCAATGACATAGTGTAAAGTGACCAATCCTATTTTTTTCCTTCATAAATCTAGATCATTCATTTCCCAGAATAGTTATATGGATCCATAGTAATTCATTGTGGTCCCTGGAGTGATTTCGCCTTCTCGTTGTCTTGATTTCAGATATTCCATAAAAGCCAGAATAGAATTCAGTGCCCATTTTTATTTCTTAGGGCGGTTTCTAGAAAAATGATAGGTTGTTTGTTTATTTATTCTTTTGACTATAGGACTGTCACCGAATCAATTCTAATTACAACATGATCAAAAAATTTCATCGATCTTGCAGGATATTGTCTCCTTAGTTATGGGTCCACAGACAGACAGGCCACGAAAATCACTTTTGAAGATGAGTCAGAAATAGGTAAAGTAGTATCTGACTGGACATGCTATTATACCAAAAAACATAGATTCAAAGCAATCATGATCAGTTTACAGGAAGGAAGCATCGATTTGTTTACATGACCTAAACCAATCAGAATCCCCTACATCTCTATTTTACTTGTCCAAATCCAAACCCAATCAGAATCCCCTCAAACCGCATTTTATCTCTCATCCAAACCTGTCAAAATCCCATCCCTTCAGAGTTTATGCATAGTTACCCGACAAACTTTTTGAGATATTTATTTTATTTATATACAGTAAAGTATATATACAAGTACTCAATAAATTTGGGAAAAAGAACACCAAGTGGAATTAAAAACAAGGTGCTTGACAGTTGGCTTTTTGGCATACCGATTAATATGATCGCTACATGTAATGGAATAGATTATGGTAGTGTATTTAGAATTATCGAGTCTTTTAAATCCAAAATTCCAGACATAGATGTGTTAAGAGCAGTTGATGTAATGATAAAACAAGAAGGCTTGAGTCTAAATGACGTGGCATCAGGTATCAGGGTAAAAAATTTTTTAGAACAAATGGGATCTTCAGAGATAGAGATGGAAAGATTACTCACCGATATAGATATTCATTCCTTCAAAACAAACCAGACTTTTTCGGATTTTGTTAAAAAAGTGCATGAAATTCATAGATTCGCATCGGGACTTGGAATTTCTATTCACCAAGTCTATGATTATGTTGAACAAAAGAAAAAAGAATTACGAACTTTGCAAATCGAACTAGACAAAATGAAATCATTAATCCTAAAGAAAAAGATCGAGTATCATGGGTTACAATATAGAATAAAGACTAATTCATTTGGGAATAGTTCTGATAGAATGTATCCCTCATAGTATTGATAATCCGGGATTGTTAGCTAAATGTGTTGCGGTATCATACCTAAACAAGTATATAATCATTTTACAGATGGATGGATGTATCTTACCATTTACACAACTGTTAACAGAACCATTGTAGTCCATTTCTGCTAGATAGATTGTATTTTACTGAAGTTTAAATAATAATAGCTTAGATCACTAATGAACGAAAATACACTTCCTTTTGAAATTTCAAAATCAGAGGGAAATGAAATAAAAGTGTTGTCTGGACTAAAGAAAATAGAAATCTATGTAAGCCCGGGACAAGTAAACGACGTAATACTTGTATTAGACGAATTGAAACTTGAAGCAACTTTATACAATTCCCAAGGCCTAGGAAAATCTAAACAAACACTAAGGGCTGGGAAATCAGGTGGTCAGAATAGAATAATTCCATCAGATAGAAAAACTGTAGTAACAATAGCAGAAGCTAGTGTGTTAGAGGATTTAGTAGAAAAAATTAAACATCTGAATGATAAGAGTGACAGAAAGATTGGGGTTTTATCAATTCAGCCGGTAGGTGCTTTGGTTCATTTATGATATGTAGGCAAGTATTTATGGTGAGAAAAAGCCCCGTTACTTTTTTTATAGTTGTGAAAAGAATGACATGTATGATAAAGATTTTTTATGTTACTGATAGGTACATTTTTGACTACCATCCTATGAATGCACGTAATACAATAATGATAACCAACAAGCTAAAACCAAAAATAATGCTAGGAAAAACATAGTTAGTCGTTAGTAAGACATCTTTTGGTAAATGAGAGGACAGCAGAAGATTAGGAAATTCAATTACATTAAACATCCTATACATTCTAATTCTTCATTTACTTCGCAAGGAAAGTAGGTATTAGATACTATTGTTCGCTATAATTACAACTGAAATTTTCGGCAGAGAAACATTAACACTCCAATATTAGTAACCTCACAAACTAAAACAACATCAGATTTTCTTGCAACTATAGATAATTGACAGAGATAATCAGTGATGAAATAAATTATTTGGACATTGACATTGTTAAGAATCCTATTTTAGAATTAGTTTCTTATATGTGCAATTTAGCTGTGTGGAGAAAGTAAAATTTCCGTACTAAATAGATTTGGTAAGGTAAAATGGAGTTTACCATCTACTTAATTTCTTGATAATTTACACTTCCTTCTATTGCTTTTCAATCTCAATTTTAATTTGATGAGTTATCAAAGCTATGGTATTAATTAAGATTTATTTACATTATTCTGACGTACTAACATACTGTAGGTTAAGAGTTTCTCTGTGACTACATAAACAAGTCAGTTCACCTTTTTTTCTATTCTTATATATTACTCGTAAATATAGCAATTCAGAGGAAATGTCAATAAAGTCCTTTCTCAAGTCTTTGGGACCTGGCTTAATTACAGGGACAGCCGATGACGATCCATCAAGTATTGCAACATTTGCTCAGGCTGGAGCAAAGTTTGGACTGGGAATGCTATGGACAGTGATTTATCTAATTCCTTTGATAATAGTAATTCAAGAAATATGTGCTAGAATCGGTTTGTTAACTGGGAGTGGCCTTGGAACAATCATCAAAAAAAAGTATTCTAGAAAAATTGTCTTACCCCTCATTTCTCTCCTTTTAGTTGCAAATGCAATAAATGTTGGAGCTGACATTGGTGCAATGGCTGCATCGGCTAGCCTTATGTTCCCTCAAATATCTTTGAATATTTTTAGCATATTTTTTACTGCATTTATTATAATTGCAATTATTATGATACCTTATAAAAGATATATTAAAATATTAAAATATTTGACTCTTTCACTTTTAACATATATAGTAACAGCATTGATTGTAGGAGGTAATTGGTATCAAATTTTAATCGCTACTATAGTTCCCCATGTTGAATTCACCGCTGACTTTGCAACCATGCTTGTAGCTATTCTTGGAACCACTATTTCTCCTTACTTGTTTTTTTGGCAAGCTTCTGAAGAAGCTGAAGAAGAAGTTGTACACCACAAGATAAAGGAAATAGGTAAAGGAAAACCCAAGGTTTCAAAAAAAGAAATAAAATCAATGGGAACAGATACCATGGTTGGAATTGGTTTTGCACATTTGATCACATGGGCAATAATTGTTACTACAGCAGGAAGTCTCCATGACAATGGTATTACAGAAATACAAAGTGCCGAACAAGCCGCAAAATCACTCGAACCTCTGGTACAGTCTTTCCCTAACTCTGGAGAAATTGCCAAATCAATTTTTGCGATAGGTATTATTGGAACTGGTCTTTTATCTATACCTGTACTGGCCACTTCTACTGCATATGGATTATCGGATACTTTCGGTTGGAAACAAGGGTTAAGTCAAAAGTTTGGACAGGCAAAGGCGTTTTATTTAGTTATAATCATATGTGGAATAATCGGTTTAGGTATGAATTTTCTTGGTATTAACCCAATTACAGCACTAGTATATGCCTCAGTTATTAATGGAGTTGTATCAGTGCCCATTATTTTTGTAGTTATGAAACTATCTAATGATAAAGAGATTCTTAAGGAAAACACAAATGGACGTCTTACAAATATTATTGGTTGGACCACCTTTGTTATAATGTCTATTTCTACAATTATTATGTTCATTACTTTTGGAATATAACCATTTTCATGGGGAGTTGAATGATAGCGAAATCCTAGAGACGTTAGGGTCAAGAATCAGGGCCAAAATATTAGATTATCAAACTCTTCACTTTAGGTTTTTTATATTTATTTTATTATTAACGCTCTCACATAATATGTGGATACTTTAAGGTATAGAATTTAGGGTAAACCATAGCATCCTATCAGAGTTTGAAAAGATGTTTTGTAATTTTTTTGAACGCATTTAACATTCAGAATATCTCGTAACTGATAATTGAATCTCCCATATTCTTTTGCAAAATAAAATAAATTGCATATCAATTACTTCCCCTTCATATTACATTGGTGAAATTAATATCTTAGGGTTTAAGGATGTATCATGATGACATGGTTTCTTACACAAAGGACAATTCTTTCTATCTGTATTAATACAACCACATATATGTTCAGGAAGAGAGCCTTTTGAAGCTGTTGTGAATTCTCTAATACTAGTACAAGCGGAACATACAATGCCGGTAGTTCCAGAGGATACTGTACCACCACAAATCTCACATGTTTTCATTTCGCCAATTCTATGTCGATATTATTGATAAACCCTGCCATTTTCATAAAAATAAGAATTTATTACTGGTCAGATTATTAAGAAAACCTTTGATTTCTAGTTCCAAAACATTATTTTACATAAATCATTACTACAAATAAGTAGCGGATTCTGTAGAAATCATGAGGATATCCACGTGGGTCTGATGAGTTTTTTCTGCCATATAAAGCCATATTCCGTAGAGTAATAGTTACAAGATTGGTGCCTGATTTGAGGGTATCTTGTCGGATAACTATTCTAATTCTAATCATTTAATTGAGAATTGAATTTTCTATTATGTTTCTTATACTAAGATGAATCCATAATTCTAAGGATTCAAAACCTTTGAGTATTAGAATTCACTCTCTTTATGATGCCGATCTAAATCCATAGAAAGGGTCGCTATCTTGTTTGGATCAAATCGGTTCATGTTATGGATGAAACGCTAGATCACCTAATATTACAAACCATATCATTCCTGAAAAGATGATGCTGACCAACGAGTAACAGACTGCCTGACTGTCATTCAGAAACTCTATTGCCTTTGAGTTGAAGGACTACTAATCCGTAGTCCCCATTTTGGCGTCATGAGTATCATCGGCTCTACGATATACAATTTGTAACGTTTTTATCAATTCCTCTACAATGAGATCCTGTAAAATGCACTATTCAAGGCAATCCGTAAAATGTCTAGGATCTCCACAATACAATACTTAATGTAAAATCATTTGGGTTACGCAGATGCTGACTATCCTTTGTCATATCATTCTTAAAGTTCTTTACAAACTCTGCCATTGTCTATTCTTTGATACAGTAGCCTTCTTACTAGACCCACAACAGGAAGAATATTCAGGGGTGTTTTGAAATGAATATATTCACAAAATACCCAATACCCTTAAATCGATCCTTTCATTGGTTGTAAGTATGAATATTAAAAAGATCACAGGCCTCTGCATAATGGCTTTGACTATTCTTGTATTAACAATTCCAGCCATCTCTGTTACCCCAACGGCCGATGCTCAGAATAATACCAGTAGTAATCTTACCGGACAATTCGGTAGCTCTCAAGCAGAAGTTGAGGCACAGTGTTCGCTTAGCCCGGCTTGCATTACCTGAAATTACAATCTGAAATATCAATGTCTAACGCAGCCTCTGTAAAGTTAACTATAAATTTACAGAGTTTATCTGCACTAACTACTTAAGTTCTAGAAAGTGTTACTACCGAAAAAATACAATGGAATGTAATTTTCGAAATAATTTTTTCATGGTCACTGAGATAACATGTCTAAACAAGTTCATTACGTATAATACTCGCGATATTAATACTGACTCTATAAGTTTTACCACATTGAATCTACCTGGCTAAAAGAAAAAAATCTTTAATCTTTTATTCCAACTCAGATAATAACTAGGTCTTTTTAAAATAGTAAAGTTCAAAAAAATATCGAGTTTTATGTTATTAAGAATAAATAACACTAGCTTAAATGCATTAAATTTGTCAAAAAATATATTATGTTTGGTTCATTGTGTGAACCCTTTAATATTTATTTATTGCCTGATGTCATTATCTTTTTTAGTTCTTCATAAATTTCCTTAATTGGAGGTTCTAAACCTTAAATTATGTTTGATTTAATGTGAATGACTCTAAACGTGACAATAAAGTATATAGCGATACTAGTATATTGGATAGAAAATGATAGAGTATTCAGAATTTACCGTGGCAAGTCTATGGACATTATTTTTATCAATCTCAGTTTGCATTTTGTTTAGAAAAAGGATACTTGAAGTTTTAAGAATCAAATATTAATTATCTATTTAATGATATTTTACTATAACTCAAATATTATACTTAGGTCATTTTGATTCAATACGCAAGATACAAAAATTTTAAGTAGTGGCAGATATACTAGGAAATTCATAAATACTCTTTAATACGCCAATTCATGATCAGTAGTCATTGCTAAAAAAAACAAGTAGTAAATTATTTGTTTTATCTGCTCTTTGCATATTTTTATTATTTTATTCAAATTATTCTACGATTAATTTATCCTATGGAGCATATGCTAAAGCTCCTGTAGCGCCCAATGGACCCACTGTAAAAGATAAAGTGCTCAAGGTGTAAAAAGTAACCGACGGATTAGAAAAGCCTACGAGTATGGCATTTTTAGGACCTAACGATATTCTGGTCACTGAAAAAGAAACCGGGAAGGTAATGCATGTTATAGATGGTCAGATACAGGATACTCCAGCAATTGATGTATCTGTGGCTACTGACATAGAAAGAGGTTTACTAGGTATTGCTTTAGCAAAACAACCAGATGGAAAAATCTATGTTTTCCTATCTTATACTGAATCAGGCAACGATGCAGATGGTAGCGATTTTGAAGACAATGTTGACCCATCAGGTAATAGATTATATCGTTATGAATACGTTGACGGGCAACTGGAAAATCCTACTCTGCTACTAGATCTTACTGCAATTCCAGATAATGGTAGAGGAGAGCACAATGGAGGCAAAATCCGAATTGGTCCGGATAATAACGTCTACTACATAGTAGGAGAAGTGGGAGGACATAGGACCCAAGCACAGAATATTGAAGATGGTCCAGAGCCAAATGGACTTGGCGGTGTACTCAGAGTTACTCAGGATGGCGATATCGTAAAGGGCGATGTCATATTTGGCGATGAATCCCCTCTTAATTTGTACTATGCAATGGGTATTCGCAACAGTTTTGGTATGGACTTTGATCCCGTGACCAGTAATCTATGGGATACTGAGAATGGTCCGACGGCGGGCGATGAAATCAATTTAGTCTATCCCGGCTTTAATAGCGGTTGGTCATTGATTCAAGGATTTTCAAAGAATGATTTTATGGTTACTGGAGCAACACCTGATGACTTGGTATATTTTGGGAAAGGATCATATTCTGAGCCAAAATTCTCTTGGGTTACACCAATAGGCGTTACAGCATTGGAATTCTTGAATTCCAGTAAGTTAGGAACAGGATATCAGAATAACATGTTTGTAGGCGACATAAATAATGGTCTTTTGTATCGATTTGTTCTTAATGAAGCACGAAATGACCTATCCTTTGATAATGGATATGCAGAAAATACAGGACCACTTGCAGATAGAGAAGTTAACGACCCCAAAGAAAATCAACCCATAGTATTTGGTCAAGGTTTTGGCGGTATAACAGACCTACAAACAGGTCCAGATGGATACCTGTATGTTTTAAGTTATACTGGTTCTCTATTTAGAATCTTGCCTTCTTCTGGTAATATAACAACCAGTGGCAACACCCCTAATGTAAATACCACAACTAATGATCAAAATCAACAGGAACTGTTGTATAATAATGATCAAATCAATTCTCAGAATGACAATTCTGTTCCGGCAGTCATAGTAGGAATAAATGGTGATAGTTCCTACTCTCCTAATCCTATTTCAATAGAAAAAGGTCAAACAATTACATGGTATAACGGCGATACTATATCCCATACAGTAACCTCAGGACAAGATAATGACAAGGATGCAGGAGAAGTCTTTGATTCAGGTGCAATAATACCCAACCAATATTTCAGCTTTAAATTTGATGATTCCGGTGAATACCAGTACTATTGCATTTATCACCCTTCAATGGTTGGTGAAGTAAAAGTAGAGTAGGGTAACGCAGTAAAATACTACTATTGGTCTATTCAGTAAAGATGAAATATTCACAATGAACTAGTGGACGTTGATTTTTAAGATTAGAATCTAAACAACAATAAAATTATGTCTTTTTGGTTGGTTAATATCATGAGGATGTCCACATGAATCTGCAAACCTATCAGAATTTAATAATTACTTGCTTTAGAGACATCATTTGTATTTTGATACCTCATAATGTTAAAATGAGATCTTCAATGGTTTAGTACCGGAGGAATATAATTCAATAATGAATGAAATCCTTCAATTTTTGCTAGAGTTTTCATAATTTTACATACATCAATTGACAATAGCTTGGAAGGATTAGTTAAAAGTCTTTATCAAATAGAGAATACTAATAATCATGTTCTCGATTGGATTTCTAAGCATTTATTTTCATTAAAATACTTTTATATTACTTTATTTAATGAAATTTGAATTGAACAATAAAATAGGATTATTGACTGTTGTACTGGCATTCGTCTCAATGGCATTGTTACCATCTCTTTTAACAACTCAATCTGTTAACGCAGCTTCACATTGGTGTGAAGACCGCACCGATTCGGGGTCATGGAACCAGGGGTGCAAGGATGGCTGGTATGACCACGACCATTGCAAGAAATACAGTCCAGGAAGTGGAGAATATGCCAGTGGATATAAAGTCGGGTGGGCCAAGGGCAGCTGTAAGTAATAATAATTAGTCTTTTTTTTTGGTCAAAATTTTTTTATACCATTCTAATTATATCGACAGTTTAGAATTACTTTATCTCTAACCGTATTAAACTTCGTTACTAAACATATGTATTTGATTCCGTGGGATTAAGCCCCATATGGTATAGGGGTTCGGATATAAACGGTAATCTTAAAATTTAGATTCGAAAATAAGGTTAAGAGGAATTAGCATTCGTATAACATCATGAATCTGTCCTATGAGGACTTAATAGTTATTATCTACCACTCAGTGATTATATAAATTACATTGATAGAAGTAATATCTACATAGACCCATATACTATGTGGGTTCGATGGGATTAAGTCCCTTATGGTATAAGGGTTCGGTGGGACAAGTATGAAATTTCCATACCAGTAGGATTATGGATTTCATAAATCCTAGTAATTGTTTATCCAAAAAATCCTAGCCTTGTGTTTTGATATGTTCTTTCAATTGAGACTCCTTGACCTCCTGCTTCCAATTATGAGTCAAAATAACCTCAACAGTTTTTACTTCATGACTAATG
>Ga0164241_10002244_pt1 | contig 21376 bp, 20 predicted proteins | sample OricomyardsoilBY_FD_108780 | JGI IMG/M metagenome (GOLD analysis project Ga0164241, IMG submission 108780) | Backyard soil microbial communities from Emeryville, California, USA - Original compost - Back yard soil (BY) | ecosystem: Environmental > Terrestrial > Soil > Unclassified | place: USA... | reverse complement strand
CCCCCGTGGTCTGGACAAGCTCGACCGACCACTACCTACCTCGCGCGACGGTCGAGGAGCGTCGGCTCAGACCCGAGGAACGAGGGGCTGAGCCGACGCGTCACGAGACCCGGCGACCATGCCCGGGGCCGGGACCACACGCACCGTCACCGGGTCTCGAGACGCTCGCTGGCGCTCACTCCTCGACCACCGATGAGAGGCGCTCACTCCTCGACCACCGATGAGAGGCGCTCACTCCTCGACCACCGATGAGAGGCGCTGGCTCGTCGACCACCGGGGGAGGCGCGCACGACTACGCTCTGGGGCATGCCGGAGCTGCCCGAGGTGGAGGCGCTGGCCCTCGACCTCAAGGGCCGGCTCGACGGGCACGCTCTCGCCAAGATCCACGTCGCAGCATTCAGCGCGCTCAAGACCTTCGACCCGCCCGTCCAGGCGCTCGAGGGCACGCTGGTCGACGACGTCACCCGACACGGAAAGTTCCTCGACATCGAGGCCAGCGGGCTGCACTTGATCTTCCATCTGGCGCGCGCCGGCTGGATCCGGTGGAAGGACGAGCTGCCGGCCGTGCCCCCACGCCCCAACAGCAAGTCCGGGCTCGCCGTCCGCGTCATCCTCGACGACCAGAGCGGGCTCGACGTCACCGAAGCCGGCACCAAGAAGAGCCTGGCGGCGTACGTCGTGCGATCACCGCACGACGTGCCCGGCATCGCCAGCCTCGGTCCCGACCCGCTCGACGACGCCTTCACCCGCGACGTGCTGGCGAACATCCTCGAGGACGCCGGGCGCGCGCAGATCAAGGGTGTGCTGCGCCACCAGGGCACGATCGCCGGCATCGGCAACGCCTACAGCGACGAGATCCTGCACGCGGCGAAGATGTCGCCGTTCAAGGCCGCCAACAGCCTCACCTCGGAGGAGCTCGACCAGCTCTTCGCGGCGGTCAAGGACGAGCTCGGTGACGCCGTGGAGCGCTCCCGGGGCCTGGCTGCGAGCGAGCTCAAGGGCGAGAAGAAGACCAACATGGCCGTGCACGGGCGCACCGGCGAGAAGTGCCAGGTGTGCGGTGACGTGGTGCGCGAGGTCAGCTTCGCCGACTCATCACTGCAGTACTGCGCCACCTGCCAGACCGGCGGCAAACCGCTCGCCGACCGGCGGATGTCGCGGCTGCTCAAGTAGGAGCGATGGAGATCCCGACCGCCTCGGTCTCGGCCGTTCCCGACCCGCTTCCAGAGGAACTGCTCGTCCTCGACGTCCGCGAGGACGACGAGTGGCGGGCCGGCCACGTCGCCGGGTCGATGCACATCCCTCTGATGGAGCTGGGCAACCGGTACGGCGAGCTGCCGGACGCCCAGCAGACGCTGGTCGTGTGCCGCGTCGGCAGCCGATCGGCGTACGCCGCGGGGTTCTTGGTCCAGCAGGGCATCGACGCGGTCAACCTCGCCGGCGGGTTGGTCGCCTGGGAGGCCGCCGGACGAACGCTCGTCACCGACAACGACCAGCCACCCCAGGTCGTGTGAGATTTCAGGTCGGATGAGAGTCAGGACGACGTGTCGTCGCCGGAGAACCCCTGGCGCATGTCGAGGCGGAACCGTTCGATGTCAACGTCCGGTGTCGGGAGCACGTCCATGAGCAGCCGCAGGTAGCCCTCTCGCGACACCTCCGAGACACCGAGGGACGCGAGGTGCGGCGTCTGCCACTGCGTGTCGATCAGCCGGTCCCGACCGTCGTCGAGCATCCGGACCAGCCCCAGCAGCGCGACCTTCGACGCGTCAGTCTCGCGGTGGAACATCGACTCCCCGGCGAACAGCCCGCCCACGGCCACGCCGTACAACCCACCGACCAGCAGCCCTTCGCGCCAGGTCTCGATGGAGTGCACCCAGCCGAGCGCATGGAGGCGGAGGTAGGCCTCCCGGATCTGGCCGTCGATCCACCCGGACGGTCGGCGCGGATCCGCGCAGGCGTCGATCACCTCGGCACAGGCGGTGTTCACCCGGATCTCGAACCGTCGCGCGGACCGCGCGAGTGAGCGCGACACATGCAGGTCGGCCGGGCGCAGGACGCCGCGGCGGACCGGGCTGAACCACGCCATCGGCGCCCGACGGCCACCGATCGGCATCGGGAAGATCCCGACGCGGTACGCCGCCAGGATCGTGCCCGGCTCGAGATCGGCCCCGGTCGCCACCAGGTCGTCCTCGGGATGGAAGCGCGCGGGCGACGGGAACTCCCAGATGCTCGGAGGCGGGTCGAGCGGCACAGGTCCAGAGTAGGGAGGCGACTCAGGTCGGACGCTACGCAGACCCAGCGCCCCTGCCCCTCGCCCGGCGGTAGGCCTTCATCACCAGCTGCCCGGTGCCGCCGCTCTCGAGTCGGCGGACCAGCCTCTCGCGCCAGCGGTACGTCGGGCGCAGGTAGGCCCTCTCCAACGCGCGCTGGGTCTCCCTCAGCTCCGCGTCACGCTGGGCGAGGTCCCGCTGAAGGCGCGCGTGGTCGAGGAGCACCGCCTTCAACGCGTCGACGGCGGCACTGGAGACCAGGGACTCGTCGGGGTGGTCGGGGTCGGCGTACGCGGTCACCGGTGGGGCGCCGCGCAGGTCCTCCAGGTCGCCGATCACGTCGTACCCGCGGCGCCGGATCTCCTCGGTCCAGGACTCCTGGAGCCGGGTCGCCCACGGATGGACGTCTGGGGGGAGGGCGAGCCGCGGCGTCTTCCGGCGGCGCGACAGGGTCTGGTGAGCGAGCAGCTCGCGGACGAGCGGGCGGTAGTACGCCGGCTCGAGCGACTCGTTGGCGGCCCGGTTGATGCGACGGATCAGGGTGGTCTCGGCGGAGCCGAGGGACGGGTTCACCCGCTCGCCGTCGAGCTGGAGGTCGATGCCGTCGAGGCCGAAGGCCTCGACGAACCGTTTCCACAGCAGGTCGCGTGAGCCGCCGGTGGGCGGCACCGTGACGACGTGGACGTGCCCCGGGAGGAGGTCGTGGCCCCAGCGGTCGAGGATGTCGGGCACTTCCTGGACGCCCCAGAACCACGTGGGGATCCGACCTTCGCGGCGCGGGTCCTGGATCTGCGCGAGGAACCTGCCGTAGGAGAGCGAGGCGCGGTGCTTGACGTTCTCCTGCCACTCCGCCGGGATCTGCCGCACCAGGTCGCGCACCGACAGCACCAGGTGCACCTCGGTGCCGTGGCCGTGTCCGAGGCTGTCCAGCGCGCGGCCGATCTGGGCCCGCGAGGCGGTGGCGAGGATCTCGTGGCTGATGATCGCGGCGCCGCCGGCGCGACGTACCGACTCGGCGAGCTTGTCCCAGGACCCGATCGCCTGCGCCTCGAGGCCACCCCACGGCATCCGCATCAGGTCGAGGGCGGCCAGGAAGTGCGCGTCGTGCCGGTCGGCGGGGTAGGTGATGCCGTGGCGGCGCAGCTGGCGCCGGTTGTGGTACAGCACGTGCTGGAGGTACGACGTGCCGGTCTTGGGGGTGCCGACGTGGAGGATGACCTTCTTCGTCCCCGTGCTCACTGGGCCTCCCGCTGTCCTGTCTCCGAGGCCGGCTGCTCCGCCATCGGCGTGCCGATCGCGGGCCCGAGCAGCACCTGCATGGCCAACGCGAGCACCCGCTCCTCGTCCGGCGCCGTGACCCCGCGCCGCTCAGCGGGCGCAGGCAGAACGCCGTGGACAGCGTAGTCACCGGAGGCGAGGCGACGGCGGAGGGCGGAGGTCTGCTCCACCAGCCACGGACGGTAGCGCCGCGGGATGTCGAGGTCGGGGCCCGGCCACCCCGCGAGCACCGGTCGGAGCCGGTGACGCATCAGCGCCGTACGGCGTTCGGGGGCGACCAGGGTGCCGACGACCGGCGCGGTGCGCCGGGCGAGCTCCACGGCGTCGGCGGAGAGCGGTCCGGCCGGAGCCACGCGTCGTCGTCGGCCGACCAGCCGGCTGGCACGACGCGCGTCGTCGAGCACCACGTGCACCCGGCCGGCTCCGACGCGGGGCACCCATGCCGCGGCCAGAGTGGGGAGGTCGATCCGGTCCGGCAGACCGCGGCGTGCCTGGGCGGCGAGCCACTCCGGCCAGGGCCGGACTCCGGCACCGAGCGAGCGGGCGGTCCAGACGTGGACGAGCATCGAGGAGACGTCGGTGCCCGTGACGACCACGGTGGCGCGCCGCCCTCCCGGAGGCCGTCCGTCCGCGACCAGCGCATCGCGCACCACGTCGGTGAGGTCGGGGTCGCCGAGCAGGCGGTAACGGCGGCGGAGCAGGCGCGGCGTCCGCGGCTCGAGCGGGTCGCCGGCAGCGACGACGTCCTCGGCGATCAGGGCGGTGGCGACGCGGACCAGCTCGTCGGCGGGGAGCCGGCTCGGGTCCACCGGCGGCGGTCCGAACGCAGAGTCCGGGAGGACGCCGACCAGGCCGAGGTCTGGCCTCCCCCGGCCCGGAGCGCTGGCTCCGAGCACTCGGTCGGCCAGCTCGGGTGAGGGAAGCCGGATCAGGTTCAGGCGTCGGAGGAGCTCGAGCTGCTGCGCGCCCGGGAGATAGCGGCCCGACTGCTCGTCGGCGCCGGCGAGCGATCCCCACGCGGACCACGGCGTCGTACCGCCGTCGCGCAGGTGGGCGACCCAGCCCCAGGCCCGGGCTTCGTGCTCGCGCTGGATCTCCTGGACCGCCGTCGGGCTCACCGGCGGCCGGCCTCTCGGGCGCGCTTGAGCCGGCCGAGCACGGAGTCGTCCGGGTCGGGACGTGACGCCGCCTCCTCGGTCATCGCGGCGAGCGCGTCGATGGCCGCGGCCAGCTGCGCCTTGCTCGACACTCGGTCGGGGTGCCGGAACTTCTGGCCCTCGACCGGCGGCTCGGGCACCAGCTCGGCCGGGTCGCCGATGACGTCGACCCCGCTCTGCTCGAGCCACTCGACCCACTCCTCGCCACGCTCGCGGGCCCAGTCGTGGAACTTCGGGGGCAGCAGGATCGGGCGCGACCGGCTGCCGCCGAGTGTCTCGTCGGCGAGCATGCCGAGGATCAGCGCGTCGTACCCGGGGTTGTTGCGGGTCCTGCGACCGATCCGTTCATTGAGGGCGCGCAGCACCTGGGTCTCGGCGCTGCCGAGAGACGTGTTGACGCGCTCGCTGTCCTCGGGAGCCCAGGCGGGGTCGACGCTGAAGGCGCGGCAGAAGCGGTGCCACAACAGGTCCGGGTCGGCCTCGACGGCCGAGGCGTGCGGGACGGTGACGACGTGGACGTGCTCCGGGGCCATCCCGTTGCCCCAGCTCGAGAGCACCGTCGGCAGATCGAAAGCGCGCGCGAACCAGGACCTGCCCCCGCGGACTCTGGTGAGGTAGCGACCGAACCTCCAGCGCCGCCCCTGCTTGACGCTCTCCTGCCAGCCGGCCGGCGCCTGACGCGCGAGGTCGCGCGCGGAGTAGACGACGTGGATCTCGGCCCCACCGAGGTCCTGCTTGAGCCGGGCGATCGGGTCTGATGCGGCCGGGGCCAGGATCTCGTGGCTGAAGATCGAGGTGCCGCCTGCCCGACGTACCCGGCGGGCCAAGGCGTCCCAGGCGCCCTGGGCGTGACCGGGCGGACCGCCCCAGTCCTGACCGAGCAGGTCGAGCGCGGCCCGGAAGTGGAAGGTGCTCGAGCTCGTCAGCGGCGCGCGGGTGGGAATGTGGACGCCATGGGCCGCGAGGTTCTTCGCGTTGCGCCCCAGCCGGTCCTGCAGGTACGTCGTCCCGGTCTTGGGCGCACCGATGTGCACGTACACCCTCCGGCTCATACCCCGGATTCTCTCAGCCTGAGAGCGCGCGGACGACGGCGGAGGGGCTGGGACGGCCGAGGTGGCCGGCGAGCCAGGTCGAGGTCTCGACGAGAGCGGTGAGGTCGACGCCGTGCTCGATGCCGAGGCCGGTGAGGAACCAGACCAGGTCCTCGGTGGCCAGGTTTCCCGTGGCGCTCTTGGCGTAGGGACAGCCGCCGAGGCCGCCGGCGCTGGCGTCGTACGTCGTGACGCCGGAGCGGAGCCCGGCCTGGACGTTGGAGAGCGCTTGGCCGTAGGTGTCGTGGAAGTGCAGGGCGAGATCGCCTCGCTTCATGCCGGCCTCGGCGAATGCGTCGACCAGGAATCCGACGTGGCCCGCGGTGGCCACGCCGATGGTGTCGCCGAGGCTCAGCTGCGAGGCGCCGAGGTCGAAGAGCCGGCGCCCGACCGAGACGACCTGCTCGACGGGTACGGCGCCCTCCCACGGGTCGCCGAAGCACATCGAGACGTAGGCACGAACATCGACGCCGGCATCGCGAGCGCGGCGTACGACGGGCGCGAACATCGCGAACTGCTCGTCGAGTGTCCGGTTCAGGTTCTTCTGCGCGAAGGTCTCGGTCGCGCTGCCGAAGATGGCGACGTGGCGGCAGCCGAGCTCCAAGGCCCGGTCGAGGCCGCGCTCGTTGGGGACGAGCACCGGAAGCTCACGACCGGCGTCCCCGAGCATCCGCATCAGCTCCTCGGCGTCGGCCAGCTGCGGGACCCACTGCGGGTGGACGAATGACGTCGCCTCCACGATCGGCAGCCCCGCCGCGAGCAGCCGGCGGATCAGCTCGGCCTTGACCTCGGTCGGGACCAGGGCCGCCTCGTTCTGCAGCCCGTCCCGCGGTCCGACCTCGTAGATGGTGACCGGACCCCAGATCTCCTGGTCGGCCACCTTCATCGGCAACTCAGTCATCCGCCGCCTCGTCTGTCGAGACCACGAAGAGCGTCGCCCCGAGTGGAACCTGCTTCCCGGCACCCGCCGCGACCGAGGTGACGGTGCCGGCGAACGGTGCCTTCAGCGACAGCTCCATCTTCATCGCCTCCATCATGCCGAGCACCTGGCCCTCCTCGACCCGGTCATTCGCGGCGACCCGGACCTCGAGCACCGTGCCCGGCATCGGGGCCGTGATCGTGCCGTCCCCGACCGCGGCGTGGTCCGCGAGCCGGTCGGGACCGGTCAGCACGAACCGCTGGCCCTGGTAGCTGACCTCGACGATGTCGGGCTGCACGTTGACGACCCCGCGCACGCGGTGACCGTCGAGATCGAGCTCGAGGGTGTGGTTCTCGGCGTACACCTGGTGCACGGGTACGCCGTCGACGGTCCCGGCGGCGCGGTCGACGACCACGTCGCGGTCGAGCTCGACACGGGTCGGTGCCGGCGCACCTCCGAGCCGGAAGCCGTCGGCCTGGAACGGGTGCCCCGTCTCGAACGACGCGAGCATCGCCGACACCCAGGCGGCCAGCACGCGCGGGACATCGGCGCCAGGAGCCGGCACCTCGTGATGGTCGAGCCACGCCGTGTCGATGGTCGCGTCGCGGAACTCGTCACTCGCGACCAGCGCCCGTAGGAAGCCGGCGTTCGTGGTCAGGCCGAGGATCGCGGTCTCGTCGAGAGCGCCGACGAGGGCCAGACGCGCGGCCTCGCGATCGACGCTGCGGGCGATGATCTTGCCGAGCATCGGGTCGTACGCCGTGCTGACCACCTGGTTGCTCTCCAGGGCGTGGTCCACCCGGATCTCGGCCGGCCACCTGACCAGGGCCGTCGTGCCGGCCTGGGGCAGGAAGCCGCCGAACGAGTCCTCGGCGTACACGCGCGCCTCGATCGCGTGACCCTCGAGGGTGACGTCGGCCTGAGCGAACGACAGGTTCTCCCCCGCAGCGACGCGGAGCTGGTGCTCGACGAGGTCCAGCTCGCCGCCATCGATGCGCACCACCGACTCGGTGACCGGGTGCTCGACCTGGAGTCGGGTGTTCATCTCCAGGAAGTAGAAGTCGCCGGTGGCGTTGTCGAGCAGAAACTCCACCGTCCCGGCGTTGGTGTAGCCGACCTGCCGGGCGAGGTCGACGGCAGCACCTGTGATCCGGTCGCGGAGGTCCGCGGCGATCGTCGGCGCCGGAGCCTCCTCGAGCACCTTCTGGTGACGTCGCTGGGTCGAGCAGTCACGCTCGTAGAGGTGAACGACGTTCCCGTGGGTGTCGCCGAGGACCTGGACCTCGATGTGGCGACCGGACTCGACGTACTTCTCCACCAGCATGGTGTCGTCGCCGAACGCGCTGCCGGCCTCCCGGGTCGCGGCGGCCAGCGCCTCGGCGTACTCGCCGGCCGACCGGACGACGCGCATCCCCTTGCCCCCACCGCCGGCTGCCGCCTTGACCAGCACCGGAAAGGCGAACGACGAGGGGTCGTCGCTCGCGTCGTACGACGGCACGACGGGCACACCCGCCTCGAGCGCGATCGCGCGGGCGTGGTCCTTGCGTCCCATCGCGTCCATCACCTCGGCGCTCGGCCCGACCAGCCGGATGCCGGCCTCTTCGACGGTGCGGGCGAAGGCCGCTCGTTCGGACAGGAACCCGTAGCCGGGATGGATCGCGTCGGCCTGCACTTCCTGGGCGGCGGCCACGACGCCGTCGACGTAGAGGTACGACGGCACCCAGAGCGCCTCGTCGGCCGCCCGCGCGTGGGGTGCGTCGGCGTCCACGTCGGTGTGGATCGCGACGGTGCGGATGCCCAGCCGTCGGCAGGTGCGGAAGACGCGCAGCGCGATCTCGCCGCGGTTGGCGACCAATACCGTGTGGACGCCTCGCGCGGGACCGTCGGTGGACCTTGTCGAGACCACGGCTACTCCGTCGGTCGAGCTTGTCGAGACCACGGCTACATCCTGAACACGCCGTACGACGGAGCCGGCACCGGGGCGTGCGACGCGACGGCCAGACCCATCCCGAGCACCCGCCGGGTCTCCGCGGGATCGATGACGCCGTCGTCCCAGAGCCGCGCCGTGGAGTAGTAGGGCGAGCCCTGCGCCTCGTACTGGTCGCGGATGGGTGCCTTGAACGCCTCCTCGTCCTCGGCACTCCACTCCTCGCCGCGGGCTTCGAACCCGTCACGGCGAACCGTCGCGAGCACGGAGGCCGCCTGCTCGCCGCCCATCACCGAGATGCGGGCGTTCGGCCACATCCAGAGGAAGCGTGGGTCGTACGCACGGCCGCACATGCCGTAGTTGCCGGCACCGAACGAGCCCCCGATCACCACGGTGAGCTTCGGGACGACGCTGCAGGACACCGCGGTCACCAGCTTCGCGCCGTCCTTCGCGATACCGCCGCTCTCGTACTCGCGGCCGACCATGAAGCCGGTGATGTTCTGCAGGAACACCAGCGGGATGCCGCGCTGGTTGCACAGCTCGATGAAGTGCGCGCCCTTCAGCGCCGACTCGCTGAACAAGATCCCGTTGTTGGCGACGACGCCGACCTCGTGCCCCCAGATCCGCGCGAAGGCGCAGACCAGGGTCTCGCCGTACAGCTTCTTGAACTCGTGGAACCGGCTGCCGTCGACGATCCGCCGGATCACCTCACGGACGTCGTACGGCGTGCGGGTGTCGGCGGGCACCACGTCGTACAACGACTCCGGCGACTCGTGTGGCTCCTCGATCTTCCCGCCGGTCGAGCCACCCCGCCCGTCGGTCGAGCCTGTCGAGACCACGGGCAGCGTGTCCACGATCGACCGCACGATCGCCAACGCGTGCGCGTCGTCGTCGGCGAGGTGGTCGACGACGCCCGAGGTGCGGGCGTGCACATCGCCGCCGCCGAGCTCCTCCGCGGTCACGACCTCGCCGGTGGCCGCCTTCACCAGCGGTGGTCCGGCCAGGAAGATCGTGCCTTGGTGACGCACGATCACGCTCTCGTCGCTCATCGCCGGGACGTAGGCGCCGCCGGCCGTGCACGAGCCCATCACGCTCGCGATCTGCGGGATTCCACGCGCGGACAGGTTGGCCTGGTTGAAGAAGATGCGCCCGAAGTGCTCGCGGTCGGGGAACACCTCGTCCTGCATCGGCAGGAACGCACCGCCGGAGTCGACCAGATAGATGCACGGCAGCCGGTTCTCCAGAGCGACGGTCTGCGCGCGCAGGTGCTTCTTCACCGTCAGTGGATAGTAGGTGCCGCCCTTCACCGTCGCGTCGTTGGCGACGACCATGCACTCACGGCCGTGAACGCGGCCGATGCCGGTGACGATGCTCGCGCTCGGGACGGCGTAGTCGTCCTCCGGCGTCGCGCCGTACATGCCGAACGCCGCGAGCGGGCTGAGCTCGAGGAAGGGGCTGCCCGGGTCGAGCAGCCGGTCGATCCGGTCACGCACCAGGAGCTTTCCGCGGTCCGTGTGCTTCTTGCGGGCCGAGTCGCTGCCGCCGCGGCGTACGACGGACAAGTGGTGCCGCAGCTCTTCGACCAGGTCACCCAGCTCACTCACGCACCCAGGTTAGCGATCATTAACCTGAGGTGCCAGGAAGGGCACCATGGTCGCCAGCAGCGAGAAGAGCTCGTGCATGTCTGTCGTGGTCGGCGCGGGCAGCGCCATCGAGGCGCCGATCATCAGCAGGTGTGGGACCAGCACGGCGCGCGCCTGCTCGTCCTCGAACGCCCACCCCCGAATCGCGCCCTCGATGCGCGGGTCGAACACGAAGCCGGTCGGCAGTTCCATCAGCGCCTGCCTGGGCGGCAGACCCGCGGTAGCCGCCAGTGCGCTCTGGACCGCCGCGGTCGCCCTGCACATCCGGGTCCGCGACTATTCACGCAGTCTGTTCCTCAACGCCGCGGGAATGCTCACCCTCTGCACGGCCACGCCCATCTATTCATTCGTTGTGTGACGCACAGCGCTGCGCAGAACCAGTCGCGGCATCGTCGGTCGCGCGGCGCTGGGAGATCGAGGGCTCGAGATTGGTCGAGGGCCACCCGAGGCGTTCCAACCGGCACCCCCGAGTCCCGGCGAGCCCCATCTCCGGCGTCGTAGCACGGGCAGACGGCCTCACCGGGATCCCAGCGCCCGATGGAGGTGTGCGTGTCAGCACGCACGACGAAGCCGGGCCGCGCGGAGGATCATGAGACGCGGTAGGTCAGTGCACGGCCGCGCGTCTTCTGTTCTGCGTTCGGCCTGTTGTGGTGTGGGAGTGGGAGATGACCGGTCTGCAGGTCGGACTTGCGCTCTCGGTGGGCCTTCCAGGCGTGCTCGTCGGGCTGTTCCTGCTCATGCGGGGTCCGCGGGTCATCGGCGTACTGCTCGTGCTTCTCGGCCTGCTACCACTGGTCCTGCTGTCGCCGGACTCCGGCGTGGGCGCCGAGCCGCCGCACGGCTTCGCGCGGGTGCTGGCGGTGATGTCCGTCGCGGGCTGGGTATGGCTCTACATCCCACCGGCGTTGCTGGCCGCCTACTTCCCGGACGGCCGCCTGGGGCGGCGCTGGTGGCCTCTGCCGGTCGGGTGGGGCGTCCTTCTTCTGGTCTTCCACCTGGCGGTCGCCTTCGACCCTGGTAGCTATGGCGGAGGTCCGGACCAGATCCCGGGTGCTCCACCGGCAGAGGTCCCGGCCTGGGTGGCCCAGGTGGCGGGATTCGGCTCGCTCGTGCTGCTGCTCGCCCTGTTGGTCGGCTCAGCGGCTCGGGTTGTGACGCGTTTCCGAGTTGGCGATGTGGTGGTCCGCCGCCAGATCAAGTGGTTCCTGTTGAGCTTCATGCTGCTGCCGGCCGTGCTCGTGGCGACCTGGGCGGCCTACCTGCTGACCGATGTGGCCGGCGTCGTTGTGATGGTGGGCCTGCTGCTCGTCTACGTGAGCCTGCCGGTCAGCGTCGCGGTTGCGATCGGGCGGCACGACCTGTACGACGTCGACCTCCTGGTGAGCCGGACGGCTGGCTACATACTGCTGACTGGGCTGGTCGTCGCCGTGTACGGCGGGCTCACCGTGGCCATCGGGGCCGTCGTGGGTCGCGGATCGGAGCTGACCGTGGCGGTCGCCACCCTGGCCGCCACCGCGGTCTTCGGACTGCTGCGGCGAAAGGTGCAGGCCGCCGTTGATGCGCGGTTCGACCGTGGACGGGGGAATGCGCTGGGTCGGGTTGACCGGTTTCTCGACGAGATTCGTCATGGCCGAGCCGAGCCGGAGCAGGTGGAACAGGTGCTCCGGGAGGCACTGGTCGACCCGGGGATTACGGTCCGGTTCCGGATGGACACGCGGGGGGCCACGACCTGGCACGACGCGACCGGCGCGGTGGCGGATCGGCCAGGAGGCGACGTCCTGGACGTTGCGGTGGCGGGGCAGACCATCGCCTGCATCGGCTACCGCCGCGTGCAACGTCCTCGACTCTTCCGCGAGGTGCTGCGCGACGTACACCTGGCGCTGGAGCTCGCCCAGTCCCGGATTGCGCTTCGCCAGGCGCTCAGCGAGACCCTGGCTTCACGCCACCGTCTGGTCGAGGCCACCGACGCCGAACGCCGGCGGCTCGAGCGAGATCTGCACGACGGCGCCCAACAGCGGCTGGTGGCGATCGGGATGCGCCTGCGGTTGGCGCAGCAGGACGTCTCCCCGACAGACCCGATGCAGACCGCTCTGGGCGACGCGGTACGGGACCTCCAAGAGGCGATCACCGAGCTTCGCCGGGTGGCCGGCGGCGTTCGACCACAGGGCCTGGACGAAGGGCTGGCGACCGCCCTCCGCGCCCTGACCCGGACCAGTCCGGTCCCGGTCGAGTTGCACGTGACGACAGTCCCGGTCTCGGACGCGGTCGCGACCACCGCCTACTTCGTGGCGGCCGAGGCCTTGGCCAACGCACTCAAGCACGCCGACCCGCGGGCCCTGACGGTCGACGTCGCCCACGACGACGGGACCCTCATCGTCACGGTGTCCGATGACGGCCGGGGCGGTGCGGTGGTCAGAGCGGGTTCGGGCCTGGCGGGGCTACACGACCGGGTCGCCGCGCTCGGCGGCCGTCTGAGCTTGGACAGCAGGCGGGATGCGGGCACCCGAGTGGAGGCGAGGTTGCCGTGCGGATCGTGATCGGCGAGGACTCCGCCGTTGTCCGTGAGGGGCTGGCGCTGCTGCTGATGCGGGCCGGTCACGACGTGGTGGCCCGGGTTGCTGACGCGCCCGGGGTGGTGGCCGCGGTCCTCGAGCACGAACCGGATCTCCTGATCACCGACGTCCGGATGCCGCCGACGATGACCGACGACGGCGCCCGGGCTGCACGCGAGCTCCGGAAGCTGCGCCCGGGCCAGCCGGTGCTGCTGCTCTCTCAGCACGTCGAGACGACCCAGTCGACGGAGCTGGTCGCGACCGGAGCCTTCGGGTACCTGCTCAAGGATCGGGTCCTCGATCTCGACGACTTCCTCGATGCCGCACGCCGGGTTGCCGCCGGCGGGTCGGCGCTCGACCCGGCGGTGGTCGCCGCCCTCGTGGCTGTGTCGCATCCGGAGCCGTCGTACGCCCAGCTGACAGATCGGGAGCGGGAGGTGCTCTCGCTCGTGGCAGAGGGCAGGTCGAATGCAGCGGTGGCCGGCCGACTGCACACGACCGAGCGCACGGTCGAGACGCATGTCCGCCACATCTTCGTGAAGCTGGGGCTGTACGACTCGACCGACGACCACCGGCGGGTGCTCGCCGTACTCGCCTACTTGGGCAACAGCTCGTAGGGCTCGGGTCCCTTGACAGTCCCGCGGCCTTCGCGGAGGAGCGCTGCCGCCGCGACCGCCAGGCCGAGTGCCTGGGCGGAGGCGCCGACCACCTCCACCCACGGGCTGAACGCCAGCACGTGCAGCACCGACCACGCGATCAGGCCGTAGCCTGCCCACCGGCCGGTCGTGTTGGCTCTGAGCAGGGCCAGCCCGAGCAGGAACGTGCCCACGATGTTGCCCAGCACGAAAGCGGGCCCCACCCATCCCACGCCCAGTGGGTCATCCATCGCGGCCTGCAGCACGCCGACGTTCTGGCCGATCGAGCCGCCGGTCGTCGCCATCGCCGTCTCGGTGAACGCGCCCTGCAGCACCAGGCCGAAGTAGCAGATGTACCCACCCGCCGTGAGCACGCCCGCGATCAGACCAAGCCGCGCGGCGCCGACGCGGACCAGCTGCATCACCCCGATCACGGCCGGCACGAGCAGCATCGCTCCCACCAGTGCGGCACAGCTGGACCAACGTTGCAGCGTCGTGTGATCCGTCGCGATCGCCAATGCCACTGCCGGGTCGATGTCGTCCCCGCCGTGGGGGCTGGCGAGCGAATGACCGGCCTCGGCGAGCACGATCAGCCACGGCGCTGTGAACATCGCCAGCGCGAGCCCTCGGCGGCGCGCCTTCGCAGTACGGACGAGCGGGTCGTAGACGTCGGTGATCTCGGCTTGAACGCTGCTCATGGTTACTCCTCGGGTCGGTCTGACATGACCGCTCCACGCTGCGCTTTCGGCAGGGTGCGACACATCGGCGCCACCACAGCGACTGCCTGCGTGCCAGCACGCACGTACGAGCGCCGGAAACTTCTGCGGCACCGCGGTTCTCACGTGCGGAGCTTCTCGCGATGGACCTCGTGTTCCTCGGCAACATCATCGTCAGCGACAAGGACCCGCATCGGAGCGAGGAGCCGATCGACTCGATCGTCAGCGTCTCGATCTTCGGCACCGCCGCCCTGCTGATCGGGGTGAGCCTGGTGCTCTGGCTCGGACGGACGCCAAGCCGTGCCAGGACCGGCGCGCTCGTCCTGGTCGCGCTGAGCGTGATCACCATCGTCTTCTTCTGGTCCGGCGCCCCGGGCATCCTCGGTGCCTGCGCCGCCTGGTGCGCCGGCCTCACCAAGGGCGGTCGCCCGCTCGGGGGCGCCGCGCGGATCGCCGGCATCGTCGGCGCGTTCATCGCGTTGCTCAACGTCGTCCTCACCGTCGGCGGCGTGGTGTTGTCACCGGGTGTCGGCTGAGAACGAGCCCATGGCAGCAAGACGGCTGGCCCGATGAATGGGGAGAAGACGCCGGCTACTTACGTCTCGAGCAACGTAGTGACGCCGTCGAGTACGACCACCAGCCCGGAGTCGAACTCCTGGCCGTAGTCGTAACCGGGCTGAAGGACGTGCTGGACCGTCATCTCGAAGAGGTAGGGGAACTCGGAGGCGGGGAACGTCTCCATGATGGCTTCGGTCATGGCCGCCAGCTCCGCCTCGTCACGGAAGGGCAGGTTGACCTCTTGCAGCACGAATCCGTGCACGTAGCTGTCGACCACCGAGACCGCATGAGCAGCCAAGGGGATCGAGAACCCGCCCTCGCGGAAGCATCGGATCCCAGATTCCAACAGCCGCAGCGTGGCCGGCCCAGGGCTCGTTCTCGACGCCATCAGACTCACGGCCCAGGGGTGGCGGCGCAGGACGTCACGGGTGTGGTGCGCCCGCTGGCTGACAGCCGTTCGCCACTCCGTTGACGGCATCGGGGGCTCGATCTCGGCGGCGACGACGTCGACCAGGCCGTCGAGAATCTCATCTTTGCCGTTGACATGGTGGTACAGCGAGGCTGCCTCGACCCCCAGCTCGCGGGCGAGCCGGCGCATGGTGACGGCCTCGATGCCATCGCTGTCGGCCACGGCCAGCGCGACCCTCAGGGTCCGCTCCCGATTCACCGGCGCCTTGTTGGCGACCTCGGCTGGCCTACGGCCCATGGTGTTCTGCCTCTCGTCTGGTCATCCTCGGATGTCGCGCGGTCAGCCCATCGACAATCTAACGACGTTAGGGTACTGTCTCCAGCCCAACCTAACACCGTTAGAAAAGGTGTGTGTGTGAACACGTGATGACGCGAACGAAAGGGCAAGCCATGACCGACCTGAGCACCACGACAGCGCCGATGTTCAGCAAGCAGACCTGGTCCAGACGAAGGATCGCTTCCGCGGTCGGCATCTTGTTCGTCGTCCAGATGGTCAGCGCCATGTTCGGCACCTCGCTGATCCAAGCCTTCGTCGACGGCGACACCGACCAGACATCGATGACGGCAGGCGTCCTGCTGATGATGTGCTCCGGGCTCGCCGTCGTCGGCATCGGTCTGCTGATGTACCCGGTTCTCAAGGATGTCGATCCCAGCCTTGCCAGGTGGTACCCGATCCTCAGGCTCACCGAGTGCATCGTCTCCGCAGCCTGTGGGGTCCATCTCCTGGTCCAGGGGACCACGGTGCCCAACCACCTGCTGTGGGTCTACGTGCCCACCGGTGTCGGCGGCATCATCCTCACCTACCTCCTCTTCACCTCTCGACTGGTCCCCCGACCCATCGCCTTGCTCGGGCTGGTGGGGTACGCCTCGCTCACGCTCGGAGTACCTCTCGACCTCCTCGGCATCCTCGCCATGGACCAGGGAGCCGGACTCCTCCTCTTGGTCCCCGGTGGACTGTTCGAGCTCGTCGTCCTGCCGATCTGGCTGATCACCAAGGGATTCACCGCATCACCCACCACGAAGAGAGAGGCCCTCAGAGCTGCCGCATCGCACTAGTGATGATGGCCAGCTCCCCGAGCCGGTCGGAGGCGTCTACGTCGACCGCTGCCTCGATCACCCAGTCGTGGTGGCCGGCGGGATCGGCGAGGGTCTGGCGGACGGTCCAGCGGCGGTCCGTGCGCTCGACGACGAACAGGTCCGGGCCGCGGGCGTCGGCGTCGGTGCCGACGTAGTCGTGCTCTGCGAAGTAGTCCTCCATCGCAGCGTCCCAGGCCGCCCGGGTCATGACGAGCTCCTGCGGGGGGTCGAGGCGTTCGGCGTCGTTCTGCTCCAGGAGGGCGAGGCCGTCGAGGTCGTCCCGGGCGACGAGCTGCACCCGGCGCCACATCGCGTTGCGGATCATCACCGTGAACGCGCGCTCCTGGCCGGACAGCGGGCGGGCCGGTTGGGGAGCGGCGCCGTCGGTGAGCGTGCGCGGCACGTGGTCGGGATCCGACAGCGCCTCCCACTCGTCGAGCAGGGACGAGTCGGTCTGGCGCACGGTCTCGCCGAGCCACTCGATGAGGTCGTCCAGCTCCGGCGGCCGGTGCACGGCCGGCACCGTCTGCCGAAGCGTGCGGTAGGCATCAGAGAGGTAGCGCAGCAGCAGACCCTCCGAGCGCGCGATCTTGTAGCCGGCGACAAAGTCGGTGAAACCCATCCCCTGCTCGTACATGTCGCGCACCACCGACTTCGGGTCCAGCGCATCGAGCGACAGCCAGGGATGGGTCTGTCGGTAGGTCTCGAAGACAGGCTCGAGAAGGTCGGCGAGCGGCTTCGGCCAGCTGACCTCCTCGAGCAGCGCCATCCGTTCGTCGTACTCCACGCCGTCGGCCTTCATCTCCGCGATCGCCTCGCCCCTGGCCTCGTGCTGCTGGGCCAAGAGGATCTGGCGAGGCGGGTCCAACACCGCCTCGATCACCGACACGATGTCCAAGGGGTACGTCGGCGCCTCGGGGTCGAGCAGGTCCAGCGCCGCGATCGCGAACAGCGCCAGCGGCTGGTTGAGCGCGAAGTCCTCGGGCAGCTCCACGGTGAGCGCGTAGCGGCGGCCGAACTCGTCCGGCTCCTCCAGCCGCTTCAGCACCCCGTTGTGCACCAGGCTGCGCGCCAGCCGGAGCGCCCGGCGAGCGTGGGCCACCTGCGTACGCCGGTCCTCGTTGTTGTCCATCAGCAGCCGGCGCATCACCGCGAAGGCGTCCTCCTCGCGAGCGGCGACGTTGACCAGCATGGCGTTGTCGACCCGCATCCGGGACCGCAACGGCTCCGGTGCACCGGCGACCAGCTTGTCGAAGGTCTCCTCGGTCCACACCACGGTCCCGGGGGGCGGCTTCGTCAGCTGCGCCTTGGACTTGCGCCTCGCCAGCGAGTGCTCACGCATCGCCGCGTTCTTCGCCGCCGCTTTCGCCTTGGCCTTCTCGTTCTCGATGACGTGCTCGGGCGCCTGGACGACGACGTACCCGGCCGTGTCGAAGCCTGGCCGGCCCGCGCGGCCCGCGATCTGGAGGAACTCGCGGGTCCGCAGCACACGCTGCTTGTGCCCGTCGTACTTCGCCAGCCCGGTGAACAGGACCGTGCGGATCGGCACGTTGATCCCCACGCCGAGGGTGTCGGTGCCACAGATGACCGTCAACAGCCCCTCTTGGGCCAGCTGCTCGACCAGCCGCCGGTAGCGCGGCAGCATCCCGGCGTGATGCACGCCGATCCCGCGTCGCAGCAGCTTCGACAACGTCTTGCCGAACCCGGTCCCGAACCGTACGCCGGCCAGCCGCTCCAGCAGCCGCTCGTGGTGCTCCCCCCGCTGGTGAATCTTGTCGTACCCCTGCTTCAGCACCGACTCTGCCTGCGCGACTGCCGCCGCCTGGGTGAAATGCACGACGTACACCGGCGCCTGCCCGGTCTCCACGAGGTCGGTCAGCGTCTCGGCGAGCGGGTCCAGCGACCAGCTGAAGTGCAGCGGCACCGGCCGCTCCGCCTTGTCGACGACGGCGGTCTCGCGACCGTTGCGCCGGGTCAGGTCGCCCGCCAGCTCGGTGACGTCGCCCAGCGTGGCCGACATCAGCAGGAACTGGACCTGCGGCAGCTCCAGCAGCGGCACCTGCCACGCCCACCCGCGCTGCGGGTCGGCGTAGTAGTGGAACTCGTCCATGATCACCAGTCCGATGTCGGCTCGCGAACCCTCGCGCAGCGCGATGTTCGCCAGCACCTCGGCGGTGCAGCAGATGATAGGAGCGCTCGAGTTGACCGAGGCGTCCCCGGTCAGCAACCCGACGTCCGCGGCGCCGAACACCTCGCACAGGGCGAAGAACTTCTCACTCACCAGCGCCTTGATCGGCGCGGAGTAGAAGGACACCCGGCCGTCGGCCATCGCCGCCATGTGCGCCGCCGTCGCTACCAGGGACTTTCCCGAGCCGGTCGGCGTACCGAGCACGACGTTGCTGTCCGAGAGCAGCTCGAGGATCGCCTCCTCCTGGTGCGGGTAGAGCTCGAGTCCCTGGCCCTCCGCCCAGCTCAGGACCCGCTCGTACGCCGCGTCGCTCACCGGGCCCATTGTGCAGGGGAGGCCGGTCGCCATGCTCCGCCTCGGTGTGCGGCTGGGAGAGATGGCGTGCCCGCGTGACACGGCCCCCACAGATTGTGGCTCTCTCGGGGGTCCTCGACCCGGAACTCGGCCATCGGGCCTGTGCGGCTACGTCGTCCTCAGCGCGGCAACCAGGGCTTTGAGACTGTCGAACTGCCAATCGAAGGCGTCGTTGCCAGTAGGAGGATCTCCGACTGGTCGCTGGACGTAGGCAGTTCGCAGGCCCACCGCCTGAGCTCCGCGAAGGTCCCAGGCATGGGCGGCGACCATCAAGATGCGGTGTGGCGGACATCCAGCCGCACGGACCGCGAGCTGGTACACCGCGGGTGCGGGCTTGTAGGCCGCGACGTCCTCGGCTGACAAGGCTTGGTGCCAGCGCAGCCCGGCGTATCGGTTGAGATGTAGCAGTGAGGCTCGGCTGGCGTTGGAAAGGCCTATCACCGGGAACTGTCGCGCGAGACGGGTGAGCCCCGCGATGGAGTCTGCCCAGGGCGCGAGCCGCTGACCCGCGGTCGCGAGTCGCTCCATGGTCATGGAGTCCAGCGGGCCGGCTCGATCGGCCACGAGTCCGGCTGCCTCACGGTCGATGATCTCGGTGTTGGCGAAGCGCCGGACCCCTTCCGCCATGCGACGCTGCTCGTGCTGGACATGGCCTTGCCACACGCCCAGCAGCTGGTCGACAGACGCATCGTCGGCGGCGGGCGCCGCATCGCGAATGGCCGCTCGGATCCCGCCGGGCTCATCGACCATCGTTCCGAGCACGTCGAGCACGACGACCTCGATGGTGGGCTCCTCGGGCATCGGGGCTCCTCTTCATCGTGGTCGAGACGACGTGCCGCGGGTTGGAAGGTGTGCCAGGACTGCCGGGGGGACGATCCGAGCCGTGCTTGTTCAACGTCCCTCGTGCCCGAGCATTCCGCCTCACGGCCGGCGCGTCACACGGCCCCGGTGGCTCAGGTGCAGCTTCTTCATGGCGTCCTCGCGCCGAAGGGAGTAAGCAGGGGTCAACCGGCGGTGCCGGACCGGGGCACTGCCCTGTTCAGAGAGGAGCGGGCCGTGCACGCACGTTCCACTACCTTCCAAGGAATGCCCGGCAACATCGACGCGGGTATCACTTTCATCGAGAACGAGGCCGGGCCGACGCTCGTCAAGATCGAGGGCTGTCGGGGCCTCTCGATGCTGGTCGACCGCGAGACCGGGCACTGCATCGCAACAAGTTCGTGGGAGAGCGAGGCGGCGATGCGCAACAGCGATGAACAGCTTCGCCCGATCCGCGATCGCGGGCGAGATATTCTGGGCGGCTCCATGCAGGTCGACGAGTGGGAGATCGCGATCATGCACCGCAGCCAGCACGGCGCGTGCTGCCGGGCCAGCTGGCTCCAAGGTGACATCGACTCGATGACGGAGACGATGCGTGTCGCGATCCTTCCCGAGCTCGAGCAGACTCCCGGGTTCTGCAGCGCGAGCCTGCTCGTCAATCGATCGACCGGGTTGGGCTGCGCCACCACGGCCTGGGAGACGCGCGCCGCGATGGAGGCCAGCCGCTCGGCGGCCGACGACATGCGGAGCCGGGTTGCCGCGGACGCGGGCGGCGAGATCGTCGAGGTGCACGAGTTCGACTTGGCCTACGCACACCTGCACGTCCCCGAGATGGCGTGATCACGGCCTCTGGCCGCTGAGCCCGTCCCTGTGCGGGCTCGGCTGCCGCACTCCAACCCTGGCCGCGCTGAAGTGCGGGCGCCGGCACGTACGGGTGACGGCGTTCGGGGTTTCGTCACGCGCTCTCGTCGAGGGTGGCCTGGACGAGGGCGGCTGCCATCCATGCCATGACGTCGAGGGCGGTGTCGTGGTCGACTCCGGCGATGTCGGTGCTCCAGATGACGGCGTCGGCTCCGAACAGTGGGATGAGGGCGATCGACAACCGGTCGCGGGCATCCTGGGGCACGTGGTCGGGTAGGCCCTCGAGCAGGGTGGCGATCCAGGTGTCGCGGTTCGTGCTGGCGCGACGGTCGAGCTTGTCTGCGCCTGGTGGCCCGAGTGAGAGTCGCATGAAGGTGCGCAGCTCGTTCTCGTGGTCGAAGGCCCATTCGCCCATCGTGCGGACCAGTGTGGACGCCTGGCCGGGAAGACCTTGCGGGGACTCGTCAGAGGGGCCGAGATCGGGCGGGGGTGGCTGTGGGCTGCCGTCGACGAGCGGCATGGTGGCATGCACGAGCACTGAGTCGTTGTTGGGGAAGTACCGGTACGCGGTGGCACGAGAGACGCCGGCGAGGTCCGCCGCGGCCTGCACGGTGAGCGGGCCGCCCGTTCGCAGCAGCTCGCGGGCGGCCTCGGACAGCAAGCGGCGGGTGCGTTCCCGGGCACTCGGCCTCGGCGGACTGGGCGGTTCAGACGTCATGGCAGTCCGGCGTCGGCGGTGGTCCAGTCGACGACACCGAGCGCGAACTCGTACGAAGCTCGGACCAGTCGCAAGATGACGTCGCGTTCGGCTTCGTCGCGGGGGGCGTAGAGCATGGTGAGGCTCGGTGGCGCCTGACCGGTGT
>Ga0164241_10002243_pt1 | contig 21379 bp, 16 predicted proteins | sample OricomyardsoilBY_FD_108780 | JGI IMG/M metagenome (GOLD analysis project Ga0164241, IMG submission 108780) | Backyard soil microbial communities from Emeryville, California, USA - Original compost - Back yard soil (BY) | ecosystem: Environmental > Terrestrial > Soil > Unclassified | place: USA... | reverse complement strand
GTCAAGGTGATGCACCGCGAGATGTCCGAGCAGGCCGACCAGCTGGAGCGCTTCCGCCAGGAGGCGCGATCGGTCGCCAAGCTCTCCCACCCCAACGTCGTCTCGGTGATCGACGCCGGCGAGGACGGCGGCCACCCATACATCGTCTTCGAGTACGTCGAGGGCGAAACGCTGAAGCAGCGGGTAAACCGCGACGGGGCACTGGAGGCCCAGGAGGCGATCGCCTACGCGATCGAGATCGCCCGCGGCCTCTCCGTCGCCCACGCGCGCCGGATGGTCCACCGCGACATCAAGCCGCAGAACATCCTCATCGACGCCGAGGGGCGGGCGAAGCTGACCGACTTCGGCATCTCCCGCCAGCTCGAGCAGGACGGCATGACCGCGACCGGGCGCGTACTCGGCACCACCGACTACGTCGCGCCCGAGCAGGCGATGGGGCGGCCAGTCGACCAGCGATCCGACATCTACTCGCTCGGCGTCGTCCTCTACGAGATGCTGGTCGGCCAGGTCCCCTTCGCCGCCGACAGCCAGGTCGGCGTGGCGATGAAGCACGTCAACGAGGAACTGCCGGACGTGCAGCGACGGCGACCGGACGTCTCCGCCGCGGTGGCGCTCGTCGTCGAGCGAGCCACCGCGAAGGACCCCGCCGAGCGCTACCAGCAGGTCGGCGAGATGATCGACGACCTCTCGACCGCGCTCGAGGTCGAGGCCGCCCGGGCTGGCTCGACCACGGGCGAGGCGACCAGCGTGCTCGACGCGGTGCCGCCGCCGAAGCGAGAGCTCTCGAGTGGCCGGCGCTGGAGCTGGGCCGCCGTCGCCGGGTTGCTCTTGGTCGTCGGGGTGGTGCTCCTCTTCGTGTTCGTCATCTCCAATGGAGATATCGGCGGCGGCGGCGCGGCAAAGGGCAAGGGCTCGCCGGTGGCGATCGACTCGGCGACCGACTACGACCCCCAGGGCGACGAAGAAGAGGGCGGCAGCACGGTCGAACTCGCTGTCGACGGCGACCCCAGCGGCACCACCTGGGACACCGAGCACTACGACTCCGACACCTTCGCCGGCACCAAGACCGGCCCAAACGCCGGCGTCGGCCTCTACGTGACGACGAGCTCGCCCGCGAAGCCGACCAAGATGATCGTCCGCACTCCGACACCGGGCTGGGACGCACAGGTCTTCGCCGCCGCCTCGGGGCCACCTGGCGAGCTCGAGGAATGGGGCGAACCGGTCGGCTTTGCGACCGACGCCTCCTCAACCGAGGAGATCGACCTCACCGTCCCCGAACCCGCCCAGTACTTCCTGATCTGGTTCAACAAGGCAAGCGAAGCCCGCGATCAGCCCGGCCGCTACCAGGTCGAGGTCAGCGACATCGAGCTACGGCGCTAGCCTAATTCAGAACTCGTAGGAGCGGGCGCGCTGGTGGCGCTCGACGGCGAGGCCGAGCAGGCGGTCGCAGAGGGCCGGGTAGTCGAGGCCGGAGGCCTCCCAGAGCTTGGCGTAGACGCTGGTCTCGGTGAAGCCGGGCATGGTGTTGATCTCGTTGACGAGGACGCTGCCGTCAGGCTCGACGAAGAAGTCACAACGGGCGAGGCCGGCGCAACCGCCCAGCTCGAAGGCGGTGATGGCGAGCTCGCGGACCCTGGCGAGCTCGGTCTCGGAGATCTGCGCCGGGACGACCAGCTCCATGCCGCCGTCGCGGTACTTGGTCTCGTAGTCGTACCAATCGGCATCGGCGACGACCTCACCCGGCAGGGAGGCCTCGACCTGCTCGTTGCCGAGCAGCGAGCACTCGACCTCGCGACCGAAGGCGGAGGCCTCGACGATCACGCGCGGGTCGTGGCGGCGGGCCAGCTCGACTGCCGCGTCGAGCTCGGTGCCGAGGTCCTCGACGCGGCTGATGCCGACGCTGGAGCCGAGTCGCGAGGGCTTCACCCAGAGCGGCGCGCCGATCGCCTCGCAGCGCTCGCGCCAGCCCGGTTCGCCAGCGGCGACGAAATCGACCTGGGGGATGCCCGCCTGCGCGAAGAGGCGCTTGAGGGTCAGCTTGTCCATGCAGACCGCCGAGGAGAGCACGTCGGAGCCGACGTAGGGAAGGTCGAGCCACTCGAGCAGGCCCTGCACGCTGCCGTCCTCGCCAAAGGGCCCGTGCAGGGCGGGGAAAGCGGCCTCGGCGCCGAGCAGGCCCGCTCCGGGCGCCAGCTCGACCGGCGTACCATCGTGACTCCAGGCGCCGTCGCGGGAGATCGTCACCCGCAGCGGCTCGTGGCCGGCCTCCTCCAGCCCCCGCGCAACCGCCTCAGCCGAGCGCAGCGAGACGTCGTGCTCGGAGGAACGGCCGCCGCCGAGGACGACGACCTTCATTCCGCTTCGCCCGTTTCCGGTTCTGGCGAGGCGGGGGCAGCCTTGCCGACCACCAGCGTCACCGTCGATCCCGGTTCCACTTCCGAGCCGGGCGGCGGGAACTGGTCGGTGGCGCGGCCCACCTGCGAGGGGACTTCGGTCACCTGTTCCTGCACGGCCGGCTGCAGGCCCGCGGCACGCAGCGCTTCCACCGCGTCGGCGCGAAGCTTGCCGATCACGTTCGGGATCGTCGCGGTCGCTTCGCCTTCGGAGACGACGATCGAGATGCTCGAGCCGGCAGGAAGCTGCGAGCCGGCACTGGGCGACTGGCGGATCACTTCGCCCTCCGGCTTCGGGCTCTCCACTTCTTCGACGTTCGGAGAGAAGCCGCGGCCGCGGATCTGCTGCACGGCCAGCGAGCGCTGGGCGCCGACCAAAACCGGCACGGTCGCCAGCTTCGGCCCGCTGGAGACCGTCAGCACCACGTCGCTGCCTTTGGTCACCGTCTGCCCCCCCGAGGGCTGGGATTTGACCACCAGTCCCGCTTCGACCTTTTCCGAGCTGACCGTTTCGGTGCGGGCGGCGAGGCCGGCTTCCTCCAGCTTTTCTTCCGCCTCGGTGACGGCCAGGCCGGCGGTCGAGGGCACCTTGGCGCTGCCCGGACCGGCGCTGACGGTCAGCATCACCTTCGGCTTCGAGCAGAAAAAGCTCAGGAAGGCGCAGTCGAGCTCGGCCTGATCGCCCGGTGGCGAAGCGGCCGGGTCCTGCTCGAGCACGGTGTTGGCCGGCGCTTCGCGCTCGACCCGGTTGACGTCGCCGACGCTGAAGCCGTCCTGCTGGAGAAGGGCGATGGCGACGTTGAGCTGGTTGCCGGTCACCTCCGGCACCTCGGTGGTGGTGTCCCGGGTCAGCGCGAAGCCGATCAGGAGGCCGATCAGGACCGCGGCGGCGACCATCAGCCAACGTCGGCGGTTGCGCTTGCGGCGTTCCTCCTCCTCGAGGTTGGTTCCCTCGGCGACCGGCTCCTCCGGAGTCGCGACGATCGGCGGCAGGGCCGCGAAGGCGGCGGTGTTGCCGGCGGCGCCGCTCGGCTCCTTGAGGGCGGCGTCGATGGCGGCAATGAAGGCGTCGGCGTTCTGGAATCGCTGCCCGGGCTCCTTTTCCAGCGCCCGCATCACCACCGCGTCGAGTGCGGGTGAGACCTGTGGGTTGATCGAGCTGGGTCGCTGCGGCGCCTGTGAGACCTGCTTCATCGCCACCGCGACAGCGGTATCCGCCTCGAAGGGGACGCGGCCGGTGAGCGCCTCGTAGAGCATCACCCCGATCGAGTAGAGGTCGGAGACCTGGGTCACCTCGAAGCCCTGGGCCTGCTCGGGCGAGAGGTAGTGCGGGGTGCCCATCACGGCGCCGGCCTGGGTGATCTCGGAGACGCCGGCGCGGGCGATGCCGAAGTCGGTCACCGTCGCCTTGCCCTCGTCGTCGACGATCACGTTCTGTGGCTTCAGATCACGGTGGACGACGCCGTGACGGTGGGCGAAGCGAGCCCCCTCGAGAACCTGGCGGATCAGCCCGGCGGCCTGCTCGGGGGTGAGGCCGGCGTCGATCAGCTGCTTCAGCGTGCGTCCCTCGAGGTACTGCATGGCGATGTAGTAGGTGCCGTCGACGTCGCCGCGGTCGTAGACGGCGACGACGTTGGGGTGCTGCAGGCCGGCCGCGGCCTCGGCCTCGCGGCGGAAGCGCTCGACGAACTCGCGGTCCTGGGTGAAACGGGCGTGCAGCACCTTGAGGGCGACGCGGCGCTGCAGGTGCGTGTCGTCGGCCAGCCAGACATCCGCCATCCCACCCGAGCCGATCCGCTGCAGAACCTCGTAGCGGCCATCGACGACGCTGCCCTGACTTACCTCAGCCACTCTCCCCCACCTCCTGTCCGTCCATCTCATTCACCGTTCAAGATCGATTCGGCGACGTCGCGGAAGATCGGCGCGGCGATGTCGCCGCCGAATTCCGTCGTGCACTCGACCGTCGCCGCGATCGCGATCTGCGGGTCGTCGGCAGGCGCGAAGCCGATGAACCAGGCCTGGTTCTCGTCGGTGCCGCCGCCGCACGACTCGTTGTAGGGCGTTTCGGCGGTGCCGGTCTTGCCGGCCACCGCGACGCCTTCGATCCTCGCATTCGTGCCGGTGCCTTCGCTGACGACGCCCTGCATCGCGGTGTTCAGCTCCGCCGCCGTCTCCTCGCTGATCGGCTGACTGTACTCGGAGGGGTCGAGGCGCTTTGTCACCCGCCCGTCGGGGTCGATCACGCGGCTCCAGATCTGCGGCTTCATCAGCTTGCCGCCGTTGGCGACGGCAGCCGCGACCTCGGCCATCTGCAGCGGCGTCACCGCCAGGCGCTCCTGGCCGATCGCCACCCGGGCCAGGTCGACGGGATCGTTGGGGCCGAGCAGCTCGCCGCCTTCGAAGAGGCCGCTGGTTTCGACCTGATCGGAGGGCAGGTCGATCGCCGGGGTCGAGTTGAAGCCGAAGCGGTCCATGTATTCGGACAGCGTGTCTTCGCCGATCTGTTCGCCGAGCTGCGCGAACCAGGTGTTGACCGAGTTGGTCAGCGCCGTATCGAGCGTGATCGGACCGAAGTCCTCGTCGAAGTCGTTGTGCAGCTCCTGGCCCTGCACGTCGAGCGAGCCCGGCGCGTCGATCGCCGTCTCCGGCGTGATCGTGTCGCTGTCGAGGCCGGCGGCAGCGGTCACCACCTTGAAGGTCGAGCCGGGCGGGTACTGGCCCTGGGTGGCGCGATTGACCAGCGGCGTTTCCAGTTCGTTTTCGTTCAGCTCGGTGAGGTCGTAGGGAATCCGATTGGGGTCGAAGGGCGGGTTCGAGGCCATCACCCGCACCCTGCCGCTCTGCGGCTCGATCGCCACCACGGCTCCGAAGCCGGCTTCCCTGAGGTCTTCGAGCGCGATCGCCTGCGCCTCGGCGTCGAGGTTGGTGACGACGTCGTTGCCTTCCTGACGGCGACCGCGCAGCTCGTCGAGGATCGAGGTGAATTCGGAGTCGTTGCCGACCAGCTCGTCGTTGTGGAACTGCTCGAACTCGCTGTCGCCCTCCTGCACGAAGCTGTAGCCGATCGGGTGGCCGTAGAGCGACCCTTCCGGGTAGCGACGCACGTAGCGCAGGCTGTCGCCGCTGCCCTTCGGCACCGAACGGGCGAGCACGGTGCCATCGGCGGCGAGGATGCGGCCGCGTTTGATCTGCTGCTGCTCGAGCAGGGGGCGCTTGTTGGCGTCCTCTTCCTTGAGCGCCTCGGCGTCGAAGACCGACCAGTACGAGGTGAAGCCGATCAGCACCGCGAAGAGGACGACGACGAGGCCGAAGAGCTTGACGATCTGGCGGTTCATCGACCCTCCAGGGCGAGCGCTCCGGAGCGCTCGGCGGCCCTCGACTCACGGCGAGCGCGATCGGAGATCAACAGCAGCAGGGCGAGGAGGACGAAGTTGGCGACGATCGAGCTGCCGCCGTAGCTGATGAAAGGCAGGGTGACGCCGGTCAGGGGGATCACCCGGGTGACGCCGCCGATGATCACGAAGGCCTGGATCGCGAAGACCGCCGTCAACCCGGTCGCCAGCAGCTTCGAGAAGCCGTCGTCGGCGAGCAGGGCGATCTTGAAGCCGCGCGCCGCGATCAGCATGTAGATGAGGACCACCGCGCAGGCGCCGAAGAGGCCGAGCTCGTTGACGATCAGCGAGTAGATCGTGTCGGTCTGGGCGGCCGGCAGCAGCGCGTTGTCGGTGCCGGGGATCGTGATCAGCGCCTGGCCGAAGCCTTTGCCGAAGAGGCCGCCGTCAGCCTGGGCGAAGATCGACTGGAGGATCTGGTACCCGCTCCCCTGCGGGTTCGCGTAGGGGTCGAGCCAGATCTCGACCCGCTCGTGCACGTGCGGCACGGTCGAGGCGAAGAACCAGGCGCCGACCAGGAACATCGCCATGCCGATCGCGACGAACGAGAAACGGCCGGTGGCGACGTAGAGCAGAGCCAGGAAGGCGGCGAAGAACATCAGCGAGCTGCCCAGGTCGCGGATGAAGACGAGCATGAACATCGAGGCGCCCCAGACGACCAGCATCGGGCCGAAGTGCTTGAGCGGCGGCAGGGTGACGCCGAGCACACGGCGGGCGCCGACGATCAGCACCTCGCGGTGCTCGCGCAGGTAGCTGGCCAGGAAGACGACCAGGCAGATCTTCGAGAACTCGGCCGGCTGGAAGGCGAGCGGGCCGATCTTGACGCCGAGGTAGGCGCCGTTGACCTGCTCGCCGATCCCCGGCAGGCGCGGCGCCAGCAGAAGCAGCAGGCCGACGACGGCGATCGTGTAGCGGTAGCGCTCGAGCACGTCGTATTCGCGCAGGAACTGGATCGTCAGGGCGAAGAGGATGAGCCCGAGCACGAACCAGTTGGCCTGGTCGCGGGCCAGGTCGGCGTCGATCCGGTAGACCATCACCAGCCCGAAGGTCATCAGCAGGGCGACCAGCGGGAAGAGGTACGGGTCGGCGTCGGGAAGCCGGACGCGCAGGTAGAAGTGGGTTGCCAGGCAGATCGCGAAGAAGTAGGCGCCGTAGACGAGGCTGGCGTCGTCGAGGCTGGCGTTCTCCTGGGCGAAGACCGCGGCGAAGCCGGCGGTGAGCAGGGCGGCGACCGGGATCAGAGCGGTCAGCTCCCGGTTCCTCGCGCTCATCGAGCTCCTTGAGATTTTTCGATGTCCTCGACCAACGAGACGGCGTCCTCGCGCGAGCGCAGGTCGTGCCCGCTGACCGCTTCGCGTCGCTTCGCCGGCAGTGACTCGGTCTGGATCGGGCTGGCGTAGCGCTCTTCGTAGAGCTCGATCCCCAGGGGCAGCTCGTAAGGCAGGCCGCGGTAGAGGGCGACGCGGCCGCCGTCGTCGGTGCCGAGGAACCAGACCTGGCGGTTGCCGTACCAGGCGCCGAAGGCAACGGCTGCCAGCACGGCGACGACAGCCAGGGCCGTGGCCGCCCGACGCAGGCCCCGGCGGGGCGGCTTGGCGGTGAGCTGCTCGCGGCGATCTCGAGCGGCCGCGGCGGCGGCGCGGCGGCGCACCTCGGTCGCGGTCAGCCCCTCCGCGGCGGCGGTGCTGCCGATCAGCGTCGCGTCCTCGTGACTCTGCTGCGGCGCGGCGGCGTCTTCGAGCCGGAAGGCGAGCACGGTGATGTTGTCGCGGCCACCGGCCCGGTTGGCTTCGTCGACCAGGGCCCGCGTCGCCGCGTCCATGCTCGTCGCGCCACTGAGCAGCTTGGCGATCTGCTCCTCGCCCAGCATCGTCGTCAGGCCGTCCGAGCAGATCAGGAAGACGTCGCCGGGCGCGGCCGAGACCGTGTGGACGTCTGGCTCGACCTCGGGTTCGGGCCCGAGAGCGCGGGTGATGATCGAGCGCTGCGGGTGGTCCTCGGCCTGGGCGTCGGTGAGCTGGCCCTTGCGGCGCATCTCCTCGACCAGCGAGTGATCGCGGGTGAGCTGCTCGAGGCGGCCGGCGCGCAGGCGGTAGGCACGACTGTCGCCGACGTGGCCGAGCGCCACCTCTTCGCGCTCGGCGTTGACGATCGCGGCGGTGAGCGTGGTGCCCATCCCTGCCCGCGATGGATCGACACGGGCGAGGTCGTGGATCGTGCGGTTGGCGGTGGCGATCGTCTCGCGCAGGACCTGCTCGGGCGGGCCGTCGGGAAGGTCCACGTCGAAGGCGTCGGCGGCGGCTTTGGAGGCGACCTCGCCGGCCTGGGCGCCGCCCATCCCGTCGGCGACGACGAAGATCGGCGCGCGCACGAAGAAGGAGTCCTCGTTGGCGTTGCGCTGGCGCCCTGTGTCGGAGCGAAAGGCCTGGTCGTCGATGCGCAGCATGCCGCTAAGACCCCGCCTTCCAATATCGGATTCGGCGCATGCTCCGCTCCCGAAGAATCAGGCTGTGACGGTCGCTACGCATGCGCCTCATAACGGAACTCGGTGTCGCCGATGCGCACCACGTCGCCGTCGATCAGCTCCGCCTCGCCGACCAGGGTGGCGTCGTTGAGCAGGGTTCCGTTGGTCGAATTCATGTCCTCGACATAGCTGCGCCGGTCGCGACTGAAGATCCTTGCGTGCAAGCCGGAGGCGTAGCGGTCGTCGATGCGGACGTCGGCTTCTGCGGAGCGGCCGATCGAGAGGCCGCCGATCAGGTCGAAGCGCTCGCCGGGATCGAGGCCACCGCCACGCTCGGCGACGAGCCAGGCATCGGCGCCTCCCGGCTGCGCGGCAAAGCTGGGCACCTGGTGGAAGCCGGTCGCATCGGGGGCCGGCGAGGTCGTGCGGCGCAGGTCCTTGAGGGCGCTGCGGGCGATCCAGAGCAGGAAGAGGTAGAGGACGGCGAGGAAGCCGAACTTGAGTGCCACGGAGATTGGCTCGTAGTCCACGCGCCTAGCTGCTCACTGCTCGATGTCGAACAGGAAGGTCGTGGTGCCAATCGTGACCTGATCGCCAGGGCTGAGCCGGGTCGAGGAGACGCGCCGGCCGTTGACCTTGACCCCGTTGGTCGAGCCCAGGTCGGCGATCGTCCAGTCCCCCGACTGAGCCCGGCGCAGCTCGGCATGACGGCGGGAGACGTTGGGGTCGCTGAGCACGCACTCGGCCTCCTTGGAGCGCCCGATCGTCGCCCGTGGGCCCTCGAGGACGTAGCGCCGGTCGTCGAGGGCAACGACCGCCCGGGTCGCGACCATCGCTTCGGCGCGTTGCTCGGGGCTCTTCGCCGGCGCCGCCTCCTTCACCGCCGAGTAGACCATCGTGTGGCCCTCCTCCCCCTGGCTCGGGCTCTCCCCCTCGCGGGCCGGCGGCTTGACCAGCCGGGTCTGGATGCCGAACTCGCCGAGGCGCAGGCGCTCGTCGGTCTTGAACTCGACCGCCGGACGGGTCAGCAGGTCGTAGGTGCGGCGGCGGGCATGCTCGAGGAGGTACCCGGACAGCTCCTGCTCGAGCGAGCGCTCGTAGCCTTCGAGCTTGACCCGGTCCTTGCTCGAGAGGTAGACCGTGTACTCGTTGGGCACGTAGACCCGCGCCACCCCCGCCGTCTTGTGGGCGTCCATCTCCTTGGCCAGCTTGCGGGCGAGCTCGACCGGCTGCACCTCGGAGCTGAAGGCGCGACTGAAGACCCCCTCGACGAGGCCTTCGATGCGACTCTCAAGGTTGCGTAGGACGCTGATCGGTGGCTCCTTTTCGAGCGAGACAGGCGCTCGGGTGGCGGGGGAAACCGGCTCGAATCCTAGTTGGTAGGACCCCGGACTCAGGGGAGCAGGGCGCCGTGACCAGTGGCGAGCAGCGCGCCCAGCGCGGCGGCGGCGGCAACCGCCGCGAGGCGCAAGCGCAGCGAGAGGTCGCGGCGCGGAGGATGCTCGTCAAGGCGGTCGAGCGAGCTTTCGATCGCGCCGCCGAGCTCCTCCAGCGGCGGCCGTCGATCCGGGCGGGTCTGCAGGCAGGCATCGACCGTGTCGCTGAGCTGGCGCGGCAGGTCCGGGCGGAGGCGGCGCAGGGGTCGCAGGCGGCTGCCGATCGCGCGTGCGGTCGCCGCCGGTGTGGCGCGGCGGTTGGGGTTCTCGCCGCTCCAGCACTCGTAGAGCATCAGTGCCAGCGCGTAGACGTCGGCCTCGGTGCCGGCGGTACGGCCCTCGGCCTGCTCGGGAGCCATATAGGCGAGCGTGCCGACGACGTCGCCGGGCGCGGTCAAAGCCGCCGCATCGGTGAGGCGGGCGACGCCGAAGTCCATCAGCTTGGCGCGTGGCTCGCCGTCCTCGGTGACGAGGACGTTCTGCGGCTTGATGTCGCGGTGCACGACCGCTCGTGCGTGCGCGTGGTCGAGCGCCTCGCAGAGGTCAGCGGCGATCTCGCCGATCTCGCGGTCGCTGAGCGTGCCGTCGCGGTTGAGCTGGGCGAGCGTCGAGCCGTCGACCAGCTCGGTGACGAGCAGGGCGTTGCCGTCCTCCTCGCCCATCTCGTAGAGGGTGACGATGCCGGGGTGGTTGAGCCGGGCGGCGGCCTGAGCCTCGCGCAGCACCCTCCCCGAGCCGCGGCCGCCCGCCGATTCGATCGCCTTGACCGCGACTGGCCGCTCGAGGCGGCCGTCCCACGCCTCGTAGACCGTGCCGAAGCCGCCGCTGCCGATGCGGCGCTCGATCAGGAAGCGGTTGAGGACGAGTGAGCCGACCAATTCACTCTCCGGCTTCGCCGCGAATCCGCTTCCTCCTGCGACATACTCCCTGCTTCCTTGGAGGATTCCCCAGCAAACCGGCCGGAACGCCGGGCGCGGCCACGCCGCCGCCCAGAGCGTCAGCAGATCCTGCTGCGCCGCGGCCTGGCCCTCGGCGGCGGGCTGCTGCTGCTGATCGTGATCGTGCTCGGCGTCAAGGGCTGCCTCGACGCGCGCAAGAACCGCGCCCTGAGCGACTACGCGCGCAACGTCACCCAGATCATCGACGAGACCGACCAGACCAGCAAGAGCCTCTTCGAGAAGCTCTCCGACCCGACCAGTCTCTCGGTGACCGACTTCACCGCCGAGGTGAATGCCGACCGCAGCGCGATCGACGGTTACGCCAGCCGTGTCGACGGCCTCGACGCGCCCGGCGATATGAGCCATGCCCAGAGCACGCTGGAGCTGGTCTACGAGCTGCGCAGCAGCGCGATGAACGAAATCGCCGACAAGATGAGCACCGCGCTCGGCGACGTCGGGGCCGAGCAGGCGACGGCCGCGATCGCCAGGCAGATGCAGACGCTGCTGGCCAGCGACGTGCTCTACGCCGCGGTGGTGCGGCCGGAGATCAACGGCGTGCTCGCCGACAACGGGATCAACGGCAGCGACGTGCCGAAAAGCAGCTTCGTCCCCGACCCCGCCAAGTGGCTGGACGAGGCCGAAGTGAGCGCCGCGCTCGGCTCGGTCAGCGGCTCCACCGCCGCCGCGACGCCCGGCATACACGGCACCGAACTGACCGGCGTCAGCGTCAGCGAAACCGAACTGAGCCCTGAATCGACCACCTCGGTCTCCAGCGAAGGCGCGCCCGAAGTCGAAGTGCAGGTCCAGAACCAGGGTGAATCGACCGAGAACGGCATCACCGTCTCGGTCACCGTCAACGGCGGCAACACGCTGCAGGGAGACATCAGCACGATCGGCGTCGGCGAAACCGGCAGCGTGACGATCCCGCTCACCCCCGCGCCGAGCGGCGAAGTGACGCTCGAAGTCGACGTCGCGACGGTGCCGGGCGAGACGCTTGACGAAAACAACAAGACCAGCTACACAGTCGCCTTCGAATAGCGGGCGTCATGCGGATCGCCTACCTGGGACCGGCCGGGACGTTCACCGAAGACGCCCTGCGCGAGGCGGTTGGCGCGGATGACGAGTTCGAGGCACTGCGCACGCCTACCGTTCACGACGCGATCCTCGCCGTCGAGCGCGGCGAGGCCGAGCGCGCCCTCGTTCCCTTCGAGAACTCGATCGAGGGCTCGGTGCGCAGCACGCTCGACACCCTCGCCTTCGACACCGAGGCGGTGGCGATCGTCGGCGAGCACGACTTCGCGGTGCGGGCGATGCTGATCGCCCGCGAGGAGCTGGAGCTGGAGCGGATCGAGGGCGTGCTCTCGCACCCCCAGCCGCTGGCCCAGTGCGCCCGATTCCTGCGCGATCACCTCCCCGGCGCCGAACGCCGGAGCGTCAACAGCACCGCCGAGGCGGTGCGCCAGGTCAGCGAGTCCGAGCGACCGCTGGCCGCGATCGGCGCCCGGTCCGCCGCCGAGCGCTATGACTGCGCGGTCCTGCGCGAGGGAATCGAGGACGAGGCCAACAACGTCACCCGCTTCGTCTGGATCGCTGCGGCTGGGACGGAGCCCGCGGGCGGAGTGAGCTGGAAGACCTCGCTCGTCTTCTCCGAGCTCGGCGAGGATCACCCCGGCGCCCTGGTCGAGGCGCTGCAGGAGTTCTCGAGCCGCGGAGTCAACCTCTCCCGCATCGAGTCGCGGCCGCTGCGCCTGGAATTGGGCCGCTACATGTTCTTCTGCGACCTCGAGGGAGCGCTCTCCGAGCCGGCCGTGAACGAGGCCGTCGAGGCCCTGCAAAACAAGGCAGATTCGGTTCGAATCCTGGGGTCGTACCCGACTGCGTAGAATTCCCGAGCAATATGGCACGCGTCCTTGTTCTCAATGCGACGTATGAGCCGATCAACGTTTGCACGTTGAGACGTGCCGCTGTGCTGCTTTTGAAGGAAAAGGCCGAGTTGCTCGAGCGGCGCGAAGGCGCCATCCACTCCGAGCACATGACGATGGAGCGCCCCGACGTGATCCGCCTGGTCAGCTACGTGCGGATCCCCCGCGAGGCACACAGGAGGAAGATCACCCGCCGCGCGGTGCTGGCGCGGGATTCGTGGACCTGCCAGTACTGCGGCTCGCGCAAATCGGGTCTCACGGTCGACCACGTCATCCCCCGCAGCCGCGGCGGCAAATCGGTCTGGGAGAACATCGTCGCCGCCTGCGCCTCCTGCAACCGCCGCAAGGGCAACCGCCTCCCCCGCGAGATCCACATGCACCCCCAGAACAAACCGAAGGCCCCCGGGCCCACCGTCTTCATCCAGGTCGCCAGCCCGCGCATTCCCGCGGCTTGGCAGCAGTACCTACCGGCAGCGGATTTGCCGGCGGCGGCGTAGAGACGCCGCCGGGGGTCTACTCCGGCGGAAGCTGCTCCTGTCCGTCCGGCTCCTCGACGGGTGAGTCGTCGTCGACCACGAGGGCCACCGCGGAAACGCAGTCGTCGTCCTTCATGTTCATCACCCGCACGCCCTGGGTCGGGCGGCCCATCTGGGAGATGCCACCGGCTCTAGTGCGCTGGACCATGCCGTTCTGGGAGATGAAGAGCAGGTCCTGGTGCTCGCGGACGATCAGGGCGCCGGCCAGGCCGCCCTTTTTGGCGGTCAGCTTGGCGGTCAGGACTCCCTTGGTCCCGCGTCCCTTGATCGGGTACTCGGAGACCGAAGTGCGCTTGCCGTAGCCGTTCTCAGTGACGACGAAGAGCTCGGAATCGTCGCGGGCGATGTCCATCGCAAGGACGCGGTTCTCCTGGCCGTTCACCTTGGCCGAGACGTTCATCCCTTTGACCCCGCTGGTGTCGCGCCCCATCGGTCGCACCGCCTCCTCGGAGAAGCGCGAGGCATGGCCGGACTTGGAGACCAGGAGGATGTCGTCGTCGCCGGAGGTCAGCCGCACCTGGACCAGCTCGTCGCTGTCGCGGATCTTGATAGCGATGATCCCGTCGGCGCGGATCGGCGTGTTGTAGGCCTTGAACTCGGTCTTCTTGACCAGCCCCTGGGCGGTGGCGAAGACCAGGTACCTGTTCTCGCCGAAGTCGCGAGTCGGGATCACCGCGGTCACCTTCTCGCCGTCGCGCAGCGGCAGGACGTTGACCAGCGCCCGGCCTTTCGAGGTCCGCGAGCCCTCCGGCAACTCGTAGACCTTGAGCCGGTAGACCTTGCCGCGGTTGGTGAAGAAGAGCAGGAAGTCGTGGGTCGAGCAGATGTGCAGGTGCTCGATGTAGTCGTCCTCCTTCATGTCCATCCCCATCACGCCGCGGCCGCCGCGGTGCTGCTGGCGGTAGGTCGCGAGCGGCAGGCGCTTGGCGTAGCCCGAGTGGGTGATCGAGATCACCATCTGCTGGTCGGCGATCATGTCCTCGATGTTCATGTCGCCCTCCAAGTGGGTGACTTCGGTGCGGCGATCGTCGCCGTAGCGTTTGTCGACCTCGTCGAGCTCCTCGACGATCACCGCGTCGATTCGGGCTGGGTCGCCGAGGATCGTGCGCAGCTCGGCGATCCGCTTGGACAGTTCTTCGTGCTCCTCGCGCAGCTTGTCGGACTCCAGCGCGGTGAGGCGGGCGAGGCGCATGTCGAGGATCGCCTGCGCCTGCGCCTCGGAGAGCTCGAAGCGCTCGATCAGGCCGGCCTTGGCCGTCTCGGTGTCGGCGGAACCGCGAATCAGCTCGATCACCGCGTCGAGATTGTCGAGCGCGATCAGCAGGCCCTCGAGGATGTGCGCCCGGGCCTCGGCACGGCGCAGCTCGTACTGGGTGCGACGGATCACGACCTCGCGCTGATGGCTGACGTAGTGCTCGATCAGCTCCTTGAGGCTGAGCGTCTTCGGCACGCCGTCGACGAGGGCGACCATGTTGACCCCGAAGGTGCTCTGCATCGCCGTGCGCTTGTAGAGCTGGTTGAGCACCACCTCCGGCGGATCGCCGCCGCGCTTGGTCTCGATGACCAGCCGCATGCCCGAGCGGTCCGACTCGTCGCGCAGGTCGGAGATGCCGGTGATTTTCTTGTCGCGGACGAGGTCGGCGATCTTCGTGATCAGGCCGCCTTCGCCGCCCTTCTTGACCATGAAGGGAAGCTCGGTGACGATGATCGCGTCGCGGCCGCCCTTGAGCGGCTCGACGTGGGCGCGGGCGCGGATCCGCACCGAGGCGCGGCCCGAGGCGTAGGCGTCGCGAATCCCTTCGGCGCTCATGATGCCGCCGCCGGGGAAGTCGGGGCCCTTGACGTGCTCCATCAGCCCTTCCAGGTCAATCCCCGGGTTGGCGATGTAAGCCTTGACCGCGCCGATCGACTCGCTCAGGTTGTGCGGTGGGATGTTGGTCGCCATGCCGACCGCGATCCCGGACGAGCCGTTGACCAGCAGGTTGGGAAAGCGCGCCGGCAAGACCAGCGGCTCCTGCTGGGACTCGTCGTAGTTCGGCCCCCACTCGACCGTGTCGGCCTCGATGTCACGCAGCAGCTCCGTCGAGAGGCGGGCGAGGCGCGCCTCGGTGTACCGCATCGCGGCCGGCGGATCGTCGTCGATCGAGCCGAAGTTGCCCTGGCCGTCGACCAGCATGTAGCGCAGCGAGAAAGGCTGCGCCATGCGGGCGAGGGTGTCGTAGATCGCGCTGTCGCCGTGCGGGTGGTACTTGCCCATCACCTCTCCGACGATGAAGGCGGACTTTCGGTAGGGCCGGTTTGGCTGCAGGGCGAGGTCGTGCATCGCGTAGAGCACCCGGCGATGCACCGGCTTGAGGCCGTCGCGCACGTCGGGCAGCGCCCGGCCGACGATCACGCTCATCGCGTAGTCGAGATACGACGAGCGCATCTCGGTCGTCAGCTCGCGCTCCTCGATCCGCCCGCCGGTGAGTGCTTCTGCGCCCTCCACTTAGATCACCCGTCCTTGGTTAGACATCGAGGAAGCGAACCTCCTTGGCGTGGCGTTCGATGAAGGCCTTGCGTGGCTCCACCTTGTCGCCCATCAAATCGGTGAAGATCTTCTCCGCCATCGCCGCGTCGTCGATCTGAACCCGCTCCAGGGTGCGGCTGGCGGGATCCATCGTCGTCTCGCGCAGCTGTTCGGCGTTCATCTCCCCCAGGCCCTTGAAGCGCTGCATGGTGACTCCGTGGCGAGCCAGGTCCATCACCATCCGTCGCAGCTCGGCGAACGACTCTGCCGTCTTCTCTTTCTGGTCGAGCGAGACCCTGAACGGGGGTCGACCTACCTGGCTCAGCAGCTCGCGGTGAGACTCGACCAGGCGGCGGTAGTCGTGAGACTCGAACAGACCGGCGGAGAGCTCAAAGGCCTTGGCCAGCCCGTCGCGGCGGTGGACCGCGCGGACGAGGATCTCGTCGCCTGATTCGGAGACGATCTCGGTATCGAACGGCTCGGCCTCGCCGGCATCGCCGTTCAACACGTCTTTCACCTCGGCGAGCGACGTCACGCCCCGATCGAGGATTTCCGACTCGCCAAGAAAGCGGATCAGCTCATGGCCAAAGTCGGCCTGCAGCGAGTCGGCCCACCCCTCGTGCTCCTTCAGCCGGCGGTTGAAGCGCTGCCAGCGCGTGGCGGTCAGCTTGTGCGTCTCGGCGGTTGCGTCGGTCACCTCCATCTGCTCGAGCTTGTCGCGCAGCAGCAGCTCCTCGAGCTCGGACTCCTTCTCGACGTAGGTTTCCTGCTTGCCGTTTTTCAGCTTGTAGAGCGGCGGCTTGGCGATGTAGACGTAGCCGGCCTCGATCAGCTCCGGCATCTCGCGGTAGAGGAAGGTCAGCACCAGGGTGCGGATGTGGGCGCCGTCGACGTCGGCGTCGGTCATCAGCACGACCTTGTGGTAGCGCGCGTCTTTGACGTCGAACTCCTCGCGGATGCCGGTGCCGACGGCGGTGATCAGCGCCTGGATCTCGTTGTTGGAGAGGACCTTGTCGATCCGCGCCTTCTCGACGTTGATGATCTTGCCGCGCAGTGGCAGCACCGCCTGGGTGTTGCGATCGCGGCCCTGCTTCGCCGAGCCGCCGGCGGAATCGCCCTCGACTATGAACAGCTCGGCCAGGGCTGGGTCGCGAACCGTGCAGTCGGCGAGCTTGCCCGGCAGGGTCGAGTTCTCCAGCGCCGACTTGCGGCGGGTCAGGTCGCGTGCCTTGCGAGCCGCTTGGCGGGCGCGGGCGGCGTCGATTGCCTTGCCGATGATCCGTTTCGCCTCGCCCGGGTTCTCCTCGAAGAACTCGCCGAGCTTGCGGTTGACCGACTCCTTGACCAAGCCCTCGATCGGCGGGTTGCCCAGCTTGGTCTTGGTCTGACCCTCGAACTGCGGGTCGGCGAGCTTGACCGAGATCACCGCGGTCAGCCCCTCGCGGACGTCGTCTCCGGTGAGGTTCTCGTCTTTCTCTTTGAGCAGGCCTTTACCGCGCGCATAGGCATTGAGCGTGCGGGTCAGCGCCGAGCGGAAGCCGGAGAGGTGGGAACCGCCCTCGTGCGTGTTGATGTTGTTGGCGAAGCTGAAGATCGATTCCTGGTAGGACGAGTTCCACTGCATCGCCACCTCGACCTGGCCGTCCTCGGTCTCGTTCTCGAAGAAGACCGTCTTGCGGTGCAGGGCGTCCTTGTTCTCGTTGAGGTGGGCGACGAAATCGACGATGCCGCCCTCGTAGTGGAAGGTGTCCTTCTGGCCCGCCGCGCGCTCGTCGACCAGCTCGATCTTGAGGCCGCGGGTTAGGAAGGCGGTCTCGCGCAGGCGCTCGGCCAGGGTCGCGTAGTCGAACTCGAGCTCGTCGAAGATCTCGTCGTCGGGCAGGAAGGTGATCGTGGTGCCGTGCGAATCGCTGCTGGCGCCGCGGTGGAGATCGGCCTGCGGCTTGCCGCGCTCGTAGTCCTGGGTCCAGACCGCGCCGTCGCGGCTGATTTCGAGATGGAGCTTCTCGGAGAGGGCGTTGACGACCGAGATGCCGACGCCGTGCAGGCCGCCGGAGACCTTGTAGCCATCGCCGCCGAACTTGCCGCCGGCGTGAAGCGTGGTCAGCACCACCTCGGCCGCCGGCCGCTTCTCTTTCTTCAGTTCGTCGACCGGGATGCCGCGACCGTTGTCGACGACCGTGCAGCTGTTGTCGGGGTGCAGGACCACGCGAACCGCGTCGCAGTAGCCGGCGATCGCCTCGTCGACCGAGTTGTCGAGAACCTCGTAGACCAGATGGTGAAGGCCTCGCGGGCCGGTGGAGCCGATGTACATGCCCGGTCGCTTGCGGACCGCTTCCAGGCCCTCGAGGACGGTGATGTCCTTGGCGCCGTAGGACTCCGAGCCGCCTTTTTTCTGCGCGGCGGTATTCGTCTTCTCAGGCAATTAATCCCTTCCCGCTCTCATAGAAAACCCCGACCTTTTGGGCTGGTGCCGCCCAGGGTCGGGGCAGAAATCCAAGTTGACATAAGGATACCAGTTTGGACCCTCCGACGGACGCCTCGAAGGAAATAAAATCCCTGCAAATCACCATAATCGAAATTACTTTCCGGCATCACTCACACGGAACCGCAAACTCTTCGGCGCCTGCGCGCCGAGCTTGTCCTCAAGGCGCTCGATCAGCTGCCCTTGCATCAAATCCAACTCCTGGGCCCAGACGGAATCCGAGCAGCTCACCTGCACCTCCCCACCGCGCTCGGAGACGGGCCTCGCAACCGCCGCGATCCGCTCGCCGACGACCCCGTCCCAAGCGGCCTGAACGGCCGCCAGGGGCGTTTTGGGCGCAGCCCGGTCCAAGGCCGCGCGAAGCGCGTTCGAGGCCGGCCGCGGCGCTCGTCGTCGCGTCACGCGGCGGCGGCCTCGCTGACGGCGAGCGGCATTCGCACGAGACTCGCCCGCGCGCGACTCGGCAGCGAGTCCTCGGCCGCAGCGGTGATCAGCGCCTGGCCGCCAGCGGCGAGGCGCTCGACCAGTCGTTCTCGGCGACCAGGGTCGAGCTCGCTCATCACGTCATCGAGGAGGAGCAGCGGCGCGACCCGGCGGGCCTCGAGCAGAACGTCCCGTTGCGCGAAGAGCAGGGCCAGCAGGGCGGCCCGTTGCTGACCCTGCGAGCCGTAGCGGCGCAGTGAGCGGCCGGCGGCGAGGAACTTCACCTCGTCGAGGTGCGGGCCCCAAGAGGTTCTGCCCAGCCGCAGGTCGGCCTCACGGCGCTCGGCGAGGCCCGCGCAGATCTCGGCTGCCGAGCCGGTGGCGCGAGGCGCGTACTCGAGCTCGGCCCCACCCGTGAGGCCGAGCTCGACCGCGGCAGTGGCAAAGGGCCCGGAGAGCTCGGCGACGGCCTCGTCGCGCGCTGCGATCAGGCCGGCCGCGGCCTGGCCGAGGGTTGCGTCCCAGACGTCGAGCTCCGTGGGCGCGCCGCGGCCGGCGGCCAGCCGCGCCACCAGCGCGTTGCGCTGGGCGAGCGCCTGGCCGAAGCGCTGGCGCAAGTCGGCGCGAGTGGGCCAGCGAGCGGCGATGAAGCGGTCGAGGTGAGCACGGCGCTCCGCCGGCGGGCCCTTGACCAGCGCCAGCCGGTCGGGCGAGAACACGGCAACCGGGGGGCGGCTACGGGCCAGGGCGGCGGGGTCGGCGGGGCTGCCGTCGAGGAGGTGTCGTCGCCCCTCGCCACGACTAACCGATGCCAGCAGGCGGGTCTCGATGCCGTCGTCATCGCGCAGCGTCGCTTCCGCGCGGGCGAAGGAACCGCCGAAGGGGATCAGATCGCGGCGATCGGAGGTGCGGAAGGAGCGGCCGGTGAGCGCGAAGTAGAGCGCCTCAAGCAGGTTCGTCTTGCCGATGCCGTTGGGGCCGACGAGGCTGACGATCCCCGGTCCCAACTCGATCCGCGCTTGCGCCAAGCTCCGCAGCGGCCTCGCTTCGACGGCGGTGACCAGCACCGGCAGCTCCTCACACGTTGAGGCGGATCGGCATCACCAGGTAGCGGAAGTCTTCGTTGTCGACCGGCTGCAGCAGTCCCGGGCGCAGCGGCGAGATCAGCCGCAGCACCACCTCGTCGCCCTCGACGCTTTCGATGCCCTCGCGGAGGAAGTCGGGGTTGAAGCCGATCTCCAGTGGCTCGCCCTCGAACGCTGCCGGCATCGTCTCTTCCGCGTCGCCGACATCGGGGGTCGAGGCTGCGATCGTCAGCTCCCCCGGCGCGAAGGAGAGGCGCAGCGGTGCGTTGCGCTGGGCCAGCTGACTGACCCGCTTGGTGACGTCGAGCAGCTCCGGTCGCGGCAATCTCACGTCGTGCTCGTAGGACTCCGGCAGGAGCTGTCGAAAGTTGGGGAACTGGCCCTCGATCAGCCTCGTGTTGAGGACGATCTCCCCTGCCTTGAAAACCGCCTGGTTGCGGAGCAGCGATACCGAGACCTGCTCGACGCCGTCGGCAGAGACGATCCGGCCGAGCTCGCGCAATGCCTTGGCCGGGATGTTCGCCTCCAGCTCCCCGCCGATCTCACTCTCGAGTCCGGTCTTCTTCACAGCCAGCCGGTAGGAGTCCGTGGCGACCATCGTCATCTCGGTGCCGCTGGCGCTGACGAGAACGCCGGTGAGCACCGGCCGCATGTCGTCGCGCGAAGCGGCGCGGGCGACCAGCTCGACGGTCGAGGCCAGCGCGACGGCGGGGATCGTCAGCGGCTCGCCCTCCTCCTCTGGAAAGGTGGGAAAGTCCTCGCTGGGCAGGACGCGAAGGTGGAAGCTGGAGCCACCGCTGCGGATCTCGACGTCGCGCTCTGCCTCGCGCAACTCGATCTCCACGACTGGGTCGCTGAGCGAGCGGGCGAGCTCGGCGACGAGGCGGCCGGGGAGGAGGACCGAGCCGGAGCCGTCGGCGTCGGCGGCGAGCTTCGTCTTCAGGCCCATCTCGAGATCGGTTGCGCAAAGGCTGACCCCGGACTCGTCGGCAGTGACCAGGATCCCGGAGAGCGACTGGGTCGCGGCGCGGGTCGAGACAGCTCTGGAGACGACCGAGAGCTTTGCGACCAGCTCATCGCGTTTGGTTGTCAGCTTCAATTGATGGATGCCTTCTTGAGTTGGATTAGTGCTTGTGGAAAAGCGCGAGATAGCCGTCGATGCCGCTTCACAGCGCGCTTGCTGAACTGTGGAGAGGGCTGTGGGAAGTCATGGATTCTTACAGCGCCGTCGGCCGTCAGGAGGAGGCTGTGGGCGGAGTGTGGATTGCCGCGCGGAGCTTCTCGACCCGGGCGGCAAGCGCGGCGTCCTCCCCGAAGCGGGCTTCGGCCCGGCGAATCGAGTTGAGCACGGTGGAGTGATCGCGGCCGCCGTAGAGACGGCCGATTTGAGGTAGCGAGAGGTCGGTGAGCTCGCGGGTCAGGTAGATCGCCACCTGGCGGGCGCGCAGTGGTGTGGCCGCCCGCGTGGAGCCGACCAGCTCTGCCCGCGAGATGCCGAAGGAGCTCGAGACGCGCTGCTGGATCTCCTCGACCGGCGACGATTCGGAAGAGCGCGAGCGTTGGGGGATCACGGCGTCGATCAGCTCGGGGCTGAGCGGCTTGGCGGTCAGTGAGGCATGGGCGAGCACGCGGGTGAGAGCGCCGTGGAGCTGACGCACGTTGACGTCGCTGCGCCGGGCCAGCTCGGTGAGCACATCGCCCTCGGTGTCGACCCCCGCCTCGCGCACGAGGCGGCGCAGGACGGTCAGGCGGGTAGCCAAATTGGGCGGCTCGACGGCAACGGTCAGACCCCACTC
>Ga0164241_10002242_pt1 | contig 21380 bp, 19 predicted proteins | sample OricomyardsoilBY_FD_108780 | JGI IMG/M metagenome (GOLD analysis project Ga0164241, IMG submission 108780) | Backyard soil microbial communities from Emeryville, California, USA - Original compost - Back yard soil (BY) | ecosystem: Environmental > Terrestrial > Soil > Unclassified | place: USA... | reverse complement strand
GTGCTCCCAGGTTTTTCCCGGGATAAAAACTGAAACCGGCTGCATTGCCAAGGTTGCCGCATTTTATTCCATTAATACTTGCTCCGTGCGATTGCGCGCAATCTTCAATTACTTTCAGGTTGTGCTTTTTTGCGATCTTATTTATTGCATCCATATTGCAAAGCCTTCCATATAGATGAACCGGTAAAATGGCTCTTGTTTTCAAAGTAATTTTTTGCTCAATTAAATTTTCATCTATCAGGTAAGTGTTGATATCCGGTTCCACTAAAACTGGTACCATTCCAGCTTTTGAAACTGCGAGAATACTGGCTATATAAGTGTTGGAAGGAACAATTACTTCGTCTCCATTTTTCATAAAACCTAAATGCCTATAGCCTTCTAATATTAATAGTAATGCGTCTAATCCATTAGCTACGCCAATACAGTTTTTAACTCCACAAAACTCTGCAAATTCTTTTTCAAACCTTTTTACATAGTCGCCAAGAATAAGCCACCCGGAATTCAAAACGCCTTCGAATGCTACATTTAGCTCTTCTTTATCCCGTTTTGTAATTTCTTTAAGGTTTAAAAATTCAATCATTTATTTTATTATTTTATACATCTGATTAATTTTTATAAAATTCCATTTATTGCTTTGCAAAATGCATTAAGGTCGCTAAAAATATAATCCGGAGAATAAGTCTTCAAAACTTCTTCATTCCTGAAACCGGTAAGCACATTTATTGTAATCATTCCCAGATTTTTTCCTGCAATAATATCTTCTCCGGTATCACCAATAATAATTGAGCAGCCTTTGGTAAAAAAAGGCTTTATAAGTTCAGCCTTCGTTTTCTTTTGTTCAGTTACCAATATTTTTTTAAAATATTTATCAATTCCCAACCAACTCATTTGTTTATATACTCTATCAGGAAATTGCCTCGCTGTTATTATGTATAAAGTGGCATCAGATTTTAATTGTTCAAGCGAAGGAATAGTATCATTAAATAAACTGTCCTTTTTAAGATATTGTTCATCTTCTATCATTTTAAACCAAGCCAATATAAATGTGTTAACCTGATCAGAAGAAAAATTCAATCTCTTTTTTAAAATATCAGCATTACTTTCCTTTGATCCTTTATAAGTCCAGTATTCATCAAAGCTTATTATGTTCTGAGATGTCAAACTGGTAAACAATTGAAAGAGCCTTTGTCTTGAATCAATTAAAGTACCATCCAAATCAAAGAAAATATTTTTATCCAAGAGTTTAAAATTTATTTTGAACAGACAGCAAATATTTCAGCACAATTCCCGGGAAATTGTTTTCCCACTTCATAAAAACCCCTCACCATTTCATTTGACCAATATTGTTCTATTTGGCTGTTAGGTAATGGTTTTAAAAATGATCCGCCTGTGTAAATTATCTTAAAACCAGCTGATATTAAATCCTGGTTCAATTTATCTAAATCATAAACCCTGTAATGTCCTAAACTATGATCTCTTTCGTTCAATGCGTATTCTGTAGGAAGCAGGCCCATTTTAACAGCTACTAACCGATGCAAAGATTTTGAATTTGGCACAGCTACAATAAATACACCATCATCCTTCAGCCAGTTTTTAATCTGTGCTAAAACTTCTATTGGTTTTTCAATATGTTCCAAAACATGACTCATTATTATAGTTTCAAATTTCAAATCGGTTTTAAAATCTTCAAACATTGAGCAATGTTTAAAAATATTTGGATAATCTGTAATTTGACTAAGAAGTTCTTTCGACCCTTCTACTAAATGTAATATTTCAAAATCATTAACTAAGTACTTTGTCATGTAACCCGACGCAGGGCCCAATTCAAGTGCTGATTTCCCATTAAAATAAGGCCTTATAGATTCATATACAAAATGTGCCTGTTCATAATCAATATTTAGAATTTTTTCATTATAAAATGAAGAGGCATTTTGCACTTTTTTATCTCTTTCCTTCATAAATCTCTTACTTTGTAATGTTGAAATTATAAAATTCTTCTTTTAATCCTTCTACAAAATTCTTTCGTTCAAAAGCCAAATACTTTTCCATTTTACTGTTATTGAAAACCATATCCCAAACTGGAATTCCCTTGTTTAAAATTTCAGTTTTTAAGCTTTTTGTTGAAATATTAATGAGTATTTCCATAATATCTTTAATTGAGTATGGCCGGTTTGACACAACATTTATTGGCCCTACATTCTTTTCCAATAGCAAAGAATGCCAGATTGCTTTTACACAATCGTTGACATGTAAATAAGATCTTTTCTCATTACCGGCACTTTGTATTACAGGATTCTTATTTTGCTTTATATTTCGGATTGTTTCAGGTATTAATTTTTTGTAAGATTCTTCTCCTTCACCATAAATGTGGCCCAAACGAAGTATTTGAGGTATGCAATTATTTTGTAAACACCACTGTTCTACCATTTTTTCACAAAAGAATTTACAAGTACCATAAAATCCAGATGGCTCAATGGGTGTTTGCTCGTCAATTATTTCAGTTGTATGTTGATATACATCAAGGCTACTTATAAAAATAATCTTTTTGGGTATGTTGGGTAATTGATTTAAAAGATGGTGAGTATTCGATACGTTACTGTAATTTTCATCATAATAATTAGCCTCTTTAGAGTGTTTTGGTGTAAATGCACCTGCGTGGATAACTATATCAATACAATCATACCCTTTAGCTAAAAAATCTTGTGAAGTAAACAGATAGTTTTTATGAAGTATATAATTGTGTTGGGTGGAAGGTTTTGATGATAGTAGTAAAATTTGGCTCGGCTCTTTATCAGAAACAGTTGAAATATATTCAACCAATTTACTTCCAATAAAACCGCCACCCCCGGTAATTAAAATGTATCCCATTTATTTATAGTTGTATTAATTCATCTTCGATCTCTTTTCCTGTAGTAATTACCGGCAATGTATCCATACCTCTTAACCAAAGTAATCCATCTGGTAAAGGATTTATTTTTTTTTCTAAAACAGGAAATTCATTATAGAGTGCAATATCTTTAAATATTTTAGGCATATTAAGGCCTGCCTCCGTAAAAAACAAAATGGTTGTAAAAAAGCGGGAAATATTTATCTCAGTTGGGTTCGGAAAACCATTAAAATCATAAGTCATATCCACTCCATAAATACCGTGTGGCCTGCTATCCACAGTATTGATGGCCTCGATAGCAACTTTGGATACGGTATCGTCAGAAAGAGTTTGTCCTACCTTGGTTACTCCTGTAATCCCAGATAAGGTTCTGTTGCCGTGTGTCCATCCCTTCCTGATACGAGTTTGAGCAACTACTAGTTCGCCTTCATACCAAATTGATAACCAGGTTACAGTATCAGGGCTCAACATTTCTGCAGCAACAAAATCTCCCCAACCATTGTATCTTTCTATCCATCTTTTTGCAAATTCAAAATCATTAGTTGGTAAAGCGCCTTTCCCGCCCCCACCTATAGATGATGCTCTTAGCCATATTTTTCCTTCGTTGTTTCCTAGTTTATCGAATGCTTCTTTAAGATCATTTTCATTATTTAAAAATTTGTTTTCCGGCACCTTAATGCCAGCTTCCTTCCACTTTATATAACTTTTATGCTTATTAACGCACGTGCCAATCACTTCATGCGTTGGCATATACAAGGAGGTTCTGGTTTCTAAAATATCTTTGCGAATTTTTGAAGCCTCGAATATTTCGAGGTCGTTTTGAAAATGTACTAAATCAGGTTTTTCTTTTGCTAAAATTTTTAAAAGATTCGCCTTATATTCAGGCGTATTGGCATAGGGTATAATATATTTCCTTTTAGCTTTAGATAAAAAAAGATCAGTAGGCTCGCTCCCCATGCCTATGATCTCATCTCCCTTTTCGCATTTTAGTAAGGATTTCACCACTCCTTCAGAAGGTGCTCCTCCGCATCCGGCTATCAAAATTTTACTCATCTACTTATAAATTTTTTAAAGTCTTTAAGTCAAATTCATTATTAACTGAATTTTTCATGACTTTCCGTTCTTTTTATAATTTTCTAAATTCTTCATAATCTCTTATATAATCACTTTCTTCATAAGCCATGCTAGCAATGCACATTTGCACAGAGTTATGGCTGTATTGCATAATGTGCCAGCAACAGGTGGGAAGGAAAATACCTTGACTGGCTGTTTCTAAAATAAATCGTTGTTCCTCTTCCCCGGGCATTTGGGTAGTTACTATTATTTTTCCTGCAACCGCTACTAATATTTGTTCCAAACGATGATGGGCATGGCCGCCACGGGTTATACTTTCTGGTGTAAAATAAGTCCAGTAAACTCGTTTCACCTCAAAAGGCAGTGTGTCATTTTCAGCTACTGAAATATATCCTTCAATGGTTTTACCTATTTTGGGGAAGTCTATTAATTTAGGGTGTTGGTAAATCATACCTGGCAAGATCTGCTTTTAGGGAGTTAAGAAGTTAATCCTTTAATTTAGTAATAAGAACGATTTTTCCTTTCAATGATTGTAAAACAAAAATAATTATCGGAGGAAGCTTTTTTTACAGAATCTTTTGGCAAATATAATTACTGTGGTCGTATAATTTGACAAAGTTTGGTTGGGGATTTAGCTGTCCAAATATTTAAAGTTGACAAGAACAAAACGGTTTAGTAATTGTTGATTGCCATCTCTCATCATCATTTGATCTTTCAATAGGTAGGGAAATTAAATTCATTTTCCATTTTAAAATTTCCCGCCTATATTTGGGTATTACCATCCATAATTATTGAAGTCCGTATTCACTTCAAATCGCATTGATGAAAATGAATTTTAAGGAATTAAAGATAGGATATGTTCCTTATCTCCCGGATCTTTCCCAGCCGGCAGACAGGCGAAGATTTCCTCTTTTTGCAAAAAATAATAATGTACCATTTGAGGTAGCTAATAAAAATAAAGAGTACGATATTATTTTATTGACGGCTACTGCTAACCTGAGTAAGTGGCTTTTTTACAAAAAGAAACATCCGGACACAAAATTTATTTTTGAAATGGTAGATAGTTTGATTTTGCCTTCCGATACTTTCACTAATTTATTTAAGGGAGTAGGTAGATTTATGATGAAGAAGGAAGCATTACCTTATTTTGATTTCAGAAAAATTTTGATTGAATGGCTAAAAATTGCAGACGTAGTAATTTGTTCCAGTACGAAAATGAAACGGGTAATAGAACAATGGAACAGGAATGTAATTGTTAGCCTGGACTACATGCAGAATGAAATAAAGGTTGCTAAATCAGATTATCAAATTAACGGCAAAATGAAATTAGTATGGGAAGGGCAAAGTGTTGTTTTGAAAAATCTACTTGATTTTAAGGAAATATTTAAGGAGGTAAATTCCTTTTGTGAATTGCACATTATAACCGATGTAAAATATCCTTCTTATGGAAATTTAATAAAGATGGATGTGGATGCTATTCTAAATAAATTGCCCATTGAAACGATTTTTCATGAATGGGAAATGTATAAAAATTATGAAATACTTAGTAGTTGTGATTGTGGTATTATTCCTCTAAATAAAAAGAATAAAATGGCATGGCATAAGCCCGCCAACAAATTGATCTCATTTTGGTTTGCTGGTATACCAACCCTTGTCTCCGGAACTCCTGCGTATATAGAAATGATGGATAGTGCCAATACAAAGTTTTATTGCTCGAATACTACTGAATGGGTAGCCCGTATAAAAGAGATATACGAAATGACGGCAGAGCAAAGAAAGATTCTTTCTGAAAAGAATCTGGATTTTGTTAAAGATAATTTTTCAAATAAGGCACTTAATACAACGTGGTACCAGATCTTTGAAAAATTAGAAACTATGTAAGAAAGGCCTGTAAATTTAGCAGTTTAAAACAGTCACCCCCGATTTTTTTATAAATCAACTTTAAATTTGTGGTTTGTTTTTTTAGTAATAAGCATCCTATAACCTTTCACGACTGATTTAATATCGCTGAATTTCCCTTTAATTAAAAGAAAAAATATTCTTGAAAAAGGCTCTATAAAATAAGTACCAAAACACACTAATAAATAACCACTGTATTTAAAATGTTTCCTGGCGTATAATAACCTGCTTTGGAGATTTAAAAAGAGCCTGAATGCTTTTACTGAGATCGTTGTTCCTTGTCCACTGTGGATAGCAGTAATATCTGTATTATAATATGATTTACCACCGATATCAGAAAGTCTTTTGGAAAAGTCAAGTTCTTCTGAATATACAAAAAACTGCTCATCAAAATATCCGACTTTTTCAAAAACCGAATGACGCATAAACATGAAAGCTCCCATTACCTGGTCAACATACCCGCTGGTTTTATGATCCCAATCACTCATTAAAATAGCGGGCTTAAATATAAAAGGAAAAATTTTTGACAATCCGGCACAATCAATAAGCATACTCACTGCAGTAGGAAACCGTGCACAGCTTGGAGAGGTTTCGCCGGCATCATCTAAGAGACGGCATCCCAAAATATCAATTTCAGGATTAGCTTCCATAAAATTAGTGCAGTCCTCAAGTGTTGTGTCTAATATTTGTGCATCAGGATTTAATAATAAGACGTAAGAAGCAGTAGATAATTTAAATCCCTGGTTACAGGCTTTTGCAAAACCAAGATTTTGGTAATTTTTTATAACCTTCTGCTTGTTATAATTCGGTAATTGAACGATAGAATTGTCAGACGAGTCATTATCAATGATAAACACTTCACCAATAAGCGCTTCATTTCTCTTTGTGAAAACAGATTGAATGCATTTGAACAGATAGTTGCCACTATTCCAATTTACTATTACAATATCTGTTATCATTTAAATACAGGCACCTTTTAAAAATTTGAAAATGAGTATTAATATTACTGATTTTTCTGAAAGAATAAGAAAAATCTTTGAGGTTTCTGGAACATTAAAATAAAGGATAGGGATATGCTTTAATAGGGTACAATGAATTGTTTTAAAAAACGGGTGTATTTATTATTTAAAGGATTACAAATGTATCATCTTTTTAATAACCTTTATTAATCTTTATTATGATAAGCCTGATTGGATGTATTTAAATCTTTAATCTGTATTACCTTTACCTTTTTTGTAATTACTAAGTTTTAAAACCTGGCAAGAATTTATGTTGAAAGAAACGGAATGTATTATTTGTAATAAAAAAGCAAAAATTGTTCTCGAGGAATTTCATGGATACACTGAAAACCAGAAATTTAATATATATAATTGCTCATTTTGTGATACCTCTTTTGTGTGGCCCCAAAAGGTTGATAATAAAATTTATAATTACATTTATTCTATGTCAGAAGTGGTTCCTGGATATAACAGGTATGCAATGTATGCCAGAGAAATAAAAAATAAAAAAAATGCTTTAAGCTATCTGTCTGGAAAAGAGGCTATGTATTTTGCAGTAAAGGAAATATTAAAACAGAACACTGATAATAGCCAAAAAATATTAGAAGTCGGCTCTGGTTTAGGCTATCTAACTTACGCTATAGCCCGGGAAGGATACGATATTATGGGGCTAGATATTTCTATGGATGCCATTCAAAAAGCAGAGAAGCAGTTTGGCAAATATTATATTTGCGAGGATGTTTATCAATATGCCTTAGATAACAGCGGAAAATTTGATATGGTTATACTTACTGAAGTTATAGAACATGTACCTGATCCAAGTAGCTTTTCCAATGTTCTTCTCAACCTTTTAAAACCAGGAGGGAAGATTATTATTTCTACACCTAATAAATCAGCATATCCCAAACATGAATATTGGCATACAGAGTTACCGCCAGTTCATTTAACGTGGTTTTCTGAAGATTCGTTCTATGTAATTTCTCAACAAAAAGGGCTTACTCTTTCTCTTTTTGACTTTACTCAATTTAATAAAAAACATATTGACTTTACGAAGTTTAAATATTACGAACGTTATTATGAAAAACATAAAATAGTTCCTACTTTAAATGCAGAAGGTAGAGTATTAGAACCCAGAAGTTTGATTCCTCATAGCTCTTTTTCAAGATTAACCACTAGTCTTAAAAGTTTGCTTAAACCAATTATGGAACGTTTAATAATTTTATCACCGTTAATTGATAAAAAACACCTAAATAGGAATTGCTTCCTCTGTGTGGTTTTACAAAAAGATGAGCTGATATCCTAAAATTGATGTATTTCCTTTTTATAAAATTATGACCAATAACCTCAAAACTTAACCTGATTAATTAAAGTTGCCGAATGGATAAATATAGCTCTTTTGAGTTAAGAATTATTTGTAGATTATATCTTAAATTGATTATAAAGATAAAAAATATAGGGGAAAATATTTAATGTTCAAACTTATTTAAAATTGACAATTTTATATGGATTAAGAAGGTTGCCATAAATACCAATGATATAAAAAAAGAAGCCGGCGAGCGCAACAAGTATTAGTACATTATATTTTTTTGCAGGTAGACACTTCACAAGATAAGTAAATAAGAATATTTGAACTATTCCAAAGAGCTGACTGAATCGTAAAGCTACAGCAGGAACACCTGTCAGAAATCCTAATAAAAATATGGATAGGATATTGCATTTTAGGAAAAGGATCAGCTTATTATCTTTAAGAAGTTTTTCTTTATCGGTGAAATACATTAAATAAATGCAACAAAGAATATTACAAACATTCAGCGAATTAAAAAAATTAATGAATAAACTTCCGTTTTCAGAAAGTTCTACATAATTATTTAATTTATCAGGCATTTCAGAAAAGTCAAAATTCCCTAAAATGTTGAGTAGCGGCAGTTTCACAAATGCCAGTACGATAGATAATACTAGTACTACTGTATATCTGTTCCGGTTAAATTCAGTGCTGTTAAAGAATAACAATAACAAATAAAAAATTGCTGAATAATGAAAAAGAGTGGCAAAAATAATTAGTCCCACATAGACCCATCGTTTTCCTTTTAAAAAGCTAACCAACGCCATAAGGAAAATTGCCGCTGCAAGGCCAATTCTGATTTGAGCCATTTCCTGTATTAAAAAATAGTAACTGAAATAAAACAAGATTGTTAGGTATGGATTAATGGAAAGCCTTTTTATGGAATAAACTTTTATGGATATACTGGTTAATGCATAGAAAAGCATGAGCACTACCACATAATTGGATGCTACAATGCTTCTTATGAGAAGAATTATAGTAATAAATCCAGGTTCAAAAGCTAAAAAGTAGCTTAAATCATTAGTAGATGTGAGATCATAAATGTTATCAGAAATATATCTATAGCTATAATAGTCTTTTGAAACATCTATCCCGCGCAAACCCGCCAACATGACGAGAGCAATCACTACAATACATAGTAAAACATTATTTTCGAAAGGTATAAATTCATATTGGATAGCTAAAATAGCAAGAAAGATAAAATATAGTATATATACCGTCATTTTCTTTTCTACTCGATAAACAGAGAGTAATTTATTATTTTTTTAAATCCAGAAATTCATTTAGAAAATTATTCAGTTTCTCTCCAACCTTTTTCCAATCAAATTGTTTTACATCGCATAAGGCCTGTCTGACTTTTTTTTCTTTGAGAGTAGGGTTATTTATAGCAAGCTCAAACTGATTTACAATATCCATAGAGTTTTGTGGTTTTATCATCCAGGCATTACTATCATTTGCCGGATAATATGATGTTGTAATAACGGGTATTCCACAACTCATCGCTTCTGCTATGGGATAGTGAAAAGCACCAAATTGAGTATATACGGCACATATATAGTAATGCAGTGACCTATAAAAATCTCCAAGATTTTTATCACCATCCGGATTGAAGCAATAGATGCCTTCCTGGTTTTTAAAATCCACAGGGTTACCAAATGCGATATGAAGTTCTGCAGAAGGATAGTTAGCCTTTATTATTTTAAATGCTTCTACAATGTAGCGGGTACCTTTAAATCTTGCTGCTCGTCCTATTGTTCCGATTATAATTTTATTAGTATTTGATTTTTTTTCGATTTGGATAATTTTTTCTTCTTTCGGGTAAAATAATAAAAAATCAATACCCGGATAAAGCACTCCTCGTGCTTTTATTTTTTTGTAATTAAGATATATTTTCGCATTCACTATGGTGAAAAGATTCATTTTATAGCTTTTCTCAGAGAGGTAGGCAAGAATCTTGTTTTTAAATCCTCCGGCAGTATTATGAGAGTCTGGATCATAATTCTGCACATAATAGAATGTCTTGTGTATTAGTCCAGCTTTTTTAATTGGTAATGTAGTAAGCGAATGACTGGCTAAAATAACATCATAAGAATCTTTCGAAATTCTTTTTAGCGCTTTGGTTAATTTTTGCTGTATTGAAAAAAAAGAGTCTTTTAAAGTGACACCTTTGATATGGGTTTCCGAGATTTCACCTTTATTACTTATCCATTTTATAGAAGCTCTTGTAGGGAAATAGGGATCAGCGCTTGCATCAGAACTCATAAAATCCACTGTGTGTCCAAAACTTATTAATTCATCAGCAATTTTTGATAGGACTCGATCACCGCCAGATTTTCCAAAATTGATTACAGGAATTAAGATCTTCATTGTCGGTATAAAATTTTCTGAAAAAAATGTCTGTCGATACAGTTGATTATTTTCATTTGTTTTAAGACTCGCTGGTTTGTAATTTAAATAATGCGTTTAGCCAAATTATTAAAGCGGTGAGAAAAACTGCTATAATTGAAAATATTATTGCAGTCTTCAATTTGCCCATTTTTATTTTTTCCATTGGGTAATTGGCGGCATCAATTATTTGCATCAAAGGTATTTGCTTGAGATATTGATACCTGGCTATTTCAAGATTTTTAAACATCTCTGCATAGGCGCCCCCATATACCTGAATATTAGCCTGCTCTTTAAGGATAGGAACCTGTGCAGATGAAAAAGCGGGATTTAAATTTACATCTTGTATATCAGCTTTGTTACCAATACTGGAATTGGCCTTTCCTTTCATATCAGCTACCCGTTGCTCCAAAATATCAAGAGTTTGCTTGGCCTTTTTGGTAGAAATCTGGATGTAAAAGTTATTGGTAGCAGCAATGAGGCTATCAGTAAAATCCTTTGTGAACTTTTCATTTGGATTAATAACATTGACTTCATAAATATTGTACTTTCTATCAGGCTTATCGGCAACGATATACGATTTCACAAACCTGTTGTAGCATTCGTAAAGCAAACTGTCTTGCGAATAAGAGAATGAAGATCGGGGTTGTCCTACCGGGAAATGAATACCTATTTGTTTTGAGTCGGACTTATTCTTTTGTGTGAGATAATACTCAATAAAGGTATAAGGCTTATTCTGAAAAGTATCTACAGAAAGCAGTGCTTTCTCAACCATTCTCCGGCTTTTCATAATTTCAAGTATATTATCTCCAGCAAAAATATCTTTACCACTTCCTATACTAAGCCCAAATTGGGCGGCAATGCTTAGTGCGCCCGATATTCCACCGCCTTCTCCTTCATCTAATGCGAAAGTTAACCTGCTTTTATAAGTAAGTTTTTGCATGCTGGCGTAAATTATTCCCCCTACTCCCGCTATTACACCTACAATTAAAAACAGCCACCATTTTTTCAAAACCAAATGAAGAAGAGTATTTTTAAGCTCAAAATTTGGAAAGGCATTTTCGTTTGACCTCATTTGTAAAGAATTTATAGAATTATTTTAAGCTATTAAAAATTATCTATTAAACTGACCACTATCCCAAGAGATGAAACTATTAGAGCCCATTCAGCAATGGAGACTCCGCTACCACTCTTTTTACGTTTTTGGGGAATAAACACTTCGGATCGTGGTGTAACAGATGGATAAGATTTGAAAAACAAAAAGTGGCCAACAGATGCGGACTTACCATCCGGATAGATGACCAGTGAACCATTTTTCCTGGCATAAGGAGTAAAATTCCCAGCCTGCTCAACATAATATTTTAAGTTCTTTCCTTTTTTGTAAGGTATAATCGTTGGATTATATACTTCACCAGATATTTTTACCAAGGTAGAACTCCTGCTAACAGTAAGCACATCGCCATCCTCCAAAATAAGATTTTCTGAATTATTGGGATTTGATAATGCTTTACTAAGATCTACACTAATCAGGTCATAAGATTTATATATTTCATCCTTTAAGCGCGGATGTTGAGAAAGGCTGTCTGGGTTAATATTTAATATACGTTGGAAAAGTTTTTCTCTTTCTACAGTTGATAAATTAGATTGAATAGTTCGACGAATGGTTATGGAACTACTATCGGCAGACGCTTTAAACCCACCCACCCTGCTAAGAATATCACTAATCTTGTTACCGCTTTTTTGCAATCCATATCGCCCCGGGCTTTTTATCTCACCCAACACCAACACAGTTCTTTGAGGTGTATAACCTGGCAACGATTTTACAATTACTATATCATAGGGTTCTAATAAAACATCATCAGATTGTTCATTGGGATTCGTAAGGTTCACATTAAATATCTGAGTTTCATTGTGATTGGCAACATCAACATCGGCGTTTCTTAGCCTTCGGGTTATTTCAATCGTTGAGGAATCTCCAAACTCAGAAATACCTCCCACCAAAAGTAATAAATCGCGAAGCGATAAATTTTCACGCCATAGTACCTTGCCTGCCTTCCTCACATTTCCTTCTACCGCTACATAGGCAGAATCCTTAAACTCAAAAATAGAATGAACCGCGACAGAATCATCTTTAATTAACCTTAGATTATTGTTGCTGGTTGAAGTGGAATCAATGTCTGCTGATACCATCGTGGGCATTTTATTTTGAAAATATCGAAATACCGATATTCTTTTAGTATATGCATCTCTTGTAAAACCTCCTGCCTTTTCGACAAGTGATTTTAGAGTAAGTTCCGTGTCCAATTCATAAGGACCTGGCCTCAATACTGAACCCGAGATTACAACACGGTTCCCATACACATCAGGGAGTTTCCTAACGATATAATTATCGCTCCCTTTTGTTTCAAATGAATCAAACTGATTCGCATTCAGATCAATAATTTCTTTCACGGTTTTGGTTATTCGTTCTACCGTTACCGATCCTCGGAATGCATTATCAGTAAATCCACCGCAATATTTGAGAAGGTCGCCGAAACGTTCATTATCCAGCATTTCAAATTTACCCTCTCTTTTTACATTCCCTGTAATTGTAATCCTGTTTTTATAATATGGAATTCGTATTACATCCCCTTCCTGCAGGAGGATGTTGTCTTTGTTGTTCCCATCTACTAAAAAGTCGTAAAGATCTGCTGTTCGTTTCACTTCATTACCCCTGATAACTTTTATATCCCTATAACTTCCCATAGGAGTAGGGCCTCCACACAGATAAAGAATATTATATAAAGTAGTAAGAGAAGAAACCGTAAAAGTCCCTGGTTTTTTTGCCTGCCCAATGACAGTAACACGGATACTTCTTATTTTACCTAACGTAATTTGCACTTTGGTTTTTCCTGTACTAATGGCCCTATAAATTGTAGAAGCCAATTTCGATTTTATTTTATCTCTTGCCTGTTCAATACTAAGGCCGCTCACGGTAATAGGACCTACGTTGGGAATATAGATTTCTCCTTCTTCGTTTACGGTGACACGATATTGTTTTTCACTATATCCATATACGAAAATGTCCAGTTGGTCATCAGGGCCTAAAACATATCCTGCAGGCGCAGGGATGCGAAGATTAGGTTCAAATAACAGGCTGTTAGCAGTAAAAAGCTCTGATCCAAAAATAGTTCTGTCATTCTCGAATTTTTGAAGAGGTGTATTTTTACCCGTAGTATCATAAATACGTTGCGTGTCATTATAGGAACTCTTATCACCACTTGTATCAGTTTTGGATCTATTAGATGGTGCAGATATTAATTCCAGCCTGTTTTTCAACTTGTTGATCTCAGACTCCGGCAAACCTCTTTGCGCTGCCATCCTATATAGCTGAGACTCTGATATACCCGATTCCATTCCTTTATTATAAAATGAGATAAGCTCGGCATCACTATAGTCGTCAATTTTAATATTGCTTAAATCCCTTGTATCAAATAATCTATTTTGTGCAGAAAGTTGGTTGGAACAAAACAGTATTGTAAACAAAACAAATAATACAGTTTTGATGATTTTCATTAGTTTGTTCATTTAAAATATTCGAGCTAATGTAAGATTAGGAGCGTTAAAAAATCGTCTGCGAAGGTAATAATATTTTCTCTTATACTATCTTGCACTTTAGTCATTTTTCATCCTATCTTAGTCCCATAGAAAGGGATTTTTTGAGATAATACTTTAACGGAATTACCTTTCAATGATGGTATAGTATTAGAAAATATTTAAAGTTGTATAATGGTTCCAAAATGGAATGTGTTGCTTTTCAATCTTTGTGTTTGCTTATTTCCATCCTTACTATCTGGACAAAATAATACCGGGAAAAAAATTATAGAATTTGGGTGGGATTGCCCGAAGGTGAGTATGTTGAAAATGGACATTTCTCAAATGGAAAACAATGTACCATTTGATGGAGTGGTTTTTACTTTGGATTTTGATATTTATAGTGCTTTCGATACTAACGATCGCGCCCAGCCAGCATATCAATATGATGAACTCTCTAAAATCGACTGGAAAAAATTAACTGATAACTTTTTACTTGTGAGAGGTGTTGGAATTTACAATGCACTTTGGCTAAACGATAATGCATGGATAAAAATCGTAAAAAACCTCACGCAGATTTCTAAATCATTATCCGCTTCAAAAAGAATAAAGGGTGTTGGCTTTGATCCTGAATACTATTATAGTGATCCTGATAATAACCCATGGATATACAAACCGTCTCTATATAAAAATCTTTCTTACCAGCAAGTTGGAACTTTTGTAAGGCTGCGGGGGAAGCAGTTCATACAGGCCTTACAGACTTACAAACCCGATATACAGGTTCTGTGTTTCTGGTTGCTTGGGTTGGTTTCAATACAAAGTCAAACCCAACCAATTGCTGAAACTGGAATGGCATTATATCCTTTTTTTGTTGAAGGGATGTTGCAAGGACAAAATAAATCAAGTACTATTATTGATGGTAACGAATATTCGTATGGGTTTGAAAAGCCAGAGAACTTTATAGAATCAGGAAAATACAGAAGAGAAGAAGGAAGCAAGTTGATAAGCGTTTCCATCCAATCAAAACTTCAAAACGTTTCTATTGCGCAAGCTGTATTTTTTGACCTGATCTATGCAAAAGATCCAAGCTATGATAGGAGATTTGATAAGACTACTAAAGAACGATGGCTTAGGTATAATTCATATAATGCCTTTAAAACAACAGATAAATATGTGTGGTTTTATAATGAAAGAATAAATTGGTGGAAAGGCTTAGTAGATACAGGTGTCGCCAGAATAATTAATGAAGTAAAAAATATTGTGAATATCGAACAAAATAATACGAACCCTCAAATTAACGGCTATTCGGGAATTCATGATTTTAAAGAAATATTACCAAATAGTTATCATGGAATTTCTTTTATTTACACACAAAAGACAAATGAACTTTACATAAAACTATTGGATGTTGGGATTAAAAATATTCAGGTTTTTAATAATTCACGGGTAATTTATGCCATCAATAGTCCACCGACAGATTTTACAATTAATCTGAACGGAAAATATTTCAAGAAGGGGAATTTAATAATATTAGCAAAAGACAGTAAAGGGATAGCTTCTGTTGCTTATGTGAATTGAAGAAGTAACAACTTAGCAAGAGACGGTGCATGAGAAAATCTATATCTGACCAATAATCTTTTTCAACTTCGTATCATCACCCCAAAAATGCATCGGCTCATGCTCAGGATAGGGGAAAAATCCTTTATTCAGTTTTATACGCTGTTTCTTTTCAGTAAGAAAATTTTCAACCAACTGATTAATAGTAATTGGCTGGTTACTGCAACAGTTTATAATACCTGTTATGGTTTTTTGCGTTGCTATTTTCACAATATACGTAGCTACTTTTTCTACCGGTAGATAATCTCTTTGCTGTTCGCCTCCGCTCATCTTGAATTCATTGTCACCCTTGAGCAATGCAGATTCTAATAGGGAGAGGATAGCTTTTGGATTCTGTCCTTGTCCATACATATAAAACAATCTCGTCCATTTCAGATCAAATGGATAGAATTTTTGAAACTGTTCGATGAATTTCCGAAGTGAATCTTTTGCAATAGCATAAGGGTTTGTAGGGAAAGTGGGTAATTTTTCATTTAGCATTCCTTCCTGTAATCCATATTCCATACAGGTTCCGGCAATATTAATATCTGTTGCTCCATTGATTACCAGATTTTTTATAAAAGCATAATGCCTCCATAAATTTTCTTCAATATGAAAAAGCGATTGATAATTGGGTAATCCTCTCCAGGCTAAATGGATTACTATTTCCGGAGCATCGAAAAGATGAAAATAATCAAGATCTTTCTGCAATTGAGAAAAATCCATTGAAAGATATTTAACATCATTATACCAGGAAAACCCTTTTGCTTTTTCCTTGTTTACAGAAGTAGTAATAACCTCGTAGTTATTTTTTAATAACTCCATTACAACATAGTTGCCAATAAAGCCGGTAGCTCCTGTTACAAGTACCTTCATTTTATTAAAAAATTTCTAGTCCGGGAATAGCTGTTACAAATTTTGCACCCCAGGTTTTAATATAATTCAATTGCCCACTAATCTCATCTTTTAAATTCCATGGAAGAATGATAACATAATCCGGCTTATCATTCCTGAGAAAATCTTCATTCACCACGGGAATATGGCTTGCCGGTAAAAATTTATTCTGTTTATGCGGATTGGCATCAACCACATATTTTATTAAATCATTTTTTATTCCGCAATAATTAAGCATTGTATTTCCTTTGGCTGCGGCACCATAAGCAGCTACTGCCTTGTTTAATTCTTTTTGTTTGATAAGAAAGGATAATAAATCCAATTTTACTTTTAATGCCTTCTCATTAAAATTACTGTAATAAGCCGGATCGGTCATTCCTTTTTGTTTCTCTTTAGCCAATAAGTTATTTACATTTATGGAGATATCCCTTGAATCATTTGTATGCTTTGCATAAATTCTTATAGAACCTCCGTGAGTGGGGATCTCATCCACATCAAACAGTTCCAAATCCTGAGATTCAAAAATCTGTTTCACAGTATAGAATGATAAATAAGAAAAATGCTCATGATAAATCGTATCAAACTGATTGTTATCTACCAGTTGCATTAAATGCGGAAATTCCATTGTGATCACTCCATTCTCTTTCAATATCATTTTCATTCCTGCAACAAAATCCATTATATCCGGCACATGTGCCAAAACATTATTGCCGAGTAATAAATCTCCCCGGATATTCTTAGCGAGCATTTCCTTAGCAAGCCTGGTTCCGAAGAATTCGTTAATAGACTCAATACCTTTTTTTTTGGCAACTTCTGCCGTATTTTTAGTAGGTTCTACTCCCAATACCGGAATATTTTTCTCTTTAAAATATTGTAATAAATAGCCATCGTTTGAAGCAATTTCTATAACGGAGGAATTTTCATTTAATCTAAAGCGGTTCACCATCAAATCTGCGTATTTCCTGGCATGATCGAGCCAACTTTTACTGAAAGAAGAAAAATATACGTATTCATTATTAAAGATATCACCTGATTTTTTGTATTCTTCTATTTGGACCAAAAAGCATTTATGACAGGTAAATACTTTTAATGGATAGAATGTTTCAGGTTCTTGAAGATTATCAAATGTGAGGAATGAATTAGAAGCAGGTGCATTCACCAAGTCAATAAATAGATCTTTTAATTCTGTTTTGCAAAATCTGCACTTCATAATGGTATTTTATATTCCTTTGAAATCTTCTTTTAAGAACACATATTTACTATCCTTTTCGGAAATGTCGCTAACCTCCAGCGGCCATTTTATTCCTATGAGTGGGTCATTGTACCTGATTCCTCCTTCGGCTTCAGGAGTGTAAAAATTAGTATGATGATAAATGAGTTGGCAATTGTTAGTTAGTGCCTGGAATCCATGAGCAAATCCATCAGGGATCAAAATCATTTTTTTATTTTCTGCCGAAATTTCTGTGCCAAACCATTTTAAAAAAGTAGGAGAATCTTTTCTTAAATCTAAAGCAACATCATAAACTGAACCTGAAATGCATCTAACTAATTTTGTTTCGGTATAGGGCGGTAATTGAAAATGCATTCCTCGCATTGCTCCCATTTGATTGGTAAAAGAATGATTCATCTGCACCCATTCTTTATGATGCCCTATTTTTTTAAATTCTTCTTTGCAAAAAGTACGCGCAAACCAACCTCTTTGATCCTTAAATAACTCAAGTTCTATTACGTAGAGATCATTAATAAAAGTAGGATGAAATATCATTGGTTTTCGATACAAATTTTATCAAGATGTTTCCTCAGAAGTTTTAACCGTATAAACCGTTCGCCATCAAAATCTTTTTCAGAAAAATTTATCTCCTGTAGCTTCTCATATAATTCTTCCATACCGGATTGGAGTGAATATTCAAGTTTAAAATCGGGCAATATTGAATACAAAAGATCGAAGTTAACCCGGTAATCTCTTGGATCATTTCCAACTTCTCCGGTATAAACAATTTTTGCTTGTGGAATTAATTTCTGAACATTATCGGCCACATCTTTTACCTGATAATTTTCCACATTAGCGCCAATATTAATTGCTTTAGCATATATTTTTTCGACTGGGGCATCAGCTAATGCAATAAAAGCTCTTGCTATATCTTTACAATGAATTAATGGCCGCCAGGGTTCTCCATCACTCATAATGCGGATATCTCCCTTGGCTATGGCACAGGAAAGTAAATTGTTTACTACCAGGTCAATCCTCAACATAGGTGAATATCCGTAAGCCGTTGAGTTTCGCAAAAATACAGGGCAAAAATTTTCATCTGCCATTTCGGAAAGTTGCTTTTCCACTTCAATTTTGGAAGTTGCATAAGCAGTAAGTGGATTCACTGGAGCGGTTTCATTCAAATCGTTATTAATCCCTTTCCCGTAGATAGAGCAACTGCTTGAAAATAAAAATTTTTTTACTCCTGCCTGCTTTGATAGTCGGGCAAGACGTATGGAAGCATCTTGATTAACACTATAGGTAATTTTGGGATTAAGATCTCCCATGGGATCATTTGATATCCCTGCAAGGTGCATAATGCAATCGTGTCCTCTAAGGTCATCAACAGAGATCTCTCTTATATCTTTAATTAATTCTAAATCAGGCTTAATTACTTCAGCAATCTGTGATTCTTCGAATAGATTAATATCACATGCAGTAACTGTGTGTCCTGCTGCTTTTAAAAGGCTTATTAAGTGAGTTCCTATGTATCCTTTGTGGCCGGTTACCAATACTTTCATAAATTCTTATTTCCAGGTTTTCCATTTTGCCTGATTTGTTTCCCAAAGCTGTTCCAACTCTATTTTATCGCGCATAGCATCCATACATTTCCAGAATCCGTGGTGCTTATAGGCTACAAGCTGATTCTCATTTGCTATTTGCTCCAGGGGTTCTTTTTCCCATTGTACATCTTCCATATCTCCTTTCAGATACTTAAATATTCCAGATTCAAGAACGAAATAACCTCCATTTATCCAAATATCTTTATCATTAGGTTTTTCTTTAAAATTTCTAACAATAAAAGACTTGTCGGTTTCTATTGTTCCAAATCTTCCCGGTAGTTCTATTGAAGTAAGCGTAGCTAATTTTTTATGAGCCTTATGAAAAGAAACCAGCTTTTTAATATTAACGTCAGAAACACCATCACCATATGTGAGCATAAAGGTTTCATCTGTTACATATTTTTCAATCTTTTGAATTCTTCCGGCAGTATTTGTTTGAATTCCAGTATCAACCAACGTTACAGTAAATGATTCCGTATTGGCAAAGTGCACGTCAACCTTATTGTTTTGTAATTTTACAGTAATATCGGAATTATATAGAAAGTAATTTAAAAAATACTCTTTGATCAGGTAACCTTTGTATCCGCAACAAATCACAAAATCATTATATCCGTAATGAGAGTAATTTTTCATGATGTGCCAAAGAATGGGTTTCCCGCCTATTTCAATCATCGGCTTCGGCCTAAGGTGTGACTCCTCCGAAATTCGGGTTCCCAGTCCGCCTGCTAATATTACTACTTTCATTAAAATGCTGATTTATAGCCTGGATTAAAAATAAATTAATGCATTAGTTATATCACTACTCAACAAAAATTGCGCAAAGATAATTTAATGTAAAATATCTTAGAATGGTGATTCATTAAATGAAAATCATAAATAATTGTTTGTTTACTGACTTATATTAAACACGAAAAACCATATAAGAAATGAATCCTCTAAATTTTATAATTTCTTATCGCATGTACTAATTCTATCGACTTCCTGGTTTCCATCAAAGAGAATCCATTTCCTGCCAGTATCTGTTCATAAGATTTTGTGTGAAGCTCTGTAAATCCGTCGCTGAATTCAAATGATTCGCCATCAATGTTCAATGCCCTGTAAGTGCGTTTGCCTGATGCCTGAGCTTCGGTGGGTAATTGAGTGGCATCAATACTTAATCTCCAATTCACTTTCGCTTTTTCCAGCTCTAACGTTCCCGATGCCGTGTCTTTTGTGTGCTCTGTTACTATATTCGCTTTTACATCGCCGAAAATCCACATCAACATATCAAAAAAATGAACACCAATATTGGTCGCGATGCCTCCGCTTTTTTGAATATCGCCTTTCCAACTGGTATAATACCAATGTCCGCGGCTCGTAATATAGTCCAGTTCCACTACATGTGTTTTATCTTTTGGCTCTGCCGCGATTTTTTCCTTTAACTCAATGATGGCCGGATGAAGCCTCAATTGCAAAATGGTAAATATTTTATTGCCGGTTTCTTTTTCTATTTCTGCCAGTGCGTCTATGTTCCATGGATTAAGCACAATTGGTTTTTCACAAATAACATTGGCGCCTACACGCAAACCGAAACGGATATGGGAATCGTGTAAATAATTGGGACTACAAACGCTAACGAAATCAGTATTGATTCCCTTGCGTCGCAGTTTTTCAATGTGCCTGTCGAAACGCTCAAACTCAATAAAAAAATCTGCTTCGGGGAAATAGCTATCCAGAATTCCCACCGAATCATTTTTATCTAAAGCGGCTATTAGCTTGTTTCCTGTATCTTTTATTGCTTTCATGTGGCGTGGAGCTATGTAACCGGCGGCACCTATCAACGCAAAATTTTTCATTGATTATCTTTTGTGTTTTGGTAAATAATTTAACGTCATCATCAGTAAACAAACTTATTTTGAAAATTTTCATTTAATGCCTG
>Ga0164241_10002241_pt1 | contig 21382 bp, 17 predicted proteins | sample OricomyardsoilBY_FD_108780 | JGI IMG/M metagenome (GOLD analysis project Ga0164241, IMG submission 108780) | Backyard soil microbial communities from Emeryville, California, USA - Original compost - Back yard soil (BY) | ecosystem: Environmental > Terrestrial > Soil > Unclassified | place: USA... | reverse complement strand
GGCGCCGAGTTGTTTGGCGTCGGCACACCGCTGGAACTCGAGGGCCGCAACGCGCCGAATGGCTTCGTCGGGCTTGCGCAGTACGACCAGCGAGAGCTGGGTGGCAACGACGACGGGCTCATCAACGACGCCGACGCAATCTGGCCGCAGTTGCGCATCTGGGTGGACCTCGACGCCAATGGAGTCGCCACCTATGCCGAGATGCGCACGCTGCGGAGCTACGGCATCACGGGCCTGGAGACGATTCCGAAGCGACACCGGTACATCGACCCCGCCGGCAACCTGATCCCGCTGTGGGCGTGGGCGTTCCAGAAAGGAAGGCCCGGCCGCGCGCTGATGGTGGATGTCTTCTTCAAGAAGCTGCAGTAGTCAGGGACACAGCCGGCGCACCAGCGCCACGCGGGTCTCGACGTCGAGCTTGCGGAAGATCTGCCGGACCTGTGACTTGACCGTGTTGATGGTGACGCCGCGCAGACGCGCGATCTGCGCGAGCGTCCGACCATCGCAGAGCCGCTCGGCGACCTCGCGCTCGGAGGTGGTGAGCCGGGAATCATCGGCTGCATCCTGGATCACGCAGGTGAACAGGCACCGGCCGCCAGTCGAGTCGCGCGCCTCGAATCGGAACGCCATGCCACCGGCGCGGGGCTCGATGGCCACGGTGCGGGCCGATTGGAGCAACCGCGCGAGCAAGGGTGCCGCCTCGCCGAGTCGCGCTGGACGCCGGCGTGCGCCGCGCACCAGGCCGCGCAGATCGCCCAGGGTCTGTTCGAGTGTGGGGCCGGGCATCGCGCCCTTCTGCCACGGCAGGTGCCTTGGCTTACACCTGCATATCTGCCCGAAACGAGTAGTTATTCGAACTCAGCTCGTGAGCCGCTTGACCCACGTGGCGTACTTGTCCATCCAGCCCTGCAGGAATTTGCGCGTCTCCGCATTCGAGACGTTGCCGGCCTCATCGAACAAGCCGTCCTTGGCCTGGATGTATGCCTCCGGCTGTCCCAATGTCGGCATGTCGAGGTAGGCCAGGACCATGCGCAAGTGCGACTGCGCCACCGCGGTACCGATGGCGCCGATGGAGGCGCCGATGACGCCGGCCGGCTTCCCGGCCCAGGCGCTGTGCCCGTAGGGACGAGACGCATGATCGATGGCGTTCTTCAACACGCCGGGCAGAGAGCGGTTGTACTCGGCGGTCACGAATATCACGGCATCCACGGCGCGCAACTCGCTCTTCAGCCGCTGCACCTCGGGCGCCTGGCTGCGGTCGTCGTCCTGGTTGTAGAGCGGCAGGTCCCCGATCCGCAGTTCCTTGAAGTTGAAATCCGTCGGGCCCAGCTTGACGAGCGCATGCGCGAGTTTGCGGTTGTATGAATCCTTGCGAAGGCTTCCGACGACGTAACCGATCTGCTTGGTCATTCGCGACTCCTGTGTGGTCAAATCATCGCAAATCCCCCGGGGCGATCTGTAGGAAGGCAGAGCAATCCGCCGGCCATGCATCCAGGCGACGCCGTCTCCCGTAGCGCGCCTCCGCGATGCACAAACGCACGCCTTCGCGCTTTGAAAAGCGGTAGGCTCACCGCCCATGGCTACCAATTCCACGGGGTGGCTCGGCGCCACCGCCGTCGCCTTCGCACTATCGTTTACCGCGGCGCCAGCGCTCGCCGTCACCGATGCCGACCGCCTGGCGGTCTACAAGGAATTCCGCGTGCAGTTCGACGCGCGGCAGTACGCCGCCGCCCGGCCGCTGGCGGAAAAGCTGGTCCAGCTCACCGAGGAGCAGTACGGCCCGGAAGAGCTGGCATTGACCAAGCCCCTCACCAATCTCGCCACCGTCGACTACAAGCTGGGCGACTTTCCGAACGCCATCCAGAACTACCAGCGCACCCTGCGCATCCTGCAGGCCAAGTCGACGCTGGCCGACAAGGAGAAGATCGCGCCGTTGCACGGCCTCGGCGTCAGTTTCATGGGCGCGAATGACCCGGAATCCGCGGTCGTGGCCCTGAAACGCGCCGCCGACTTGTCCCGCAACACCGATGGCCTCTTCAACATCAACCAGGTCGAATTCATCGACGCGCTGATCAACGCCTACGCCGCCACCGGCCGCTGGCCGGAGGCCGAGAAAGAAGCCCTGTACGCCATGCGCGTCGAGGAAGCCGCGTACGGTCGCAGCTCGATCAAGCTGCTCGATCGGCTCGACAAGCTGGCCCGCTGGTACGAGGCGGATCGCCGCTACACCAGCGAGCGCAACGTCTACGACCGCGCGCTCGCCATCCTGCAGAAGGCCGGCAATGAAAACGACGTGCGCCGCGTGCCGGCACTGCGTGGCATCGCGCGCGCATTCCGGCTCGAGTCCTTCTATGGCGTCGAAGGCGCCGACAACAGCGGCACGTTCAACACCGGCAACCAGGGTGCGCCGGTGTTCGCCGAGAACACGCAATCGCGGCGCGGCGAGACCGCGCTGGCGACGGCGCTGTCCATCATCGACTCCAACTCACCGGTCGACCAGCAGCTGCGCGGCGAGGTGCTCACGGATCTCGGCGACTGGTACCTGATCGCCAACGCGCTGCGCCGCGCCTACGACACCTACGCGGACGCGTGGAAGGCCTTCGCGCAGATCGATAAAACCAGGTACCTGATGTCGCCGCGCATCCTCGCTTACCGGCCGTCGATCAGCTCGATCGACCGCTCGCAGCTCGACCCGGCCGAGGCCGTGGTGAAGAGCGTGGAGCTGCACTTCAGCGTGGACCGCGATGGCCGCATCGACAACGTCACCTCGCCCACCACCGACGTACCCGACTCCATCGTGAAAGGCTCGGCGATGTCGATGAAGCGTTCGCGTTATGCGCCGCGCATCGAGAACGGCGCGGCGGTGGCCACGGAAAACGTGGTGTTCGTCGAGCGGGTGCTGGTCAGAGCGTCGACGCAGTCTTCGTCGTCAGAATCGGCGCCATCTGGGAAGGAGGCTGAGAGGGCGCCGGAGGCGCCGCCGGCTGATCAGCCGGCACCGGCGCCGGAGCAGAGCCCGCCGGAGAAGAAGGACCCTGGGACGACGGAGTAGTCGTCGCGACCACCGGCGGATCGTTGATCGGTACGACCTCGATGGTCATTTCCGGCCCCAGCGCCGCGGTCTCGGTAGCCCCGGCCGCAAGCGGCGCGCGCGGTGCGATGGCATGCGAGGCCAGCAGCGGCTTCGCGATATCCAGCCCGGGGAACTGCGTCAGGAATTTCGCCGCCGCGTCGCGCATCGCCGCGTAGGCCGCGATGCCCAGCTCTTCTTCGCCATTGCCGATCTTCGGCGCGGGACCACTGCCGTAACCCGTGAGCGTGAGATTGTCGACCAGCGAACCGTCGGGTGCGTAGATCGCGATGTTGTAGCGGATGGTCACGGCGCAGTAGATGCCGCCGGTTTCCTTGGCATTCGCGAACGAGAACTGCTCGATTCGCGGTTCAAAAATGGCCATGAGGCCGGGCTCGAGGCGCGCGGCGTCGACGCTCTCGAACATCTTCGCCTCGGTGAACTCCGCCTTGAAGATCTCTTCGATCAGGTGTTTGTGCGAGGGACCGAGATCCGCTTCGTAGTCGACGCTGGCGCGCGACTCCTTGTGCGTGTAATTGCCGGCCTCGGGGGTCACCACCACGCCGACCTTGGCCGGCGTCGCCACGATCAGTGGCTTGGGCAGATCGCCCTCCGGTCGCACCGCGACTTTCGCGCAGCCGCCGAGCACCAGCAGGCCGATGGTGAAAGCAAGCGTTGCATTGGCGCGGTTCATGCAGTTACCGGTGTTGATGTCTAACCGCCGACGCAGCGAGGCTGTCCGAGCACGTCGATCGAGACCGCGCAGCTGGGGCCGCCGACCGTGAGACCGACGAACGTCCCCTCGTTGTCATCGCACATGGCCCGCATTAGAGCAGCAAAACGCGAATTGATAAACGGCGGAGAATTGGGACCATCCGGCATGCCGATGGCGTGGATGCGGATGCGGTGGCGGCCCTGCCGGTCCACGGGGTTGTACTTACGCACCGCCGCCAGCGCGGCCTCGATGGAACCGCCGGTAAAGTCGTCGCCGATGACATACACGCTGATCTTCTTGTCGGCCGACCACCAGCCCTGCACGGCCGCCCCGATGCCCTCCACCGGGCTGGAGTTGCTGTAGGCCTTCCAGTTGACCATGGCCGACTGGATCTTGGCCCGCTGCGCGGGCGAATCCTGCAGCCACTGGCCCTTGGTGCTCGGGAACAACGGCTTGCCCTCGTCATCCAGCACCTGGATGCCCTTGAGCTTGGGATAGATGTCGAGGATCTCGCGCACCACGTTCTGCATGTTCTGCCAGTTGTCGGCCTGCATGCTGCCGGAGGTGTCGATGCAGAAGATGACCCACTCGCTGTCCACCGGGATGCCGCCGACCGCCGGCACGGTGTCGATGCGTCGCGGCGCGTTCTTGAGCAGGCGTTGCATCTCCGCGGTCAGCGTCTGGTGCACGGCCACGAGTTCCTGCTCGACCTTGTTGGTGACCGATGCCTCGCCCATGCTGGCCTTGAACTCGCCGCGGATCTTGGACAGATCGCCCGCCAGCACCGAGGCCTTCAGCTTGTCCGAGTCCAGTTCCTTGACGCGACCCTGCAGCTCGCGGTTCAGCACGTCGGTCTCACCGCGCAGGTCGAACAACTGCCGCTGCAGGGCGTCGATCTGTCCCTTGAGATCCTTCTCGCTGCGTTCGATGACGATGGGCCGTCCCACGTCGGTGAGCACCAGCAGCAGGATGATGGCGCCGAAACCGCAGCAGATGCAGTCGAGGAACGACAGCGTGAAGACTTCGAATTCGCGACGTTTGCCGATGGCCATGTGCGTGTCCCCGGCTACGGCCAGTCGCGCGAGGGAATGACGTAGGACCCGCCGGTGCGGCGCGCCAGGCGCCAGTAGGCGTGCGCCGCGAGCAGGTCGCCCTTCATCGGCAGCAGCACGATGTCCATCGGCATGTCCTTGTTCATGATCTTCAGCGCGTCGTCGAACAACTTCTCGCGTTCGCGCACGTTGATGAATTTCCGCGATGGCGCCACCGAGCCCTGCGTCGGCAGGCCGTCGGTGATCAGGATGATCTGGTCGGGCTGCGGATTGATCATGCGCGCCGCCAGCAGCGCATTCACCAGGCTGGTGCCGTCCTGCGGCACGATGCTGCGCGTGGCGGTGAGCACCTGCTGGACCACGCGCGGATCGTTCGAGTCCAGCCACTTGCCCTTGGTGTCGCTCAGGATGGGGTTGGCCTTCACGTTGAAGCCGTACACCTGGAACTGGCTGTTGTCAGGCAGCTGCGCCGCCAGCCACTGCACCATGTCGACGGCGCGGCGCCACTTGGGCGCGAGCTTGCGCGCCGCCTCCGGCTGGTTGCGCAGCCGGATGACCTTGACCACGTCGTCGTCCATCATGCTCGCCGACGTGTCGAGCAACACCAGGATGCGTTTGCCCTTCACGCGCAGCGCGCTGATGTACCGCCGGTCGCCGCGGCCGCGGAACGCGATGCGCCGGTCACCGGCCGGACCCTTGTCGAGCGAGCCACCTTGCAGGCGCTTGTTGCCCTCTTCCAGTGACTTGATGTCGGCTATGAGCTTGTTGATGTGCTCGCGCTTGGCGATCGTCTCGTCTTCGTCGACGGAAACCTCGCGCATCTTCTTGAGCTCGGCGGCCACGCGCAGCGCGCGCGCCTTGGCCGAAGCCGCGTCGTCGTCGGTCTTCTCCAACGTGTTACGCAGCAGCACCAGGTTCTTCTGCCCGACCAGCACTTCTTCCTCGAGCTTGCGCACCTCGCCGGTGAGATCGTCGATGCGCGTGATTTCCTGTGCACCGGCCTGCGCCTGCACGATGGTGTAGAACAACACCACCGCGCCGAAGCCGCAGCAGATGCAATCGAGGAACGACAGCGTGAAGACTTCGAATGCGCGGCGCTTTCTCATGAGGCGCCTCCGAAGGCCGCGGCCGAGATCAGCGTGAACTCGACGCCGGGCGTGCCCACGCGCACGCGGTCGCCGGGGCGCACCGCGGCGCGCTCGCGCACGCGTGCGCCGTTGATCCAGGTGCCGTAGCGGCTGTGGTCGATGAGGATGGTGCGCTCGCCTTCGCGACGCAGCGAGCAGTGGCGGCGCGAGACGCCCGCCGCGGCGCGCGGCAGCGCGATGTGCGGCGTGTTGGAAACTTCCTCGGTGCCGATGAGCAGCCCCGACTCGGGGAAGCGCATCGAGTCGCCGCCGTAGAGGATGTGTGTGACCGGCAACGCGCGGCCGGGCGAACTGGTGGCTGCCGAGACGTATTCGATGGCCGAGGACAGCGAGTGATCCGCGATCCGCGCGACGCGCCGGCGCAGCCTGGGGGCGACCTCGGCCTCGGCCACCTGCAGCGACGCGGCCACGGCCGCGAGTCCCGCGGGCGCGATGACCACGCCGTCCTGTTCGTTCTCGAGCAGCCGCGGCAGGAATCCCGGCCAGCGGCGCGACTCGGCCGGCAGCACCAGCGCGGCCGACTGTCCCGCGATGCGCGCCGAACGCGCCAGCCGCGCGAGCTCGCGATAGAAAGGCTGGGCGGCATCCGCGAACATCTGCGCTTCCACCTCGACGGCGAAGCGTGAACCGTTCTCCTCGAGCGCGGCCTCGGTCTTGCCTTCGGTGGCCGCGCGCGCCGCGATCTGCGGTAACGCCGCGAACAGGCGCTGTTCCACCTCGAGGCTGAGCAGCGGATCGAAACGCGTGTTCTTGACCATGGCCGCGGACACGCCGATGAGCCACAGATCGTAAACGTCGAGCAGGTTGGCGCGCTCGCTGACGAAGGATTCTTCAACGGCGCATTCGGCGCCGCCCGCCACACGCGCGGCCGTGGCCGAGCGCCAGCCGGCATCCACCAGCACGTAGTGCCCGCGCTCGGCGATCGCCGCGGAGCTCAACGCACCGGCGTCGACGAAATCGCGCGCCTCGACACCGGCCGCATGCAACGCGCCGCGCAGTGCAGCCAGCGCGGTCACGTCGAGATCGGCCGGGATGGCCACCACGGCCTCGATGCGTTCGGTGATGTTGAGCGCGTGCAGCTGCGCGATCAGCTCGCGCGCCACGTTGCGCGAGGCCGATTCGTTTCGACCCAGCTCACGCCAATGGCCGAGCGACACTTCATCCGGCCGTCCACGCGAAACCGCCAACGCGGCACTGCCGGCGCTCGGCACCGGCGCCACGGTCTCGACCGCCAGCGGCTCGCTCGCGAGCAACTCGCCATCGCGCGCGATGGACAGGGTGTGGTGGTCGAAGTGGATGCCGTACATGACTAGCTACTAGATGTTGGTCGGGAAACTCACGCTCGAGTCGGCGCTGTATTGCAGGTCGGGCGGCAGTTCCTCGGGCGCGATGCCCTCGTAGGGATCCTTGTCGATGTCGTCTTCGGCGGCCGGGTCCTTGGTGTCCTTGGTGTCCGCGTTCGGCGCGGTGCCCGCGGCGGGCTTGGCGCCCGCGGGAGTCGCGTCAGGAGTCGCGGGCGGACCGCCCGGCGCGGTCGCCGGCTTGCCGGAGGCGGGTGCCGAAGGCTGCTCGCCGGCCTGCATGTTCTGCGTCATCACGTCCGCGGCCGGATGCACCGGTGTGTTCAACAGGGCCGTGGTCGCGGTCATGGCGGCCACCGCGGCCACGCCGATCGCGAACAGGCTGAATAACAAGTTGCGCATGAACTTCTCCTACTGCGGCGCCGGCGGCGCCACGTAACGCGCCACCCGGAAGCCGATGACATCGCTGGCCTGCATGGCGCCTTCACGCCACGGGAATCGCAATTCGGACGTGGCCGTGGTGCGCCAGTTTGAGCCGCGATACGCATGGCCCTTGCTGTCGTCGGGACCGAGCGGATCGGTGACCGCGGTCGACGGCACGAACGAAAGATACTTGTCGTTGACCCACTCGGACACGTTGCCGGCGAAGTCGTAGAAACCCATGGCGTTCGGCGGGAACAGCGCCGGCGCCGAGGCCGCCGGGAATTCGTCGCGATGCCCCTCGAGCGCGCCGCCTAACAAGCCCATCGCTTCGCCGCCGGCCCAGTTGGCGCTTCCCGAAACCACCGGCAGGTCCTGGCCCCAGGGATAACGCAGTGGCTTGCCGGCCGCGGCGGAGCGCGCCACGTATTCCCACTCGCCCTCGGTGGGCAGGCGATAACCGTTGGTCACCGGCGTGATCAGCGTGAAGCTGCTGGTGCCTTCTTCTCCCGGCGCGCTGGCGACATACGCGGGCGGCAGCCCTTCCTGCGCGGACAGCCAGTTGCAGAACTCGGCGGCATCGTCCCAGGTCACGCGCACCACCGGCTGCTTGTCGAGATCCAGCGACTGGTTGCCGATCGAACCAGAGTTGTGCGACTCCTTGAACTTGCGGAACTGCGCGTTGGTGACCTCGCGTTCACCCATGTAGAACGGCCGCACCAGCGTGACCTTGTGCGAGCCCTCGTTCGGACGGCGGCCCTGCTCGCGGCGATCGGTGCCGGCCTGGTAGGTGCCACCGGCGACGATGATGAGGCGGATGCCGCTCTTCGTGGTGAGGCGCGCCGGCGAGTTGCCGACGATGTCCTTGGGATCGGTGAGCTTGTATTCGAAGGTACGGCCGATGCCGGGCGCCAGCACCAGGTCGGTGATGAAAGGATCGTAGCCAGCCTTGCGCACCTCGACGTGGTGGCGGCTGGCCGGTAGTTCGATGGTGGTCGGCGCGGCACCGTGCGAGGTGCCGTTGACGAACACTTCCGCGTCTTCGGGCTTGCCCTGGAAGCGGACCGGAACCAGCAGCGCCGTGAGGCGCGCATCCAGTGTCGACTGTTTGGCGGCCTCGCCGAACACTTCGCGCGTCCATGGCGCATAGCCGGCACGCGCCACGCTGATGGTGTGCGTCACGCCGGGCGCGAGTTCGAGCGTGACCGGTGTGACTCCGCGGAAGCTGCCGCCCACGGTCACCTGGGCACCCGACGGCGCCGAGCGCACCGTGAACCGGGCGTCCGCGGCGCCGAGTTCGATCGGCCCGATGGTCTGCGGCACGCCGGCGTTGACCACCAGGCTCGAGGTCCACACGCGAAGGCCGGGCGAGGACACCTGCACGCGGCGGATGCCCGAATCCATTTCCACCTTGCCGGGCGTGACACCGGCGGGCTTGCCGTCGACTTCGATCTGCGCGCCCGCGGGCATCGAGCTGATGCTGATCACGCCGAAGTTCGGCTTCAGCGCCACCTTGAGTTTCTGCTGTTCACCGCCGCCGGCGATGTTCACGCGTTCGACGTGATCCAGGTAACGCGCCGCCTTGAACGTGAGCGTGCGCTCGCCGGCCGGCACTTCCACCGTGCCCGGCACGCGGCCGATACGCCGGCCGTCGGCGGAGATCTCGGCGTTGACGCCGCCGCTATCGACCTGCAGCTTGCCGGGTAGTTTGACCAGATGGATGAGCGCACGCGAATCCACCGGTCCGCGCGCCACGATCCTGACCTCGGCCGGCTCGTAACCCTTGCGCTCGGCGCGCAGCGTGTGATCGCCGGGGAACACGAACACGCTGGACGCCGACTGCCACGAGAAGCTGCCGAGCGAGCGGACCTCCGCATCGGCCGGCTGCAGCTCGAGCGCGATGGGTCGCAGCAGCGCGAACAGCCCGAGCACGGCCAGCAGCACCGTGCCCATGGCCCAGGCCAGGTAGTTCAGCTTGCCGCGCGGGCCGCGCCCGGCCCGGGCCGCGACCGGCGCGCCTTCGACGTCGGGCACCTGGCCCAGGTCGATGGTGAGGTCCTCGGCCGGCGCTTCCACCGTGCGCACGCTGTCGCCCACGGGCGGCAGGGTGTCGGTGCCTTCCAGCTCGAAGCGGCGCAGTGCGAGCTGGCGCGGCTGGGCCTCTTCGACCAGCAGCTGCGAGCCCGCGATGGTGATCACGTCACCGGCGATGATGATGCGCGCGCCCTGCACGGGCACGCCGTTGATGAAGATGCGCCCCTCGGCCGAGGCATCGAACAGCCAGCGCCCGGCCACCGATCGCAGCGAGGCCTGGGGCGGCGCGTCCACGGGCGACGGCGCGTCCAGGTGATCGGTGCGCAACGCTCCCGAACCCGGGTCAATGACCACCCGGGCGCCGAAATGCGATTCGCCCTGCGAATTCCGCAGCACGATGTTGGCGTCGAGTGAGGGCGAGGGTTCCATCTGAAAGGTAAGAGGCCGGCTACCTCAAATGGGTTCCAGGCAGCGGATTACGATGATCTGCTCGCCCTGCCCCGGGGCCACGGTGATCTCGCGGCGCACGTCGCGGAAGCCCGCGCGTTTGCCCGTGACCGTGTATTTGCCCGGCTTCAAGGTGACCTCGCGTCGATCGAAGGCGCCGAAATAGCCCACGCGCTGGATCGCCACCTCGGTCGCATTGTCGGATTCCAGCGCCAGCATGACCGGCTGGTTGAACGTGGGAAGTAACAGTTCCAGTCGCGTCACCTGGGAACGGATCACCGGCCCCTTGTTGGGCAGCGCGCCGGCCTGGTTCAGCAGTCGCTGGGCTTCGGCCCGCACCGGCTCCTCGGCCAGGCGCTCGGGCCTGTCTATGAGTGCCTGCAGCCGCTTGCCCAGTTCCGCCCGCGGCGCCACCGCCGCCCGCCCGTCGATGGCGAACTGCAGGGAAGGATCGCGGCCCAGGGCCTCGTCGTAGATGGCCAGCGCCTCGGTCCAGCGCTCCTCGCTGGCGTAGCGCGCGGCGCGCTGTTCCTGCTCGGCCAGGCTGCGGCCCGAGCCGGTGTCGGCGGCGCGTTGCAGCGCCGCGCCGACTTCCGTGCTGTCGGGGCGCATCTGTCGCGCCTTCTCGAGATGGGTGCGTGCCTCGGCCAGGCGCCCGGCATTGAGCGCGGCCAGGCCGGCACCGAATTCTGCGTTGAAGGCGTTGTCGGCGGCGGTGCGCTTCACGCGCGCCAGGCCCTCGGTCGCGGTCAGGTTGCCGGGATTGCGCTTGAGTACATCCGAATACAGCTCCTGCGCCTTGGCCAGGTCCTTGGCGTTCTCCGCGTTCTCGGCATCGGCCAGTGTCGGGACCACGCCGCTGGCCGCGGCCACCCTGGTGAGCCCGTCGGTGGCCTCGTTGTTGCCCGGCTCGATCTTGAGCGCCGTTTCGAAGGCCTGGCGGGAGTTTTCGAACTCGCCGGCGGTGAGCGCGCGTTTGCCCTCGGCCAGCTGCGCGGCCAACGCGGCCTGTCGCCGCGCTTCGATGTCGGTGAGCATCTTGTCGAGCGCATTGAGCGGCGCCTCGACCTGGTCGTACTTGCGGCGCTCGAGCTGGCCGCCGATGTCATCGAGGGATTTGCGGGCGGCCGCGAACTCATCGCCGCCCCACTGCGCGGCGGCGTGCGCGTCGAGGTCCTGGATGCGCTTGGTGAGCGCGGCATGTTTCTCGGCGAGCTCGCCGGCCTTCTTCTCCGCGGCGATGTCGGCGTCGGTGGGCCCGGACGGCACGTTCAGCGTGGCCACGTCGACCTTCTGCTCGCGGGCGAGTTTCGGCAGCAGGTACCAGGCCAGGCCGACCAGCACCACCAGTCCCGCGGCCATGATCCAGCCGACGCGGCGATTGCGCGCGCGCTGCTCGCGCACCACCTGCGCGCGCAGTTCGTCGACCTTGGGCAGCACGCCCGGATCGATCTCTTCGAGCTCGCGCACGTCGTTGATGATGGGCAGCTCGTCTTCGCCCGCCATCACCGCCGGCGTCAAGTTCTCCGCGGCGGCGCCGAGGATGGCCGCTTCCGACTCGGAGGCGGCCTCGGCCGGCGCGTTCTCGAGCCCGAGCGTGTCCTGCAGCACGGCGTTCATTTCGTCGGCCACGTGGCGCATCGACGGCGGGCGCTCGCGCGCCTGCTTGGCAAGCAGCCAGGAGACCAGTAGTTCGAGCCGCGGCGGGATCGGTTTGACCGGCTTCAGGCGCGGCACCGGCTCGGTCGCGATTTTCTTCGCATCGAACGCCGGATAAAACGGCGGATATCCGGACAGCAGCTCGTAGGCCAGCGCGCCGAGTCCGTAGATGTCGTCGGCCGGGCGCGCCGGTTCCCCGGCGAGCTGCTGCGGGCTGGCCGAGAACGGCGATCCCGGCGGGCCGGAGGTGTTGTCACCCTCGGAGGCGCCGGCACCAAAATCAGCCAGCAGCGGCCGACCGGCGCCATCGAGCAGGATGTTCGAGGGCTTGATGTCCCGGTGCACGATGCGGCGGGCGTGCGCGTGTTCCAGCGCGGCGGCCACGTCGATGAGCATGGGCAGGATCTTGGTGTACGCGGCGCCGCGCATCTGCCGCAGGTCACCGCCCGTGGCCAGCACCATGGGCAGCACGGTGGCGTCGCTGTCGCGCACCGGCTCGTAGACGCGCAGCACACCGGGGTGATTCAGGCGCGCGGTCAGCGTGAACTCGCGCTGGAACACCTGCCAGGCGGCTTCCGAATTGGCGAACTGCGAATACAGGACCTTGAGCGCGACGTCGGTGTCGCGCAGTTCGTCACGCGCGCGCCATACCTCGCCGTACCCGCCGGCCCCGAGTTTTTCGTTGAGCACGAAGCGGCCGCACAGCTTTGTGCCGGCCTGGTTCTGGTTTGTCACAAATTAAGTGTGGCTCAGCCCGACGGCTTGGCGCTACCACTCGTCGACGTGGTGCTGGTGCTCGTCGGTTCCGGCGCGGGGGCCACCGGTGGCGGCGCCGCGGCCGCGCCCGTCTCTTCCTCGTACAGCTGCTTCAGCAGCTTGCGCCATTCGCGGTACTGGTCTTCGACCGTGCCCGTGAGCCGCAACGTGTGCCCTTCCACCTCGACCACCTGCGGCGCCACTTCCGACTGGAAGCTGGTGGTGAGCTCCTTGAGGGCATCGGCGTGGGTGCGCGCATCGGCGTATTTCTTCACGCCCGAGAGGATGGCGGCGATGCCGCCCATCGCGCCGGCGTTGCGCGCGGCATCGGCGATGCGGCAGCTGTCGTAGGTGCTGCAGGAATTCGGCGCGAAGATGCTGGCCAGCAACGCGGCGGCGCCGAGCACGGTGCGGGTACGCGCCGCCGAGCGCGCGCGCATTTCCTTCTCGAGCTCGGTGAAGCTGGTCTGCCGCCAGCTGCCGTACGAGTCTTCCATCGTGTCGTGGAAGCTCGCGTAGTAATCGTTGACGGTGTCGACCACGGCGGTGTCGCGCTCGCGGATCTTCTCGATGCGGCCCAGCGTCGGGTCGCTGTCGGCCGGCATGCGCACCACCTGCGTGACGCCGTTCTTGTCCTTGGCCGTCATGCCCGCCATGGCATCGGGCGCCAGGTCCTGGGCGAAGCGCAGGTTCGCGACCTTGCGGATGTTCTCGCGATCGAGCGCGGTCAGCTTGTCGCGCGCCAGCACCATGTCGTTGGCGATTTCGGAGTAGACATTCTGGAAAGGATCGCGCGCCTTCATCGAGGCGCTGGTCTTGTACGCGCCGAGATCGACGAGGCTGGAATAGCGCTTGTCCTTGATCCAGGTGCGACCGGCCGCGTCGGTGACCGAGACGTCGATGGCGAGGAAACCGCCGTTGGAATCGATGAGCTGGCCCGTGACGATGACGTCGACGAACTCGGCATTGTTCGGGATGACGCGCACCGCGCCCCACTGCGCCGTGCCTTCGAGCGTCTCGCGCAGCAGCGTCGGGACGTAGCGCGCCTCGGCCTTGCGCAGGTCGGGATAGATGCGCTTCTTGGCGAGGGCCTCTTCGTTGTCCTTGATGTTCTCGGGGATGCCGGGGTCGAACACCTTGATACCGACGTCTAACAACTCGGCTTCGGGAATGTGGACCGTGGCCTGCTGGGCCGCGACCTTTGGAATCGGCCTGGTCTCGCTGGTCACGCACCCGGTGAGCGCAAGCACCGCCGCGAACACCGTGCCTGCAACGAATCTGCAGTTCATGACATCACCTCATTCGCTCTACTTCGCCGATCTCTTGTATTCGTTGTATTCCTTCCAGAGCCGTTCCTTGAGCTCCGGATCCGTCTCTTCCTCGGCCGCCTTGCGCAGGCGCCGCGCGACGATGTCGTCGTCGTTGCCGCTGGTCTGAGGACCACCACCGCTGCCGCCGCCGGCACCGATGCTCTTGCCACTCTTGTTGCCCTGGTTGCCGCCCTGGTTCGAATTACCCGCGCTGCCGTCGGGAGATCCGGACTCGCCGGTACCCGATTGCTTGAGATCGCCTTCGCGACCGCCGGGAGAACTGCCGCCGTTGCTGCCGTCGCCGGAGCTGTCGGCCGCGGAACCATTACCCTCGCCTTCGGCCGTGCCCTTGGCATCGCGCTCCTTCGAGACGCGCTCCTGTTCCTTCTTCAAAGTCTTGTCGAAGTCACCGAGGGAATCGTCGAGCGCCTTGTCGCCACCCTGCCGACGTTCATCGGAAGTGGTCGCCCCGCCGGGACCTTCGGTGCCCGCGCTGCCGGACTTGCCGCCCTTGCTGCCGCCGCTGGAACCGGAGCCACCTTCCGTGCCGTCTTCGGAGCCGTTTTCCGAACCGTTCTCCGAGCCACTCTTCGAACCGCTGCTGGAGCCACCATCGCCGTCGCCGGACTCACCCGGCAGTCCGGGCAATCCTGGCAATGAAGTCGTGCCACCCGGCATTCCGCTGGAGCCGCCCGGCATGCCACTGCTGCCGCCCGGCATGCCGCTCGAGCCGCCTTGTGAACCGCCTGACGAACCTCCCGACGAACCGCCGGGCATGCCACCGCCGCCGCCGCCCCCACCACCACCACCGGAAGGCATTCCGCCTCCGCCCGAGGGACTCGGCATTCCACCGCCGCTGCTGGTCGATGCACAGCCGGCAAGCGCAAGCGCCGCCGCTGCGGCAGCGGCCATTAACAGGTGACGGGTGCGCATGCGAACCTCCTGCGTCAATGAGTTCCGGCGGGGATACCGTCGGTTCCCGAGAAAAAGCTGCGCAGCTGCGCTGACATGCGGTTGCAAGCCGTCGCCTGCACGCGCGCGATGAATGGCAATGGAACTATGGCCCCCACGATGGCGGAAGTTCCGGTGACGTTGGTACCGACGCTACCCGCGGACTTGGCCGCTTTCAAATCCCAAATGGTGGCCTCGTAGGCGGATTCCTTCTGCCACCAGCCGAAGCCGATGCAGCCCGCGCCACCGGGCGCCGCACCGCAGGCCAGGCTGCCGCCGCCGTCGGTCTTGCGCGTGCTGCCGTCGAGCCAGACTACATAACGCACGCCACTCTCCGTGACCTGTTCCGACACTCCCGGCCGCGCCAGCAGCGCGCTCAGTGCCTCGGGCCGGGCCGGCGCGGTGCTCGGCTCGAACCAGGGGAACATCTTGTCGACGAATTCGTTGTTGTCATGCACCGCGATGCCGTGACGGCCATCGGCCATCTCTTCGCTGACGCAATCCATGAAGGAGTCCTCGGCGCCCGAGCCTTCGATCTGCGGCTTGGCGAGGATGACGACGCGCTCACCCTTGGCCACCGGCGTCGCGAGCTCGCGCGATTCTTCGATGCGCGCCTGCATGCAACCACTGCTGACGAACACCACTCCGAGACACGTAAAGGTGATTCGAAATGTGTTCATGTGCGACTCCCCGATAGATGCGGGTTTTTTAGGCAGGCGCAGCCAGTATGCCACGTTGCAGCATCTTCCCTTTGTGACCCGAAGCAATACGCCGTGGTTCCCATTTACATGGGTAATTCCAGATTCAGCTGAGGATGAGTACGCGCGGGTGGCTGAAAAAGATTCGTGGGAAGGCTGAATTTGCGCTCCGCGGGAAAGCCCAGCCGCCGGCAAGCCAGTTGAAAACGCTGGCGAATCAGCTCGGCCACCGGCCCGGTCGCGTGCATGCGGGTCCCGAAGTCGGGATCGTTGTCGCGCTCGCCGCGCATGGCCCGCACTTGCGACATGACGTGAGCCGCGCGTTCGGGGAAATGCTCGGCCAGCCACTCGCGGAACAGGTCCTTCACTTCCCAGGGGAGGCGCAGGATGGTGTAGCCCGCCAGCGACGCACCCGCCTCGCGCGCGGCCTCGAGCACTGATTCGATTTCATGTTCCGTCAGCACCGGGATGATGGGTGCGACCAACACGCCCACGGTGATGCCCGCGTCGGCCAGCAGGCGCATGGCCTTGAGCTTGGCAGCCGCCGAGGCGGCGCGTGGCTCGAGGATGCGTTTCATGTCCGGATCCAGCGTGGGAATGCTGAACATCACGCGCGTGAGGCCGTCGCGCGCCAGCGCCGCGAGCAGGTCGAGGTCGCGCGCGACCAGCGCACCCTTAGTCGTAATGCCCACCGGGTGCTTGCAGCGCAGGAGCACTTCGAGGATGGAGCGCGTGACCAGCAGCTTCTTTTCGAGCGGCTGATATGGATCTGTGTTGGCGCCGAGCATGATGGGCGCGCAGCGATACTTGGGCGCGGCCAGTTCTTTTTCCAACAGCTTCGCTGCGTCGACTTTGTAAAAAAGTTTGGTTTCGAAGTCGAGGCCGGGAGAGAGGCCGACATAGGCATGGCTGGGCCTAGAAAAGCAATAAACACAACCATGAAGGCATCCCCTGTAGGGATTGATTGATTGTCCGAAGCCGATATCGGGTGAATCGTTGCGGCTGATGATCGAGCGCGCGGGCTCGGGCATCACGACGGTTTCAACCTTGTTAGGTGCTTCTTCTTCGTACCATCCGTCGGGCTCCGCCGTCTGTGTAAATTTGTCGAAGCGGCCCGGAGGATTCGATAGCGCGCCTCGTCCTTTGATTGCACCCGCCATGCATCGACTGTATTGGCGTACAGACGATGAGTAAATCCAGTTCGCGGCGCGCGCGACTACTGGATAAGAAGGTCTTCAGTGCACGGGCTCGGGAAACTTGTCGAGCTTGCGCAGCTGCGGGAACAAGCCGAGATAACTGCCGACCACGGCCAGCGTGCACACGCCGCCGAAAATCATCGACGGGATGATTCCCATCCACGCGGCCTGCACACCCGCGCGGAACGCGCCGAGTTCGTTCGATGCGCCGATGAACATCGAATTCACCGCGCTGACGCGGCCGCGGATCGAGTCCGGCGTCTCCAGCTGCACCAGCATGCCGCGCACGAACACGCTGACCATGTCGCCGGCGCCGGCGAGGGCCAGCACGATGACCGAGAGCCACAGGCTGGTCGAAAGTCCCACGGTGATCATGCAGACGCCGAACAGCGCCACGCCGCCGAACATCCAGGTGCCCGCGTGGCGCGTGATCGGGCGCAGGCCGAGCGAGAACGCCACGATGGCCGCGCCGACACCGGGCGCGGCGCGCATCAGGCCGAGTCCAATGCTGTCCACGTGCAGGATCTTGTCCGCGTATGCGGGCAGCAGCGCGACCACGCCGCCGAACAACACGGCGAACAGATCGAGCGAGATCGCGCCCAGCACCGGCTTCTTCTGCCATACGAACACGAAGCCGCCGAGGAAATCGCTCCAGCGCCATTCCGAGCTGGACTTCGCGCGCACCGGTTTCACGCCGATGATCAGGAACATCGCGGCGACCAGCAGCGCAACGGCGATTCCGTACGACCAGTCGATGCCCAGGATGATCGTGAGTCCGGCAATGGCCGGGCCGGTGATGGTCGCGATCGTGAAGATCAACGTATTGAACGAGATCGCGCCCGACAGCAGTTCCTTCGGCACGAGGTTGGGCACCATGGCCTGCCCGGCCGGTGCCCAGAAGCTGCGGCCCACGCCTAACAATGCGGCGATGAAGAACAGCAGGTAGGCCTCGGTGCGCCCCGACAAGGTGAATATGAGCAGCGCCGCGGCGGCCATCAGCTCGACGCCGTACGCCAGCGCGATGATCAACCGCCGGTCGAAGCGGTCGGCGATCTGCCCACCGGGCAGCAGCAAGATGACGAACGGCAGGAACTGCGCGAGCCCGATGTAGCCGAGATAGGCTTCATTACGCGTCAGCTTCCACATCTGGTAGCCGAGCACGACGTCGATCATCTGCCAGGCCAGCGTGGCCGCGAACCGGCCGTACGCGTAACGCGCGAAATCAGGATGGCTGAGCGCCTGCCGGGCGGGGGAAATTGAGGTACTGCTCAAGGGTCGACGGGCTGTTGGGGGAGGCGCACTTTAACTGGTAACGTCGCGCTCCGTCGGCTCGTGGCCGGATTTTTTCGAGGAACGACGATGAATGGCCGAATCGTTGCAGGGCTTGCGGCATTGATCCTCGGGGCTTGCGCCGCCGCGCCACCACCGCCGGCACCCGCTCCCGCGCCGCCTCCACCCCCACCTACCCCGGACCAGGTGTTCGAGCTGCTGGCACGGCACTACCTCGACGAATTCCCGCCGCTGTCGCCGGTGGACGCCACCGCGCTGGGTGACCATCGCTTCGACGACCGTCTCGATGAGGTCGGCATCGAGGGATGGAACGCGCAGCTCGCCTTCAATGAGCGCTACATCGCCGCGTTGCGGCCCATCGACCGCGCGCAACTCTCGCGGGCCAACCAGGTGGACGCGATGTTGCTGGCGCATGAGCTCGAATACCAGCGCTGGAAGCTCGCGACGCTCGAGGACTGGCGCTGGAATCCACTCATATATACGAGGCTGGCCGGCGATGCCCTGTACAACCTCATCGCACGCGACTTCGCGCCCGAGCCGCAACGATTGCAGAACCTGGGCAAGCGACTCGATGAACTACCGCGCTTCCTGCAACAGGAACGCGAAGTGCTCGATCCGGTGCGCGTGCCGAAGGTGCATGCCGAGACGGCGGTGAAACAGAACGCCGGGCTGGTGTCGATGCTGGACGGCGAGATCACGCAGCGCATCGCCGCGCTGCCGGCCACGGACCAGGAATCCTTGCGCGCCAGTGTGTCACGCGCGCGCAGCGCGCTTTCGCAGCACCAGATCTGGCTGGAGAAGCGCCTGGTGCCCGAAGCCAAGGGCGACTTCCGTCTCGGCCAGAAGCTGTACGACGAGAAGCTGGGCTTCGCACTGTTTTCACCGCTGACGCGCCAGGAGATCCGCGCGCGCGCCGAGGCCGAGCTCGCGTCGACGCGCGCGGCCATGTACGGCATCGCGCGCCAGGTGCTCAAGGGCAGGCGTGGTGCGCCCGCGCTGCCGGAAAAACCCAGCGCCGGGCAACAGCAGATCGCGATCCGGGCCGCGCTCGAACTGGCCAATGCCGAGCGCCCGAAGCGTGACGGCGTGCTCGAGGCCGCCCGCGCCGCGCTCACGGACGCCACGCAGTTCGTGCGCGAGAAGAATCTCGTCTCGCTGCCCGACGAGCCGCTCGAGATCGTCGAGATGCCGGCGTTCAAGCAGGGCGTGGCACTGGCCTACTGCGATTCACCCGGTGCGCTGGACGCGGGACAGAAGACCATCTACGCGGTGTCGCCGATCCCGGCGTCCTGGACCCGGGCGCAGACCGACTCGTTCCTGCGCGAATACAACTCGCGCTCGATCCGCAATCTCACCGTGCACGAGGCCATGCCCGGGCACTATCTACAGCTGGCGCACGCGAACAAATATCCGTCGACGCTGCGTGCCGTGCTGGGCTCGGGCCCGTTCGTCGAAGGCTGGGCGGTATACGCCGAGCGGCTGATGGTGGACGCGGGTTTCGGTGGTGGCGATCCGCTGATGCGGCTGGTGCAGCTCAAGTGGTACCTGCGCACCATCGTCAACGCGTTGCTCGACCAGGCGGTGCACGTCGACGGGATGTCGCGCGCGGCCGCGATGAAACTCATGACCGAGACCGGCTTCCAGGAAGAACGCGAGGCGGCCGGCAAGTGGACGCGCGCGCAACTCACGTCCGCGCAACTGCCGGTGTACTTCGTCGGCGCGCAGGAGCACTTCGCATTGCGCGCGGAGGCCGAGCAGCGCGCCGGCGCGGCGTTCGACGCGAAGCAGTATCACGACAAGCTGTTGTCGTTCGGTTCGCCGCCGGTGAGGTTCGTGCGGGAGCTCCTGTTCGAGCTACCCATCGAGTAGTCAGGGTGCGGGAGGCGGCGTGCCGTTGCGGCTGGAGGCGCTGCTGGCGACCGACTGCGCCTTTTCCCTGATTTTGCGCAGCCAGCTGCGTGCCCAGGCGAATTCCAGGCTGAGGATTCCGAGGCCGACGGGAATGACGATGAAAGCCGGCCCGGGCAGCGCGATCATCAATACGCCGATCACGAGCACCGAGCCGCCCACGATTCCAATCGCGATGCGCTTGGCGATCTTGTATGTCCCGAACAGGGGATGGGTCTCGTCGAACACCAACAGGGACCTGATGACGGCAGCGGGCGGCATTGTACGTGAGACACCCCGCCGCGCCGCGCGGTTCCCCGATCGATCGAGAATGCCGCTCAGGAACCGAGGAAAATCCGGTACACCGGATTGTTAGTCTCGTCGCTGTAGGAATAGTGCAGGACGTTGAGGTGATCGAGGAATTCCGCGGTGTCGGAATGCGGCACGTCGATGCCGGCGAGCACCCGCCCGTAGTCGGAACCATGATTGCGGTAGTGGAACAACGTGATGTTCCAGCGCGTGCCCACCGACTGCAGGAATTTCAGCAGCGCGCCTTTGCGCTCCGGAAATTCGAAACGATACAGTCGCTCATTGGCGACGTTGCCATTCACGTGACCGCCGACCATGTAACGCACGTGCAGCTTCGCGATCTCGTTGTCGGTCATGTCGGTGACGCCGTAACCGGCGCTGCGCAGTGACGCGATGACCTCGTCACGTTCCTCGCGGCCGCGCGAGATGCCGAAGCCCACGAAGATCTGCGCGCGCTCGCGCGTGCCGAAACGGTAGTTGAACTCGGTGATGGCGCGCGAGCCGAGGATCTCGCAGAACTTGAGGAAGCTGCCCGGCTGCTCGGGAATTTCCACGGCCAGCAGCACTTCGCGCGCCTGGCCCACGTCCGAGCGCTCGGCGACATAGCGCAACTGGTCGAAATTCATGTTGGCGCCGCTGTTCACGGCCACCAGGCGCTTGCCCTGCCAGTGATTGAGCGCGCAGTACTTCTTGAGTCCCGCCACGGCCAGCGCTCCCGCGCCTTCGACGATGGAACGCGTGTCCTCGAAGATGTCCTGGATGCCGGCGCAGATCTCGTCGGTGTCCACCAGCACGATTTCGTCGACGTGTTCGCGGCACAGGCGGAAGGTTTCTTCGCCGACCTTTCGCACCGCGACGCCGTCGGCGAAAATTCCTACGCGATCCAGCACCACGCGTTTCCGCTCGCGCAAGGAATCGTGCATGGCCGCGGCGTCCACCGGCTCCACGCCGATGATCTTGATCTTGGGATTGAGGTACTTGGCGTACACGGCGATGCCGGCGATCAGGCCACCGCCACCCACGGGCACGAAGATCGCGTCGAGATCGCCGCGCGTCTGGCGCAGGATCTCGGCGCCGATGGTGCCCTGCCCCGCGATCACGTCCGGATCGTCGAACGGATGCACGAACACCAGGTTGCG
>Ga0164241_10002240_pt1 | contig 21386 bp, 21 predicted proteins | sample OricomyardsoilBY_FD_108780 | JGI IMG/M metagenome (GOLD analysis project Ga0164241, IMG submission 108780) | Backyard soil microbial communities from Emeryville, California, USA - Original compost - Back yard soil (BY) | ecosystem: Environmental > Terrestrial > Soil > Unclassified | place: USA... | reverse complement strand
GGGGCCGGCGCCGCCCAGCGCGTGGCCGCATACGCGTCGAAACGGCGGTCGGAGCGCAGCAGCACGATCCGGTCGCTGTCGAGGCCAGGGCCGGACACCGGCCGCTGCACGCGCACGCTGCCGGCCACCTTGGTGACCTCGGTCTGCGCCGGTCGCGACGGCAGCCGTAACACGTAGGCCTGCTGGGCCGGGATGGTGCTCTCGAAAAAGCCGCCGCAGCCGCCGAGGGCCAGCGACACACACAGCAGCGCGAGCGGGCGCGTCCTCATCGGGGAATCTCCACGCCCTTGTAGGCAGGCTCATACAGCAGTTGCGAAGGATCGGCCTTGAGGCTGCGCGACAACTCGCGGAATTCCTGCGCGGCCTCGCGTGCGTCGCGCAGCAGGCGTTCCATTTCCGGCAGGCTGTCACGCAGGAACAGGCCGACGTCCTGGCGGTGCTCGCTCATGAGGCTGTCGAGATTGGTGGTGGTGGTGGCGAGGTTCTCGGAGATCTTGCGCAGCCGCTCCGAGGCCGCGGCCAGATTCGGACCCGAGGTGTCCACCAGCGTGCGTGCGCCGGCGGCGGCGGCGCGCACGTCGGTAATGGCGGCCTTGAGCTCCGACACCACCACCGAGGCGTCCTCGAGGGTCCTGGGCAGGGAGTCCGAGGATTTCTCGATGTTCTTCATGGTCGCCGACAGCGCGGCGATGTTTTCGTTGGACAACACCTTCGAAGCGCGGTCGATCAGTTCGGCGGCGCGCGCGACCACGTCGGGCAGGCTGGCCAGGAACAGGTCGAAGTTCGACTGCACCGAGTCGATGACGGGATATTGATCGCTGGGCACGGGCTCGATGCGGCGTTTCGAATCGGCGTTGGGCACCAGGTCGATGTACAGCAGCCCGGTGATGCCCTGCAGAGACAGCGACGCCAGCGTCTCCTTCGAGATCGGCGTGTCCGCGTCGATGTCGGCCACCACCTGCACGCGGTCCGCGGCGCGCTTGTCGATGCGGATGGTGACCACGCGGCCGACCTCGACGCCGAGGTAACGCACCGTGCTGCCGCGGTTCAGCCCCGAAACGCTGCCCTGGAAATAGATCTCGTAACGCGTGTAGTCGCGTGCGTCGGCGCTGCCGGCATACCAGTAGACGAACAGCGCGGCCATGGTCGTGACCAGCAGCACGAACGCGCCCACGGCCGTGTAGTTAGCTTCACGTTCCATGCGAGGAGAAGCGCCTGGCGCGCTCGCCGTGGAAATAGGCCTGGATCCACGGGTGCGGATTGTTGACGATGCCCTCGAGGGTGTCGCTCGTCATCTTGCGGTCGATGATCACCCCGACACGATTGCAGGTTCTGAAGATGGTGTCGAGGTCGTGGGTGATCATGACCACGGTGAGGCCTAGCTGCTGGCGCAGGTCCATCAGCAATTCGTCGAAGGCGGCGGCGCTGATGGGGTCCAGCCCGGCCGTGGGCTCGTCCAGCATCAGCAGCCCCGGGTCGAGCGCCAGCGCCCGCGCCAGTGCGGCGCGCTTGATCATGCCGCCCGACAATTGAGCGGGATATTTTCCACCCGCCTCCTCCGACAGCCCCACCAGCCGCACCTTGAGCATGGCCAGCTCATCGAGCGCCTTGGGTGACAGCGACAGGTGCTCGAGCATGGGCAGCTGCACGTTCTGCAGCACGGTGAGCGCGGAGAACAACGCGCCCTGCTGGAACGTCACGCCATACCCGGCCTTGACCTGCTTGAGATCGGCCTCCGTCATGTGCGTGAGATCGCGGCCCATGAGGCGCACTTCGCCGCTTTGCGGCCGCTGCAACCCCAGGATGGTCCGCAGCAGCACCGACTTGCCGGAGCCCGAGCCGCCGACGATGCCGAACACCTCGCCGGCCTCGACCGTCATGTCCAGGCCGTCGTGCACGATCTGCGCGCCGAAGCGGTTCCTGAGCCCGCGCACTTCGATGACGCCCTCACTCATGACAAGGGCTCATATGTCCAGCTGCCAGAACGCGATGGCGAAGATCGCGTTCGCGAAGATCACCAGGAAGATCGACTGCACCACCGCCACGGTAGTCAGGCGGCCGAGCTCGCGCGAGGAGTCGCGTACCTGCAGCCCGCGATAAGTGCCCGAGAGCGCGATCAGCAGCCCGAACACCGGCGCCTTGATGATGCCCACCCAGAATGTAGTTGGAGCGATGGCGTCCTGCACGCGGTCGAGGTACAGCGGCAACGGCATGTCGAGCAGCCACTTGCAGAGCAGCGCGCCGCCGGTGAGCCCGATGCCGTCGGCGATCACGGCCAGCAGCGGCATGGCGATGACCAGGCCGATGACGCGCGGCAGGATCAACACTTCCTGCGGCTCGACCCCGATGGCGTGCAAGGCGTCGACTTCCTCGTTGAGTTTCATGGCGCCGATTTCCGCGGCGAACGCGCTGCCGGACCGGCCGGCGACAATGATCGCGGTGAGCAGCACCCCGAGCTCGCGCAGCACGCCGACGGTGACGATGTCGACCACGAAGATCTCCGCGCCATATTCGCGCGCCTGCTGCGCGGCGATGTAGGCGATGATCAGCGTGATCAGGAAGGCGATCAGGGAAACGATGGGGATCGCCGTGATGCCGGTCTCGTAGACGTGCCGCGCGATGGACGTGGGCCGCAAACGTCGCCAGCTGGTGCAGGCGCGCAGCAGCGTGACCGTCGCATGACCGATGAAATGCACCGCCGCCCTGGCCGACACCAATCGCCGGGTGACCTGCCGCCCCAACGCGCTCACCGGTTCGAATTCGGATTCCGACGAGGACTTTGGCGCGGCGCGAACCTTGCCGGACAGCGTGGATTCGATGAGTTCGAGCTGGCCGGGCTCCTTTCCCTCGAAGGTCACTTCGAGACCCGCGGCCTCGGCGGCGTGCAGCCAGTCACGCAGCCGCCACGCGCCCGCGAGGTCGAGGCGCACGCCCTCCGGCACCCTCACGCGCAGCGCGCGCAGGCCGGCGAAGGACTGCGCCGCGAGCTCGCCGTCTATGGCCTGCAGATCGGCGCCGCGCCAGTGTCCGGCGAGCTCCGCATCCAGGGTTTCGTCATCTCGGCTGACGCTGAGGTACACGCGTCAGGATTCTATAGAAAACGGCCCCATGGTCGCCGCGTTTCCGGACGCGGTGCCATGGGGCCGGGTGAACCGGACGATTGCGTACGTCCGGCGGGGATCGTCGTCAGCTGTCGTCGCGGTAGCGGCGGATGCGGATCGCCGCCACGATGAAACCGATCGCCACCAGCACGCCCAGCCAGGTCTCGGCATGCGTGAACACACGCGCCACGTGGCTCACGAACACCGCCAGCGAGGGCGCCGCCTGGCCGTCGTCATGGGGCAGCTCCATGATCATGAAGGCACCCGCGAAGCGCCGGCCGAGGAAGTCGGCGAAGTTGTGCGACTGCAGGATCATCGCCTCGACCAGCAGCACGGCGGCGGGCGGCAGCACGGCCCACAGGAAGGCGTTCTTGCGCGCCCACACCGACACCAGCAGCAGGTAGCCGGCCAGCGGCAGGTACCAAACTACCACCGCCGGGACCAGCGCCAGGAACCCGGCCTGCACCTGGAGCCACACCACCGGATTGAAGCCGGTGACCCAACCACCCAGCGGCGTGCCATGGAAACGCAGCCACAAGATGGCGCCGAACAGGATCTGGGTGGCCGCGCTCACGGCGAGCACGATGGCCGGTGTGACCACCAGCGCAGTGGCGGTCTTCGACAAGACCACCTCGCTGTCGGAGATCGGCAGTGACTTCCAGAACAGGATGCTGCGGTCCTTGCGTTCGCCCAGCAGGGAGTCGAGCAGGTAGAAGAACACCACGATGCCCAGCACCAGCAGCTGCACCAGCGTGAGCACGGCGATGTAGCCGGCGTAGATGCCGTCACGCCGCGCGGGATCGGCACTGGGCAGGGCATCGGGATTCATGGCGGGCCCGAAGTGCATCCCGCCGTGCCCGTCGACCACCGGGGCGCCGCTGAAGGCCGCGGAAATCAGGATGACCCCCGACAGCACCAGCGGCGTGATCCACAGCGAGCGGTTCTCCCAGAATTCGCGCCGGATCAGCATCAGCACCTTGTTGGCGTGGATCATGCGGCCTCCTTCGCGCCAGCCTGCGCGGCACCCGGTCCGCCTCCGAGGATGGCGACGAACAAGTCGGCAACCGACGGCGCGCGTGTTTCTCCGAGCGCCGCGAGCTCGGCGCCGTTGCGGCCGTCGAACAACATGGCCACGCGGCCGAACACTTCGCGTTCGTAGAAGGGTTTGAGTGCGCGCGCGGCCTCGACATTGCCGGCGGCGGGCACCAGCTGCGTGAAGCGCTCGCCCAGGGTTTCCATGGGCGTATCGAGCTTCACCTGGCCGTGCTGCAGGAAGATCACGTCGGTCAGGATGTTCTCGATCTCCTCGACCTGGTGCGTGGTCACGAGGATCGTGCGCTCCTTGTCGAAATAGTCGTTCAGCAGGTTGTCGTAGAACGAGCGGCGGAACAGCAGGTCGAGGCCCAGCGTCGGCTCGTCGAGCACCAGCAGGCGCGCGTCGATGGCGAGGATCAGCGCCAGGTGCAGCTGCGTGACCATGCCTTTCGAAAGCTGGCGTACGCGCCGGTCGAGCCGGATGTCGGTCTTGGCGAGAAATTCCTCGGCGCGCTTGCGATCGAAGCGCGGGTGGATGCCGGCGACCAGGTTCAGCGCCTGCGAGACCTTGATCCAGCGCGGCAGCACCGCGACGTCCGCGATGAAGCACACCTCGTTCATGAGGTCGTTGCGCTCGGTGCGCGGGTCCTTGCCCAGCACCTTGAGCTCGCCGTCGAAGCCGGTCAGCCCGAGGATGGACTTGATCGCCGTGGTCTTGCCGCTGCCGTTGGGGCCGATGAGCCCCACGATGCGCCCCGCCTGCACGTTCAGATCGATGCCGCGCAAGGCTGGCGTATCGCCGTAATTCTTGGTCAGCCCGCGGGCTTCAATTATCGTTGTCATCGTCTTCGCCTGTGTTGGTGCGGGTCGGGAAAGGCTGGGACAGCGGGGCGGATTTCGCGCCACGCTTCATCAGTTCTTCGACGCCGAGACCGAGCCGCTGGATGGTCGCGTAGACCTTGGGCCACTCCGAGTCGAGGAAGTACTGGCGTTCGTCTTTCATCAGTGCCTGGCGTGCGCCGGCGTTGACGAACATGCCCCGGCCGCGCTTCTTCTCCACGAGTTGCTCGTCCACGAGTTGCTGGTATCCCTTGAGTACGGTCAGCGGGTTGAGACGGAACTCGGCCGCCACCGCGCGCACCGAGGGCAGCGGGTCACCTTCCTTGAGGACACCCTCGAGGATCATCGCCACCACTCGATCGCGCAGCTGTCTGTAAATCGGCTGGCTGTCGTCCCACTGCGGGTCCATCTGGTTTCTCCGATCTCAGCGGATCATCGCGGCCACGGTATCCATGACGCCGTGGGCGGCATCGCGCTGCACGCGGGCCACCTTGGTGGCATCCACGAAGGTCCAGCTGAGGACCATGGTGAGGGCCAATGCGGCCACGGCGCCCACCACTGCTTTTAAGTTGAAAGTCTGGTTGCTCATGTTCGTCTCCTTTGTCCTTGTTTCCTGGCGCCTCGCCCTTTGCGATTCGCCCTACGTGTTGGTGTTATATATAACTACAACACTAGATCAGATGCAAGCCCCTAACCCGAAAAAACTTCGCGGTGCGTTGCAATCTCAAGGCGCGAAATCCGCCAGCGGGAGTGGCTATGGGGCCCAAGCTATTGTTCGTATTGGGTATTGTTCTTGCCCACGGCGTGGTGGCCGCAGCCTGGGTCAGGCAGGACGCTCCCCAGTCACGCGCGGCGATCGGCAGCTGCGTGAACACCCCGATGCCGATGCCGTATTTTCAACCGCAGCGCGAACTGCTCGCGCACGTGGTATCGATCCACGCCGAGGAACAGGTACAGCCGTGAATGCCGCACTTTTCACGATGGATGGAGTCACCAGTCCCGAAGCTCCCGCGCGCTTCGCGCCCCCGAAGGCCGCGCGTAGAGTCGAACTCGTGAGCGACGACGAAGACGCGCAGTTGATGCTCGCGTACGCCAGCGGCGAAATGCGCGCCTTCGAAACGCTTTATTCACGGCACCGCGCCGCGCTCTACCGTTATCTGGTTAGACAGGCGCGCGACGGTGAAATCGCCAACGACCTCTTCCAGGAAGTCTGGAGCCGCGTGATCGCGACGCGCGCGCGCTACGAACCGCGCGCGAAATTCCGCACCTTCCTGTTCACGCTGGCATACAACTGCTTCATCGATCACTGCCGGCGCGTGAAGGCGCGGCCGGGCGGGTTAGGGATCGACGATGCGGACGCGGCCGACCTGCTGCCGGCGGACGAAGACGGCCGCCCCGAGGCCGTGCTCCAGCGCGACGAATGCTCGCGGCGTTACCGCGCGGCGCTCGCGACCCTGCCGCCGGAACAGCGCGACGTCTATCTACTTCACGAGGAGTCGGAGCTGTCGCTGGAGGAGATCGCGCGCGTCACCGGCGTCGGCGCCGAGACCGCCAAGAGCCGGCTGCGCTACGCGGTCGGCAAACTCAAGGCGGCGCTGGCGGCCACGGAAGAGCTGCGATGAGTGGTCCGGAGGAGGAATTCGACGACTTCCTGTCGCGCCGCAAGCCGCTGTTCCGCCGGCCGGTGGACGACCTGCAGCCGCCGGAGGAAGTGGATCGCGTGGTGCTGCGCCGCGCGCGCGAGGCCATACAGCTCGACCGGCCGCAGCGCGCCTTCCGCGGCGCCAACTGGGGCGCGCCGCTGGCCATCGCGGCGACGCTGCTGGCGGTGTTCACCGTGGTACTGCATTTCATGCAGCCGAAGCAGGCGATTCCGGAGGTCACCGTGCAGCAGGTGGCGCAGCCGGTCGAAGAGACGGGAACGGCGGCCGCGCCGGCCTGGCGCGGCGATTCGCAGAGCTGGCTGGCGCAGATCGAGAAGCTGCGTGCCGAGGGCCGCAATGCCGAGGCCGACGCGGAACTGGCGGCATACAAGCGCGAACATCGCGCCCTCGCGGTCGGTCCGGACCGCTGAAAGGCGCCGCGCGCGCCGGCTCCTGCTAGAATTCCGCCCCCGTTTTTTGGGAGCTCTCGATGAAACCCGCCGTCAATGTCGCCATCACCGGTGCCGCCGGTCAGATCGGCTATGCGCTCGCCTTCCGTGTTGCTTCGGGTCAGATGTTAGGTGCCGATACCCCGGTGAACCTGCACCTGCTCGAGGTGACCCCGGCGCTGCCGCAGCTCGCGGGCGTGGTCATGGAGCTCAACGACTGCGCGTTCCCGACGCTGAACAAGATCGTCGCCACCGACGACGCCAAGGTCGCGTTCAAGGATTGCAACGCCGCGCTGCTGGTGGGCGCGCGCCCGCGTGGCCCGGGCATGGAGCGCAAGGACCTGCTGATGGCGAATGCGCAGATCTTCTCCGCGCAGGGCAAGGCGATGAACGAAGTCGCCGATCGCAACATCCGCGTACTGGTGGTCGGCAATCCGGCCAACACCAACGCCATGATCGCGCGCGCCAACGCCAGGGATCTGAACCCGCGCAACTTCACCGCGATGACGCGGCTGGATCACAACCGCGCCGTGTCGCAGCTCGCCGAGAAGACCGGCGGCCACGTCACCAGGATCCACAAGATGCTGATCTGGGGCAATCACTCCTCGACGCAGTACCCCGACATCAACTTCTGCCTGGTCGACGGCAAGCCGGCGCATTCGCTGGTGGACCGCAAGTGGTACGAAGAGACTTTCATTCCCACGGTGCAGCAGCGTGGTGCCGCCATCATCAAGGCGCGCGGAGCCTCGTCGGCCGCGTCGGCCGCGTCCGCCGCCATCGACCACATGCGCGACTGGCACCTGGGCACCGCCGCGGACAATTTCATCAGCATGGCCGTGCCCTCCGACGGCAGCTACGGCATCAAGGAAGGCGTGGTGTATTCATACCCGGTGACCTGCGCCAACGGCGACTACCAGGTCGTGCAGGGCCTGGCCATCGACGAGTTCTCGCGCAAGCGCATGGACGCCACCGACAAGGAACTGCGCGAAGAGCGCGACGGCGTCAAAGAGCTGATCTGAACGTCTAGTCGAGCTTCGCGGCCCTGAGGCCGATCGGCAGCCGGATCTCGACGATCGCGCCCTCGCCCGGCCAGGCGCCCTGCAGCGACGCGCGCAGCAGTGGTACCGGGTCGTCGGCGTTCGCCTTGCGGTAGCGCGTGGTGGCCGACCAGCTGCTGACGTAACCCAGTACCTGCTCGAGGTTCCAGCGCAGCGTCAGCCCGAACTCCGGGTGCGGCAGCTCCTCGAATGGAAACGGCAGCGTGGTGTAGTTAGCCTCGATGTGGCGCCGCTCGGCTGGCCAGTAAGGCCCGACCACGCCGCTGTAGAACTCGAGGAAGTGCCGGTCCAGCTGTTCGTCCACGAAGCGCGGCCGCGGGTAGTTCCACACCGCCAGCAAGGCACCGGGGCGCGCCACGCGCCGTGCCTCGGCATAAAACGCCTCGACGTCGAACCAGTGCAGGGCCTGCGCCACGGTGACCAGGTCGACCGAGGCGGCGGGCAATCCCGAGTGTTCCGCCGGCGCCACCGAGTAGCTCACGCGCGGGTGCGGTTTCGCCGCGGCGATCTGCTCGGGGGCCACGTCGGTGGCGTGCACCGTCGAAAAATGTTCGGCCAGCGCGGTGCTCGCCTGGCCACTGCCGCAGCCGCAATCCCAGACTGCGTCGCGCCGCGGCGCCACGCGCGCCAGCCACGCGAACAATTCGGGCGGATATCCCGGCCGGAAGTTCGCGTACTCGCGCGCCACGGTGGAGAAGAGTTCGGCATTCGACATGCCGTCCTTTTTACGCTGGATACGCCACCGGCCCAAGTGCCGGACGGAGACGCCCGTACCGCAAAGCCCTGTCGGCTGGGCCGGTGGTGGGTGATCCCATCGTGGCCCAGCGGCGCGCCTTCGAAGGATTGACGCAGCGTCACCAAAGGCGGCGCCGGCGCAAAGTGGCTATAGTTTCGCCAACGCGAAACGAGGATTTTCATCATGCTCGGCGCAACCCTGGTCATCCTTGCCCTGATCGCCGCCGCCTGGTACGTCGCCAAGGTCGGCACGATATTCACGCTGGCGTTCATCGGCGCCGTGGTGTTCCTCGCCTACAAGCGCCTGCCGCTGATCGCCTTCACCGTGGTGTTCACGCTGCTGCTGGCCGCGTACACGCTGCTGCCCTGGCACGCGCCGCCCTCCGGCATCTGGAAGGGATTCCTGTGGCTGATGCTGGCGGCGCTGTGGCTGTTCAACGTCCGGCCGCTGCGCAAGGCGCTGATCTCGCGCCCCTTCCTCAAGGCGTACATGCGCCTGCTGCCCTCGATGTCGCAGACCGAGAAGGAAGCCCTCGAGGCCGGCACGGTGTGGTGGGACGGCGAACTGTTCACCGGCAAGCCCAGGTTCGAGAAGTTGTTAGCCAGCAAGGCGCCGCAGCTGACCGCCGAGGAGCAGGCGTTCCTCGACGGGCCGTGCGAGGAACTGTGCCGCATGTACGACGACTGGGACATCACGCACGTGCGCGCCGACATGCCGCCGAAGCTCTGGGACTACCTCAAGTCGAAGGGTTTCTTCGCGATGATCATCCCGAAGAAATACGGCGGCCTGGAATTCTCGGCCTACGCGCACTCTTGCGTGCTGGTGAAGCTGTCGAGCCGCGCGGCGCTGCTGGCCGCGACCACGGCGGTGCCGAATTCGCTCGGCCCGGCCGAGCTGCTCAACCACTACGGCACCGAGGAGCAGAAGAACCACTACCTGCCGCGACTGGCGCGTGGTGAGGAGGTGCCCTGCTTCGCGCTCACCGGGCCGCGCGCGGGCTCCGACGCCGCGGCGCTGCCGGACACCGGCATCGTGTGCCGCGGCATGTGGCAGGGTCGCGAGATCGTCGGCCTCAAGCTGAACTTCAGCAAGCGCTACATCACGCTGGCGCCGATCGCCACCGTGGTCGGGCTCGCGTTCCGCATGTTCGACCCCGACAAGTTGTTAGGCGACAAGCCGGACCTCGGCATCACCTGCGCGCTGATCCCGCGCGACACGCCGGGCATGACGATCGGCCGGCGGCACTTTCCGCTCAACGTGCCGTTCCAGAATGGCCCGTTGTCCGGCAAGGACGTGTTCGTGCCGCTCGACTTCATCATCGGCGGCACCCGGATGGCGGGACAGGGCTGGCGCATGCTGGTCGAGCAGCTGTCGGTGGGCCGCTGCATCTCGCTGCCATCCAACACCACCGGTGGCTCGAAGGCCGGCGTGTTCGCCTCGGGCGCGTACGGCCGCATCCGCCGCCAGTTCAACATGTCGGTGGGCAAGTTCGAAGGCGTCGAAGCCGCGCTGGCGCGCATGGTCGGCTACACCTACACCATGGACGCGGCGCGGTCGGTCACCGCCGGCGCAATCGACGGCGGCGAAAAGCCGTCGGTGCCTTCCGCCATGTTGAAGTACCACGTCACCGAGATGGGACGGCAGGTGGCCAACGATGCCATGGACGTGCACGGCGGCAAGGGCATCCAGCTCGGCCCGCGCAACTACCTCGGTCGTGGCTACCAGATCATTCCCGTGGCGATCACGGTCGAGGGCGCGAACATCCTGACGCGCTCGCTGATCATCTTTGGCCAGGGGGCCATTCGCTGCCATCCGTTCGTGCTCAAGGAAATGAACGCGGCGCGCAACCCGGACCGCAAGCAGGGCGTCGACGATTTCGACAGCGCGCTGTTCGGGCACATCGGTTTCACCATCAGCAACGCGGTGCGCTCCTTCATCATGGCGCTGACGCACGCGCGCTTCACGCACGTGCCCGAAGTCGGCGAGACCAGGCGCTACTACCAGCACATCGTGCGTTTCTCGGCCTCGTTCGCGCTGGCCGTGGACGTGGCCATGCTGACGCTCGGTGGCTACCTGAAGAAGAAGGAGAATCTCTCCGCGCGCCTCGGCGACGTGTTGTCGTCGATGTACCTGGCCTCGATGGTGCTCAAACATCATGAAAACCAGGGCCGCCCGGCGGACGACCTGCCGTTGGTGGAATGGGCCTGCCGCCACCAGATGTACCGCGCGCAGGAGCAGTTGCACGACTTCCTGCGCAATTTCCCCAACCGCTTCCTCGGCGCCGTGTTGCGCCTGCTGATCTTCCCGGGTGGCCGCTCCTACTTCGCGCCCAGCGACCGGCTCGGCCACAAGCTCGCTGACGCGGTGCTGAATCCCACCGAGGTGCGCGACCGGCTGTGCCGTTTCGTGTATCGCACGCTCGAACCCGGCAATGCGCTCGGCCTGCTGCAGGAAACATTGGAGATGGCGCCGGCCGCGGAAGCCATCGAGAAGCGCATCCGCGTCGACGGCGTGAAGACCGGCAAGGTCACGGCGCTGGACGTGCCCGGCCAGATCACCCAGGCGCTGGCCGCGGGCCTCATTTCCGAGACCGAGGCCGCTTCGTTGCGCGATTACGACCGCAAGGTCATGGAGCTCATCAGCGTCGACGACTTCGAGACCCACGAACTGGCGGCCGGTGCGCAGGCGCGTGGCAGCGGCGACGATTTCCAGGTGGCGCCGGGCCAGGTGGCCTGACGTGGCACGATGAGCGCCGACCCGGTCCCGGTAGTTAGTACGCCGGAATTGCCGGCGCCGGCGGCGCCGACTTGCGAGAACTGCGGCAAAGCGCTGACGGGCGAGTTCTGCGCCGCCTGCGGGCAGCGCCACGAGCCGCACGTGCACACGTTCGGGCACTTCGCGTCCGAGGCCTTCGAGACCGTCACGCATGCCGACTCGCGGCTGTGGCGCACGCTCGGCTACCTGCTGGTGAAGCCGGGTTTCCTGTCGCGCGAATTCTTCAACGGCAAGCGCGCGCGATATCTGCCGCCGTTCCGCCTGTACATCGTCCTCAGCCTGCTGTTCTTCGTGGTCGCGGGTGTCGGCAGCCACGTGAGCATCGACGACGACGACGAGGGTCCGCCCACCGCTGCGAAGATCGAGAGCTTGAGGAAGTCCGCCGACAAGCTGGAAGCGGACTTGCCCAACACACCGGGCATCCCGCGCGCGGCTGCCGAGATGCGACGCAAGGCCGCGGAGCAGCAGGCGGAACTCGATGCGGCCGGCGATCCGTCGGCCGCCGCGGCCGCGAAAAGGCCGGAAGTCCGCACCGATCTGTGTGACGGCGTCACGCAGCCCGGCACGGGCGCCAGCTGGTTCCAGCAGGCGCGCTGGGGCATGTGCCAGAAGATCAGCAAGATGCGCGGTGAGGACCTGCTCAACGCGGTGGTGCACAACATCCCGCGCGCCATGTTCGTGTTCCTGCCGCTGCTCGCCCTGGTCATGAAGTTGCTGTATTGGCGGCCGAAACGTTTCTACGTCGAGCACCTGCTGTTCCTGGTGCACAACCACGCCTTCGTGTTCCTGGCGTTTACCATCATGGCCGTGGCGCTGAAGATTCCCGTGGTCGGTGAACACCTCGGGCTGCTGGCGACCGCCATCTGGCTGTACGTGATCTACTACATTTTCCGCGCCATGCGCGTGTACTACGAGCAGTCGCGCTGGCTGACCTTCGGCAAGTACCTGTTCATCGGTTTCGCCTACATCTGTGCCGCCGCCATCGTGCTGGCGGGCACCGCGCTGTACAGCGCCGTGACTCTGTGAGGATTAAGAAGTCGTAGTCTTCTTGCGCGCGCGGTCGCGCCGGACGTACCTTGCGGCTCCCACGACCGGAGGTATCCCATGAACCGCCCCATCGTTTCGCTGGCCAGCCTGGCCGCCCTTCTGCTGACGAACACGGCGTTCGTCACTTCTGCCGCTGCACGCGAACCCTCGCCGGCCGGTGCCGAGGTGTACATCGTGTCGCCGAAGGACGGCGCCAAGGTGAAGAGCCCGGTGACCGTGGTGTTCGGCCTCAAGGGAATGGGTATCGCGCCCGCGGGCATCAAGTTCGACAACACCGGCCATCACCACCTGCTGGTCGATACCGAGGTGCCGGCGGATCTCTCGCAGCCGCTGCCGGCCAACGAGCACAACATCCACTTCGGCAAGGGCCAGACCGAAACCTCGCTGACGCTGCCGCCCGGCAAGCACACGCTGCAGCTGGTGCTGGCGGATTCGCTGCACACGCCGCATGACCCGGCGGTGATCTCGAAAAAGATCGAGATCACAGTCGAGAAATAGGTCGGAATCCGTCCGCCGATCGGGGTAAAACGGCGCCATGTCCGCGCCGCGCGCCATCCTGCATGTCGACATGGACGCGTTCTACGCGTCGGTCGAGCAACGTGACCGGCCCGAGCTGCGCGGCCAGCCGGTCATCGTCGGCGGCACCACCAACCGCGGCGTGGTGGCGGCCGCGAGCTATGAGGTACGCAAATTCGGCGTGCGTTCGGCCATGCCGATCAGCGAAGCGCTGCGCCGCTGCCCACATGCCATCTGCGTGAAGCCGCGCATGTCCGTGTACCGCGACGTCTCGCACCAGGTGTTCGCGATCTTTCACGACTACACGCCCGTGGTCGAAGGCCTGTCGCTGGACGAGGCCTTCCTCGACGTCACCGGCAGCCTCGCGCTCAAGGGCGACGCGATCAGCATCGCGCGCGGCATCAAGCAACGCATCCGTGACACCACGCAACTCGGCGCCTCGGTGGGCGTCGCGCCCAACAAGCTGGTGGCCAAGATGGCCTCCGAACTCGAGAAGCCCGACGGCCTCACGGTGATCACGCACGACAACATGCACGTGGTGCTGGATCCGCTGTCGGTACGCCGCCTGCCCGGCCTCGGCCGGAAGTTGGGCGAGCGGGTGGAGGCGGCCGGGATCGCCACGCTCGGCCAGCTGCGGCGCTCGCCGGACGCGCAGCTGTGGCCGATCTTCGGGCGCGACTCGCAGCGCATGCGTGAACGCGCGTCGGGCATCGATGAGCGCCCGGTCATGTCCGAGTGGGACGAGAAATCCATCAGCGCGGAGGAAACCTTCTTCAGCGACCTTACGGAACATGCGCGCATGCAGGCCGAGGTGTTGCGGCTCGCGGATCGCGCCGGCACCCGGATGCGCGCGCAGAACCTGGCCACGGGTTGCGTGCAGGTGAAGATCCGCCGCGCCGACTTCACCACGTTCACGCGCCAGAAGCGCTTCGAACCCTCGACCACGGACTCGCGCACCATCGCCAAGATCGCGGCCGAGCTGCTGGCCGCCTGGCTGGCCGAGCAACCGCGCGCCCGCGTGCGGTTGTTAGGCGTGGGCGTGAACCACCTGCACGCCGCCGACCAGATGGATCTTTTCGCGGCCCCCACTTCATCCGCCGGTAACACGGCGCTGGACAGCGCGGTCGACCAGATCCGCGAGCGCTTCGGGAATTTCGCGGTACGCCGGGGCAGCGCCCTGCCCGAGGCGCGCGGGGTAGAGGAATCCCGGGAAAACATGTCGGAACAGGCGCCCGACCGGCGGCAACGTAGCTCCCCGCCGACACGTTTCGAGCCCCGGTAGCCCACCCCCAAACCCCGTGCAATACTCGCCGCCCGTTAAATAAATGCGGCGCTGCACAGACCGCAAAAAGCCATGTACGCCTCCTTTTTCGGACTGAACGAAAAGCCTTTTTCGATCACCCCCGATCCGCGCTACCTGTTCCTCTCGGAACGGCATGCGGAGGCCCTGGCGCACCTGGTGTACGGCGTCAACGAGGCCGGTGGCTTCATCCAGCTCACCGGCGAGGTGGGCACCGGCAAGACCACGGTGGTCCGGTCGCTGCTGGCCCAGGCGCCCAAACATGCCGAGATCGCGCTGATCCTGAACCCGCGCATGACGCCGGCGGAGTTCCTGCTGGCCATCTGCGAGGAGCTGGGGATCACGGTGGAGGCGCGCTCCGAGGGCAGCCTCAAGGACCTGGTCGACCTGCTGAGCTTCCGCCTGCTCAAGGCGCATGCCGAAGGCCGGCGTGTGGTGCTGGTGGTCGACGAGGCGCAGAACCTGGCGCCCGAGGTGCTCGAGCAGGTGCGCCTGCTGACCAACCTCGAAACCGAAACCCAGAAGCTGCTGCAGATCATCCTGATCGGCCAGCCCGAGCTGCGCGAAGTACTGGACCGTACCGAGCTGCGCCAGCTCGCGCAGCGCATCACCGGCCGTTATCACCTCGATCCGCTCTCGGGCGACGAGACCTCGGCCTACGTACGCCACCGCCTGCGCGTCGCCGGTGCCACGCAGGAAGTGTTCTCGAACGGCGCGCTGCGCGAGGTGCGGCGACTCTCGGGCGGCGTGCCGCGCCTGGTCAACATCATCTGCGACCGCGCGTTGTTAGGCGCGTTCACCGAGGACCGGCACGTCGTGACCGGAAGCGTGGTGCGCCGCGCGGCCGGCGAGGTGTTCGGCAAGTCGATCCAGCCCCGCTGGCTGCCCTGGGCGGCGGGTTCGGCCGTGGGCGTGGTGGCCGTCGCCAGCGTCGCGCTGTTGCTGCCGCGATTCCTCGAGAGTCGCACACCGGCCCCGGTGGCCGTGGCGCCGGCTCCCGCCCCGGCACCCGCGCCCGCGCCGCCGCCGCCGGACCTCGACCGGCTGCTGGCGCAGTACGACGGCGAGACCGACCCGGACAACGCCTTCAACAAACTATTCGCGCTGTGGGGCCTGCGTTACGTTGCCGGCGGCAGTGACCCGTGCAGCCAGGCGCTGCAGACCGGGCTCGAATGCCTGACGCAGCGCGGCTCGCTGGCGCAGCTGCGGCTGTTCAATCGCCCCGCGGTGCTCAACGTGGTCGACTCGGCGGGCAGATCGCACCAGCTGCTGCTGGCCGGGCTCGATGATGAACACGCGCGGATCGACCTGGGCGGCGCGCAGCGTGAGGTCGGCATCGGCGACCTGTCGAGCAGCTGGTTCGGAGATTACGTGTTGCTGTGGCGTCCGGCGCAGGGCAACTCCACGCCACTGGCGCTGGGCGCGCGCAATTCGCGCGTGACATGGCTGCGCGACAGCCTGCGACGCGTCAACGGGTTGCCGGCCGAAGAACCCGCCAACGATCGCTACGACGCCAGCGTGGTCACGCTGGTCGAGGACTTCCAGCGCAAGAACCGCCTCGCGGTCGATGGCATCGCCGGCGTGCAGACGCAGGTGGCGCTGGACGCCGCGCTCAACGATTCGACCACTCCCTTTCTGCACAACTCGGCGGGCGGCTGATGTCCTTCATCCTCGACGCCCTGAAGAAATCCGAGAACGACCGGCAGCGGCAGGCATCACCCGCGCTGTTCGAAGTCAAGGTGGCTGCGCCACGCCGCAAGTTCCCGCTGTGGGCCGCAGGTCTGGCCGTGTTGTTAGGCATCAACATGCTGGTGCTGGCGTGGGTGATGTTGCGCCGGCCCGAAGGGCCACAGCCGCTGGGCCAGGCGGCGCCGGCCGCGCTCGCACAACCCATGGCGGCGAACGGCGCGCCGCCGGGCATGGTGACGGTGCCCGCGACCGTGACCCTGCCCACCACGGTCAACATCCCGATCAGTTCCGCGCCCAGCGTGAGCCTGAATTCAGCACCGGCCGAACCCGGGGTGGCCGGACGCAGCCAGGTGCCGCCGCTGACCGACGAGCCGGTACTGCAGGGCCATGAGCCGGCGGTGCCGCCCGACTACGACCAGGACGACTATCGCCCGGCCATCACGCCGCAGCAGGCGGGCGAGATCGCCGCCAGACGCCGTGCCGGCGAGCTGCCGTCGCGCGACGAAGTGCTCGCCCAGGGCGACGCGCTTCCGGACCTGCGCCTCGACCTGCACGTGTACGCCGCCAACCCCACCGAGCGCTTCGTGTTCATCAACATGCGCAAGTTGCGCGAAGGCGAGAGCCTGCCCGAGGGCGTGCGCGTCGACGAGATCACGCGCAACGGCGTCGAGTTGTCGTACCGCGGCAGACGCTTCGCCATCGCCGGCAACTAGCTAGCCCGGCGCGGCCAGCGCGTCGATTTCCGCCGGCGTGAGGCGGTGGACTATCCACTCGTTCAGCTGCCGCGCCCCCAGGGTCTTGTAGAAGCGCAACGCCGGCTCGTTCCAGTCGAGTACCGCCCACTCCATGCGGCCACAGTCGCGTTGCTTGGCGATGCGCGCCAGCGCGCCCAGCAACGCGCGGCCGATGCCGTGCGAACGCAGCGCCGGCTTCACGAACAGGTCTTCGAGGTACAGCCCCGGGCGCCCGACAAAAGTCGAGAAATTGAAGAAATACAGCGCGAAACCGGCGGGCTGGCCGTCCCACTCGGCGATCAGCACGCGGATCACCGGGTTCGGCGCCTCGAGCTCGCGCAGGAAATCCGCCGCCGTGGCCTTGGCGTCGGGCAGCAGCTTCTCGTAGTCGGCCAGCTCGCGCACCAGGCCTGCGATCAGGGGCGCGTCCGCGCCGCTTGCCGGACGGATGTTGAGCATGGGAGCCGTCATTCGGCGATGAACCAGCGCTGGTCCTTGTCCCGCTCGAGCACGAAACGCTCGTACGGCAGGCCCTGGCCGCTGACGTCGTAGACCGCACGGCTGCCGGCCATGTCGTAGCGCGGCTGCAGCTCCTGCACGATGCGCAAGGTGGTGATCATGGTCTCGCGCGTGTTCTCGTTGTTGGTGCAGGCGTTGACCAGCGTCTTCTTGGCGCTGCGCGAGGTGGCGTGGTTGAAGTTCGGGCTCATGAACTCGTCGTAGTACTCCTGGCAGTTGCCGGCGGCCAGGCTGGCCTCGGCACGCGCCAGCAATTCGCTGATGCCGGGCGCCAGCGGCTGCGCGGCGGCCTTGGCCGGGGCGGCGGACGAGCCGGGGACGGGCGCCGGCTCGCCGGGTTGGCGGCCTTCGAGCAGGTCGTCGAGCTGCGCTTCGATCTCGGTGGGCACGATGGCGCGCCACTGCTGGCCGTATTGCATGAGGCCCACCATGACCATGACCTTGACCGAGCCGCGATCCTTGGGCTGCTCACCCTTGCCGATGAGATAGACCACCTTGCCGTCGGGCACCGCCGCCAGCCAGTCGTACTTCGCATAGACGCGCGCGCGCAGCCGCAGGCGTTCCGACAAGGCGCTGTAGAACTTCTCGGCGGTCGAACTTTCCAGCTGCTGCAATGACTTGCCGGGTCCAAACAACCGCGAGCGATAGGTGCTGCTGCTCTGCAGGCCCTCGGCGCGCAGCAGCGTCAGCAGGCGCGAACGCAGTTTTTCGAGCTCCTCGGGGTGAAGTTCCTGGGCGACAGCCTGGGGGTTGGCGGTTGCCACCGCGTTGAGGAAAGCCTCCGCGCCCTTCTGCTGGGCACTGGTGGGGCCGGCGGCCACCGCTGGGAATGCGAATCCCGCCAGCAGTATGAAAAACAAGGCTCTGAATGGCATCTGGAACTCCAGGCTCATCGGGGACGCCACGATCATAACGTCATGTTGCAGGTGCACCCCAACTGTGAAAGTCGTCTCGGTTATGGAGTTTGGTCGCGGGACGCAGTTCACGGATTGTTGGAGCGCAGGGCCTTGGTGCAGGTCTCCCTTATAAACTTACATATCTTGGTAAATTGCCGAAGACCCGTGTTTACGCTGCTTGTAAGGGCCTTGTTCCCACCCCAATGCTGCCGCAGTCGGAATTCGAATCGCCCATGTTCACCAATGCCCAACAGGCTCCGGTGGCGATCGCTGCGCTTACGCAGGATCGGGCGCTCATTGGATTGCTCCGCAGCGTCGTCGATCCTGCCACCGATGTCATCCTGGTCACCTCGGAAGCCGAGCTCACCCCGCACCTGAACTCGCGCCGCGTGTCGGTGGCGCTGCTCGACAGCATGTTCATCGAGGGCGATCTCGCGAGCCTGGCCGAGCGCCTGCGCGACACCTGGAACGACCTGGTGCTCGTGGTGGTCGGCACCGCGGAAGAACAGGGCAAGGTAGCTAGTCAGATCACCTCGGGCGTGGTGTATCGCTTCCTGCACCGGCCGGTGTCCGCGCCGCGCGTGCGCCTGTTCGTCGAAGCCGCGCTGCGCCGCCACGAAGTCGAGAACGTCGAGCGCACGCTCGAGCAGCAGGTGCCGGATTTTTCCCGCATGGAAGCGCCCAAGGCGGATACGCCGCGTGGCCGCAGCCCGGGCGCGCCGCGCATCGCGCTGCTCGGCCTGGCGCTGGCCGCGGCCACGGCCGGCGGCTGGTACCTGTTGGCGAACGGTGATGGCACCGAAGGCGGCGCCACCCCGGCCGCCGAAGTAGTTAGTCCGCCGGAAATTCAGGCAGCCGAGACAAAGGAAGCGGAACCCGTTTCCGACGAGTCCACCGCAGCCGTCGCCGCGGCGCCCAGCCAGCCCCAAACTGATACCCAGCCGGTGCCCCTGCCTTCGGCCGCCGAGGAAAGCGTCGCAGAGCGTCTGCGTCCCGCGGCTTCGAATCCGCCGCCGGCCGCTGCCGCGCCCGCCGCGGCGCCTGCACTCGCGCCGGGCCGCGTCCAGCGCACCATCGAAACGCAGGTGGAAAACCTGCCGCCGGCGTCGGCGCCACCTTCTGCGGCCCTCACGCACGACCAACGCCTGCAGGACCAGCTCAAGCAGGCCGAAGACGCCCTGCAGCGCGGCGAACTCGCCAGCCCCGCGGGCGAGAATGCCGTGGAGCTGTTCCGTGGCGCGCTCGAGCTCGATCCGGGCAACACGCTGGCCAAGGCCGGGCTGGTGCGGGTCGCCGACCGGCTGCTGGCCGCCGCCGAACGTGCGCTCACCGCCGGAAGTGCGGAAGACGCCCGCAAGATGGTCGACGTGGCGGAAACGCTGACGCCGGCCACCGCGCGCGGTGCCTTCCTGATGATGCAGATTGAGATGGAGCAGGAGCGCGCGGCGCTGACCTCCAAGCGCGACAGCGATGCGCAGGACACGCTCGAACGCGGCGCCACCTACCTGCGCCTCGCCAACTCCCGGCTGCGCAGCGGCGCACTCATCGAACCCGCGCAGGACAATGCGCGCTTCTACCTGGAGGCCGCGCGCCAGGTGGTGCCCGACGACCCGGCGGTGGCCGAGATCGCGCGCACGCTGCAGAAAGAATTGCTGACCCGCGCCGGCGCCGCCGCCGGTGCCGGCAACGCGGCGGAAACCGAACGCTGGCTGGCGAACGCCGACAGCGCGGGCGCGACGCGCGCCGACATCGCGGCCGTGCGCCGTATGTTGCAGGACACGCTGATCGGCGTGCGCACCGACAAGGTCGCGACGCTGGCGCAATCCTTCAACGCCGCGCTGACGGCCAACAAGCTGCTGCAGCCGGCCGACGGCAGCGCCAAGTATTTCCTGCTGTCGCTGATCAATACCGACTCCGCCAATCCGGCGGTGGCCACGGCGCGCAAGGCGCTGGGGCAGGCCTACCTGCGCGAGCTGCGCGGCGCGCTGACGCGCGGGGACCTGGCCGCGGCCGACGCCTGGCTGCTGGAAGCGCACACGATTTCATACTCGAGCGGCGAGCTCAGCGGCGCGGAAGGCGACCTGGCGACGCTGCGCGACCGGCTCTCCATGGCCTCCACCCCGGTGGGCGCGAACTCACTGGCGCGCGTCGAATACGTGGCGCCGAAATTTCCGGCGGCCACGCGCAACCGCCAGATGAACGGCTGGGTGGAACTGGAATTCACCGTGCGCACCGACGGCTCCACCGGTGACATCGTGGTCACCAACTCCTACCCGCGCAACACCTTCGATTCTTCGGCGGTACGCGCCGTCAGCCAGTGGCGCTACAAGCCGGTGATGCTCAACGGCAAGCCGGTCGACCAGCGCGCCGCGGTGCGCATCCGCTTTTCGGACGAATAGATGGAACTGCCCACCAAAAAATTCCTGATAGTCGAAGACGACGGCAAGTACGCACTGTGGCTGCAACACGCCGTGGCTTCGGGTTGGCCCGCGGACACCATCGTGATCATGGACTGGACCTCGTTCGGGCGCGTGCGCACCGCGATGACGGTGCGCGACTACGACGTCGTGATGCTGGCGATGAAGTTCGACGAGGGCATCGAGGAGCCGACCACCGACAGCTTCGACTGGATCCGCAAGTTGCGCAGCCAGCCGGGCTTCCCGGAGATGATCATCATCGCCGAGGCCGGCAGCGAGCTGGCCGCCATCCGCACGCTGCGGCTGGGCGCCGCCGACTATCTACCCAAGCGGCTGATCACGCCGCAGCGGCTGCAGCGCTCGATCAAGCTGACGCTGCGTGCCATCGACAAGGAAGCGCAGCGGCGTGCCGAGCGCCTGGCGCTCGCGGCCGCCGCCAGGACGGCCGGGGCCGAGACCGACAAGGCCGCGATCAGCCTGCCGGCGGCGAGCAGGTCGCAGCCGGCGGTGCCAGTCGCGACGCCGAGCGTCGTATCGACGCACACCGGCGCGAGCCTGGCGCGCGCCGCCAAGGTGGCGCTCACCGCGGTGCCGACTCCCGTGGCCGTGCCCGCCGCCGAGCCCGTACCCG
>Ga0164241_10002239_pt1 | contig 21390 bp, 20 predicted proteins | sample OricomyardsoilBY_FD_108780 | JGI IMG/M metagenome (GOLD analysis project Ga0164241, IMG submission 108780) | Backyard soil microbial communities from Emeryville, California, USA - Original compost - Back yard soil (BY) | ecosystem: Environmental > Terrestrial > Soil > Unclassified | place: USA... | reverse complement strand
TATGTCGCTTTTAGGAGGTGCCATTGTGGAAAGCATTGCTATGGAATATGGCCGTCCGGAAATTCTGAAACGGTTGAGCGACCCTATGTGGTTCCAGGCTTTAGGCTGCGTATTGGGGATGGATTGGCATTCATCAGGTATAACTACCTCCGTAATGGGTGCGTTGAAGAAATCGGTCAATCCCAGGTCAAAAGAATTAGGAATTTATATCTGTGGTGGCAGAGGTAAGCACTCAAGACAAACTCCCAATGAATTGTTGAAAGTAGCAGAGCTTACCGGTTTAAATGGAAATGAATTGGTGAGAGCCAGTAAGCTATCGGCTAAAGTCGATAACACTGCAGTGCAGGATGGCTTTCAGTTATACCTGCACAATTTCATTCTTACTACTGATGGTGAATGGGTAGTGGTTCAACAAGGCTTGAATGATTTTTCCGGTATGGCGCGCAGATATCATTGGCATTCTACTCAATTTCAATCTTACCTGGATGAGCCACACACCGCTGTTTGCGGAAAAAATCAAGGACTAATTTTAAATCTTACCGCTAAACCAGCGGAAGAAACGAAGCAAGGTATTTTAGCTATCGCTAAGGAAAATCCAGATCACATGCTTTCAGAAATAAAAAGCATTGTGATGCCACGCCATCATGATGTGCAAAGCAAAGATGTGGATTTGAAAAGATTGGGGGCTGTACTAACATTAGCTCATGAAAAGGATGTACACAACTTTGAAGAATTGCTTTTATTGGAAGGACTTGGTCCACGCACGTTGCAATCATTAACACTAGTTAGCGAGGTAATTCATGGCACCCCTTCAAGGTTCAGTGATCCTGCCCGTTTCTCCTTCGCTCATGGTGGTAAAGACGGACATCCTTTTCCGGTGCCGTTGAAAGTCTATGATGAAACGATTAGCACATTGAAGCATTCTATTGACAAAGCTAAGCTGGGACAAAGTGACAAGAATGAAGCCATTAAAAAACTTTCCACCCTGGCTCAGTCACTGGAGAAAACATTTGAACCAAAGCCTTTCCTTAAAGATCTCATTCGAACAGAAAGAGAACAATCTTATCTGCATGGCGGCATGACTGTGACTGGACCAGCACAGCCACCAAAAAGAAAAAGCAATCCACAACTAAAGTTGTTCTGAATTGCTTTTTCTTTATGAAGCTCGAAATCTCTTTCTTAAAATTCAATGCGGTAACTCAATATCGGTAAAAGCGACAATTGATACCAGCTCTTCACTGTACCAGTTTGCGGATCAAAATAACGACCGCCTAAGTTTTGATGATTCGTTACGTTTTGAATATCTAATGCTAATGTAGTCGTTGACTTTGCGTGATTGCGTTTCAAACTCAATCTTAAATCTGTGCGAAAATAATCCGGTAATTGTTGCGTGAATGCCAGGCTTTCAATTCGTTTGGTCTCCCCAAACTCCATCGACTTTTCAATATCGATAGGAGTGGTCCAGAATCCGCCTGCCCAAATCGTGCGAAGATTTAAACCAAACGTGCGGTTCTTTTTCCAGTTGAAATCTTTACCCGCTGTCAGGCTCATTGCATGCTTTCCATTGAAGCGACTATTTCTCCAGGTTCCATCCAGTGCTTTATACTCAGAATTATAAAGTGAAGTGGAAAGAAGAAAGTACATGTTGTTATGCATGAACTGTTCCACTGTCAGTTCCAAACCATAATTTCTTCCTACACCTTTGTTTACTAATGGATCAGTAAGATATCCATCCTCCACCACCAAAGTAGAAATAGGACTGCTTGGATCATTTTTCACAGCAATGTCATACAGGTGCTGGTAATAAGTTTCTGTCTTTATACGCAGGTATTTCGTTAGTGATCTGTCATAACCAACAACAAAGTGTTGCGCTTTATTGAATCCAATATTCTGATTTGGCTTTATAAAACTTCCATCGGTCTGTTGTACCTGGGCTTCATAAATGCCTACCGGCTGCATCTGACTGTGAAGTCCATAACCAAAACTTACGGATTGCTTTTCACTCAATTCATATCTTAGTGAAGCACGAGGTTCAATTGATGATGTATTGTTACTAAATAAATGCAGATAATGGAGACCTCCATTTACTGTGAGTTGCTCCGTCATGCGGTGCTGCCATTGAGAAAATAGTTGCATCGTACTGGCATCACCTTTTGCGTTCAATGGGTTGTCAATCTCTTTTGTTTCATTATTATATTCTAGTTGTCTCAGATTGAAAAAGTAACGATTAAAATAAGCTCCGGAGCGAATACTGTTACGCGCACTGAATTTGTGATTTAATACCGTGCTGGCCGTGATCTTGCTGTTCGTAAAGCTTTGTGAGTAGCGGAATTCCTGCGAATAATTATTGTTCAAACGAAATTCCTTGTCACCATTATTATTACCTGATGCGACAAAGGCCGATTGCAAATAGGTGTTTGATCCAAGTGTAATAGCATGCTTCAATCCAGCCGCTCCCGTGTTTGAAAAATATTTCGAACTGTATCTATCATCTTCGGTTTTCCATTCAACAGAATCTTTTTCCGATTCCAGGCGTTGATCGCTCAATCCTCCAAAACCAAAAAGAGAAAAGTTCCCCAGTTTTTTAGTTGGCAAATAGAAATTGTAAGACAAGTCTTGAAAATTAGTGATGCCATCGCCTACGTTTACACCAATCTTAGAAAGCATGGATAACGTGGAGTAGCGATAGTTAATTAAATAGGAGCCACGATATTTTTTCGAAAACGGACCTTCCACAGCCACGTCTGTTCCCAGGAATCCAACCTGAACAGTGTACTCTCTTTTTTCATTGTTTCCCTTTCGAAGATTTAAGTCAAACACACCTGCCAACGCATTTCCGTACTCGGCTGTAAACGCACCTGTCATGAAATCCGAGTTGGTCAATAATTGTGAACTAAGAATAGATATACCTCCACCCGAGGTCCCCACATTGGCAAAGTGATTAGGGTTTGGAATATCCACGCCTTCCATTCTCCACAATAATCCATTGGGCGAATTACCGCGGATAGAGATGGTATTGTTTCCATCACTGGTCGCTACTACGCCCGCAAAAGAAGTCACCATTCGCGATGGATCATTAACTGCTGCGGCAAACTTCCTTGTTTCATCTACAGAGAATGTTCGTGCGCTTACGGAGGACATATCATTGATCGGTTTATTCTTCTCAATGCTATTTCCTGCCGTAACCACGACCTCATCCATCTTCACAATATCTTCTTCGATGGGAATATTCAATACCACTTCCTTTCCTGAATTAACCATCACGTTGGGGAGCATCAGTTCCTTATATCCAACAAAAGAAATTTTTATCGTATGCGAACCAACAGGCACTTTCATTAATTTGAAATTTCCATCCGGATCGCTGGTTGTTCCAATGAGTGGATTAGAATTTAAAATCACAATCGTTGCTCCTGGTAGTGAACCCTTAGATATTTTGTCTACCACACTACCACGAATGGTTTGTGTGAGTTGCTGTGCGTAAACAAAGCCTGATGCAAAAAGAAATACAACGCTTGTTACAAGTAATTTTTGGGATGTCATAAGTTTTGTGTTACGGACTTATGACAATTGATTTTCCGTTATCCCCTACGCGAGAAAATTATTTTTTTATTTCTTTAATCAACTCTTTGCACTTCTCTTTCCGAAAAGCATCATCCGGTTCCCGTATAGGAAGATTAATGGCTTTCTGCAATACTTTAATCGCTTCTTCATCTTCTCCCTCATAATGGAGTACAGAAGCATGTCCATAAAGTATAATAATTTGGTTGGGGTCAAGGGCAGTAGCTTTATTAAAATTTTTCACAGCCTCATGCATCGATACACCATCAGGAAATCCTCCAAAGAATAAATCGCATGCGGTGCGTTCAAACCAATTCAGTTTGGAAACCTCATAATGCCATTTTCCTAACACAAAATAACCAAGGGCGTAATTAGGATCCACTTCAATGATCTTCTCCGCTTCTGCACGAAGCAGTTTGGCATCCTTTACTTTTTCTCTTGGACTTGGTGCAATTTCCGATTGAAGACCCAGTGTTACCACTAAACTAAAGTGCGCGTCCGGTGACTTGGGGTTTAATTTTATAGACCGCTTTGCGTAATCTTCTGCAATAACCAATCTTTCTCTTCGCTGCTCTTTGTCTTTAATATGACCTGCAATGTTGGAAGTCATCCGACTGGCATGAATCAATGCCTGTAAATGATTTGGCTCTGACTTTAAAATCTCTTCATATTTTCTTAATGCCTCCTCCAGCTTAAACTCTTTTTCATAGCGGAGTCCGTCCTCCATCAACACATCTATATTTTGCGCAGATAGAAAATTTGAAAAAAGGCTAAGAAAAATGACGAAGTAAAATCTCACTTGCATAATTATAGAAAGCGCAATCCTATTTTAGCACCCAACCACATTTTCAGATTGGTGTTGTTATCATAGGTGTGATCATAAATGAAGTTTGGCTTATAATCAACAAACAATGATGGGTAGTCTGTGTATGTCGTTTTTGTAAAATAAGCGTTTAGTGTAACTCCAGTGGCTAAAGAAAGTTTCCTTGCCAGCCGAAAATCCAGGCCAACGTATAACTTATTTAGTGAACTCAACTCATCTGTAAACCCATCCTTGTTAACATGTTGAGAAAGAAGATCAATATTCAAATCAAGCCACCTATTCAATTTAGGAGCAGTTCCCAATCCATAACCAAACGTCCATACGACACTGTTATTGTCAATAGGTCGGGGTTGCATGCCTACGGTAAGAATATTATAAAATTGCCTCACCCCTGTTCTAAATGATAAGTTGGTATAGAACACTTCGTCTGCGGAAACTTCTAACTTATGATATCCATTCTTCACAATGCTTACTAATCCAATAGGAACACCTCCGAGACTATCTGCATAGTTGAACACACCTATTTGAGTGCCTCTCACTTTTTTTCCGTAATTGAAAAATGCTGAAATCTGTGATCCCTCAATATGGCCATTCGTGAAATTGGAAAAGCCAGCAAATTGTGAACCCCTGTAATTATCAGTTTGAATATTAGAGAACCCCGCAACCTGAACTCCACGCGATTCGCCATTTGTAACATTTGCAAATCCAGCGATAGACACTCCATGCACTGAACTCAAATTGATGTTGCTGAATCCCCCCACCTGGACTCCACTGAATTCTTTGAAATTTAAATTTCCAAAACCCGCGCCTTGTGCCGCTACAGTTGATCCTCCATTGATATTAAAAAAACCTGCGCCTTGTATTCCATAAACATCGCCACCTACCAGGTTTCCAAAACCTGCTACTTGCAGCCACTTTACATCTCCACGATCGAGGTTGAAGAAAAAGCCCAACTCAATTTGACGAGTTCCCAATGAATAACCGCCCAAAATATTGATGGAATAATCATTAATGATGTTACCACTCAATTTTCCATTCGAACCCAGAAAGGGTAAAAAAGAAATTTGAATATCACGATACAATGTGTCGCTGATGTTCTGAACATTGGGCTCATCACTGTAAGGTAAAACAAATTCATCTTCCGCCTTTTCATCTTTTACACTATCCATTGAAGTTGTTTCCGCTTTTACGATAACAGAATCTTTCTCAATAGGCGTGATGGAAATATTCAGGTATTGATTACTTGGAGCGGTGATGGTTACCAATGTATCTCTGTAATCTTTCTTACTTACAGCAATAGTTGCTTCCTGATCTTTCTTGTCCAGCTTCATTTTAAAGTAGCCATACTCGTCAGTCACAGCAGAAGTAATTGACTTTTTATCATACACACTGGCATCCGGAACTTTCTCTTTTGTTTCAGCATCTTCCACATATCCGCTGATGATGACAACAGTGGTCGTTGCTTGAGTTTGCTTGATTGGTACTTTTGTGAGAATCAGATGACTGCTTTTTTCTTTGTAGTCCATCGTTCCCTTAAAGACCTGGTTAAGTACTTCGCGCACTGTTTTATTGGAAACGGTTAATGACACCGTTTGAGATTCATCAATGATCGAAGCATTATAGGAGAAAGAAAATTTTCCTTCCTGCGAAATGAGATTCAACGCGTTGGTTAATTTCTCTTCGATAAGTGAAATGGAAATCTTTCGTTCAAGAATAGGTACCCGTTGCGCAAAAATACTCACAACGATTGTTATAAACAGAAAAGTAAAAATCGGTCTCATTAAGGTGATTATTGACAACCTGCACCATCCAGGAGAATTTCTTTTTCCTTTTTGGTTACCGTAAGGTTGAGGGTTTCTGCGATTACTTCAATAACAGTATCCAGTTTTTCATTATTGAAATTCACTGTGATCTGACACTTCGCTAATTTCTCATTGTTTAATACAATATGAGTATCATACACTTCATTGATTTTATCAATGATACTGCCCAGGTCCGTTTTATTGAAACTGAATATTCCTGTCTTATATGCCAATGCATTGGTGTCAGCCTTTACGAGTTTTGAAAATTCGCGAGAGCGCTTACTATAGATACCTGTTTCTCCAGCTCCAAGATGAAGTCCTGGATTCTTCAAGGTATAAATCTGTACTTCTCCGCTCTTCACAATGACCTCTACCGTATCGCTATTCGGATAAGCCTTCACATTAAAAGCTGTTCCCAGATCCTGAACCAACACTTCCTGCGCCTCAATAATGAAAGGTTTTTCTTCTTCGTGTTTTACTTCGAAGAAACTTTCACCCGTTAATTTTACCTTACGTTTCTTTTCCCGCGGATTGTATTCATAACTAAGGGAAGATTTCCTATTTAGAAAAGCTGCGCTTCCATCGGGTAATGTATCACTTACCACAACCGTATCGGAAACGACTGCGAATGTTTCTATCGGCTGCACATACCATTTGTAAGTCGCTAATCCTCCTGTCAGTATTAAAACAAGACCGGCTGCAATGCGAAGAGTTCTCGCAAACTGTGGCGTTTTAAACCACAGTTGCTTTAATGGCTTTTGACCGGATAATTTTCCTTTCACTCTTCGCCATGCGGCATCCGCATCAAACTGCAACTGCACCTGATTGGCAGAAGCCCGTTCGAAAATGGTTTTGATTTGATCAAAGTATTTTTGGTTTGCAGCGCTTTCGCGAATCCAGTTTTGCGACTGAATTTGTTCTTCAGCAGAAGCTTCTCCGGCAAGTACTTTGCCGATCAGATCGTCAATATCGTTCATCTCGTTCTCCACGTCACAGTATCCAATCTTTCATAAAAATTAACAGCAACGGCAGGTAATCTTTCAGTTGAATCCGCATGATCTTCAATGCTTTGCCCATCTGATTCTCTACTGTCTTTATTGATATCTCCAGTTGACTTGCTATTTCAGCATACTTCAATTCTTCAAACCGGCTTAATTGAAATACCAATCTGCATTGTTCAGGCAACGCTTTCATCGCCTCATAAATCTTTTGCTCCAACTCTGAAGAGATCACCGATTGACTCACCCCTTCATGCATGGGTTCACCGCCTGCCATCTCATGCGCCACATGCTGCTTCTTCACTTTTTCATGTTTAATCACATTCAGGCAGGAGTTGCGTACCATTCTATATAAATAAGACTTCATGGAAGTCTGTATTTCGATGGCCTCCCGCTTGTCCCACACATTAATAAAAGTGGATTGCACTACTTCTTCCGCCTCATCTCTATCATTTAGAAACGAGTATGCGTAATTACACAATGGACTATAATACGTACGGAATAGCATCTCAAAAGCACTTTCGTGGCCCTCTTTCAGCGCGGTTAATACCTGTTGCTCTAATAAATCCACTGCTTTTTGTTTCGATGACAGTGCAATTTACGGTTTTGGGCCTTTTTGGTTATGACAACCGGGAAAGGAAATACCCCTACGCGATGTGATAATTTTTTATAACCTTAATTCCACCCGGTTAAGCAGGTAGAATTAAGATCATAATTGATTTTCGAAACTATTTCGCGGCAGGAGCCTCGAACTTATAGAATAATGGAAGTTCAGAGTTATCGTGAAAGGTTACATCCAGATCTTTGACTAATCCTGTCTCCAGATCATAAACCCATCCATGAATAAAAGGACTTTTACGTTTTTGCCAGGCATTTTGAATAATGGAAGTTTTACTTAAATCATAAACCTGTTCCATTACATTCAATTCAACGAACCGGTTTTCCCTGGCTAATGGATCTGCAATATTTTCCAGTTCGTCCTGGTACATCCGGTACACATCTTTAATGTGTCGAATCCAGTTATCAATCACACCAAATTGCTTTTGCCCCATTGCAGCCCGTACACCACCGCATCCATAATGACCGCATATAATCACGTGGTCTACTTCCAACACAGTTACAGCATAATCTACTACGCTAAGTAAATTCATGTCGGTATGTACGACAAGGTTGGCTATGTTGCGATGAACAAACATTTCGCCCGGATCGGTACCGGTGATTTCATTAGCAGGCACACGACTGTCTGAACAGCCGATCCACAAAAACTTTGGTGTCTGTCCTTTCGAATGACGAGTGAAAAATTCAGGATCTTCCTGCGTTTTCTGTGCTACCCATGCCTTGTTCTGAAGCAGTAGCTGTTTGTATAACTCCAAACTTTTTTCCTGTTCTATCATATTTCAATGTGCTTTAAATATACTTCTATGTTTTTTGCTTTCGATGTTTCAATAAAATCTTTAATCGTTTCTCTGACATCATGATCAATAAAGTGCGATTGACTTCCATCTATGGTAATGCTGGAGTTGGATGGAATGTTGATAAACACATCGCGAAAGGTTGCTTTATTCAGAAAAGAAACGTCTTTGGTCAGCCTTAATAAAAAATTATTGCCTTCATTAACAACGATAATCGATTCCCTGAAATTAGTCTTCAAAATAAAGAATACCGCCACCAATATCCCAATGAAAACTCCAAGCAAAAGATTACTAAATACAATCGCAAGCACGGTAGCTATAAAAGGTAAGAACTGCGACCATCCCTTTTTGTACATGTCTTTATAAATTTCCGGCTTGGTAAGTTTGAAACCTGTTACGAATAAAATGCCCGCAAGCGCAGATAATGGAATTAATTGCAGAATGCGAGGTATGAGGATAACGGATAATAAAAGAATTACCCCATGAGTGATTGTTGAAGCTTTTGTTCGTGCTCCTGACTGTACATTAGCCGAACTTCTCACCACAACAGAGGTTAATGGCAATCCACCGATAGCACCGGAAATAAGGTTAGCCACACCTTGAGCTTTCAATTCACGATTCAATGGAGTGATTCTCCGAAAAGGATCAATCTTATCACTGGCTTCAATGTTCAATAATGTCTCCAAGCTAGCCACCGCAGCAATGGTGAACGCCACCATCAAGACTTTTTGATTAAGGATTTGGTTAAAATCAGGGAATGTAAAAAAGGCAAGAATGCTACCTTCTTCGGCCAGAGTAGGAACATTCACTAAATGTTTTTCAGTAATGATGAGGTCAGGGAAAAAATTAATGAAAAGCGTATTAAGTAATATGCCTCCTGTCACTGCAGCTAATGCAGAGGGGACTACTTTGAAAAACTGATAACGTTGAAAAGAATTGCGATTCCACAGTATAAGTATCAGCACTGAAAAAATGCTCACCACAATTGCCCCTGGAGTAAGGTAATCCCATGATTCCAATAGTTCTGTTAAAGTGTTTTGTCCATCATTCTGAAAAAAGCTTTGATCTCCTTCAAAGTCAACGTCATAACCAACAGCATGAGGAATTTGTTTAAGTATAAGTATCACGCCAATGGCGGCAAGCATTCCTTTCAATACCGAAGCAGGAAAAAAATGTCCAATGGCCCCAGCTCGAAGAAAGCCTGCTATAATTTGAATGATGCCTGCCAGAATAACGGCAACAAGAAAAGCTTCATAGCCTAAATCTGTAATTGCTGCTAAAACAATAGTGGTAAGACCAGCAGCAGGTCCTGAAACACTCAATGGGGATTTACTAAGTAACCCAACAACAATACCACCTACAATGCCTGTAATAATACCTGAAAATAATGGCGCCCCTGATGCCAGTGCTATACCAAGGCATAGTGGCAATGCAACGAGAAAGACGACTACAGCAGATTTAAAATCATATTTGAAATACTCTTTGATATCCATAAAGAAAGAAGTTACATGAACCACCTGGTCCAATAAGAATTGAATAATAAAAAATGTAATAGAGTTGCCTGTGATCAGGCTTCGGGTGGCGGAGTAACTATTTCGAAATGGATTTCCTTAAAATTAAGGAGATGAATGGTGTACTGGCTAATTGTAGAGCCGGATCTTTGCTCTGAAAGAATTTCCAACTGATGAAATACGCGATCATCATCCTGTTCTTCTTCCGATGAAGATTTTTTGTTTTCCGATTCTTCCTCTTCAGCCAATGGAAGTGATCCATTATTTTGTTCTGAAAACTGATCCTGGGAACACGAGATGGAATAAGCCTTTTTTAGTGCAGCATATTGAAAATAGAAGGTTGCCGCAGCAAATACGCTGAGCAAAAAGCTGATCTTCAGTGCTAATATGATGCGATTAACTTTCATCGGATCACAAATGTAGCGAAAATGAGTTAATCATAAATAATCAAAAGTTTGTAGTGATAAGTTAATGATCTATTAATATCATTTCAGCCGCTTTCTCAGCAATCATCATTACAGGAGCATTGGTATTCCCGCTGGTGATCACAGGCATAATTGAGGCATCCGCGACCCTTAGTTTGTCAATTCCTTTTACACGCAATTGCGAATCAACTACGGCCATTTCATCTGTTCCCATTTTGCAGGTGCCTACAGGGTGATAGACACATTCTGCATTTTGTTTAATGTGTTTCAGCCAATCATCATCCGATGAAGTCTCTGTTGGAATATGATTTCGTATGCGAACTCCTGCGAAGGCATCGGCCTCCAAAACTGCTAAGGCTCTTCTTCCCCCTTCGATCAGAACCCTTTTATCTTCCTCATTTGATAAGTACTGCGGATCGATAAGAGGCCCTTCAGATGGATTGGAAGATCGTAAGGTAAGATAGCCTCTGCTCAAAGGCCTGAGTTGAGTGGGCAAAACGGTATAGCCATCCGTGAAAGAAAATGAATTGAGATCATACATGTTAGAAACCTCTTTATCTCCGGCATTGGTAGGGGTGAATTGAAATTGTAAATCAGGACGTTTCAAATCCGGAGACGATTTCAAAAAAGCAACTGCCTCCAATGGTCCGATAGACAATGGTCCGGATTTGATGAAAAGATATTTAATCGTTTCTATCGCTTGTCGGTGAATGGGAAGATAATGATTATTACTTATTGGCTTCGAACACAAACTACTTACCGGATAAAACAAATGATCTTGCAGGTTTTTGCCTACACCAGGCAAATCTTTCTTCACTTCAATACCGTGTTGTTTTAATTCTTCTTTATCTCCAATCCCAGAGAGCATTAATAGTTTAGGCGATTCAAATGCCCCTGCACTTACTATCACTTCTTTCTTCGCTCTTGCAACCATTGTATTACTTGTACTGTTTGCAAATTCTACTCCGACTGCTTCCTCTTTTTCGATGATGAGCTTTTTACAAAGCACCTCCATAATAACTGTGAGATTTGATCTTTTTAAAATAGGGGTAAGAAAAGCACGAGCTGCACTTAATCGCCTTCCGGTTTTCATCGTGTATTGAAACCAACCTGCTCCATCCTGGCTGACTCCATTCACATCTTCATTATAGGGAATACCTTTTTCCTTACACGCTTTGATAAAAGCTTTTCCCAATTCGGTATGATACCAGTACGCTTCCGTTACGTTGAGCAATCCATTCTTTGAGTGAAATTCATTTTCAAATTGTTCGTTGTGCTCTGACTTTTTAAAATAAGGCAACACTTCAGAGTAACTCCAGCCCTCACATCCCCTTCTTGCCCAACTATTATAATCTTCGTGTTGACCGCGGATATATGCCATCGCATTCGTAGAGCTTGATCCGCCTAAAACTTTCCCCCGTGGATGATAAATCTTTCTGTTGTTCAACTGCTTTTGTGGTTCAGTCCAATAGCAATTCCAGTCCACACTGCTTCGATGCAACTTCATATATCCACCGGGGATATGAATAAAAGGATGAGAATCTTTTCCTCCCGCTTCCAAAAGCAACACGGTATTTGCCGGATCTTCAGATAAGCGATTAGCCAATACACAACCTGTTGAACCCGCTCCAATAATGATATAATCGTAGATCATTCCTTTTCAATATACGGCAAAAGAAAAAGGAGCCGTTATCAGCTCCTTACTATTTCTTAAACCGCAATTAAAATTATTGAGCAATCTGGGCAATCTTTGGAAGTGGAATTGAATTTGCATAACCTGTGATTTCCCCCTCCGAAGCATCATCGGCTTTCACTGTAACCAATGTATTATTAATTGGAATCTGCAACTCATAGTTTGTCTTGCCGGTTTCGCTGTTTACATTTTTAGTCAGCAGTGATTTATAACCTTGCACTTTAATTGTTTTTTGATTTTCATTATGTGTCATTCCACTGAGAGGCATATTAATCATGGCCCCAATCGAAGTAATAAGCGGTGAGTTATTTATGATTTCAATATTACCTTGCTTTGGGTCGGTGCCATAGGTGCGCTGTACAAACAACCCTGCAAAACCAGTACCTCCACTTAAATTGTCTTCCTTCTCATTTACTTTCATAGCTCCCAATTGCGTAGGGAGCATCTTTAAAATCTCTTTTCCAATAGCCATGTCCAGATCACGTAACATGGATTCCATTGCGAAGCGTGCATTCTCCAAATCACCGGAAGAATAGGAGGAACGAGCAGTGGCTAGATTTTTATCAAAATCCTGAGCACTTGCACTTACGCCTGCTATAACGAATAGTACTAAATATATTTTTTTCATGTGCTAATTTTTATTTTTTAAGGTCACATGGAATACGCCAGAATTATCATACCGTTTGGTGTAGAGCATCTCAATGGCTATTTCATGATTCGATTCTTTTAAAAATTCAAGTGATTATTGTTCGCCCAACATTTTTTTGATACCGTCAATATCAATCACATTGGCCGCAGCCATCATATCATTTTCATTGGCGAAGTTGACGCCTTCAAAAACAATAAGTGAAGATTGGCCTAGTGGTACACTTAATTTATAACCGCTACTTTCATCAAATTCAATAATCGCTTTGTAGCCTTTCACTTTGGTTTGCTTCCAGTTTTGTTGTCCGTTTGTTTGTTGCGCATATCCACCGGAAGACATATACATATTTAAAGCAGACATCCACATTGCATTATTGGCTACCGTTACCCGAAGCTCTTTATCTTTTGTATCGTCATACTCGCGGTGAATGGTCAGTCCGGCCCATCCATAGCCAGTGCTCGTCACCTGGTCAGCGGTTGCATCTTTCTTTAATGCCGTTACTGTTTCAGGGAGTGAGGCTAAAATTTTATTCCCGATTTCGAGTTCTACTCCTTGCATAGCCTGTTGTACTGCGTAGCGAGATTCGCCATAACTCGATTTTTTATAAGAAGCTTCTGCATCGTCCAGGTTTTGCTTCACATCGGGAGGTGTTGAGATTAATCCACCTCCACTATTATTGGATGGATTGTTGCCTCCGGAATTTCCATTTACACCTCCAGAGTTGGTATCGCTGGTATTTCCAACACCACTTTTGTTAGCCTGATCGCCTTTTTTCTTTTTACCGCCAAAAAGATTGTCGATCGCTTCTCCGGCTTTTTGATCTCCTTTGCTTTTGAGCTTATTTAAAACCTGTCCATGAGCCAGATGTGTGGTAAGGCCGATCACCAGCATGGCAAACAGCGTGTATCTCAATTTAGTAATCATGCTTAAAAGGTTGTTTGTAATTTAAAATTACAAAAAACGTACTAACTCACTGGAGGTTACAAAAAGTAACAAAAAAGGGGCAAAAAGCCCCTTAATTAGATTGACACCTCGCGGACCACAGCAAAGAAAGTTGCTGCGCCTTTAAACAAACCCCCGATCCGTCCGGTGTCAAAGTCTTGGAATGCTTTGCTATCAGGAGGTTTTTATAGAATCGGAGCGCAAATTAGTTCTACCTGCGAGATTAAAATCTGGAATGAAGTTTGAAAACTTACATCCATCAGACTTACATGATGGAATTTGGAATTAACTTGACCTTATGGAAGTGCAAGACTCAGAAACCAGTGCACAGAAAACAAAAAGCGAGCGTTATGGAAAAATTGCCATCGCTCTTTTTCTTTTGCTTGCTATGTTTTGGGCATTAGGCTCTTTTGTAGTTTGGATTCTGCTCGGTGCCGCTGCCTATTTTGCTTTTCTCTACTTCTACTATCAACCAAGACGACCAAAAACCGAATCCTGGAGATCTTCACCGTATGAATCCTATTCCGTGAACAATCCAGATGATGTCAAAAATAAAGCAAAACTGATTGTCCAAATTGTTGTCGGATTCTTTGTTATTCTGTTTGCCTTCTTTTTTATCGTTGGCCTCATTTCCCAGGATGATGCAAGCGAAGACAATACCACTATATCGGATACTTCTGAAGAACAAGACAATGCGCAATTACTAAAAGATGACCCGGAAAATATTGATGCGCTCACTGGCATCGGTAATCAGTTTTTTGATCAGAGTAGTTATGATTCCGCATTGTTCTATTATAATAAAGTACTCAGGATTGAACCTAACAATAGTGCAGCACTCTATAATAAAGGCCTGGTTTATTATAACCAGAAACAATACCAACAGTCGATTGACATCTTGAAGAAGTGCCTCAATGCAGACCCCGCCAACAGGGACGCCAAATACATTATGGGCCATAATTATTATGATCGCCAGCTTTACGATGACGCATTAAACTGGTACCAGCAGGCGTATGATGCGGGGCTGCGTGATGCTTTTTTAAGTCATGCCCTCGGTTTCCTGTACGACAATAAAGGAAACAACACGAAATCTATTAGTTATTATAAAGAAGCACTTCAGCTAGATAGTAGCCGCACAACGATTTACACACGATTAGCCGAAATGGAACCCGACAAAGCTGCCTGGTACAGGAAAAAAGAAGCTGAATGGAAAAAGTAATTTTATGGGCGTAAAGCGTTTGGGTTTCAATGATTATTTTATTGCCATTATTCCGCCTTCACCGGTTTTTGAAGAAGCCGATAAGCTGAAGCATTATTTCAAAGATCAATATAATAGTAAGGCCTCTTTGAATTCTCCTCCTCACATTACTCTTCATATGCCTTTTGAATGGAAGGAAGAAAAAGAAAAGTTATTGATTGAAAATTTAAGTGCCTTTATAAGGGGATTACAAAAACCCCGCATTACTATTATCGGTTTTGATTGCTTTGAACCACGGGTTATCTTTTTGAATGTAGCAGAGACTTCTGAGCTGACTAAACTTCAAAAAGAACTGGAATCTTTTTGCAAACGAACCTTTCAGCTTTTCAATGCGCAATATCGCGACCTGCCATTTCATCCGCACCTCACTCTTGCTTTTCGTGACTTAAAGAAGCCAGCCTTTGAAGAAGCCTGGAAAGAATTTGAGAAGAAAGAATTTTCTGCAGCATTTTTAACCGAACGTATTGCCTTACTGAAACACAATGGAAAAATATGGAAAGTTTTCGCAGAGTTTTCCTTAGCTTGAATGCTCATTACCAATTGCCAGTTATGAAAATAGTCCTTCTTGCATTTTGCCTTTGCTTCTTCACCCTTGCCTTTTCACAAACCGGTTCCGAGGTTTACCTTTTCGATTTGAAAGTATCTAAGAAAGGTGAATGGGTCTTATCCGATGGTAAGAACATCACCAATCATAAGGGCTATGATAACCAACCCTTCTTTCATCCTGATGAACCATTGGTTTATTTTTCTTCATTCAATGAAGAGGGCCGCTCTGACCTGAAGAGTTACAATTACAAAACAGGTGAAACTAAGAACATCACCAATACTGCTTCCGAAAGAGAATATTCACCTACAGTTACTCCTGATAAGCAGTTTTTGTCCTGCATTATTCAAAGAGATAATAATGCTCAGGATTTGGGTAAGTATCCCATCAATGGTGGTACACCCACTGTCTTAATCGATGACTTAATTGTTGGATATCATACCTGGATCAACACAGAACAACTGGCACTGTTTGTTTTAGGAGAACCACACACCTTGCAGTTATACAATCTTAAAACAAAACAACACGAAGTGCTTGATGAGAAAATCGGACGATCCATACATAAAATTCCGGGAGAAGAGGCCGTGAGCTATGTCGATAAAAAATCGGATATCGAATGGATCATTAAAAAGTATGAGCCTGCATCAAAAGCCACTGCAGATATTATTGCTACCGTTCCAGGGAGTGAAGATTTATGCTGGACTTCTGATGGGAAAATAATAATGACTTCTGGAATGAAAATTCTTGTCATCGATCCCAATAAGGATAAAGAATGGAAGGCAATGACGCTTGATTCCAAAACTCCGTTTACAACTGCCTTATCGCGGATAACCATCAGCAAGGATGGAAAGAAATTAGCAGTAGTTGTTAGCGAATAAGGATTGAGATTATTTTTCGCAAAAAGCTCCCTTTGCGATGTATAATTTTTTGAATTCAATCTGAAAAAGTCCCTCGTTGATAGAAGGATCGTTTTCAATTACCTCCTTCTGTAATTCTCCTTTCAGCACTAAAATTCCTCCTTCACGTTCTCCGAAGATGCCTTCAGCAATTACGTTGCCGGTTTGAATGACCTTCTTCAAATACTCATCGTGCTTTCTAAAAGTGTCAGGAGCATCCTGGATATTATATTTTGTGAGATTACTTATATATCGTATGAAATGATAAGAAACCATTTCATACGGTTCGCTTACTGCACAGGCAGAGCCATAGCGTGGTTGGTAGGGCAGTATTTCTATATTCCAGCGATTAGCTTGTACACCCGGATCAGTACTTAACCAGTCTTTTACATCTTCAATTGAATTGGACTTAAAAATGAAAATACCACCTCCACCATCAAAAGGTCCGGCAGCGACTAATTTTCCTTCTTTTGCAAGCCGATTGATATTGGCCATGTGGCCCTCCATGATTTTATCATTCTGTTCCTTCGGCAATTGAGTTGCATCTCCTTTTTTGTTAAGGAACACAAAAGTCAAGGATTGTGCATTCAGGCAAGCGCATGTCAAAACCAACGGAAGCAACAATAGTCTTTTCATAATTGAAACGAACTTACAAAAAAGAATTTACCAATAACTCCGGGTTTGAAATCGGTTTTCATCAAGCCACAGTTCTTGCTTCCGGAGCTTTCTTTTTTAAAGTAATGATGAGTACTCCGGCAAGAATGAGCAGCGTTCCAAATAACTGAATGGGCGAAATCGGTTCGTATAATAAAAAATAAGCTTGTAGAATAGTAGACACCGGGCCAATGCTTCCTACAATTGCTGCATTATCAGACCCAATCCGCTTTATACCTTCTGATACTAAATAGGATGGAACAACTGTGCTCAACACAGCCATTAATAAACTATAATAATAAACGGATGGTGAAAAGTGTAGAAGAGATCCATCACTGGTGATAAAAAAATGAGCAAGCACTGCTAAACACGCAAAACTCATTGCATAGCTATTGAATTTTGCCGCGCCCAAAACTGGAATTAACCTGCCGCTTCCAACAATATAAGTCGCATAAGTAAATGCGCACACTAGAATAAGGATTGATCCAAGGACAAAGTGATTATTTTCACCAGATTGAAAATCAGCTTCATTTACAAATGCCAGGAGCAGCCCTCCGTAAGTAACCGCCACTGCAATCCATTGAAGCTTTTTAATTTTCTCTTTTAGGAGCAGTGAAGAGATTAGTAATACCAGGGTGGGATAAACGAACAAAATCAATCGCTCCATTCCAGCAGATACATATTGCAAACCCAAAAAATCAAACAGGCTACTAATGTAATAACCCAGACAACCCACAATGGCCACTGCTAGCCATTGTTTGGAGGTGAACTTAACATTACCCTGCTTTCCGGAAACACTTAACGCTGAGATAACAAAGAAGGGCAGTGAAAAAAGCATTCGTAACGCCAGTAAAGTTACAGCATCAACAGAGGTATCACGGTAAGCTAGCTTCACTATCACTGCCTTTGTGGAAAAACAAATAGCTCCAATCAAGCAAATAATAACTCCGCTAACGAAATAGATGCGTGATTTCTCAATACTCATTAATTACAGGCATGAAATTTTACAGAAGGCATCGGGAATAAAAACAATTAATAGCTTATTGAGCGTTTTGTGTGACCTTATCTGAATTGCATTTAGTTTATCGAATAAAACGACTTGATTTTGAAAAAAGATTGTTGTGTTAAAAGTAATCTTAAACTTTCGGTTACAATTATTGTCTTAGTAAAATAAATGGGTACAAATTGCAGCAGAATGAAAATAGCGAGTGAAGTTTATAAGGGAATTGAGTTTGTACGTATATCTTCCCTTGACGCAAATGAGAAAATGAACATTTGGCAAACGATTGAAAGAGAGAAAATCATCAAAATTCTTAGAGACAATGAATTATTGAATGATTGTATTCAATACAGGGATTACGTCTCATGGTCTGAAAAAAATCGGGCTGTTGAATCGGTGGCCTAATTACTATTCCCGTATTCTAACCAGTACCATTTCCGGAGTATTTCTAAGGAATTCTTAAAATAGGGATTTCTATGCATTGCCATCAGACAGTTTGGGTATTCGTGTCCACCATCTTTTCTTTGAAAACAAATGCAGTTTCCCTTATCGGACTAAATTTTCATGAACTGCAAAGTTGGTTTTTAACTAACAGGTACTCTTCCCACAACCTCTTTATAATCTCCCTGGCCGGTTCTATTTTTTTTATGGAAGATGCAATCTGACCGATCTCAAGTTCACCCTCAACCAGATCACCCTCAAAGATTCCTTTTTTCGCCCTGCCTCGTCCGAGCAAACTTTTCAAATTATCAGAAGCCGCACCTTGTAACTCAGCCTTTTGTACCTCTTCAAAAAATTTATTCCTTATTAATCGAACGGGAGTAAGTTGCTTCAGAGTGAGAACGGTTTCTCCTTCATTGAGTTCGGTAATGCGTTTCTTGAAATTTTCATGAGCTGAAGACTCCAGTGAAGCTGCAAACAACGATCCGACCTGAACACCACCAGCGCCCAATGCTTCGGCAGCAACCATTGCTCTGCCAGAGGCTATACCTCCTGCTGCAATTAAGGGTATAGTGATGGCCTGCCTTACCTGAGGAATAAGGCACAGCGTAGTAGTCTCTTCTCTTCCATTGTGACCACCCGCTTCAAAACCTTCGGCCACCACTGCATCTACTCCTGCCTGTTCACTCTTTTTTGCAAATTTTTCACTTGACACTACGTGAACAACGATCATTCCTTTGTCTTTGAGAAATCTTGTCCAGGTGGAGGGGTTTCCCGCGGAAGTAAAAACAATTTTTACTCCTTCTTCTACAAGCACGTTCACGACCTGATCAATTTGTGGATAGAGCAACGGAACATTTACTCCAAATGACCGTGAGGTAGCAAGTTTACATTTCCTTATGTGTTCGCGTAAAGTTTCTGAACTCATAGATCCTGCGCCAATTAATCCCAATCCTCCAGCATTACTCACAGCAGAAGCCAATCTCCAGCCACTACACCATACCATTCCGGCTTGTACAATAGGATAGTCAATGTTGAAAAGTCTTTTAATCTCATTTATTGCCATTTGATTAATCTAATTTTCTTACAAATTATGTCGGATACTGATCTGAATATCTGGCCATTAGAATTACAAGTTTGAACGCTGTAATTTTGTATGCCAGGAAGTTGTCCACAAAGAAAGGATTCATAAATTGACACATAATCATCTAATATTCAGTAATTTAAATCTTAACAAAGCCGTAATGTGGATAAAACGATGATTTTGTGGAATTCTATTTTAGCCTTATTCTTTGAATTTATAAGTCATTGAATTTTACCCTTTTACCAAATTTCATTCTCCAATCTTACATCAATACAAACATGTCATGTAATTTCGGTGTTTGGCTTGAAATGTGAGTCAATCTTTAACGTTTTCTGGAATACGCTTATGAATAAAATAGTAATAGTCATCGCATTGGTTGCCGGAGGATTTTCCGTAGGCGCACAGGTGCCACTTATTCGCCTGGCAGAGCTTCAAAAACTAATGGACACCCCTTCCGATGAGGTTAAAGTGGTCAACTTTTGGGCTACCTGGTGTGCTCCGTGTATCAAGGAGCTTCCATTGTTCGAAAAAATTAATCAGGATCGAAAGGATGCAAAGGTGACACTGGTGAGCATGGACATTGACCTGGATCCCAATCCTGAAAAGGTCTATAAATTTGTTTCCAGGAAGAAATTACAATCACAAGTGGTTATTTTGAATGAGCGCAATCCAAATGATTGGATCGACAAGATTGAAAAAGAGTGGTCGGGAGCCTTACCGGCAACACTTTTGATCAATACTAAAAATGGCAAGCGTAAATTTGTGGAGAAAGAACTTCACGAAGGTGACCTTGAAAAATTAATAGATGAGATTAAGAACTAAGACAAACCATTTAATTCTATGAAGAAAATAATTCTTTCCCTGCTGGCATTGACTGTGCTATTTGCAGGAAGCCCCATCAAAAATGGATATGACGTTGGAGATGTAGCAACGGATTTCAAATTGAAAAACGTAGACGGTAAAACAATCTCCTTAGCTGATTATTCTTCTGCTAAAGGTTTTATTGTAGTGTTTGATTGCAACACCTGTCCGGTTTCAAAAGCATATAACAGCCGCATCATTGCATTGAATAAAAAATATGCTCCCCAGGATTTTCCTTTGATAGCAATTAACCCAAATTCTCCTGAAGTTTCAAAAGGCGAATCGTTTGATGAGATGGTCAGGATTGCTAAAAAGAAAGGATACGATTTTCCTTATCTCTATGATGAGTCACAGCAAATAGCAAAAGCATATGGAGCTACCAATACTCCTCATGTTTTTGTGTTGAAGAAAACGGGTGATGAATTAAAAGTGGTTTATATCGGTGCGATTGATGACAACTCTCGTGATGCCGTTGGGGCATCAAAGAAATATGTAGAACAGGCGGTAGATGAAATATTAGCTGGCAAACCCGTAAGTGTTACAAAAACCAAAGCAATTGGCTGTGGCGTGAAATGGAAAAGTGCCTAAATAATTTTCAAATGTTTCAATTAGTCAATTTTCATTGAGGGATAAGAGTCTTCATGCAAATTTGACTAATCGGCACATTGAGAATTTATCCATTGATCATTGTGAGAATCTCATCTACAAACTCTCTTGAATTGCTAAGGCGAGGAACTTTATTTTGCCCGCCTAACTTTCCTCTCTTCTTCATCCAGTTATAAAAGGTGCCTTCTGCTGCACTATGAATTTTAGGAGCGACCAAAGCAATATCGCGTGCACGTTTG